>ERZ1026901.4-NODE-4-length-183346-cov-7.531865_pt1 | contig 183346 bp, 135 predicted proteins | sample MGYA00380179_ERZ1026901 | MGnify/ENA primary metagenome ERZ1026901 (study PRJEB33269, sample SAMEA4719815) | human gut metagenome | biome: human-associated habitat; feature: organic feature; material: feces | place: Cameroon | collected 2013-10 ... | reverse complement strand
CATTACAGCGCTCTGGGGCCTTTATATCTTAAAATCAAAGTGTCAAAGATGGGAAGATAAATATAATTTCTTATCTTTGCCGCGTATTACACTTTAAAATCGTAAAATTTTTATGAAGCGAACATGGATCTGCCGTCTGGCAGTCATCCTGACCGCAGTTCAATGCGGTATCTTTCAGGCATTCTCAGCCGAAATAAAATCAGAAAAAGACACACTCGGAACATCTCTAAGGCTAGACGCAGTTGCCGTCACGGGCAGCCGTATCCCGATAGCCCTGGGAAAGAGTGCGCGAATAGTAACTCTCATGGACAGTACCGCAATAGCGTCGCTGCCTGTCGAAAGTGTCAATGACCTGCTGAAATACGTGGCCGGCATTGACGTGAGACAGCGTGGCGATATGGGCGCCCAGACCGACATCAGTATGCGCGGCGGTACAAGTGACCAGATAGGCGTATATCTGGACGGCATCAATATCTGTGACCCGCAGACCGGACACAATACGGTGGACCTGCCTGTAGATATCTCTGAAATCGAGAGAGTTGAAATCCTTTCCGGCCCCGCCGGAGTAGCCTACGGTTCATCATCATTGACAGGAGCCATCAACATCATCATCAAGAAATCCGCCCGCTCGGAGGTCTCCGCCCATGCGGAGGGAGGCTCTTTCGGCTTTTTCAATGGTGGTGTGCGTGTCAGTGCAGTCACCGGAAAAGTAACCAACAGCATTTCCGCAGCATATCTCCGTTCCGACGGGTTCAGCAGGAATTCCGAGGGAGGGCTGAACAGTGATTACGAAACTGTAAAGGCTTTTTATAGAGGCGCTTACAAAAGCGAAAAACTTGACATGGACTGGTACGCCGGATTAAGTTCCCGTGACTTCGGTTCGAATACTTTCTACAGTGCCAAGTTCGACAACCAGTTCGAGCACACGTTCAAGACTTATGCGGCATTCAGCGCCCGCACCCACGGATTCGTAAAGGTCAAGCCGTCAATATATTGGAACAGGGGACAGGACAGGTTCGAACTCGTCCGCGACAATCCTGCCGCGGTTCCGTTCAACTATCACAGGACCAGCGTCACCGGTGCCAATGTCGATGTGTGGGTCGAAACCATTGCCGGAAAGACGGTGCTCGGAGCGGATGTCCGTAACGAGGACCTTCTGAGTACTAACCTCGGAGAGACCAGAGACAATCCCAAGAAAGTGCCGGGACACGATGCCGAGTACAAGAAGGGGCTTAACCGCACCAATTACAGCATTTTCCTGGAGCACACCTATGAGGACAGGAACATCACCGCGTCCGCGGGCGTAGCCGCTGTCAAGAATACCGGCAACTCGGACGGGTTCAAATTCTATCCCGGAGTCAATGCCAGCTGGCGTTTCCTCGGCAACTGGAAGTTATACGCAGCCTACAACTCATCTCTCAGAATGCCTACATTCACGGAACTTTATTATTCTGTAGGCGGCCATGCGGCAGACAAGAACCTCAAGGCAGAGAAGATGCAGTCCGTGGAAGGAGGTCTCCGCTTCTCAAGGCCTTGGGTCAATGCCGTTGTGACATTGTTCTACAATCACGGCAGCGACATGATCGACTGGACCAAGGACCTCTCGGAAGGTGCCGATGCCCCGTGGAGGTCTCGTAACTATACGAAAATCAATACCTTCGGTCAGGAAGTGTCCGCGCGTATAGATTTCGTGTCAATGCTGGTGCGCGATGATTTCTTCATCAGGAATATAGAACTTTCCTACAGTCACATAAATCAGGACAAGAAGCTTGAGGAAAACATCCAGTCCAGATATGCATTGGAATATCTCAGGCACAAGTTCGTGGTGAAGGCTGATTTCCATATCTGGAACGGCCTGTGCGCCAATGCGTCATGGCGCTGGCAGGACCGTGTCGGCAATTACGAACTGTTCGAAAACAAGGTTTCCACTGGCAACATGGTCTCATACAAGCCTTACTCCCTGCTTGACGCAAGACTTTCATGGACCTCAGGCTACGGCAAATCCTCTTCTCGCCGCACTGGTTACAGTTTCTATGTCGAAGTGAATAATATTCTCGACAAAGAATACTATGACTATGGCAACATCCCTCAGCCGGGAATCATGGCAAAGGCCGGAGTTATTGTCAATGTCGGACTTAAGTAACCTTGTATCATGACAATTTCCGAAATGATAATTCCAATGTCCGGAGGCGACATGTATGCTGTCCATACTGTCGTCCCCGGAGCGGAACATCGACCGTTAGTCATTCTGTGCCACGGACTTATGATGAACTGCGCCCTGAATCCGATATGCGGGGTGGCGGAATGTCTGTCCATGGCGGGATATGATACGATTCGTTTTGATTTCCGCGGGAGCGGCCGGAGCCGGGGAGATATCACGAAGATGACACCTCTTACCGAATCCGCTGACCTGCTGGACATTATAAGATATGCGTGCAGCATTGTCAATGCCGACAGGAAGATTGTTCTTTGCGGCCATTCCCTCGGAGGCCTGGTTTCCCTGCTTACGGCAGCCGGACTTTACGGAGCCGGAGGAGGGCCTGCGGCAGCATTGACAAAAACCGAAAGGGAAGCATTGAAATCGAGGATTGCGGGTCTCGCTCTTCTGGCACCGGCGGTAAATGCCGAAGCGGATTCCTGTGCCGGCAAGGTCGGTCTCGAGACTTTTGATCCGGACAATATTCCGGACCTGGTCGAGGTCTGGGGCTCTGAACTCGGCAGCGGATACTTCCATGCAGCACAGAACCTCCACACTTACGATGTCATTTCGAAGTATGGAGGTCCCGTATGCGTTATCATGGGGGAACGCGACAGGCTCGTTGCACCGGATCTTGCAGGACGTATAGCAGAGGCATTGCCTCAGGCCGAACTGCATGTAATTCCGCGTGGCGACCACCTGTTTTCCCGCAATCTCAGAGTGAGGGCTGCTGAAATCATTCAGGAATTTCTACAGCGACTTGATGTAGTCTGACATCTCGTCAAGGTGCGAAAGCGCGCTTCTGAACAATGCCATCTGGGATTTTGCCCTAACGAAATTATGGTCCGGATATGAAATCTTGTAATATCCGTCACCATTGAGATAATCTGTCAGGAAACGCACGGCCTGCATGAACGGAAACATGCACGCGGCGAATGGCAGATTTTCTTTTTCAATGTCAGTGAGGAAGCCTTTTGCGGACTCCACATAGCCCCTTGCGAAGGCCTTGAAGATATCCATTCTGAAACTTACCTTGGATGTGTCCGGCTCATCTTCCGCGGCGGTGTTTGCCGCAGTCCTAAGAAAATCGCCGAAATCGGAGAAGACGAAGCTTGGCATGACTGTATCCAAGTCGATGACACACAGTATCTTGCCGTCTTTGTCGAACAGGATGTTGTTCACTTTAGGGTCGCAATGGCATATCCTCTTCGGGAGGATGCCGTCGCGGAACATCTGTTCGGCCTTGCACATCTCTGCACCGTATTCGTCGATTTCGTTCTCCAGCATGTCATAGATTTCTTCGCTGTGGTCAGGGTCGCCGACTCTCACGATGCGTCCGTCACCCTCTTCCGGCGGGTCAAGCCTGCAGAACGTATCGCTGTCTATGGCCTCAATGAGCTGGCTCATACGGAGTTCCATATTGTGGAAATCCGGAATGGTCTCGCCGAGCTCCACATCAATGTCAGAGAGCATCGACTCGAAATTTCCGAAGGCCTTGCCTGTGCAGTAAGAGGTCTCTTCGTCAATGATATCGAGTGTCTTGGTGTCAGGGATGAAGATGCTCAGTCTCCAGAACTTGCCGTCTTTTTCCAGGAAAGACTTGTCCGAACCTTTGGCATTGATGAATCTCAGCACTTTACGGTCAATGTCATCCTCTCCTGCGGCTTCGAGTTTTTTCCTGATGTGGCCTGTCACGGCGTCGATGTTCCTCTGGAGGAGCTCAGGGTTTTTGAAGATGCTGTCATTGATTCTCTGGAGAACGTAGTCGGGGGCATCTCCCTCGGTCTTGACCAGATAGGTGTCATTGATGAGCCCCTTTCCGAGAGGCTGGATGTCATTGACTTCGGCGGAGATGTCGAAGCCGTTGATGATGTCTGTAAGGTTTTCCATTGTTATTCCCAATATTTGTAGAATAGTGCGATAGACTCGATTCCGGCATAGAACTGTCTCAGCAGGTAGCTCTCGTTAGGGGAGTGGATGGTGTCTCTTTCCAGACCGAATCCCATGAGAAGCGGGTCTGCTCCGAGGATGTTTCTCATGTCTGCGAGGACGCAGATGCTGCCGCCTCCTCTGCTCGGAACAGGTTCAATGCCATAGACTTCCGCCATTGCCCTGGATGCGGCCTTGTATGCTGAAGAGGTTATAGGAATGAGGAATCCGTTTCCTGCTTCCATCTTCTCTACAGTGACGCTTGCGTAAGGAGGTGCGATTGCGAGGATGTGTTTTGCGGCCATGTCCAGAATCTTGTCGGCTTTCTGGTCAGGAACGATGCGCATGGAAATCTTCGCATGTGCCTCTGAAGGGAGGACCGTCTTGCTGCCGACTCCTGTATATCCGCCCCAGATTCCGCAGACGTCGAGGCATGGTCTGATGGCAGTGCGCTCAAGTGTGGTGAAGCCTTTCTCTCCCTTGACTTCCCGTATGCCTATGCTTTCCTTATATTCTTCCATATCGAACGGAGCTCTCGCAAGTTCTTGTCTGTCAGCATCTGAGACAACTGCGACATCATCGTAGAATCCTGGGATTGTCACTCTGCCGTCCTTGTCAATGAGGGTGGAGATCATCTCGCACAGGGTATTGATAGGGTTTGCGACAGCGCCGCCGTAGTGTCCGCTGTGGAGGTCCTTGTCCGGTCCTTTGACATTGACCTGAAGATAGGTCACTCCGCGCATTCCGCAGTTGATCGAAGGCACCTTGTCTGAAATCATTGTGGTGTCGGAAACGAGGATCACGTCACATGCGAGTCTCTCCTTGTTCGCCTCTACCCATGCCGGGAGGTGCTTGCTTCCGACTTCCTCTTCACCTTCGAAGATGAATTTCACGTTGTGTTTCAGGAGGCCGTTCCTGACGAGATACTCGAAGGCCTTGACATGCATGAATGTCTGTCCCTTGTCGTCATTGGCGCCTCTTCCCCAGATTGCGCCATCGTGGATTTCAGGCTCGAACGGGTCTGAATTCCATTTCTCCAGCGGTTCTGCCGGCTGGACGTCATAGTGGCCATAGACGAGGACGGTCTTGTATGACGGGTCCAATGTCTTGCTGCCGAATACTACAGGATTTCCCTCTGTCGGGAAGACTCCTGCTTCGTCTGCTCCTGCTTCCAGGAGGAGTTCGGCATAGCGTTCCGCGCATTTCTGCATGTCTTCTTTGTGCTCCGGTTTTGCACTGACTGACGGAATTCTCATGAGGGAGAAAAGTTCATCGAAAAATCTTTCCTTGTTGTTCTCGATGTATTCCTTGATACCGGTTGTTTTTGTATCTGTCATAGTATGTGGATTTTTCTGACTTGGAAATTTACGAATAATTCCCGATAATGGCAAGTGTGGAGCGTCTTGAGCTGTTTTCTTGTCTGGACTGATGTGTATGCTGTCGGCAATTTGTTTCCAAATTGGCCAATAGTTGTTCCAAAGGTCGACACCTCTGCTGATTCTAGAAAAAAATATGTTATTTTTGTCGCTTGTATATATAGAAAGATAGCAAGATGAATAATATCTATCCGATTTTCAACAAGATACAGCAGCGTATCGACAAAGAAAAGATGCTTGGACAGCATGGAATCACTATTTGGTTCACAGGTCTTTCAGGATCAGGTAAATCCACATCAGCCATCGCATTGGAGCAGTTGCTCGCTTCCGAAGGTTATGTGTGCAGGATTCTGGATGGAGACAATATCAGGACCGGACTTAATTCTAACCTTGGATTTTCAGAGGAAGACAGAAATGAGAACATCAGGAGAATTGCAGAGGTCTGCAAGTTGTTCACTGATACGGGAATAATTACGATTGCATCGTTTGTGTCACCGACTGCGGATTTGCGCAGAATGGCCCGTGACATAGTCGGAGCGGACGATTTCTTCGAGGTTTACATGTCCACCCCGCTGGAGGAGTGTGAGAGACGTGATGTAAAGGGCCTGTATGCCAAGGCCAGAAGGGGAGAGGTGAAGCAGTTCACCGGAATTTCAGCGCCTTTCGATGTGCCTGAGCACGCGGACATCAGCATTGACACTACCAATGCTACTCCGGAGGAGACTGCACGCGAAATTTTCGACAAGATTTCTTCCAAAATTGCGTTCGGAGCATGAAGATGGTCTTGTACGTCATTTCGGCATTGACGGCGGTTCTGGTTTCTTTCAATGCCGCGGCACAGATCAAGCCGATTCCTTTCGGAAACATGGAACATTGGATGGTCCGTCAGGTCGATGAATCCGGCATTATCGGAGGAAAGACCAAGTTCCTCTATGAGGTGGCTTCGGGAGATACGTTGAAGAACAATACTCCTTTTGTTCCGGATCTCGGAGTGTCTCCGTGGGCTACGTCCAGTGTGCTTGCTGTGGTCAAGGGCGTTACCAAGAGCAGTTGTACGGTGTTCCCGGAATATCACGGCAAGGGCAAGGCTGCACGGCTCGAGACTCGTATCGAAAGGGTCAAGGTGCTGGGCCTTATCAATATATCCGTTCTTGCGACAGGCACCATCTTCCTCGGCGAAATCGTCGAGCCGGTGCGCGATACCAAGAATCCCCAGGCGAAACTCATGATGGGAATTCCGTTCACGGAACGCCCTAAAAGTATCATATATGACTATAAGTTCGAGCAGGGTGCGGAGAGCGGCAAGCGCATGAAAATGACTGGCTTCAGCCGTGTTCAGGATATCCCGGGAGTCAACTGCGCCGAAATGTGTCTCCTGCTTCAGAAAAGGTGGGAAGATGCTGACGGCAAGGTCTATGCGAAGCGCGTCGGCACCGCGTGGGTCCGCTACGACAAGGACACCAAGAGTTGGGTCAATGCCAATGAGGTCCCGATTATGTATGGTGACATTACGAAATCTCCTGATTTCCAGCCGTATATGGACTTGATTGAGGCGGGCGAGAATGCGCCTCATTGCAAGAACAGCAAGGGTGAGGCTGTTCCTATCCATGAAGTCGGCTGGGCTGCTCCCGGCGAAAAACCTACTCATATCATATTGAGATTCTCTTCCGGACATGGAGGAGCTTATGTCGGCTCACCTGGAGCCATGTTGCATATTGATAATATTAAACTGAAATACTAGCAGATGGGACTTTTCAAATTCGAAGATCTACCGGTCAACACCCTTGTGGGAACCAGTCTCGGGACATTCAACAAAGTGACTTACGGCGGAAAGGAAGTCGATAAGAAATACAAGTCGAAATATCGTCTTTCCAAATTCGTGTCGGCGATACTTACACCAATGTATAAGATCAATGACAGGATGGCGGAAAATCTCCCTCCCATTGAGGGTGTCAAGGACCCTGTCTTCATCATCGGGCATTGGCGCAGCGGAACTACATTCATCCACAATGTGCTTTCCCAGGACCCGCAGTTCGGCTATTGCTCTACATATCAGACGGTTTTCCCTCATCTGATGCTCTGCGGCAGACCTTTCTTCCGCTGGTGCATGAAGACAGTGATGCCGGACAGCAGGCCGACCGATTCCCTGGAACTGAATCCGGACCAGCCTCAGGAGGAGGAGTTCGCATTTACCAACATGACTCCGTATTCCTATTACCATTTCTGGATGTTCCCTCGCCACATCGCCGAGTACAGACGCAAATACCTTCTGATGCAGGATTTGACGGAGGATGAACTTTCCGAAATCAAGCGCTGTCAGAAGTCAATGATAGATACGGCTTTGCATGTGAGCGGAAAGAAGCAGTTCCTCAGCAAGAATCCTCCGCATACCGGCCATGTGAAGGCGCTTCTGGAACTTTATCCGAATGCGAAGTTCATCTATATGATGCGCAATCCGTTCACTGTCTATAAGTCCACGATGAGTTTCATAAAGAATACCATCAAGACTCTCCAGCTTCAGGACATCAGCGAAGAAGAACTTGAGAACGAGATTGTCAGGACCTATTCGGAACTTTACGACAAATATGAGGCTGATAAGGCTCTTATTCCTGAAGGACATCTTGTCGAGGTCCGTTTCGAGGATTTCGAGCAGGATCCTCTGACGAAGGCCGAGGAAATTTACGAAAAACTGCAGCTTGGTGATTTTCAGTCAGTGAAGCCGCTCATGGCGGCTTATGTCGGAGAAAAACGCGGCTTCAAGAAGAATAAATACCAATACGATGAGCGCACTGTAAATACTGTCAACAGGCATTGGCGCAAGGCGGTGGACCAGTGGGGATATGAGATTTGATACGGCAGGTGACTGAAGTTTCCGGACTTCTGTCACCTGTTTGTATGTTCCGTTTTGGTTGCGGAATGCACTTTCAAAACGAAAGTTCCGACTTTTGGAACAAAATTTCTACAAAGTACGGAACTTAATTTGTAATGAAAGGCAAAATGTGTAAATTTGCTTGATTTAACAATAAAAACGATTAAAATTAAGATTTTATATATATGCAGAACAAATTGCAAGAACTGACAGACAAGCTCTATAACGAGGGCCTGTCAAAAGGAAGGGAAGAAGGCGAGGCACTTCTTGCCAAAGCCAAATCTCAGGCTGCAGATATCGTAGCGGAAGCAGAAAAGAAAGCTGCTGAAATCATGACCAAGGCAGAGAAAGAAGCTGAGGCATACAAGGTTAAGGTCGCTGGGGATCTTAAGATGGCAGCTTCTCAGAGTGTCCAGGCTACAAGAAAGGACATCGAGGATCTTGTAGTGTTCAAGATGACAGGTTCCGCTACCGAGAAAGCACTTTCAGATGAGGCTTTTGTGAAAGAGGTTATCAAGGCTGTTGCTGAAAAGTTCAATGCCGAGACCGCTATGGACCTGAATCTGGTTCTTCCTGAAACATTGAAATCTTCCCTCGAGCCATTCGTCAAGAATGAACTTTCCACCATTCTCAAGGGACAGGTGAACGCTTCTTTCTCCAAGAAGATAGCAGGCGGATTCACTATCGGTCCTAAGGACGGAAGCTATTTCATCAGTCTTACAGACGAGACCTTCAAGGAACTCATCAGTGAGTATCTCCGTCCTGCAACCAGAAAGCTTCTTTTCGGGGAATAATTATGGCTAATTACGAATATCTGATAGCAAGTCTTCCTGACATCACTCCTGACTGGAAAGGGGCTGATGCGGCCACTGCCGACGCTCTTGTGCAGGAAATCAGGGAGATGAGCTCCACCGGAGATAACCGTCTCATCGATATGCTCATGGACGGCTATCAGGATGAAAAGCTGAATCTGGAGTTCTATCAGAATGCATTGTCGCTCAAGGATCATTTCCTCAGAGAGTATTTCAGGTTTGACCTCAATGTCAGGAATGCCAAGGTCGCATATCTGAACAAGGCTCTCGGCAGACCTGCCGGAACTGACATCTTCATGTCTGCGCCGGGAGAGTTCGAGGAGGCACAGAAACTGGATTCGGTTCTTGCGACCGATGATATTCTGGCCAGGGAAAGAGGCATTGACGATCTCATGTGGGCGAAAATCGATGAACTCACCACGTTTGACTATTTCGATATCGACGCCGTTCTCGGCTTCATCGCGAAACTTCATATCGTGGCAAGATGGCTTAAACTTGATGACGGGACCGGCAGACAGATGTTTGCACGTCTCGTGGATGAAGTGCGCGGTTCTTATACCGGAATCCGTGATGCTGCTGACAAGGCGGTCAGCTGATTAGTGAAATTAAAACAGTAATTGAATAAATGAAAACAAAAGGAAAGGTAACGGGCATCGTTTCAAACCTTGTCACTGTCGAGGTTGATGGCCCGGTAGCTGAGAACGAACTCTGCTACATCACTTTGGGCGGTACCAGGCTCATGGCCGAGGTCATCAAGGTGAAAGGCAGAAATGCTTCCGTCCAGGTCTTTGAGAGTACTCGAGGACTTAAGAACGGAGATGCTGTCGAGTTCGAAGGCAAGATGCTTGAGATATCACTTGGTCCTGGTCTTCTGTCCAGTGTCTATGACGGACTTCAGAATAACCTGGCCACTATGGATGGCGTGTTCCTCAAGAGGGGTGAATATACAGCTCCGCTTGACCACGACAAACTTTGGGATTTCACTCCTATGGCCAAACCGGGCGACAAGGTCGTTGCGGCTGACTGGCTCGGTGAGGTAAAGGAAGGATGGCTTCCTCACAAGATTATGGTTCCGTTCTCATTCAAGGGAACTTATACCGTAAAGAGCATTGAGAAGGCCGGACAGTATAACATTGACCATACTGTTGCTGTGCTTGTTGACGAGAATGGCGAGGAAGTTCCTGTTACAATGGTTCAGAAATGGCCTGTGAAAGTGGCTATCAAGTGCTACAAGGAGAAACCGAGGCCGAACAGAATCATGGAGACAGGTGTCAGAGTCATTGACACTCTCAATCCTATCGCCGAAGGCGGTACAGGCTTTATCCCTGGTCCTTTCGGTTGCGGAAAGACTGTGCTTCAGCACGCGATTGCAAAGCAGGGTGATGCCGACGTCATCGTGATGGCTGCCTGCGGAGAGCGTGCGAACGAGGTCGTGGAAATCTTTACCGAGTTCCCTGAACTCATTGACCCTCATACAGGCCGTCATCTTATGGAGCGTACGACTATTATCTGTAACACATCCAACATGCCGGTTGCAGCCCGTGAGGCTTCAGTCTATACCGCGATGACAATCTGCGAGTATTACCGTGCGATGGGACTCAAGTGTCTGCTTCTTGCCGACTCTACATCACGTTGGGCCCAGGCGTTGAGGGAGATGAGTAACCGTATGGAGGAACTTCCTGGTGCGGATGCGTTCCCTGTCGATCTTTCTGCCATCATTTCAAGTTTCTATGCACGTTCAGGTATGGTTGTGCTGAACAATGGCAAGACGGGTGCGGTCACATTTATCGGAACTGTGTCTCCTGCCGGCGGTAACCTGAAGGAGCCTGTTACGGAGTCCACCAAAAAGGCGGCACGTTGCTTCTATGCTCTCGAGCAGAACCGTGCTGACCAGAAGAGATATCCTGCCGTGAACCCTATCGATTCTTATTCGAAGTATCTCGAGTATCCTGAAATCCGCGAGTTCCTCGATGAAAAGATTGAGGCCGGCTGGGCTGACAAGGTTTCCAAGGCAAAGAATATCATCCGTCAGGGACGTGATGCAGCCGAGCAGATCAACATCCTCGGAGATGACGGTGTTCCTATGAGTTACCATGAGACCTTCTGGAAGTCAGAGCTTCTGGACTTCGTGTTCCTGCAGCAGGATGCGTTCGATGCTGTCGATAGCCTTTGCGGTCTGGAGCGTCAGAAATTCATGCTGAACCTGATTCTGGACATCTGCGGAAGGCAGTTCGAATTCGAAAACTTCGAGGAGTGCCGAAACTTCTTCAAGGAGATGATCAATAATCTCCGTCAGATGAACTATACGGAGTTCCACAGCGAGGATTTCGAGAAATATAACTCACAACTTTCAAAACTTCTGGAAGAAAATGGCAAATAAAGCTTTTCAAAGAACATATACACAGCTGGATGCTATTACCAAGGCCACAGTATCATTGAAGGCCACGGGAGTAGCCAATGATGAACTTGCCACTGTTGCCGGCAGGCTTGCCCAGGTTGTGAAGACCAAGGGTGACGCTGTCACTCTCCAGGTTTTCGCCGGAACTGAGGGTATTCCTACAAATGCGGAGGTGTCATTCCTCGGAGCTCCTCCTACATTGAAGGTGAGCGAGCAGCTTTCAGGAAGATTTTTCAATGCCTATGGACATCCTATTGACGGTGGTCCTGAGGTTGAGGGCGAGGAGCGCGAGATTGGCGGTCCTTCTGTGAACCCTTACAAGAGACGTCAGCCTTCCGAGCTTATCCCTACGGGTATTGCCGGCATTGACCTTAACAATACTATCGTGTCAGGTCAGAAGATTCCTTTCTTCGCCGATGCTGACCAGCCTTATAACCAGGTGATGGCGGATGTGGCTCTCCGTGCGGATGTGGACAAGATTATCCTCGGCGGAATGGGGCTTTCAAATGATGACTATCTTTTCTTCCGTCATGCTTTCGAGTCTGCCGGTGCGCTTGACAAGATTATCAGTTTTATCAATACTACTGAGGAACCTCCTGTAGAGCGTCTGCTTATTCCGGACATGACTCTTGCCGCAGCTGAGTATTTTGCTGTGGACAAGAATGAGAAAGTGCTTGTCCTGCTGACTGACATGACATTGTATGCGGATGCGCTCAGTATCGTGTCCAACCGTATGGACCAGATTCCTTCCAAGGACTCTATGCCTGGTTCACTTTATTCGGACCTCGCGAAGATTTACGAGAAGGCCGTGCAGCTTCCTTCAGGCGGTTCTATCACTATCATTGCAGTGACTACATTGAATGACGGTGATATTACACACGCTATTCCGGACAACACCGGTTATATTACCGAGGGACAGCTTTACCTTCGTGCCGACGCTGATTCCGGAAAGGTTATCATTGACCCGTTCCGTTCACTTTCCCGTCTGAAACAGCTTGTCCAGGGCAAGAAGACCCGCGAGGATCACAGCCAGGTGATGAATGCCAGTGTGCGTCTTTATGCGGATGCCCAGAATGCGAAGACGAAACTTGAGAACGGTTTCGACTTGAGCGACTATGACCACCGCTGTCTCAAATATGCCAAGGAGTATGCTACAAGACTTCTTTCCATCGATGTCAATATTACCATTGAGGAGATGCTCGACACTGCATGGGAGCTGTTCGGCAAGTACTTCTCTAAGGCTGAGACTGGTATCAAGCAGGTGCTCATCGACAAGTACTGGAAGGGTAAAATAACTGAATGATAATTAATTATGGCAATAAAATTCCAATACAATAAAACTTCTCTGAACAATCTCGGCAAGCAGCTGAAGATGCGTCAGAAGGCACTCCCTACGCTTCAGAATAAGGAGTCTGCCCTGCGTCTTGAGGTGCGTAAGGCCAAGGAATGTTCGGAAAAGCTTATTGTGGAACTGAATGCCTCCATGAAGAAGTACGACTATCTTGCCGCGCTCTGGAATGAGTTTGAACCGGGTCTCATCGCCATTACGGATGTGGAACTGGTTACAGCCAAGCTCGCCGGAGTGAAGACGCCTGAACTGAAGGAGATTCATTATGAAATCCGTCCGTTCAATGCGTTTGTGAAGCCGGCATGGTATGCTGACGGCGTGACTATCCTTAAGGAACTTACGCGTCTTGGTATCGAGTCGGAAGTATATCAGGAAAAGAGCCGCATCCTTGACTGGCAGAGGAAGAAGACCACTCAGAAGGTGAACCTCTACGAGAAGGTGCAGATACCTGGTTATCAGGAGGCTATCAGAAAGATTAAGAGATATATGGAGGATGAGGAGAACTTGAGCAAGGCCTCGTCCAAGATTGTCAAGAGCCGCCACGAGGAGGAAGAAGCTATGGAGGAGCTGCAGCATGATTAGCCCGATGACAAAATACTCCTTTGTTCTGCTTTGTGGGCAGACTGAGGAATTCCTGTCCAAGATTCAGGAACTTGGAGTCATTGACATCACCCGTTCGCTTAAGCCGATTGATGAGACGTCAGAGAAACTTCTGGCCGAGGCTGACGAGGTGAAGAAAGCTTTGTCAGTGCTGAAGAACTGCAAGGGCGAGCCTGATAAGGCATCTGTTTCCGGATGTTCTGCCAAGGATGTCCTCGATACTGACGAACGTATCGCTGAACTTCGTGGAGAACTGACTTCTGCAAAGAAGGAACTGGTTGCCCGCAAGCCATGGGGTGAGTTCAGCAGTGAGGATCTCCAGAAGCTTGAGGCAAAAGGACTTCAGATAAGGTTCTATAGCTGTCCCAAGAAGAAATTCGATGCTTCATGGGGTGATATTCAGCCACTTCAGGTTATCAGCGAGACTGAGAGCACTGTATTTTTCGTGACTGTCGCACCTGCCGGTGAGCAGTACAGTTTCCCGATTGAGCCTGTTGCGGCTCCTGCGGGTTCTGTGAATGAGGCGGAGAAGACTTTTGCGGATCTTCAGTCCAGGCTTGATGGCGAGAACCGCAAGCTTGCGAACTTGAAGTCTTGTATAGGAAACTTGGAAAAGACTTATGCCGACAGGCTCGGGGAACTTGACCTTTATTTCGCTGAGGCTGCGACCGAAAAGGCTGTGGACAATTATGTTACGGTCCTGACCGGTTTTGCTCCTGTTGAGGATGACGACAGGCTCAAGAAAGCATTTGATGAGCTTGGCGTTTATTATACTGCTGAGGCTGCGACCAAGGAGGATAATCCTCCTATCAAGTTGCACAACAACTGGTTTGCAAGGAATTTTGAGGTTCTGACCGGCATGTACGGTATGCCTGTATATGACGAGTTCGACCCGACACCTGTCCTCGGACCGTTCTTCATGCTGTTCTTTGCGATGTGTATGGGTGATGCCGGTTACGGAATTGTCCTTATGCTTATCGCATTGTATATGAAGCAGAAGATGCAGGATTCCGGTCTGGGCAAGATGTACAGACTCATCGGATTCCTCGGAGGAATGACTTTCTTCGTGGGATTGTTCCTGGGTACGTTCTTCGGAATGAGTATTCTGAGCGCGTCTTGGGCTCCGTCATGGCTTAAGGCTTTGTGCATCGACGGATGGTTCCCTGACGGAAAGATTGCAGGTTTCCCTGTCCAGATGGTTCTGGCCGTCGCTATCGGTGTGCTTCATATCTGTCTTGCGATGATTATCAAGACTGTAAACTTTACGAAGCGTTTCGGTTTCAGCAAGACTATCTCCACATGGGGATGGACAACTCTTATTGTCGGCGGTATCGTCGTGATTTCGCTCGGCATGATGGAAGTCCTTTCCGCTGAAGTATTCAAGTGGGTGATTATTGCATTGGCAGCGGTCAGCGGTCTTGCGATTTTCGTCTTCAATACTCCAGGACGTAATCCTCTGGTCAATATCGGTTCGGGCCTCTGGGATACCTATAACATGGTTACCGGTCTGCTCGGAGATGTCCTGAGTTACATCCGTCTGTATGCACTCGGTCTTGCCGGCGGTATGCTCGGAAATGCTTTCAATATCATGGGTACTATGATACTTGATATCCCTGTGCCTGTAGTGAATTGGGTATTCTGCATTGTAATATTGATTTTCGGCCATGTGCTGAATCTTGCGATGTCTTGCCTTGGCGCTTTTGTACATCCGCTTCGTCTTACTTTTGTGGAGTACTTCAAGAATTCCGGTTATGAGGGTACCGGTGCTAAATATAACCCTTTGGTGAAAACAAAATAATGATAAATAAAAATTAAGAACTATGAACGAAATTCTTGGTTATCTCGGACTTGGCCTTATGCTTGGCCTCGCCGGTATCGGTTCCAGCTACGGAACCACCATCGCTGCCAATGCGGCTGAGGGTGCACTTAAAAAGAATCCTGAGAAGTCATCTACCTATATGATTCTCTCGGCTCTTCCTGCAACACAGGGTCTTTACGGTTTCGTAGGATTCCTCCTTTGGCTCGTTGTCTTCAAGCCGGACTTCGCCGTTATGGGTCCGAAGCTTTTCGGTGTCGGTCTTGCAGTCGGTCTCGTATGCCTTTTCTCTGCTATCCGTCAGGGTCAGGTCTGCGCAAACGGTATCGTTGGTGAGAGCCAGGGTCACAGCGTTATGACCAATACTCTTATCTACGCTGCTCTTCCTGAGTTCTATGCCATTCTTGCTCTCGTAGGTGCAATTATGACAGTTCTCTAGCAGATACTTAAATCTGGATAATAATTACGCCACGTTATGTTTTCGCATAACGTGGCGTAAAAAATTTTTTGTCGTAGCAATTACTTCGTCTTGAATTCCACTGTGCCGCGGATATCATCTGAAGCTGCAGCAAAATATGCCTTGAATGTGTGGGCAGGATCGAGAACCCAGCTGTGTGACTCAGCATTGAAATAAGCGAGGTCTGAAGCCGGAATTTCGAACTTGACGGTCTTGGTCTCGCCTGGAGCGAGGCTCACTTTCTCGAATGCCTTGAGCTCTTTTGTCGGGCGGTCGAGAACAGGATTCTCCTCGCCTATGTAGAGCTGGACGATTTCCTTACCCTCACGGCTGCCGATATTCTTGACATTGACAGAAGCCTTCAGTGTACCATTGGCAGAAACCGATGGACTGGCATTGAAATCACTGTACTCGAACTCGGTGTAGCTGAGGCCGTGGCCAAACGCGAACAGCGGCTTGATGTCCTTGGTGTCGAACCAGCGGTAGCCGACGTAGATTCCTTCTTTATAGTGGACGTCTTTTCCGCAGGTGTATGCGCCGACCGCGTGGGCAGGTGAGTCTTCGATTCTCACTGGGAATGTGAACGGAAGCTTTCCGCTAGGATTGACCTTGCCGAAGATTACATCGGCGATGGAGTTGCCGGCCTCGGAACCGCAGAACCAGCACTGGGCGATAGACCTTACCTGTCCTACCCATGGCATGGCAACGGCATTTCCGCTGACGAGGCATACTGCGAGGTTAGGGTTTGCTGCGGCGAGTGCCTCGATTACAGCATCCTGGTTGTATGGAAGGCCGTATGCGATTCTGTCGGCACCTTCGCTGTCCTGATGGCTGTCCTTGTTCAGACCACCGAAGAAGAGGACTACGTCTGCGTCTGCGGCAGCTCTGGCAGCATCAGCAATAAGCTGCTCCTCTGTACGTGACTCTGAAAGGTCCTGGCCTGAGGTTACGCCATTGTATGAGTTGGAAGTACTTCCTACGTATCCTCTCTCGTAGATGACTTCCGCATTGTTTCCGACAGCGGCCTGGATACCTTCGAGAGGAGAAACCTCATGTTTTACTTTCAATGATGAAGAGCCTCCGCCGACTGTCATCATCTTGATGGCATTCTCGCCGACTACGAGAATCTTCTTTGCGGATGCGAGATCTACAGGGAGAACCTTGGAACCGTCACCGGCAGCGTCGTTTTTCAAAAGTACAATACCGTCTGCGCCGATCTGGCGTGCGGCTGCAAGATGCTCAGGCGAGTTGATGGAACCGAAAGGCTTCTTGGTGTTCATGGCCGTGCGGAAAATGAGCTTCAGCACGCGTCCTGCCTTGTCGTCCAGTTTCTCGAGTGATGCACGTCCGTCGCGGAGACGCTCAAGGTATGGATCAGCAAGCATGTAGCTGTCGTAGCTGGTCTTGCCCTTGCTTGAAAGGCCGTCTGTCCATGTTCCGTATTCGAGGTCAAGGCCATATTCGGCAGCCTGGTCAGGGTCGCAGGCTCCGCCCCAGTCGCTGATGACAGCTCCGTCGAATTTCCACTCGTCCTTGAGGACATCATCCAGAAGGTATTTGTTGTGGCAGAGGTGCTGTCCCTTGTAAAGGTTATATGCGGCCATTACTGACCATGCGCTACCTTTCTCTACGCCTTTCTTGAATGCAGGCAGATAAATCTCGTAAAGTGTTCTGTCATCGACATCTACATCAGCGATGTGACGGTTGCATTCCTGGTTGTTCAGAGCGAAATGCTTGAGGCAGACAGCCACACCGTTCTTCTGGACTTCCTGGATGTAAGGAACGCACATCTCGCCGGCAAGGAACGGATCCTCACCCATGTACTCGAAGTTACGTCCATTGTAAGGAGTCCTGTAGATATTTACGCCAGGTCCCAGGAGGACATCCTTTTCGCGGTAGCGGGCTTCCTCGCCGATGCTCTTTCCGTAAAGGGCCGAAGCTTCCTTGTCCCAAGTTGCTGCGAGACAGGTCAATGCAGGGAAGGCTGTGCAGGAGTCGTTGGTCCATCCGGCCTGGTCCCACTCGTCCCATTTCACTTCAGGACGGATGCCGTGAGGGCCGTCTGAAGTCCAGAGTTCAGGAATTCCGAGGCGCGGTACTCCATGAGATGAGAATTTGCTCTGAGCGTGGAGAATAGCCACTTTCTCTTCCATTGTCATTCTTGCAAGCGCATCAGAGACTCTTGCGTCAATGTCTTTGCTCTCGTCCAGATATACAGGAACAGTCTGCTTTCCTGAATTTACCGAACATGATGCAACCGCCAGCAATCCGAGAGACAGGATTGTAAATACAGTTTTGTTCATACTATAGTTAATATTATTGTAAGATTCGAAAACGTTTCGAGATTCTGTTAAGCCGTTCGTTATGTGTTATTTTACGATGACGTTATAGATATTCGCACATTTCCATCCTACAAAATTAATCATAACCGATGGAAATATGAATATATGGAGGAGAAGATTTGTGGAGAATATTTATTGCGTGCTGAATTCGGATAGAAGGGATATCCACTTCCCGGCTGTAGTTAGCCAGACTTCCTTATAGCAGGCATTATTGGTCTGAGGCCAGTAGGGGATGTCATCATCGCCCAAAGTACGGATTCCTACAGGCATTTCACCTGTAATTTCCCCACTTGAGAAACTGTTCATCTGAGGGTAATTATGCCCTTCTCCGTAAATCAATGATTGTCCGAAAGGGTTCTTTCCGACTGTCCAATATAGCTGCTCGCGTGCTATCTGCAGAAGTTCATTGTCCCCAAGGATTCTTCCGCAGATTGCGGCTGCCTTGCCTGTCGAAAGATGGACTGCCGAATTACCGTTGAAAATTCCGAACCAGACAGGGAATCTTTTCAGATAGTGATTGTTGTCCAGCCGGACACCATTGCCGATTTGGATAGAGTATCTTTCTTCAGCGTCTTTCGGTGGGAAAAGATGCAAGGCATAGAAACCCTCCGTATCTTTCCACTCATCGGATTTATACACTCCGTTTGGAATCATTCCGTATGGTGCCGTATATTTCACGATATGTTTCAGATAGTTGCCATAAAGTCTTATCGCGTCCATCCATCTGTCGTGGTCAGGAGACTCTTTCTGAGTCTGGCAGAGAAGTGCAAGTGCTTGAATGACAATCTGATCTCTCGACTGGTGGATGTAATGGATTATAGAGCGTCCTGAGTCGTCTCTGTAGAAAAAACCTCCCGGACATTCGCCGATGGAATCTGTGCACTGGCAAGACAGTACATAGTTTATGGCATCGGATGCTACGCTCGCATATTCTTCTTTGCCGGTCAGTCTGTAGAGCTGGCTGGCCGCCCATGAGATTGTGGCTTGAAAAAGGCAATGAGACGTATTGTAGGTGTGCTCATAAGGTTGAGTGAATATATCATATCCGTCTTTAGCGTATTTTTCCGATGCGAAACGGAAGTCCTCCTCCGCGATATCACGAAGTCGGGATTTCAGTTCCTTGTCAATGTCAGGAAGTGTCATTGATGCAAACGCTTCATATCCGGAATATAGAAAATTGTCGAAAGCATTGTTCTGCACTCTGACAGAATTGATATCGTCGAAAGTTCCGGTAATGCCGTCCTGCCAGATCAGAAGTCCCATGCTGCTGGCTCTGTATCCGTCCCCGAAACGGCAGCCTGTGAGAAACGACAATCCCCATCTTGCTTCTTCCAGCATTCTGGCGGCCAGGATAGGATTGTTGTCAGACATTGACGAATAAGCTTCTAGCAGAGAGTAGGTTACATCTCCGCTCTGGAGAGTCTGCTGTGAAAGGTCTCCTGCGTCATGCCAGCCACCGGAATATGCGATTTTATGTCCGTTATGAGTAGCGTACAAATCTTTGTGGCAGATTCCGTGTATGCCGGGTACGTCATGTCCGCAACGCTGGCAGAATATGAAATTCAAAACTCTCCATGCAGAATCGTCCCAAAGATTGTCCGAGATTCTGAAATAATCACTTTCGGAATGCTCAGTTTGTATTTTGTATGTTCCTGGCGTTGAAAGACTTGAAAAATCCAGAATCCCGAATTGCCCTATAGTTGTCGCAGTCGTTCTGATTTGTCCGGAAAAAACTTTTTTTCCGGTTGTTTTGTCTACGATACAGAATCTTCCATGATTATGGGCATTGGTAATGGCTATCTTGTCTCCTGCTATTGTGTAACCAGTTGAAGAATAGATGATTGCGTCGTTCGTTGGCTCCCAGCCGGAAACCTTGTCCGGGTTGCTTACTTTCTGAAATGAGATTCTGTCAATAATGAATTTTGCGGAATAGTCATCAGCCCCGATATCACTTCCTCTGTCGGTGGAACTGAATGTCAGTCCGAGTACACGGTCTCTCTGATATTCATCTATTTCCAAAAAACATCTGTTCCATGTTCCTGGTCGTAGATTTATTAGATGAGATCCGGAAGGTCGGTTGAATCCGGGTTTGTCCGGAGTGTCGTCACTTATAAATGATAGACTGACGTTGACGATGCTGAGACCCTTGCATTCGGGGTAAATCCAAAATGCGATTCTGTTGTAGTCTTCAAGATTCTTCCCGCCGAGATTATATGTGGACTGGCATCCACCATAAGTAGCATAGTCCGGGTCTCCAGGCGAGCCGACAGCACGTTGACCGGGTTTCTTCTTGAAATTCATTTCCATAGGCAGACCCGGTAGCGGCCCCGTTTCATAGACGACGTTCTTTCCCCATCCATGCGCTTCGTGAGAGTCCAGAGTGTCCACAGGCAGCGGACTATGGAGGAATCCGCTTCTCATAATCTGGTTTCTCAATTGCTCGTCATGACAGAACGTTGTCTGTGCATGAGATAAAGTGCATGTCATGACACAGATTATCATTAGAATTCGTAAAGTATTCATTTCTCTGTTACCCAATTAATTGCATTTAGGAGCAGTTTTTTGAAATCTTCGTTGTCCAGTAGTTTCGGACTGTGTCCGAACTGGAAATAGATGTTTCTGGCTTTGACAGATGTGTTGGTCCATATGACGGGGTGGTCGCCCATTCTTACGTCAGAAGTTGGGTTATAGGAGTCTTCATCTACGTTTGCCAGAACATGGATATTCTCATTGGCCCGAGGATTTTTGTCATATGTGTACCATTCATCATCCTGAATTACAAATACGGAATCGACATCTTTCAGAACAGGGTGTTCCGTGTCTTCCAGATGGACTGTTCCGTCAGCAAGTGGCGCAATGTAGTTCCAGAAGCTGATGCCGCCCATGAATTCAGAAAACCATTCCCATTTCGGATATCCGTCAAATTCTCCGATAAGTGTTGCGTGATGAAAACCGATGTAGCCGCCCAATCCTTTTTCGATATAGTCAATGAATCCGTTCTGTGCTGCCTCCGGCCATGTGTAGGGTGGAAAGTCCAGTTGTAGGACAGCATCGAATTTATTTAGATATTCGGCATTGACATCATTCATGTTGTGTATGACGGTCATGGAGAAACCTTTTGTTGTCGAAATGCTGTCCAGCCAGGATAATGTCTTGTCAGTAAATGGTTTATGATGCCCTCCGTCTTCGCTGATGATGAGAATTTCGGATTTCTCGGGCCTTGCGCAGAAACATAGCATTGACATGAATACCGTCGATATGGTAAGAATGTGTAGAAACTTTTTTGCCATTGTGTTATTGATTTATCGGTTATTTTTCGGACTGTGATACACGGCTGCCCCACAGTGCATAATATAGTATGAACAACTCGCAGAATACGACGGCAATCCATGTTATTCTCCATTCTCCTGCCAAGTCAGCCAACAGCCCTTGTAACAGAGGGAGTACAGCGCCTCCGAATACTCCGATCATGAATACACCTGACGCGGTGGATGTATATTTCCCGAGTTTTTGGACAGCGAGCGTATAGATGGCTCCCCACATTATGGAGTGGAACAGGCCTACTGCAGACAGAAGCAATGGATTGTCGAATAGGATTGCAAGAATCAGCAGAATTGAGGCTGATATTGTTGTTGCCGTAAGCTGTACTCGAGGAGAAATCTTGCTTAATGTGCTTCCGAAAGCGCGTCCCAACAGCATTCCTCCCCAGTATAATGTGGCAAGAAGTGCCGGGGAATCAATGCCTTTTTCTATGGCGTACATATTGACATTGGCTCCTACGCATACCTCGGCTCCGACATAAAAGAAGATGGCTATTACTCCTAGTGTCAGATGTCGGAATGACCAGATGCTTTTTTCCTGTTTTTCGCCGCACTCCGTTCTGGTTCCCTGAATATCAGGAAGGGTAAACTTCGTGAGTGTCAATGTTATAAGTATAATTACTGCTGCAAGAGATAGGAATGGAGCAGCCAACTGTGACACTTGTACATCTTCCATAGCTGAACCGCCAAACACTATCCCTGTAACAAAATACGGCGCTATGGTTGTGCCTATGGAGTTGGCTGTTCCTCCTATTGCGAGCCTTTGGATGGATTGGGTACCTTTTACATTGCATGCTGCAAGATATGGATTGATTACTACTTGCAGGATTGTGGCAGATGCCCCGACTACAAATGAGCCTGAGAGGAAAATCAGAAAGCCTGCCGGAAACGTGAACTTGGCGGAGCCGATTGCGGCATCAGGGTAACGGACCGTGAATTCAGATGAGGCAAAGAACAGCAGCAATCCGATGGTCATCAATGCCAATCCCCTTATCAATGTCCCTTTGTAACCATATTTATTGACCCATGAAGATCCGACAGGTCCACAAATCGGATAAGCGAGAAACCAGGAGAATGTGATCAATGTCGCGAAAGTATTCTTGAGACCTCGGGCATTGACAAGGAAGGCTTCTTTAAGCGGTCCTTGGAATTGGGTGTTTGCTGTCGTCAGGAATCCGACTATCAGAAACAGGAAGACCATTGAGATGAACGGTCCGATGTAATTTCTTTTGTTTTCCATAGTTAATCCAGTTTTGAGGCGGCAGTCATATCGAGAAGTAATTCGCAGTCGTGGTGAAGCTGGAGGATGCTGGCAGGAGTGTCTTCATTGACAGGGCCTTCCACTATGCGTTTGACTATATCTGATTTGTTTGCGCCCTTTGCTACGGCTACGATTCTTTTTGCTGCCATGATGTCTTTCAGTCCGAGTGTCACACCTCCCAGACTGACATTGTCAGGAGTGCCGGTCTCCCGTCTGATTCTTTCTTCCAGTTCCGGATACATGTCGGAAACGCGGCATGTGCTTCCGAAACTGGAACCGGGCTGATTGAATCCGATGTGTCCGTTTTCGCCGATTCCTACGATTAACAAATCAATGCCGCCTCGGGAATCCAATTCTTCTGTGAACTTCTGGCAGTCTTTCCGGTAATTGTCGGATTTTACCGGCAGCATCAGGAAATGCCGGTCGTCTGTTCCTATGTCATCGATGAGTTCTGTCTTGAGCATCTTCCAGCATGAACCCGAATATTCTCTTGGGACATTGACAACTTCGTCTTGCCCGAAGAACGTCACATTGGATATGTCAAACGGATGTTCTCTGTAGATTTTGACGACGGTCCTGTGCATGTTTCCTGTGGTCCTTCCTGTGGAAAGTCCTATGACGCTGTCCTTCTTCCGGAGTATTTGCCCGATGATTCGCCATGCTGCCGTATCATCAAATAATTGTTCGTTGTTAGTGATTGTTATTTTCATTTCAGTGTTGTTACGATTTGGACGCAAGGTAGTTATGATATTTTTGGACGGGGTGGATTATCAGACAAAAAAGGTTTGAAATATGTTATTCTATTCCAAATGCCAGACAAATTTCCAACTATTCTTGTCAGCATTTGGAGATTCATTATATAGAATATGAGTATCTTTGAGTCCATTAACTGATAAACGTTAGCCAATGATGTTCCGAGTTAGATTTGCAACATTGATTTTATTCTCAGCACTTTCTGTTTTCATGGCGAGGGCTGAAGGATTTGTCACACTTGACGGAATATTGAGCAGCAGGAAAACTTATGAGGTTACTCAGGATGCTGACGGATTTATCTGGATTTGCACCAAAAATGGGATTGACCGTTTCGATGGACATGCGGTGAAGACTTATCAGATAAAAGACCTGCCGCAATCTAGAGACCAGATTTTGTCTTTTACGAGACTGGTTTGTGATAATTCGGGAACACTATGGATGATGGTCAAGAATGGAAAACTCTACAGATATGACAAGAATTCAGATGAGTTTTATCTTGAAATGGACCTTCGAGAAACACATCCTGACATTCTTCTCTATAGTCTTTGTTTTTTATCTGATGGAGGAATGGCGTTAGGTACGTCTCAGGGTGTGTTGTTTGTCTCGGAAAAGGGAGACGAGTCGGAATTGCTGTCAGAGCGGATTGTCAAGTCTGTCGTTGAAATCGGAAATAATGCATTTTGGTTAGGAACTGATAACGGATTGTTTGTCCTGGAGAATGGCACGGTTCGGGAAATTGCTGATTCTGTGGATGTTTCGTACATGCTTCTGGAAGAAGGCATCCTATATGTCGGAACCTTTTCCGATGGTATGAAGAGTGTCGGAAAAGATGGTGTCCTGAAAAATTTCGGGACCGTTTCCACCCAGTCTCCGGTTGTTTCTATTCTAAGAGATTGCGACGGACGTATCGTGGTCGGAACTGATGGGGACGGACTGTTTTATTATGATCCTGTAACTGGGAATGTGCTGGAACATTGTGTGGCGGATGATTTGGACAAGTCCTCGATTTCAGGGAATACGATTAGCGACCTGTGTCTTGACCGGAGCGGTAATCTTTGGGTCGCCACTACAACTGATTGGGTGAGCCGCCAATGTAAAGGCTCACCTGAAGTAGAGGTTCTGGTTCATCATCCGGGAAATCCTAACTCATTGTTATCAAATCATGTCAATGTCGTTTTCGAAGACAGAACTGGAAATATTTGGTTCGGCACCAATGACGGAGTCTGCAGTTATGATCAGGACTCCAGAAAATGGAAAACTTATTCTATGCCGTATCCTGGTGTGGTTCTAGCCTTGTCGCAGGATTGCAATGGCGATATTTGGGTCGGTGGATATGGTTTTCCTTTGTCTAGGATTGATTATAGGAATAATACGGTAAAATTGTGCCCTGTGAGCGGATTCGAGCATATTTATGCTTTGTTTGCAGATGGCAGTTATATGTGGATTGGCGGTATCGATTCTCCTTTGGCCCGGTACAATATATCTGACGGAAAATTGACAGGCTTTCCTGTCAACAATGTGGGTGATATACGTAAGGCGGAAGATGGAAAGTTGACTGTGGCAACCAGCGGAGGCTTGTTCTTGCTGGATCCGGGGACAGGTTCGCTGTCGAAATATGATTCATTCGGCTCTAAATCGTTGGCGTTTCCTGTCAGATGTCTTGACAATCAAGGAAGTAAGGTGTGGATGGCAACTGATGGGGATGGACTGATCAGTTATGACAGAGTTTCTGGTGAAGGGCGTTCCTACTCGAAAGACTCGGGTCTTTCAAGTGATTCTGTAAATGGCATCGTTGTGGATTCCGATGACAATGTCTGGTGTGCGACCTTCGATAACCTTTATAGGCTGGATGCGGATTCCGGTGTCTTGGTCAATATGAATGGTTTTGTCGGTGTCTCTCGTGGCGGATTTAATCCAGCCGCTGTCTGCCTGCTTTCGGACGGACGTCTTGCCATTGGAACTGCAGATGGCGCGATACTGTTCAATCCTTCGGATTTTTCAATGGGTGAACTTTCTCCGGTTTCTCCGATTATTTCAGAGTTTAAGCTTTGGGACAATTCGAAACCCATTAACTGTCCTGATGCTGTAAATGCGGATCTGATAGACAAATTAGAATTGAAAGCGGGGCAGAATTCTTTCAGTATTGCTTATTCTGCCCTTGATTTTTCTGCCGGTTATAGAATTGCATTCTCCAGTCAGTTGGTGGGTTTTGACAGGATGCCGCGTGTGAGCGACGGGGCTGGCAGCATTGACTACTATAATATTCCGTCGGGGCGCTATGATTACACATTGAAAGTCATTGACAAGTATTCCGGCGCCGTTCTGGGGGAAAGGCATCTTCCTATATTGATTAACAGGACGTTGTGGCTGTCATGGTGGGCACTTGTCATATATGCGGCAATGTTCGGGACTTTTGCAGTGATGATTGTGGCCTGGTATCGCAGAAGAGCCTACAACAGGGTCATGACGGAGAAAATCAATACGTTTGTAAATTTTGCACATGACCTCAAGACGCCGATAACTCTCATAAAGACTCCTCTCAATGAGTTGGAAAATATGGCGGATCTTGAGGATAAGGTGAGGACTTCAGTGATGACAGCGAATCGCAATTCGGACAGGTTGTTGTCAATGATAAACAAATTGCTGGATATCAGGAAGAATGACAGTGGCTGGGGTGTCCTCAAATTGTCCAGTTATGATTCCGGAGACTATCTGGACAATGTCCTGGCCGATTTCAGCAGCGCTGCCAGACAGAAAGGACTCGATTTTTCATATCATATTGAGCCGGATTTGGGCGACATTATGATTGACAAGGAAAAGATGGACTTGATTATCAATAATATACTTTCAAACTCTGTCAAATATACTTCAGAAGGCTTTATCCATGTCTTGGCCAAGAATGAGAAACGCTCATGGGTGTTGGAAATCAGCGATTCCGGGATAGGAATACCATATGATTTCCAGTCAAGGATATTCAGAGGCAGCTATAGGGCGGACAATGCCAGAGAATGCGACGAGACAGGCTGTGGCATCGGTCTCATGATTACCCGTCAGCTGGTGGAGCAGCATCACGGAAAAATATCTTTTACAAGCGAGGAAGGATATGGCACTACATTCAGACTGTCTTTTCCTATGAAATATAAAGTGTCTGAATCTGTGATGATTATGGAAAAGTCGGATCCCGTGAATGATATTCCTGCCGATACAGTAGAACAGGTGTCCGATAAACAGGAAAACAGCATTCTGGTCGTGGAAGATGATGCGGAGACCTTGGAATATATGAGGTATGCCCTGTCAGAGCATTATACCATATATGTCGCGACCGACGGACAGGCAGCCTTGGATATCGTTTCAGAGAATAATCCTGACATTGTAATATCTGATGTGAGCATGCCTGTGATGAATGGTTATGAACTTTGTCACAGGATCAAGTCGGACGTGGTGACCAGCCATATTCCTGTAATTCTTCTTACTGGACTGACCGATAGGAATAGTGTCATCAGGGGACTTGAGTCAGGAGCGGATGACTATGTGGTCAAGCCGTTTGACCTGTCCGTGCTGAAGGCCAGGATAAAGAATATTCTTGGCGAGCGTCAGAGACTTCGTGAGGCTATTCTCCATTCGAACAAGTCTGCGGCGCGGAACGAGTATTCCAATAAGTTAGACCAGGAATTTATGGATAAAGTTCTCGCTGTTGTCGGAAATGAATTGTCCAATTCTGAATTTCAGATCAATGACCTCTGCCGTGAATTGGCGATGAGCCGCACGGCATTCTATAATAAACTGAAGTCCCTTACAGGTCAGGGACCTAATGATTTTATCCGCATTTATCGTCTGGAAAGAGCGAAAGAATATCTTGAGGAGCATCGCTACAGTATCGCTGAAGTTTCGGATATGGTTGGCTTTTCTGATGCCAAATACTTCAGCGTGTGCTTCAAAAAGCGGTTTGGCGTGAGCCCAAGCAGATTTTAAACCTTTTTTGTCAGTTCTTAAACTCCTGTCAGAAGATAGTTGGCTAACATTGCAGTGGAATAACACTAATAGCAATGGAAACATATCTTGGACTCGATTTAGGTGGAACTAAACTTCTTATAGGAGAAGTAGACAAACATGGCAATATCCTTCGCTTCAAGAAGTACGCTTCCGGATATTTCAATCAGCAGGCGGCTTCTGAAATAGTAAAATCCTCCCTTGACGATTACATCCGTACCGTCGGATGGGTTGAAAACACGCCGGTGTCTATGGGTATCGGACTGATTGGTCGTGTGGATCCCAATAAGGGAATCTGGCTTCAGATTGATCCCAACAGGACCCAGCCGATAGAACTGGCAAAGGAAATAGGGGAGATTTACGGAATCAACTGCCGCATTGACAATGATGTGAAGAGCGCGACCAGAGCCGAAAGGGTCTGGGGAGTGGGGCAGTTCTCGAAAAACTTCATATATATAAACATAGGTACAGGAATCGCCGTCGGAACCGTCGTGAATGGTCGCCAGATTCGCGGCAGCCACTTCAATGCCGGTGAGGCGGGACACATGACTGTCGGGGTCAATGTCGGTGTGGAGTGCTGCTGTGGCAGGAAAGATTGTGTCGAGGCTATTGCCTCGGGAAGTGGCTTTGATTCTTGTGCGCGATTGCTCAAGGACAAATATGAGACCCGTCTGGAGATACCTCAGGATGAGGGTGTGAAAGTGGATGTCAGGGAGGTGATACGCCTTTGTCAAGATGGTGATCCTCTCTGCCGTGTCCTTGTGGAGAATGCCACGACCGGAATCGCGAATCTGATTATGAATCTCGTCCGGCTTACAGACCCTGATACAGTGGTCCTTGGCGGAAGCATCGTGGCGGACGAGTATATTTTCGAAAAAATTCTCAATAAGCTGAACCACAACACCATGCGTTTTGTTTCAAATGGTGTCGTAATCACAAAGCTGAACCCTCAGTTTGTCGGACTGCTGGGTGCCGCTGCCGTTGCTATGGATATGTAGCAGGACTGAGGTTGAATCAATAAAGATATCAAGATAAACAATATGATGAAAATTGCCTGTTCAATAGCAAGCGCGCTTATGATGCTGTGCTGCTGCGCCTGGGATGAAGGTGCTGATAATGATAAAGAAATGATTGTGGGTGCCTATCTTATGGGCGTGCGTAATGAACTCCCTGACGTGAATCTTGTGACTCACATCAATTATGCTTTCGGACATGTCAATGAAACATTCGACGGGGTGCTGTTGCCGGAAGGGAAAGGGCTCAGTCAGGTGGTCGGACTGAAGAAGGATAAACCATCTTTGAAAGTTCTCCTCTCTATTGGAGGCTGGGGCAGCGGACGCTTCAGCGAGATGGCCTCAGATCCCTTGAAAAGAAAGAGTTTCGCTCGTGATTGTGCCAGGATTGTGAAAGAGTCCGGTCTTGACGGCATTGACATAGATTGGGAATATCCAGGAAGCGGACTTGCCGGAATATCGTCGTCCCCGGATGACAGGACCAATTTTACCTTGTTGATGCGTGATCTCAGAGCCTCTCTCGGAAAGAGGAGCCTGCTCACCATCGCATCGGTCTGCAATGCTGACTACATTGATTTCAAGGCTGTTCTCCCTTATTTGGACTATGTCAACGTCATGTCCTACGATATGGGTACGCAGCATACGCACCATGCGGCTCTCTACAGGTCTGGATATGCCGGTTATTGTACGGCAGACGAGGCTGTGCGCAAGCACATTGACGCCGGAGTCCCTCGGCAAAAGATTGTTATGGGAATGCCTTTTTACGGCAGGGGAGTCGAAGGATATGTTCCGTATCGTGAAGGAGAATCATCAGAAGTGGAGTTCTGGGACGACACCGCCAAGGTTCCCATGATTCTGGACTCGCTTGGCAATATGCTGTTCGGTTATGAGAACGCAAGGTCCATTGCGGAGAAGTGCCGTTACATTGTGTCCGGCGGACTCCGTGGCGGGATGTATTGGGAGTACAATGACGACAATGCGTCACATGACCTTGCCAGAGCCGTGTATGAGGGTTTGAGAGGGAGCGGGCCGAAAAAAGCTTCGTCTTCCGTTGCAGGCGGCATGGACAATAATGGAATACGTCCGGCCAATTATGCCAAGAGCAAGAGGTTCAAAGCATTGATGCTTTGGAATCCGTATGCCGAAACGGCTCATGTTCAATTTGATAAGCAGTCTATGGCGTTTTTCCACAGATTGAACTATGGAGACGGATTTGTTCTTGATACCACAACAACACTCAAGACTTATACTTATGAACAACTGAAGGAATACAGCGTCATCATCGCTCTGAATGAATCTCCTTCGGATCATGAATCCCGCGTTCTTTTCGAAAAATATATGGAGAATGGCGGTGGCTGGATCGGATTCCATGCGTCTGCCTATAATGACCGGAACACCCACTGGCCTTGGTATGTCAAATTCCTTGGCTGTGGTGAATTCAAGGCCAACAACTGGCCGCCGCAGGCAGCTCTTCTTGAAATTGATACTCACGCGCATCCCGTTACCAAGAACCTTCCTGACGCTTATGTGGCACCTCCTTCAGAGTTCTATCAGTGGAGTTCGGAACTGCGTGACAATGAAGATATTCAGGTCCTTTTGACACTTTCTCCCAAGAATTATCCTATGGGAGTGAAGGACATCGTTTACGGCGGTGACTTTCCTGTCGTGTGGACCAACAAGAATTATCGAATGATTTACATTAATATGGGACACGGAGATGAGAGTTACATTGATGCCACCCAGCAGTTGTTGTTCCTGAACGCTTTCCGCTGGATTGTAAGCCGTGACCCAAAAGGAGATCCGTTCGACAAATGAACGGAAAACCTTAATAACCGAGAAATTTCATCTTAATACATTCACAAATGCTAAAACTAAGATTACATCTTCTTTTGTTGGCTCTGTTGATATCAGGAGTATCCTTCGCGCAAAATCATCTTGATGTGCGAGGTCGTGTTACTGACAGGCAGAACGAGCCGCTGATTGGAGTTGCCGTGCAGATTAAAGACAAATCTGGCGGCACGATGACCGACATTGACGGCAATTATGTCTTGTCAGGGGTTCCCGAGGGTTCAACCTTGGTGTTTACGTATCTCGGCTTCAAGCCGAAGGAGATCAATGCGGCATCAACCTCGCTTAATGTTGTCATGGAGTCCGACAATGAACTGCTTGATGAGGTGGTAGTCATCGGCTATGGACAGCAGAGAAAGGTTACGCTGACCGGTTCAGTGTCCAATGTGGGAGGCAAAGAACTTCTCAAATCACCTGCCGCGTCGCTTGGCAATACTCTTTCCGGTAAGTTGCCTGGTCTTCAGTCTGTGCAATACACAGGTGTTCCTGGCGCTGACGACCCTATCATCCGTATCCGTGGCATTGGTTCGTTCAATAGCGCTGAACCTCTCGTGCTTGTCGATGGCGTTGAACGTGAGTTCAGCCAGATAGACCCAAATGAGGTGCAGGATATTTCTATCCTCAAGGATGCCTCTGCTACAGCTGTTTTCGGGGTGCGTGGCGCTAACGGTGTCATTCTCGTTACGACACGGCGCGGTCAGGTCGGCAAGCCGAAAGTAACATTGACGGCATCCGCAGGCCTTCAGCAGATTTCCAGATTCCTTGAGCCGGCGAACTCCTATGAGTATGCGACGGCTTACAATCATGCGCAGGCCGTCGAAGGGGTGGCTGAGGACGGATGGAAGTTCTCGAAGGAAGCTATTCAGCACTGGAAGGACATGGATATGCCGACTGTATATCCAAGCACCAACTGGTTCAAATACCTGATGAACAATCATGCTTGGCAGCATCAGTATAATGTCAATGTGTCGGGCGGAACTGAAAAAGCCCGCTATTTCGTTTCTGTCGGGGCGCTTGACCAGAACGGACTTTTCAAGACTTTTGATCAAGGCGATGAAGCAAACTTCAAATATCATCGTTATAACTTCCGTGCAAACCTTGATGTGGATTTGTCTGAATACAGCTCTCTGTCCATAGGTATCGGTGGACGCATCGGAAGACGCAACTCTATCGGAAACGGTGAATATAACGGTCAGTCAGGAGTATTCGGCGTCGAGGGCCTTCTCAATAATGGTACCCCAATGTCGGGATATGGTCTTGACAGTGAGGGACGCCGCATTGTCTCTGACCCTGATCTTGTGGGAAGTATCGGTTCTGACGGACTTGGCCTTATTTATCAGCATGGTTATACCATCCAGCGCCAGAGTGTTGTGAATCTGGATCTTCAGTACAAACTCAAACTTGATTTCATCACCAGAGGTCTTGATTTCCGTATCAAAGGTTCCTATAACTCTGATTACACACAGCAGAAAGCACGCACTTCAGGTGGGGGAATCAGCTACAAGGCGACCTTTGCCAAAGGCGAATATGAGGCGGATGGCTCTCCGAAGATTGTTTATGTCCGCCAAGGTGATTCGTGGCCTCTTGGCTATGGCGAGTCCAAATGGGGCGGACGAAACTGGTATGCCGAGGCGAGCCTCAACTATGGCCGCAAGTTCGGAGACCACAATGTCAGTGCTCTTGTCCTTTATAATGAATCCAAGAACTACTATCCTGGCGGTGTCTATAATTCTATTCCACGTGGTTATGTGGGTCTGGTAGGCCGCGTCACATACGATTATCAGACTAAGTATATTGCAGACTTCAACCTGGGCTACAACGGCTCTGAGAACTTTGCCAAGGGCAAACGGTTTGGATTTTTCCCTTCCGCTTCTCTCGGTTGGATAATCTCGTCTGAAAAATTCTGGCAACCTCTTCGTCGGGTTGTCTCATATTTGAAACTCCGCGGATCTGTCGGTATGGTGGGTAATGACCAGGGAATCGGCCGTTTCCTCTATCTGCCGGGTACGTGGCAGTTCTACACCAACAACGGTGGCGCATGGTGGACCAATGACCGTACCGGGAACTTTGGTACCAACAACGGAACATTTATGACTGGGGCGCGCGAATCTACCAATGGTAATCCGGATGTTACTTGGGAAACGGCTACGAAACAGAACTATGGTGCTGATATACACTTCTTTGGAGAACGCTTGAGCTTGGGTGTCGATTTCTTCTGGGAGGACCGTAAGAACATACTTGTCTCAAATGAGACGACCATTGCCGGTATTTCTGCCCTCAAACCGAATTCCATCAATTTCGGACGTGTCAAGAATCATGGCTATGAGATTGCTTTGAGATGGAACGACCATATAGGAAGTGTGAACTATTCCATATCACCTACATTTGCCTTCGCGCGCAACAAGGTTGTGGAGATGGCGGAGGTGAAGAAGGAATTCCCGCACATGTATCATAAAGGTCATCCTGTGGGCCAGCCTTTCGGTTATGACTTTTTTGAGTTCTATGTTCCGGGAGAAACCGAACAGCATTACAAGGAAGTTTACGGCGTGGATATGCCGGATCAGCAGATTGCTTTGAGGCCTGGTGACAGCATATTCGTTGACCTCACCGGTGATGGCAAGGTGGATGCCAATGATGTGCACGCAATCGGCTATAGCGATATACCTGAATATACCGGCAGTATAAATGCGACGCTCAACTGGAAAGGTCTCGACTTCTCGATGACTTGGGTGGGAGCGACCAATGTCAACCGCCAGCTCAGTTCTTTCTATACTCCTGCCTTCGGTACAGGCAATCAGTCTATGCTCAACAAGTGGGTCTATGACAATTCCTGGACAGAGGAGAACAAGGATGCCATCCTTCCTCGTATTTCTCTTGAGAAATCAGCCCGCGAACATAATGGTTCCCTTTCGGCCCCGTGGATGGTCGACGCATCATATATTCGTCTGAAAAACATTGAGATCGGTTATACGTTCCATATCCCTGGAGTGCCTATCAACAGCCTGCGAGTTTACGCCAATGGCTATAACCTCCTTACATTCACAAGTTTCAAGGCAAATGACCCTGAAGCTCAGGCGGGTTATGGAAGCACGCGTTATCCTATGACCCGTGTCTATAACTTCGGTATCAACATTAATTTCTAATCTTCAGGATAATGAATCTTATAGAGAAACTCAAAATAAAGACCGTTGCCATGCTATGTGTGGCCGGTACTGTTATAGGGATTGGGTCTATGACCTCCTGTGTTGATCTGGTCAGTGTCGGAAACGGATTCCTTGACAAGCAGCCGGGTGTCGACGTGACCGTGGACACGATCTTTGTCAAATGTGAGAATGCCAAGCGTTTCCTTTGGCACATGTATGGAGCCATGCACAATCCTTTTACTTATACTGGAGCTGTATGGTATTCCCATCCTGATGCTCTAACCGACATCTGCCAATCGTACTGCGGATGGCACAATCTCGGAAAGTACTATGGCGGAGATCTTACTGAAACTGACCAGGATAACGGTGGCTTCGTGAAGTTCCCTTTCATTGCCAATGGTGACGGCAATAACCGTGCAGGAATCTGGCGTACTATACGTGAGGGCTGGATATTCATTGAGAATATCTCACGTGTCCCGGATTTGAGCGATTCGGAGAAGAGCCAGCTTCGTGGCGAGGCGTATGTGATTATGGCATCGCGCTATCTTGACGCATTCCGTAACTTCGGAGGGCTTCCGAAAGTTGACCATTCATATCAGGCTGCTGATGTTGTGGATGGCAGACGTATGAGCGTTATCGAGACCGCTGAATTTATCGATGGCCTTATCCAGGCCGCCATTGACGAGCCTGGCCTTCCTTTCTATGTGCAGGACCAGGCTACCAACTCCGGACGTCTGACCAAAGGTTCAGCATATGGATTGCGTGTAAGGTTGTGGAACTTTGTTGCTTCGCCTTTGTTCAACAGCGCTGAGCCTTATCTGGAGTTTACCCGCAATGAGGAAAACCAGGATATCAATCAGGTATGGGTCGGCGGCTACAGACCGGAACTTTGGCAGAAAGCGTTGAAGGCTTGTGAAGATTTCTTTCAGGCCAATGCCGCCAATGGCAATTATTTCGCCCTCGTGCAGCCTTCCGGCAACAGTGAGCAGGACTATTGCAATGCTTTCCGCGCTGCCTATTGGTTCCGTGGCAATACGGAGAAGGTTATTGAAGTCCATGCGGGACTTGGTACAAACGCGTGGAACGGAGACTGGAATGTGGAAGGAATGGATGAGTTCGGAATGTCCCTTTTTACTCTAGAATATATGGAGATGTTCGGAATGGCTGATGGCCGTAACTTCCCTTATGACAATGTGTTCAATACGGATAATCCTGATAATGTCGACATGTTTGCCGGTCGTGATCCTCGTCTTTACGAAACTATGGTGGTGAACCGCAACAATCTTGTCGAGCAGTACCAGGGGCTTTCTAGTACAGAGATGTGGCAAGGCGGCAATGTCGACCAGACTTTCAATCCTGCTGTTACTGACAATCCGTGGGCAACTCGCATGAAACTGTTCAAGTATCTCCGTGACAACGGCTACGCGGCATATTATCCTACCAACTTCGCATATTTGCGTATGGCTGACATACACCTGTGCTACGCAGAAGCGCTCGCGCAGACGGGCGACCTGCAGAAAGCCTGCGACGAAATGAACAAGGTACGTGCGCGCGTGGGTCTTGGAAAGGTGGAGGTCATGAATCCGCAACTCCACCTCACCACTGATAAAGACAATTTTATAGATCAGCTTCTTAAAGAGCGTGCCTGTGAGTTCGGTTATGAGGACTCCCGTTGGTATGATCTGGTGCGCTACAAGAGATCGGACATATTCAGGAAACAGGTTCACCAGTTGCGCATATGGCGCAAAGATGCCGATGGTAAAAAGATGGATCCGGCTGATTACGGCAATAATACGAGCCTCGAACCGGGCGAGCCTTGGCCGAATTGTATTTATGAGAAGATACCGTGCACCAACAATATACGTGTCTGGTGGGATACTGACAATCAGGAGAGCAAGTGGAGCGACAAATGGTATCTTTCGCCTATTTCACGTGATGAAATCAACAAGGGCTATGGACTGAACCAAAATCCAGGTTGGTAATCCGGAGATGTTAAATATCAATAAGATTTTTAAATATATGAATATATATAGAATGTTGACGCTTGTGGCCGCCGTATCTTCCATCACGGCGAATGCACAGGTCAAACTCAATGATAAGAATGCGGAGGCCTATGATTTGGGTTATGGTGTCGAAACCGGCAAATATCTGAGCACAGCTTCTGCAACTACAATCACTGGAGAAGAATTGCAGCAGACATCGGCCACCAGTCTTGCCCAGGCCCTTTATGGACGTCTGTCTGGTTTGACGGCTTTGTCTCAGGGCGGTTTCTCTGGCGATGAGAATAAGGGTGCTGCCTTTAACATTCGTGGCTATCATACACTTAACGATAAAGGCATTCTAATCCTCGTGGATGGATACGAGCGCCCCATCGACCGTCTCAGTGTGGAAGAAGTGGAGAGTGTCACTGTCCTCAAGGATGCTGCCGCCACTGCGCTTCTTGGCTATGAGGGAATCAATGGCGCCATACTGGTTAAGACAAAGCGTGGAGTTGAAGGCAAAACTCATGTCAAGGTGAACTATAGCCATAAGTTCCAGTTCGATCCTGAATTTGCCGATATGGTGGACGGCTATACGTACGCCAATGCCCTCAACCAGGCCCGTCATAACGATGGACTTTCCCCTGCATATTCCGAGCAGGAATTGGGCCTGTTCAAAGATGGCTCTGACCAGTTCTTTTATCCTAATGTGAACTGGCGTGACCTGGTTTTCAAGAATATGGCGGAAGAGGACCATGCGTATGTCTCGGTGTACGGAGGTACGGACAAAGTGAAATACTACACCAATATAGATTATATCGATGCTCGCGGTGCGTTCAAGGACACCAAGCAGCCGGAATACAATTCGCAGTTGCGTCAGTCGAAGGCAAATATCCGTACCAATCTTGATTTTAACCTCACCAAAACAACTCTTATGTCGGTGAACCTGTTCGGAGTATTTCAGGAGACTAAACGTCCTTCCGACATAAGTGCTGATGATGCGACAGCCTCGGTCTACAGACTTCCGGCGACAGCTTTCCCTTACAAGACTTCTACCGGAGTCTGGGGTGGCAATGAGGCATATGGTGATGCCAACCCTGTTGCAAAGATTCAGGAATCCGGGTTCTACAAAACCCATCAGCGCCAGTTATGGGTTGATGCCAAGTTGTCGCAAAAACTTGATTTCCTGATTGATGGCCTGAATGTGTTTGTAAGCGCAGGCTATGCCAATTCGGCAATTTACGCTGAAAACTCACATAAGGCTCATCAATACGGCTACGAACGTTACAACGGTACTGTCGGTGACAAAAACAATGTATCCTTGAATCTGTTGGGCAACAAGGAAACTGACCTCACTTTCAGTAATTGGAACGCCGGCCAATGGTGGAAGGCAAAGGCCAGCATAGGTGTCAACTACAATCATTCGTTCTTCGGTGACGACCATTTCAATGCCAGTCTTGTTTACGACAATAGCGGAGTGAGCACTGACGGACGTGGAAATACCTATTATCGTCAGAATGTTATGGGCGTATTTCACTACGATTTCATGAACCGCTATGTCGTCAATCTCGTGCTTGCGGGGAACGGCTCCAGTAGAACCTATCCTTCCAAGTGGGCTTTTTCACCGGTACTGTCACTCGGCTGGGTTTATGCGGACAACGCCAATGGAGTGTTCAATTATGGTAAACTGCGGGCATCGGCCGGTTTGCAGCATACTGACTATATGCCTACCTACGGAATGTGGCTTCCCACATGGGACGTATCGCATGGCTATGTGATCATCGGTAACAATTATGGCGCTACGTGGGGCGCGTCTCTTGGCTCTTTCCCGACCACATGTTTCAAGCAGGAGACGTCCGCGAATTTCAACTTTGGAACTGATTTCCGGATGATGGACGCTCTCGATGTCTCCGTTGACGCTTTCTACCAGCTCCGCAGCCACATTATGCTCCCGGCAAGCTATGAGAATTCGTCTGTTGTCGGCATACAGTCATCTTACAATGATGTTGGTGAAGTGAGAAGTTATGGCTTTGAAATAGGTGCCAAGTACGTGAAAACCATTACTGCTGACCTTAATCTGAATTTTGGTGCCAATTTGTCCTGGGCACGTAATGAGGTCGTCAGATACATAGGAACACCGACCTATCCTTTGAGTGACCCTGTAGGCCATCGTGTAAATGAGGCGTGGGGACTCAAGTCGGCAGGCTTTTTCAAGGAACAGTCAGACATCAATTCAGGCAATCGTCAGGAGTATTCCACTGTAAATCCCGGTGACATAAAATATCAGGACCTCAATGGTGACAATGTCATTAACGAGTTCGACGTCACAAGCCTTAATGGTGCCACCGACATCCCTGAGCTGAACTATGGTTTCAATCTCGGTGTGGAATATAAGGGCTTCGGTCTGAACGCATGGTTCCAAGGTACCGGCAACTATATGAAGTATCTTCCGTCCGCGATATGGGGTGGCATGTCCGATAACGGAAATCTTTCCGTGGACTACTACAACAATTGCTGGGATGTGGCTGGAGACAATGCCCTTTACCCTCGTCTGACAAGTCAGAACAACCGTAACAACAGCCAGGCAAGCGATGTTTGGTACAGGCCTGTCCGTTTCTTGAAAATGCGCAATGTCGAGGTTTACTATAAGGTTCCGGCTAGGGTTTTGTCCAAACTCTCTATCTCGGCGGCCAAGATATTTGCTCAGGGTGAAAACCTGCTGTCATTTGACAATGTTGACGCTATGGATGCTGAGGTGCTCTCGACCGCATATCCGATGTTCAAGGGAGTCAATGTCGGTGTCATGTTAACTTTCTAATCAAAGATACATTTATGTACAAGATAAAATATGTTCTTTTAGGCATTGCGGCGGCAGTCTCAGCCGGTTGTGCCGACTTGAATTACAATGAGGCGTCGAACCGGGATGAGGATTGGACCTATAACAGCCCTGTCAATGGCGTCAAGGCTCTTGTCTATGATGTCTATGCGCAGATGCCTAGCGAGTTCAAGGATAATACCTATGGTAACGGAGCTTTGATAGCAAGCGCCACGGACGAGTCTGAGTTTGCCCTGTCATACTCGCCGATCCACAATTATTCCAATGGGGGCTGGACTCCGTCAAATCCTTTCCAGACTACGTGGGACAGGTCATATCGTGCCATTACACAGGTACATATGTATCTGGAACGAATTCAAAAGATTGACTTGTCTGATTACGAGTATGATCCTGACTATCAGACGATGGTTCAGCAGTTTGAGATATTCCCTTACGAACTGCGTTTCCTCCGTGCCTATTTCTATTTCGAGTTGGTGCGTGCTTATGGTGATGTGCCGCTGGTGACCACAACTCTCACCAACGCGCAGGCCAACAGCGTAGAGCGCACGCCTGCCAAGGATGTCTTCCAATTCATCATTAATGAATTGGATGCCGTGTCCGAACATCTTCCTGTGTCGTATAATGATGTTCCTGGTCAGGAAATCGGTCGTGCTACCCGTGGCGCCGCACTTGCGTTGAAAGCGCGCGCCCTTCTTTATCAGGCTTCACCATTGTTCAATGCCGACAATGACAAGGACCTTTGGAAAGAAGCTGCAGCTGCCTGCAAGGTTATCATTGACAATGCTTCGCTTTGGGGTTACAGGCTCAGCGAATATTCTGCTTTGTGGGGGCATGAGACATTCACAAATCCTGAATTCATATTCGTTCTTGGAACTCAGGCTAGCAACTCTTTCGAGAAGTTCAATTATCCTGTGGGTGTGGAGAACGGCAACTCAGGCAACTGCCCTACGCAGGCATTGGTGGATGCATACGAATATCAGTCGGACGGCAAAACATTCAAAGAGAAGCATCCCGGGAATGTCAATGTTACAGCCGAGAATCCATACGAAGGCTTGGACCCGCGTTTTGGACTCACTGTAGTGAAAAACGGGGATCTTTGGCCGTCCAATACGACTCAGCAGATTGCCATTGAGACGTACCATGGCGGTTTCAACGGAGCGCCGAAGTATGGCGCCACACCTACAGGCTACTATCTGAAGAAGTTTGTGGACGGCAATTGCGTTACGACGGCCAACAATCAGACGACAACACGACACAACTGGATTGTTATGCGCCTTGCCGAGGTGTATCTGAACTATGCGGAAGCCATGTTCAATTACTATGGTGATGCTGATGCGAAAGGTGATTTCGGCATGTCTGCAAACGAGGCAATCAACGTGCTTCGTAACCGACCCGACATTATGATGCCTGAATTCCATGGAAATGACGGCTTTGAAGAACGATATATGCGAGAGCGTATGGTTGAACTTGCTTTTGAGGGACAGCGGTTCTGGGATGTGCGTCGCTGGAAGAAGGGTGCCGAGTTCTTTATGAATATTGAAGAGGCCGACTTTAAATTGGATGGAAACGGTGATTTGATTCTCACTCGTGTCACCAAGACCCGCAAGTGGGACGAGAAATACAATTTGTATCCGATTCCCCAGTCTGAAATTCAGAAGAACGGCAATCTTACGCAGAACCCGAATTGGTAATACGAGTCTAATAAGATTTTAAACAGGTAAGATTTATGAAAAAGAAGATTATACATCTCATGAGTGCAGGATTGGCGTTGTTGTCGGGCCTGGCTGTGGCTTCTTGCAATAATCAGGATATCGTTGATGCCAACGATGTGCTCGTGGTCAAGTCTGTCCTGCCTACAAAAGTCATTGAGGGGCAGATTGTGACCATCACAGGCACAGGTCTGGAAAAAGCCACTTCCGTTGTTTTTCCGGGCAATATTTCAGTGAGCGAAATAACCAAGGTCGGCAATTGCTACATATCTGTGACAACCCCGGCAGGTGTCTCTGCGGATGGAGGAAAGGTAACGGTTGAGGCTGACGACAGATCGGCAGAGTCTGCCATGACGTTGACTGTCGGCAATCCGCAGCCATCGCGGGTCGCTCCTCTTGACAAGGAAATCAAAATAGGCGAATGTCTGGAGGTATATGGTAACGACCTCGAATTTATTACCAGGGCCTATTTCCCAGGTGATGACGGCAATGACATTGTTGTGGACGCAAATGTTTTCAGACGCAAGTCCACAGGCTCTCTCTACATCTATTCTCCGGTTGGAGTCAATGCCGGAGTGGCGCAAGTCGTCCTTGAAGACTGCAGCGGAAAGAAGTACACGCTGCCTGAGGTAACCTTGTCTGATGAATTGTCAGATGGTGAAGATGCCGAATATGTTCAAATCTGGTCTGGCGAACAGGTCACTGGCTGGTGGTGGTACCTCTCTGCATCTGATCTTGACCTTTCTGGAATAACACCGGCGGCCGGACAAACCATCAGGTTTACGTTCGCGCACCACGATGCTCCTCAGACTTTCTGTCTGTGCGATGGCTGGTGGGGAGCTCCATTTATCCGTGAAGGAGGAGAGAGTGACAATAACATTGTCCTTGCCGCCGGAGAGGACATCCTGGAATTTGAGATCTCTGAGGGGATGGCTACGACCATGAACGGAACGGATACCGCTCTCATTATCGGCGGTGATATCACAGTCACTCAGATAGAAATCAGGGTAGATTAGAAATAATCAGATACGGGCTATAAATCTTTCGAGTCTGCCGGAGAACCAAGATTCTTCGACAGACTTTTATGATAAGAACAACCGCCAAAGCAACTTGTCCTCGAGAATAGATCTAAGTGCTGTTCCACATCTTCTATTGCATCGCTCGCCGCGGATTGCTAACTTTGTGAGATACAAAAAACAACTATATGAAAAAGTCGCTGATAATGGCAGCTGCGCTGGCGCTGACGCTGTGTGCAGGATGCAAAGAGAAAAATGTCAATGATGCAAGGGTGGACGAGCTCATGTCCAAGATGACTCTAGCTGAAAAAATCGGACAATTGAACCAGTTCGTGCCGACAAATTCTGTCGTCACGGGACCTGACGGCAGCCCGGTGGATGTGAACCGTGTGATAAAAGAAGGTCAATGCGGTTCGCTTCTGAATGTCTGGAAACCTGAAGAAATCATTGAATTACAGAGACTTGCCGTTGATAGCTCGCGTCTTGGAATTCCTATTCTTTTCGGGCATGACATCATACATGGGGCAAGGACCGGTTTTCCTGAGAATCTCGGAATATCATGTTCCTGGGACCCGAAAGCCGCTGAAACGGTGGCAAGAATCTCCGCTGCCGAGGCATCCGCATTCGGTATAGCATGGACATTCTCACCTATGTGCGACGTCTCTGCGGAACCTCGCTGGGGACGTGTTTCAGAAGGCTCCGGAGAGGATCCGTATCTTTCAGGACAGATGTCTGCCGCCATGGTCCGCGGTTATCAGGGAGACGACCTTTCTGCCGGCAATACCATACTTTCTTGCGTGAAGCATTTTGCCGCTTACGGCGGACCTGAGGCCGGAAGGGATTACAATACGGTGGACATGTCAGAGATGATGTTCCGCGACCGCTACTTGCCTTCCTACAAAGCAGCCATCGATGCCGGAGCATTGAGCGTAATGTCTTCTTTCAATGATTTTGAGGGGATTCCTTCCAGCGGAAACAAGTGGCTGCTTACGGACGTGCTGCGTAATGAATTGGGATTCAAGGGATTCGTGGTATCTGACTATAACGCCATCAATGAGATGACCAACCACGGGGTTGTTGCAGACGGAAAGGAAGCGGCAGAACTGGCATTGAACGCAGGTCTGAATATGGACATGGTCGACGGGGACTATTATAAGTTCGCGGAAGAACTTGTCAAGGAGGGCCGTGTCAGCGAAAAGCAGATAGACAAGCTTTGCCGTGAAGTCCTTAATATCAAGTTCAAGCTCGGATTGTTCGATGATCCGTTCCGCTATGGCGGCGAGGGCAGATGGGACAAGGAAACCTGCCTTCCGGAATATATGGAAGCATCCCGTGAAGTTGCCAGAAGTTCGATGGTTCTGCTCAAAAATCAGAATGACGTACTTCCGCTTAAAGAGAATGCCAGGATAGCATTGATAGGACCCGCAGCCGATTCCCACAGAGAAATGATTGGCACGTGGAGCGCTTTTGTCAGCTCGAAAAATGCGGTAAGTTTCTTCGAAGGTCTCAAGTCTCGTTTCGGCAATGTGGTCTGCGAGCGTGGCTGCGACTTCTTCGAGCCTATCGACGGCGGCATTTCCAAGGCAGTGGCCGCGGCCCGCAATTCTGATGTCGTCCTGATCACATTGGGTCTGCCGAACTCATGCAGCGGCGAGGCGGCATCATTGACCGACATTGACATTCCTGCTGCGCAGAAGAGTCTTTTCAATGCCGTGAAGTCTGTCGGCAAGCCAGTTGTCATCCTCCTTGTCACAGGTCGTCCGATGACGATTGCTCCGGAGACGGAAGCCGCTGACGGACTTTTGGTTACATGGCATCCGGGCTCGATGGGAGGCGCTGCTCTTGCCGATGTCGTTTCCGGAGACTACAATCCTTCAGGCCGTCTTACCATGACATTCCCGCTCTGTCTCGGACAGGTTCCGATCCATTACAATTATAAGAGTACGGGCCGTCCGCGCAAGTCGCCTGACAGCGATGAGAAATTTGTCTCACGTTATCTGAAGACTCCAAACGAGCCTCTCTTTGCCTTCGGTGAGGGCTTGAGCTATACCGAATTCAGTTATTCTGACCTCGAAGTGTCGGCTCCGGAAGTCAAGCTCGGGGGTAATGTCAATGTCAGTGTGAAGGTTACCAATGTGGGTTCTCGTGACGGAGAGGAAGTGGTGCAGCTCTATCTGAAAGATGTGGTCGGAAGCCGTACCCGTCCTGTCCGTGAACTCAAGGGCTTCAGAAAAGTGAATTTGAAGGCAGGGGAGTCCACAGTGGTCTCATTCGAGATAACCCCTGAAAGCCGTTCGTTCTTCCGTGCGGACAACACGTGGGGAGAGGAGCCCGGCGATTTCGAAGTGTTTGCCGGACACGATTCCCATGCAGACCTGAAATGCGGATTCAAAGTCGTGAAATAGAATTGTTTAGCCCTGAGTTTTCTCGGGGCTTTTTCTTTCATATGCGAGAAACTTGACGTCTTCTGAGCGGGCCTTCTGTTCGTCATATTTCCTGTCCCATTCGCGGTAGAAACTGAGTTTCGGGTCTTCGAACAGCATCAGTTGCTCAGTTTCTTCCTTCGTGAATTTGGACAGGCCGATGCCGACCTGCCTGATAGGTACCGTTCCGTCCCACATGTCGCTGAGCATTCGTCTTGCTTCATTGAGTATCAATGCCGTGACGTCAGTCGGTCCTGATATCTGGCATTGTTTCTGGGCCACGCTGAAGTCAGTGAACTTTATGAACATTGACACGCATGAGCATCTGAACCCCTGGCGTCTCAGCCTGTGCGCGACGGTGCATGCGACCTTGAACATTTCCCTGTCCAATTCTTCCGGATTGACAATGTCCTTTGCGAAAGTGCGCTCCACACTGATGCTTTTCGCCTCCTGAAACTCGGTAATAATCGGTTCATTGTCAATGCCGTTGGCGTTGTCGTGCATCTGTGCCGCGAATTTCTTGCCGACTATTCTTGCCAATGAATTTTCAGGCAGTCCGGCGATGTCGCCAATTGTATAAATTCCGTATGCGGACAGCCTTTCCCTGGTCTTTTTGCCTACCCAGAGCAGGTCCCCGGCAGGCAGCGGCCACATCTTTTCCTGGACTTCATCTTGCCAGAGCGTGTGGACCTTGTCCGGTTTCTCGAAGTCCGAGGCCATCTTGGCCAGCAGTTTGTTGGACCCGACACCGACATTGACAGTAAACCCGAGCTTCTCCTTGATTTCGTCTTTCAGCGCCCGCGCCACTTCCGCCGCGTCTTTCCGGTAGAGCCTGAATGTCATGTCAATGAAGCATTCATCTATGGAAAACTGCTGAAGGACAGGCGAATACAATCGGCAAATGTCAATGAAAGAGGTCGAACAATGCCGGTACCATTCCCAGTCGCTGTGGACGATTACCAGGTTCGGGCATTTCCTCAATGCCATGCTGACGGGGATGGCCGTCTTGATTCCCAGTTTCTTTGCCGGGATGGATGCGGCTGTGATGATGCTTCTCCTGTCAGACGGGTCTCCCGATACGGCAGACGGGACGAGCCTGATGTCAGGCCCGCCTTCTGTCAATAACTTGACGGCGCTCCAGCTGAGAAATGCTGAGTTCACGTCAATGTGGAAGATGACGCGTTTCATGGAGAAGTCCGTTTAGTCCGGCTGTTACTTGCTTTTCTCTTTCAGGAAATGGCCCAGTGCCTCGCAGATGTCCTTGTAAGTGCTTTCGAAATCACCTGTGTACCACGGGTCAGGTATCGCCTGGTCCTTTCCTGCCAGTGACATCAGCATCCGGATCTTGCCTTCGTCATCCCTGAACATCCGTTTCATGCACTGCTGATTGTCCCTGTCCATGGTGAATATAAGATCGTAATGATCATAGTCCGCCTGTGTAACCTGTCTTGCACCTCTTTTTTCGAATGGTATGTTGTGCAGTCTCAGGCAGTCTTTTGCCGGCGGATATATGTCATATCCTACGACTTCGTCAGACGTGGCCGCCGAAGAAATCTCGAATTCTCCCTCACGTCCGGCATCATTGACCATCTTCTTCATTATGTACTCTGCCATAGGGCTTCTGCAAATGTTCCCCAGGCACACGAAAAGTATCTTCTGCATATTGCTAATTGTATTTCTTCCTTGCGGATGGTTCCTGCGCTGCCGCTTGGCAGGTGTTCTTTGTCAAGAACTGCTCCGCATCTGTCAGGAGGGTGTTCTTTGTCAAGAACTGCTCCGCATCAGTCTGACAGGTGTTCTTTGTTGTCAAGGGCTGCTCCGCATCAGTCTGGCAGGTGTTCTCCACAGCACTCCGTAGTTGTTATCCTAGCCACGCCCAAGTAAATGTTACTTTGGCGTCGCTCCTGGCCAGCATTCCCATATGCAAAGATAATAAATGCTCTTCAAATCAACCCTCTTGACAGTGATGCAAGTGGTTATATTATTGATACACTGTGTGTTATGATTCTTAGCCCCTGCCAAGAGGTGCCTTTGAAACGGGGTCTTGACAGCCTTTATTCTTTTGAAGATAACCGTAAAAGTCTGTCCTTTAGTGAGTTGCAGCTGTCTTCCGGAAATACCGGCCTGCCAAGAGGGTCAGGTTTTTGTCGCCAAATGCCACCTGAATTGAGGAAACTGCCAGCGATTCTCTCGTGACACCTTTGTTTTTGTTGTGAAATTATCTAAATTGCAGAGGAGTAATACTTATTATCATACACACGACCATCCAAGATATCTTAAGAAACGAACTTTAATCCTTTAAACATATGATTTATTTCCAAAAGTTCTGCACGCTACTTGCGTGTGCCAGCATGATGTTGCCATTGTCATCATGCAAAGAAAATGCTCCTGATCCTGAATTGAACGTATCGCCGGAATCATTTGAAGTCGGTTTTGCGGGTGAAACTGTCATTGTCAATGTCATGACTAATCAGGGAGAGTGGGATTTTTCATTCTCAAATCCTTCTGTGTCAGAGTGGTGTGTGGCCCAGAAAAAAGAGACCGCTCTGGAACTTGCAGTTTCTCCAAACAATACAATCGAGTCCCGTAGTTTCATTGTCAATGTCATCTCGGGTGAACTTTCCAGGTCTGTCTCTGTGACACAGTCGGCTGCTCCACAGGCTATCCGTTTGTCTGTTCCTGATTTTTCGAACTCTGATTCCGCTGAAGGCCAGGCTAATAGCCTTGTTTATGATGTGAAGGTTGGAGGCAAAATGGTAGCACGCATTTGCAATGAGTATGTGCCTGACTATTCGAATAAGACTCGCGCAACAGTGGTTTATCCGGTGAACGGAGACGTCATTGATTATGCTTCCGGATTTGTTGCCGATAATGGTGGAACTCTAGTTTGGAATGGTGAGTCTTACACCTATTCCGCGGGGACCAAGGATGCGTTGAAAGAACTCTTTATCATTGATAATCAGATTTTTCCTGAAGCGGTAGCTTATTCTGTTGTCACTGATGCTGAACTTGAGCAATTTGTGCTGTCTGACAATGCCGGAACAAAATATCCGTTAGTTAAGGTAGGAACACAATATTGGATGCGAGGTAATCTTTCCACTAAGTCCTACGTCGATGGTACTCCTATTCCAACCAATCTTTCGGCTGCGGATTGGGCTGCGACGACTGCTGGTGCATGCTGTATTTCGGATTATGCTGATGCCAATGATGCCAGTGAGACTGCATTGAAGTATATTAAGAAGTATGGTGTTCTCTACAATTGGTATGCGGTAACTGATGCCCGTGGTCTTGCTCCTGAGGGAAGTCATGTCCCGTCTGTTGATGAATGGGGTACATATTATGAGTTTGTAGGTGGCCAGAAGACTTTTGGTGCGGCAGGTTCCTCTTATCTTAAGCGTTCAGGTATGATTGCCCTTTATCCTGGAACTCGTGATCTCAAGGGCAAGTTCTGTGACCGTTCAGAGTATGGTTATTGGTGGAGTGCCAGCAAATATTCCGGAGAGGACGCTGGCCAATATCCAAATCATGCCAATCATGCCATGTTGGGTGTCACTTTCGATGAGGATACTTATGATGAGATAGATTTCTTTACTGTCTGGGGTTATGCTCCTTACCGTGAAGCTTATTCTGTCAGACTAGTTCTGGATTAAAATATAGTCCGGTCACGGGTTGTTTCCGTGGCCGGATATTTTTTTTCGTCGGGACGATGGTAAGCGTCGCTCCTGGCCAGCATCCCCATATGCAAAGATAATAAATGCTCTTCAAATCAACCCTCTTGACAGTGATGCAAGTGGTTATATTATTGATACACTGTGTGTTATGATTCTTAGCCCCTGCCAAGAGGTGCCTTTGAAACGGGGTCTTGACAGCCTTTATTCTTTTGAAGATAACCGTAAAAGTCTGTCCTTTAGTGAGTTGCAGCTGTCTTCCGGAAATACCGGCCTGCCAAGAGGGTCAGGTTTTTGTCGCCAAATGCCACCTGAATTGAGGAAACTGCCAGCGATTCTCTCGTGACACCTTTGTTTTCATCTTTGATATTTCTTATTGACACGTCTTTCAAGACATGGCTGCTATGCAGACGCTTGCACGTTTCGTCGGGACGGTGCCACATCTGTTTTGGAAATTGGTTGATTGTCAGGTTTTTATACGATTGAGCGTGGAACACCGGCTAAAAAATGGCCAAGATTCCACGCCTCGCTAAAAATGTACTTGATTATCAATAACTTACATAATCTACTGTAGCGCCGTCCGGCACCGCTGGACCACGATGTGCCATCCTCGAGCCTCGCCGGACTCCGACCATACTTGACGTCTGTCTGGCCACGCTATAGGATGACGCCGTCGGCAGTAATCCTGATTTTCACCTCAGACTCACCCTTCTCCAGTTCGATTACGAACCACTCGCCGGAAGGAGTCTCCATGTACTCGGCATCATCGATCTTCCAGGACGGATAGGCAGCATTGACCTGAGTCAGGACGGCAGCCGGAAGTTCGCTCTTGCGGACATCCCACTCGGTACGCAGCCATTCATTGATCTTGTTGAAATACACGTCCTTGCCGCGACCGTCGTGGATGATTTCCACCTCGATTTCGCCGTCATCATATTCGGAATCCACGATTACCGCACCAGGATACCTGTCATTGATGAAACTCTCGAGCGCGGACTGGATGTCAGACGGAAGATAATCCTCATAATCGTAGTCGGAATCATAACCGGAAGTCGCCTTGATGAGAACGCCCTCAGCCGAATAGTAAAGCTCCGCCTCCTTTTCAATGTTGCCGGATTTGGTCTCTACCTCAATGACATAGAACGTCTCCATGCCGATTCTCTCGACCTTGTCAATGTCATCGATTTCCCATCCTGCGTACTCGCTTGCCTCAAATGCTGTCCTCACTGCCAGAGGAAGCGCATCATAGGTGACCTCACTCTCAGTCATGCACCAATCTCCGGAGCGGGTGAACCATACGGAAAAATCATATTCGGACTTGTGGGCGCGAGTTGCAAGTCTGTTGAACTTGGCGATGGAATAACCATTCTTTGACACCCAGTTTACATTTACTGCATCAGGGTAGCGTGCCGCCAGTTCGGCTTTTGCTTTAGCATTTTCAGTATAATTGTCTGCCGAGGCTTTATTGCAGCCTGCAAGTGCTATCATGCTGATGCACATTGCTGTAATAAACAAATTTTTCATTGTACTATAATTTATTGGATATTAATTGCTTAAGAAACTCTATTTTATCTGTCAAGACCTGTCAGGTTGAAAGACTTGTCGAATTTCAGTTCCAGACCGTTGTCCAGTTCCAATTCCAAATCTTTGTCATCATACTCGGCCTTGGTAATGACAGAATTAGGATAGAGTTCTTTGACCTTGGCCGCAGCCTCCTGAGGGACAATCCCTTCCGGAATACTGATTCTGTGCCTTTTTATCTCCTTCCAGTCCCCGTTGCGGCGGAATTCCAGCTTGGTCCCGTCAGTGAGCACAATCTCGTAAGTCAGCTTGAACAGGTCCCTGTCCTCCTTGGCGAAGGCGATCTTCTCATCCTGGAAATGCTCAGAGATGAAAGTCAATACCTTTTCCGGCAGAGCTTCGGGACTGGTAGCCCTGTCGCGTACAAGATTCGCAAGGTAATAGCCCAGCGCACCTGCGGCTGCGAGCGAAATGACAACTAAAAAAATCTTCTTCAACATGATAAGCTTTTGTTTGTATTGCGAAATTATAGTACAATTCTGGAGTGAATCTGTAATGGACGGCAAAAACTGAAAAAATCAGAATCCGATGCGGAAAAGATGCATGCCATTCTCGTAAGAATAGGTAAGGCGGAGCCCATTTCTGTCGGCAATAGTCTTGGCAAGAGCCAGTCCGAGCCCGGTGGAACCGTCTTTCTTCGCGCCCTGATAGAACCTGTCGAAAATGCGGCTCTGATCCAAAGGAGAATCCCCGCTGTTCGCGACGACCAGTTCGTTTTCTGTCAATGTCAATGCTATTGTACCGCCCTCAGGGCTGTGCACGAACGCGTTCTTGATGATGTTGGTGACCAGAATCGAGGCAAGAGTCTCATTCATCCTGATAATGACCGGCTCATCCGGAACCTGTACCGAACAGCTGATTCTCTTGCTGCTGAAAATCTCCTCATACAACTCCTTCTGGGACAGAACCATAGAGGAAAGGTTTACATCAGTCTGGTCAGGGAACTGGTCATTGTCAATCTTGGTAAGCAGAAGAAGAGTCTTGTTGAGTCTCACGATATGGCCGAGTTCACGCTTCATCTGGACAAGTTCACCCACACTTTCCTCTCCCAGGGAATCATTGTCCAGCATCCAGTCAATCCGTCCTCCGAGTACGGCAAGCGGTGTCTGCAACTCATGCGACGCATTCCCGATGAACTGTTTCTGCTTTTCAAAAGCCTTGTCGGAACGGTCCGTCGCCTCTGTAGTGACTTTCTCCAGCTGGCGGAATTCATGGATGTCTGTATCTATGGACAGGCGGCTGTGGAATTTGCCCGGAGTATAGGCGTTCAGCCAGTCAAGAATCTTGTAAAGAGGACGCATGCTCTTCTGGAGCACGACAAGAGCAATTAAGATAACTGTCAGAAGCAGAATTAGATACAATGCCAGTATCCACCAGAGGATGGTGCCTATCAAGTCGTTTTTCTCGAACGTCGGAGTTGCTACAATGAGTTCGAAACAGCGTCCTTCGCGGTCTCTGAAAATGGTCTTGAGAAATCTGGCCGGCTCATTTTCGTCAGTTTCGCTGATATAGAAATCGGAATCATAATACTCCATGCCGGCCTGGGAATCAGCATACGACTCCGTGACCTGGGAAATGCTGTAATGCCCGTCCGTCATGATGTTGGTAACAGGCAATTCCTTCCCCGACAACTTCCTCACCATCAGCTGCTCAGCATAACTCTCCAGCAGGTCGTCAGCCTCATCATTGATTTCATCTACGATGACGAAATAGAAGACCATTGCCCAGAGTCCGATGACCGGGAGCAATGCTACGGACAGCCGTACGGCAATATTGTGAATCAGTTTCATTGACCTTCCTTAGAAATGAGTTTGTATCCGAATCCATAGACTGACTTTATCTCGATGTCAGCTCCTGCTTCTTCAAGTTTCCTGCGCAGATTCTTTACCTGCGAGTATATGAAATCGAAATTGTCCGCCAGATAGATGTCGTCACCCCACACGGCCTCAGCCAGAACCGCCTTATCTACCATATGCCCGGGCCTCAGCAGAAAATACTGCAGGATATCGTATTCTTTCTTCACCAAGGTCAATGTCTTTCCTTTGACCTCCACGACCCTGCTGTCAGGGTTCAGCCTGACATTGCCGAAAGCAATCCCGTTCCGTCCGTTTCCGCCGCTCCTTCTCGTAACGCTTTTTATTCTCGCCAGAAGTTCTGCCGTGTGGAATGGCTTCGGAAGATAGTCGTCAGCCCCTTCTTCAAGTCCTGTGACCTTGTCTTCCAATGAATTGCGCGCGGAAATGATGATGACGTTCAATGCCTTTCCTTCTTCCTTGAAGGTCTTGAGAAGATCCAGTCCGTTTCCGTCAGGAAGCATTATGTCCAGCAGGACGCAGTCGTAGGAAAACATGTTCAGCTTCTCCCACGCCTCGTTATACGTCGAAGCAACCTCCACGACATATTGCTCCTTCAGCAATGCCCGGGCAATCAGTTCCCGCAGGGAGTTCTCATCTTCAATAACCAGTATCTTCATTTTGTCAATGACTATCTTGTCAAACCATGGCGAAAATACAAATAAAATCTGGAAAGAAACTGAAATATTCATCAATAATCGGATGAGAATTGCGGCTGCCTGCCAGAAAGAATTGCATGAAAAAACGGATTGTTTTGGGCGCAGAGACTTGAACTTGTTGTAAATTTGCAGTATGAATAGCGAGACAGAAGAAAAATATATTAAGATGACGACAAAGCCGGTAGGGCACCTGGTAGGGGAGTTCGCGATACCGTCCATCGTCAGCATGCTCATCACAAGCATTTACAGCCTTGTCGATACCTATTTCGTGGGTAACATTGACACGCAATCCACAGCTGCGCTTGGAATCGTGTTTTCATATATGGCTCTGGTTCAGGCTGTTTCATTTTTTTTCGGACACGGTTCGGGGAACTATATCTCCAGGGCATTGGGCTCGCGCAACACAGAAGGGGCCGGCACAATGGCAGCCTGCGGATTCTATACGTCAATATTGACAGGATGCGCCTTTGCGGTTCTTGGCTTCCTGTTCACACGCCCGATATTGCGCTTTCTTGGAGCCACCGAAACCATCATGCCTGCCGCAGTCGGCTACTTCCGCTACATTCTTCTCGGAACCCCGTTCATCGTCGGAACTTTTGTTCTGAACAACCAGATGAGGCTCCAGGGCAATGCGTTCATGTCAATGATAGGGATTTCGATAGGAGCCGTCCTCAATGTCATTCTCGACCCGATTTTCATTTTTGCATTGGATATGGGTGTTGCCGGAGCCGGTCTTGCGACCGCCATTTCGGAAGCGGTCAGTTTCTTTATCATGCTGAGTATGACCGGAATGCGTGGCGGAATCAAAATCCGTTTAAGAAATTTCAGACCGTCAATGCCGCAGTATCGTGAAATCGTGGCAGGCGGATTGCCATCGCTTGCAAGACAGGGCCTGGGCTGTATAGCTGCCATCTGTCTGAACCAGATGGCCGGAAACTATGGCGATTCAGCTATTGCAGCCTTCTCTATCGTGAACCGTGTCATCATTTTCGTATCCTCCGCCCTCATCGGCTTCGGACAGGGATTCCAGCCGGTATGCGGCTTCAATTTCGGTGCGGAAAAATATGACAGGGTCCGTAAGGCATTCTGGTTCAGCGCTTCAGTGATGACCGCATACTGCGTAGTGTTTGCCGTGACAGGAATACTGTTCGCACCTGAAATCGTGTCGATATTCCGTGCAGATGACGTCGAAGTCATAAGATACGGGTCAATGGCATTGAGGTGGCAATGTGCCGCGTTCCCGCTGGTCGGCATCATTGTACTTTCCAATATGTATCTGCAGAATATCCGTCGCGTCATTCCTGCTGTCATAGTTGCGATGTCGCGTCAGGGCATTTTCTTCATACCTCTGCTCTTTGTCCTGGAAAGTCTGGCCGGCATTGACGGACTCCTTGTAGCCCAGCCGATCTCAGATGTAATTTCATTCGCATTGGCCCTGCCTCTCTCCATATCTGCGCTGAAGTCAATGGGAGTGAAGGCTTCCAGCTCTGTTTCCATCTGATGGAAGACCTACTCTTCTGTCCTGAGAGTCACGATTTTACATGGATGTCCCGTTGCCGGAATTATCTTCTCCAGCAGGTCCGTCATCTTTATTTTCAATGTTGCCGTATTGATGCACGGGTGGCACCCCAGATATTCTGATTTCATCAGGTCATTGTCAATGACAAGCATGACTTTCAGTTCTTTGTCATTGACAAGTCCCATCACCGACACCGAACCCGGATGGATTCCGAGCAGTTCGGTCATTTTGCTTTCGTCCGCGAATGACAGCCTGGCGCAGCCGAGTTCCGAAGACAGGAATTTTGTCTTGAAGTGCTTGTCTCCCGGGAGCATCAGAAGATAGAACTGAGTCTGCTGGCGGTTGCAGAGGAACAGGTTCTTGCAGATAGGAACCCCGAGCGTCTTCTCGATTTCCTGGCACTGCTCCATAGTGAATGCCGCCTCGTGGCATACCGTTTCGTATTGGATGCCAAGCGAATCCAGAAAATCATAAGTTCTGATTTCCACCTCGCTCCTTCCCTCGTTGCTGTCGGGCCTGCCATTATAATGTGTAATCATAGTCACTTTTGTATTTTGTCAGTGCGAAATTACGCCGAAATATCATTTTTGCAAAACAAAACAGGCAGTCCCGCCGAACATCGGAACTGCCCTTGGCTATTATAGTAATCCTTTAAAAAGAACTTGGCAATCTTTGTTCGTCTTTTCGGTCTATATTCCTCTTCTCATCAGTCGTGTACGTCCAGTACACTCCTTCTTCGAATAGAAATCTATCCTCGAAAATTCTTCACAAATCTTTACCAACTTTTTTTTACGCTTACTTAGCCGGTTGTCAGTTAAAGTTAGTTGGTATTATTATTCCACATTTGCTGTTTTCATTCCAGAGGTAGCATTTGGAATTGTCGGTCTTGATGCATTTGAATACATCGCTGACATTGCCTGAGTCGATACCTGTGAATGAAATTGTAGTCTCGATATCTTTGCCGTTTGATGGGGCGGCGGAGAATTTGCATTCTGCTACCTTGGCAAGATTGTCACTTTGGATTCTGAAAAGAGTTCCTGCAGCATTCCTGGAAATCTGCTGGCTGTACTTGTCGAATGTAATGACAGCTTTTCCGTCTTTGTATATTCCGATTTCAGTCTGTGCGGAAAACATTGTCTGTTGTCCGTCGGCCTTCTCTTCAGTCTTTGCGCATCCGGCAATGAAAACAGTTGCCAGGATACTTGATATGATCAGTATAATATTCTTTTTCATAATTGGCAGTTATTCTACAACAGTAACATATTTGGTTATGATTTCTTCGCCATCTCCGCCATTGATGAACAGCTCGATTTTGTGCTCTGGTCCGGAAACAGGGAATTCGATATCCTCGACTTTATTGCCGTCAACTTCCCAGCGGATGGTTATGCCATCAGGAATGTTTCCGGCCTTGAGGAGGATGACATCGCCCTTTTCGTACATTGAATGTACGAGGATGACTGGGTAAACAGATGTCTGTTTGGCAGTCTTGAATGAGACTTTTCTGAAATTGTTTTCAATGACACCGTCCATCTCTGCCACGCTTACAGTATAGGAAGTTTCCCTCTTGAGTCCCTCGATATTGATCTTCGGAACCGTTGTCATCAGAGTCTTGACCTCGCCCGGCTTGTCGGTAGGATAGTATTTGACAATCCACTGAGTGGCCTTGGAACCTGGCCATGTCAGGAATGCTGAAGTCTCATATTCGTTGAGGGAGAGGTTGAACGCACCTGTGCCTGCCTCCATTTCATCCTTGTTGAACAGGACGATGTCGCAGAGAGATGCACCCTTCATGATGTTGAGGCCCTTGTCCTGTGCAGGGTATTCAGACTGGGCAGTCTTGAGACTGTACAATCCCTCGGCAAGGCCGGAGATTTCGATTATGCCCTTGCTGTTCGACTCGGCAGTGTAGTTCTGCTTGCCGTTGGAGACAGTCACTTTTATTCCGGAAACAGGGAACTTGGAAGTATTGACGGTTCTGGCTCTGAATATCTGTCCGTCAATGACTTTCAGTTGCTTTTCATCGGTGTAGCCACCGTCTTCAGTGGTGACTTTGATTGTGGTAGTGCCTTCCTTGACCGCTTTTGCCAATCCGTTCTCATCGATGGTTGCGACTGAAGGATTTGAAGATTCCCATTTGACATTCTTGTTGTATGCCTTGTCAGGAGTAATGATTGCGCGGAACTGGATAGTATCGTTTACAATCATGCTGTTTCTGCCGTTGATTTCGACAGACTCTACATTTATGCGCTCCTCGTTGGACGTGATTACGCGAAAGGTGATTTTTCCGTTCTCTTCAGTGATGTTGAACAGCTCCGCATCTACGTGGGCGCCGCTCCATGACGAGTTCTCAGGGTTGCTCAATGCTGTGAATTCCCTGTTGTTACTCGCTCCCGGAAAGGGCATGTATGCCTGATAGCCATCCCCGGAATTGGGTCTTGCTGTGATGATTCTGTAACACTGGTGGCTGGCTACACAGTTTGGGGTGTTCCAGTCCCATCTGTCGATGGCGGGAACTCCTGCGACAAGTCTCTCTGAACGGTCTACGTGAAAAATCATGAGACCATGACCTTTCAGGTATTTGTCCCAGCCTGAGGTGTTCTGTCTGTTTTCCAGCATGAAGTATTCACCTTCAGTGTCAGTCCTGATGATATATGCCTTGTTGGATTTCTCCAGAGATTCCAATGTGTAATTTCCTGTGTAATATAGTTCTTCCGGCTCCAGCCAGCCTACCATATATCTTGCAGTGGCGCTGACTGCTGGAGGGGTTCTTCCCTGGTTGTTGTAGGAACCGCTGCACATGATTGACCAGTCCCATACGCCTTCGCAGTTTCCGTTTGCAGCTCCATCGGTGTCATATACGTCGGCCCATCCGAGAACGTGGCCGAATTCGTGGCAGAATGTTCCGATGCCGGCCATTTTTGGGGAGTATCCCGCGAGGTTGATTTCGGAAGAGCAGGCATAGACGCATACTCTTTTGCCGTCCAGTACGAGTTCTTCTGAAATCTCGGACCTGTGAGGCCAAATCTTGTCGGCTCCGCCGCCTTCGGCTTCGTTGTTACCGGCATAGAATACGAATACGTTATCGACTATGCCGTCATTGTTGAGGTCGTAGTTCGCGAAATTGACGCCCAGGTTGTCGTGGGCAAGTCGGCATGCCTCAGCTATCATTTCTTCAGCCCTGCTGTCAATGCCGTATTTGTCATTCTCTCCATAGTATTTGGTGTCATGTGAGAGTGTCACAGGACCATATACGTCAAATGTAGGATTGAACTGGTAGTTTGAATTCTGGAGGTAATAGTCCTTGGCGCTGCCGGTTGCTCCGTTTTGGGAGTACCCTTCCTCGTTCAGCAGGTTGTGGAAATCCTGCTGTGCGGTCTCGCTCTCGAAAGACTGGTCCTTGAAATTTACCAGCAATACAAGTGTGCGTATCTCTCCTTTGGTAGGGAAGCCTGTGTTCAGTCCTTGTCCGAGCGGCAATGGCTTGTAGCTGCTGGAGAGGCGGGCAATCGCCGATTCCTTGAACTGCTGTGGTATTCCTTTGGATTTGAAGAACAGAAGGTCAGATTCCACTCCGCTTCTTTTCGACGGGTCATTTGCTTTGATATCTGTAACTCGTAATCCGGAGGCATCAGCAGTGGCATGATAATACACACCATTCTTCTGTACGACCAGGTAGCCGTCGCTGGTGGTAGTGTAATGAAATTTCTCGTCTCCGTGTATTTGGATAGTAATAGTACTCCCATCTGACTGCTTGACAGTAATCAGTCTAGGGAGTGCAGGCACCGCGTATGCGGAGATTTGCATCGTAGCTGCCATCAGCAAAGCTGCGGCTGCCTTCAATATAGATTTCTTCATTTCCGATACTGTTTATTGACCGTATAACAATATCAGAACTGCTGCTCTCGCAAATATAGAACGTTTTTCTTAAAAATGCTATATCGCCCTTAATCTTTTTGACGGAAATTTATTATTTTTGTTAACGGTAACCTTGGGGCAGAGGACCAAGCTGCAGAATCTGAGGTTTTGAATTGTTTATGATCCGATTCAAGAGACTCCTCAAGTCCTATATTATATATGTATTTCGTATTCTTTCCGCCCTTGCCCTATGCAGTTGCGGGAAAGAGTATGATTCTTTTCTGCAGGAGGCCAATGAAATCATTACTGTGGATCCAGACAGCGCATTGACCATTTTGAAGACTAGACCTATCAGAAGTTTTTCCAAAGAGCGGGACCGCGCCTATTATGCCTTGCTTGTCACGAGAGCGAAACACAATATGGGAATGTATTACGGGGATTCTCTGATGAGGATCGCCGAGAAGTACTATGAAAAGAATGGCTCTGACCGGGAAAAGTTCCAGATATTGTATAATGTGGGCAACAGTTATAGCACCCAGGACAGTTTCCCTATGGCTGCGGAATATTATTCCAAGGCAGAAATATACGCCAAGAATCTCGGTGACGACCATCTGGTGGCTGCCATAAACAATGCTTTGGGTTACTGCTATGCTTTCCAGCAGGATTTCGAAGATGCCCTTGAGAGGTTTACCATAGCAGTGGACTTGCTGAAGGGAAGTGGTGAATCTTCCCAATATCTGATACCCAAATATCAGCAAATCAATATGTTGATGCAGCTTGGCCGTAATGAAGAGGCCCTTTCTGCTATATATGAGGCCATGCCTGTCGCCAAGCAGGTGAATGATACTGCATCAGTATTGAAGTTGTCAAGTTCGGAGTCAATGCTGCTTTACGAAGTTGATTCGACCCGCAGCCAAGAGGCTCTTGACCGGCTGAAGCAGATATATGACAAATACTGTGGCGGTGACGTGCCTATTTCACATTATAATGTATTGGGTGTCGCCTACTACAGGTGCGGAAAAGATGACAAGGCAGCCTACTGGCTGAACAAGTCCATCCAGAGTCATCCTCCTCTTAAAATCCGACTCGGAGTGTACTACACACTTTCCCGTCTCTATGAAAGAAACGGCAAATATGCACAGGCACTTGCCAATGAAAGAAAATTCTCCGCTCTGGAGGATTCGCTTTTCATCGAAACGAAGAGTTCTCTCATCCAGGCTGCTGAAATGAAGTATAAGAACGAGTATCTTCAGGACTCCTATGACATTCTGGCGATCAGGCATCAGAACCAGCGTCTTCTTTTCATTGTGGTTATCATGATTTTTATCCTTCTTGCAGGCTTGGGATACATCATATTCAGAAAGAGGCTCAAGGACCAGGTCAGAAGACAGGAAGAGGCCATGAAGTACGTGGATTCTGTACGTGAAGGGTATTCGGAGATCAGCGAGAAATACGAATCTCTCAAGCGGGAACTTGGACAGAAATCCGGAATGAGTGGCGAAATGTCCCGCCTTCTGGGCAAGCGAATGGACGGACTCAAGGACCTGATTGAAATGGCTTCTCTGTATGAAGGACGTCCAAGTCAATTCTACGAGAAGTTCAAGGAGTATGTCAAGGTTAGTCCGGTTACCAATATCAAGTGGGAAGAGGACATAATATCCATTACAGACCTGTTTACCCATAATCTTATCAGTGATTTGCATAATGAACATCCGGATCTGTCCAGACATGAAATGTGCTACTGCAGTTTGATTTGTCTGGGCTTCTCCCAGCAGTCGATCCGCATGCTTTATGACCATACCAATATGAACAGTATCTATTCCCTGCGTACCAGAATCAGGTCGAAACTTGGTATTAACAGCAGCGGGAAGAGTCTGGACAACTACTTCAAGGAACTCATGGAAAGCCGTGGAATTGTACGTTCCGGCCAATGACTTCATTCGTTTTGATCATTGCAGTGTCCTGATATGGGAGGTATTAGAAAATTTTTTCAGTAAGCATTGAAAATCAAATAGTTACAAAATGTGGTATTAGATGGAAATAGGGCGTGAAAGCCCTATTTTCTGTTTTATTTCTCATATATTTGTAGCGACCGGAATCCGGAAACGGATTGAAAATTATTAACTAAAAACAGAGGCTGATAACATTTGTCGGAACTTGCTGCTAGGCTTTTTATTATGACAAACGTTTACTGCAATGTACGCTAAAACAAAACAAGAAAATAAACGTGGCAAATCAATATCTCTGTATTGTGCTGCCACATTTGCAGCATTTCTTACATTATTGTCTTGTACAGGCAATTCTGATAGAGATGAAATGCCGGAGGGGAAACTGGCCATCAGCATTGAGCCTTCCTCACTTGCATTGACAAAAGCGGGGACTTCTTTTGACGAGTGGGACATGATAGGTCTTTCTGTGGTCGGCTGGCTCGATGGAAAAGAGCAGGACCTGACCGGAATCAGAAATGAAGACAATGTCTGCTATATGTGCTCAAGCGGTTCTTTTATCCCGGATTCTTCTCCTGCATATTATCCGGACAGGACTACCAAATGTACCTTCTACTCTTATTATCCGCACAAGAGCAAAGGATTCGAAAAGGACTCGAACAATCTCCCTGTGGAAGTGAAAAGTGACCAGAATTCCTATTATGACTATAAGGGTTCTGACTATATGGTTGCAGTCGAAAGGAACATCACCCCTTCTACGGCGCCTGTGCCTATGAAGTTCTCCCACATTCTCAGCCGCGTGACTATCAATCTGATAGCCGGTGAGGGATGTACTGTTCCTGAACTCAAGAAGATGTCGGTTACTCTCAAATCTCTCTACTCGAAGGCTGTTTACGATGTCGAGAAGAAGAGCTTTTCCGATCTCTCCGTCAAGTCTGACATCAATGCCAATACTATCAGCTCGCATTCCATATCGAATGGAATAGGCGGCATCTCAGCTATTGTCCTCCCTCAGACATTCAGGGCAGGCGAGTCCCTGTTCTATCTCGGAATTTATGACAAGACATTGGCATACAAGCCTTCCGGCGAGCTGGTTTTCGAATCCGGCAAGGACAATGTGTTCAATGTTACCGTGACGATCACCAATATGGGGCCTTCTGTAAGCGTTTCTTCGGAAATCAAGGATTGGGCTGACGGCGGCACCATTACCGGAATGGCGGATGAGGAAAGCAAATTCAAGGGAACTGTCAATGACATTGAGGGTCATACTTATCCTTACGTTGAAATCGACGGAATTTACTGGTTTGCGAAGAACCTTTATACTACTAAACTCAACGACGGTACTGCCATTGAATTCCGCGAGGGCGGCAATGCGGACTGGATGAAACTGGAGACCCCTGCTTATACATATTTCAAGAATATTCCTGAAAATCTCACAAAACGGGGTGCCCTGTATAACTACAAGGTGGTGGAGACCGGCAAACTTTGTCCTGAGGGATGGCGGGTTCCTACCAAGGCCGAGTTGGCAGCGCTCGTAGATGAGGAGAACGGATATGGAACAGTGGATGTGCCGACTCTCATTTCTCCTGAGTGGACCGGAATGAAATCGACCAATGAGACTGGTTTCTCCGCTATGCCTGGCGGTATGGCTATGGAGGACTGGATGATGAATGAGTGCTATCTGTGGTCTTCTACTGTAGATGAAACCGCTACCAACAACATGAAATGCGGATATCTCTACCTTTCCGAGTACCCTTGGACAGACTTCCATATGCCTCAGGTTGGTATGGCAGTGAGATGCGTCAAGGACAAGTAGAATATGGCAATTTGAAAATCTGTTTGAAAGTATGAAAAAGACTTTATATATAGCAATCGCCGCAATGTTCGGGACGGTGGCATTGACAGGATGCCAGAAGCAAAACTCTTCTACGGATTCTCCTGCGAGACCGGAAGGAGATGAGATGAGCCTGAAAATCAATGGCTTGTCTTGGGATAGCTCCCAGTCTGAGATTGGCGCATATCTGAATGCCGGTGTGTTTGCCGTGCCTGTGACCGGAACTCTTACTGACGAGAGGTATGTGGACAATGCCGAGTTTGTGAAGAAGGGGGATAAATTCTATGGCCGCGTGCCTGTGATGTATCCTGATGCAAGCTGCAAGGTCATTGCCTATATCCCTTATGGTATCCTGAACTTGCCGACAGGAAAGACAACTGCGGAGGTGTCCGTGAAGAAGGACCAGTCCAATGTTACTGATTATGTCGCTTCCGACTTCATGACCTCTTATGATTTCGTGAAGAAGGGAACAGTCGGACCTGCTTCATTGACAATGAAGAGGATGTTCTCCAAAATCAATCTTGAATTCACTTCGACCAACATTTCTGCTGAAGACCTTGTAAATTCATTTGCCGAGATGACATTGAATACGACAGCTGTTGCGGATCTCTCAGCTGAAACTGTGTCGTCTGCTTCGAATCGTGGAAATATCATTCCGAAAGGCAGACTGGTGAACAAGGACGGCGTATGTTCAGGATTGACTTTCATCACTGTGCCTCAGCAGATATCAGCGGAGGACAGATGCCTGCATCTTACCGTGAACGGTCAGACTTCTGATTATGCTCTTGGAGAAGACAAGACCCTCGAATCAGGTATGGAATATACCTTCTCGCTGGTTGTCAACAAGATAGGTAACAAATATGCCCTTGAAGTCGTCATTTCTGAGAAGCCTTGGCAGTCGGGACTCGACCTTAATTTCGATGTGAATCAGGAAATTGATGAGATCAAGCCGGTTACTGACATTGACGGAAACGTTTATCAGGTAGTGAAGGTGGGTGCGCAGTACTGGACTACATCCAATCTTCATGTTACAAGGTACAACGACGGTACTCCGATTGACCTTATTTCCGCAAAAGACAAGTGGGGACAGGTTGCCGAGACCAAGCAGGGTGCATATTGTCTGTATAATGATGACATCAACAATGAGGCTGATTATGGCTTCCTTTATAACTGGCATGCGGTGAATACTGACAAACTCTGTCCTGAGGGATGGAAGGTTCCTACACTTTCAGAGTTCATGATGTTTGTCAATGAACTTGGCGGTGAAGGCCTTGCGGGCAACTTGATGAAATCCACTTCCGGATGGATGGGATACAGAAAGGACGAACTTCCTGACTATCAGGGTACCAATGGTTCTGGATTTGATGCGAGACCTGGCGGATACCGTAATGATGCAGGAGCATTCTTCAATGTCACCAAATATGGATACTGGTGGTGCTCATCTACTCAGAATGGTGCAAGTGGTGATGCGATCTATGTGTACTTCAACAGTCCTGGTGTATTCAAGACTTCTGCACTCTTCCGTACAGGTTATTCTGTAAGGTGTATCAAATATTAATGTAAATGTTGAAATCATGAACAGAGTTCTTAAAATAGCGATATTGCCTCTGGCTGTATTGGCATGTGCATGCAATACTGAAAAGGATATGCCCGGTACCATTGACAGGGCACCTCTGAGCGTGCCGGCAAGAGTGGGCGCGTTTTCAGAAGGCGACAACATCGGTCTTTATATGACGACTTCTTCTGTGCAGGGGACTAAGGCCCTTGCAGGGGAAAGATACTGCGACAATGTGAAATTTACATTGGTAGGCAGCAGTTTCCTGTCCAATCCTCAGACTTTCTTCCCGAAGGATGAGAATTCGTACAATAACATATATGTATATGCTCCTTATATTGACGGGTTTATAGCGCCTGGCAAGACTACAGGTGAGATATCTTTGCCGGAGGACCAGTCTGCAAATAAGGTTATGGACTTGAGATATGCTTCTGTAATGGACTTCAGACCTGCTGACGGGCAGCCGAAATTCGAAATGGAACATGCTTTCTCGAAGGTTAACATAAGGCTTACTCCAGGAGGATATTACGATAACCTTGAGGAGATTCCTGCCAAGAGGAAGATTGTGATAAAGGGCGTTTGTCTTTCAGGTGCTTTCGATTTGGAGAATCAGAATTTTATCTGTGATTCCAAGAAATCAGAAGTCATTCCTTCCGGAAGATTCAAGGCTACAGGTTCTTATCTCTCAGGTGTTTCTTTCATAATGCCTGCACAGACAATCCCTGCGGATGATGAATTCATCGAAGTGGTTGCAGGTGATGATGTGTTCATTCTCAGACCGTCCCAGCCTCTGGAATTCGCAGCCGGTACGGAGAGTACTATTACAATCAAATTGAATGCTGACTTCGCAGGTGTCATTCTGAATACCGACATAGTTGTGGACAAGTGGACGCCAGGCGAGGATATCGATATGGACAGAGATGAGATTCTGCCTCCGGAAGACAAGACCGTCAAGGACTTCGATGGTAACGAATATCCTGTTGTCCGTATCGGAAAGCAGTTCTGGATGGCTGCCAACTTGAGGACTTCTCACCTCAATGACGGTAATTCCATTCATAAGAATGAGGATAAGTCAGAATGGATAAAGAATATCGATGAGGCTGCGTATTCTGCTTACAATGATGACTTTACTGCGGAGACTATCGAAAAGATGGGATACCTCTCCAACAGAAACGCCGTGGAGAGCAACAGGCTTTGTCCTGAAGGATGGCATATCCCGACTGCCACTGACTGGGATGCGTTGGGAAAAGCGCTCGGCGGGGAAAGCACTGCAGTAGGAAGCTGGAAGGGAATCGGATTCTCAATGATGTCCACTGAGGGTTGGAATAAGAAGAATGGTACTAATAAGAGTGGTTTCAATGCTTATCCTGCCGGTTATATCTACTATATGGAGGACGAGAATGGAAAGGGCAAGACCAATTATTTCAAGAAAGGTGAAACTGCCAGATTCTGGAGCTACACTACGTTCTTCGGCGAGCCGTTCGTGCGTTCTCTCGATTCTTCATATCCGGATGAGTTCAATCGCTTCTTGGGTGCACTTGATTGCGGATTCTCTGTAAGATGCGTACACGATTTTTAGAATTTTGAATCGAATAAATAAATTATAATATTATGAAAAAGATATTCGGTTATTTGATTCTGGCGGCGCTTTTGGCCAGCTGTGAGGGGGAGGCTTTAAATCAGAAGGGCCAGAATGAAGATATTCCAATAAATATGGTTGTTTCCGTCGATACAAAGACTCGTGCTGATGATGCCGGTCTTTCAGACGGAGACAAGATAGGTCTGTATGCTTTCAGGCATAAGAATAGTCAGGAGGAGGCATTCATGGGCGTGAGACATATGGAAAATCTTCCATTGACCATTTATGGCGGAAAAGCTCAGGCTGATATGCCTATTTACTTCCCGAAATATGAAGATAAGACTGATTTCTATATGTACTATCCTTATGGTGAGGATGTTATAGAATCATCGAGCACAGTTGCGACTTCGGTCTTCTATAAGGACCAGAGTAGCGATGAGAATTACAGCCTTTCTGACAAGATGCTGGGAGTTACTCTCAATGTCGAGAAATCACCTTCTCCTGTCCATTTCCAGATGAAGAGACTCATGAGCCGAATCTCGTTCAGGTTGAAGCCTGGAAAGGGTTTTGGAAATTTCAATGAAATTCTTTCTGCTGAAGTGCTTCTCAAGAACGTCAGGAACTCTGGCGGTATTGATTTCGTAAAAGGTAAGATCGGCAATCCGTTCGCTCCGGATGATATTATTCCTCATGGCTCTTTTACCAGAAATTATACTGCCAATGTTGCTGAAGGTGTGGATGCTCTCATTATCCCGCAGAAGGCGTATAAGGGAAGCGTACTATTCGTAGTAAGTGTTGGTGACCGCAAGTTCAACGGTGTTATGGACAAGGATGTTGACTTCCAGCCGGGAAAACATTATACGTTCACGATGACTATCAACAGGGTGATCAATGGTGACGAGATCGCCATCGCTCCTGAGATTACCGAGTGGAACGAGGGTATTGTCGCTGACGGCGGTGTAGTCGAGGTAGATCCGGGCAATGATGCAAATTACGTCACTGACATTGACGGTAATGAATACAGAATCATTACCATGGGTGCACAGAGATGGATGGGCGAGAACCTGAAGGTTACCAGATTCAATGACGGTACGCCTATAAAGAATATCGTTGACCAGACTGAATGGGATTCGACTGAGCAGGGTGAGGTTGCAGGTTACTGCTATTATGACAATGACCCTAAGAACGGCAAGAAATACGGCGCTCTCTACAACTGGTATTCAGTCATGCCTGGAAAACTCTGTCCTGAGGGGTGGCATGTTCCTACTGTCAATGACTTCAAGAACCTGATTCTTTACTTGGGTGAGAATCCTGGTACCAAGATCAAGTCCAAGGAAGGATGGCAGGACGTAGATTATGAAACCAAGCCTGAATATCAGGGTACGGACGAGTTTGGTTTCAATGCCTTGCCTGGCGGAAATAGAAAGTATCAGGAGGGCTTCATGAGAATCGGAATGTACGGAGAATGGTGGACTTCTGAGGTTCAGGATACTTATACCACTTCAGCATATATGTTCTACGTTTATGCCAAATATGCTGATATCAGGACTCTCTACCATCTTAAGGAGACCGGACATGCTGTCAGATGTATTAAAGACTAAATTTCGTGGCAATTATGAAAATGAATAAATACGTATTGGCATTGGCTTTTGCCTCAATGGTATTGGTCGGATGCGATAAAGTAGAATCTCTTCCTTCGGAGGAACCTGGCGTCATCAGTCTCAGGACTTCTGTGGGCGAGTACACCAAGGCGTCAGGACTGGATTTCAATGTCGGTGATGTTTTCGGTCTTTATATTTTGGAAAGGAAGGGCACGTCGGCTCCTTCCTTCGGCGGCGAGTATTATGCTGAAAATCTGATGTGTACCAAGACGGAAAGCGGCATTGACATGGTCCGGACTTATTATTCAGATAACAAACTGGATTTCTATGCGTACTATCCTTATTCTGACAACGGTACTGTTTACAGTGCCCCTGAGTGCATTTCCCATAACATCAGTTCGGAGCAGAACGAGAAGGTCTATTTCGACAAATGTGATTTCATGAAGGCTTCTGTCAAAGAGGTGGTTGCGTCTGACCAGCCTGTGAAGCTCGAGTTCTCCCACATGATGGCTCTTGGCGAGGTCCAGCTACTTCCAGGAACAGGAATGACAGTGAACGACCTCAAGTTCGCGACTCTACTGGTGAAGAAGGTGCCTCTTTCATGTAAGGTCAATCTTGTTACCGGTGCGGTCAGCCGAGGTATGATCAGCGGCAACATTACGCCATACGGAAATAGGGTTTCCATTCAGGGCGACAAGGTATCCCAGATGTCGTTCATTTCTGTCCCGACCAAAATAAAGAAGGGCGCGGAATTGTTCGAAATCTCCATCAAGGAGCGCAAGTTCCATTATTACCTCGACAACGACCTCGAATTGAAGTCCGGCTACAAATACAAGTTTGAAATTACTCTCAATGCAGCCCAGGCACCGGCCAGCGTCCGTGTCCTGGAAATACCAAGATAACGGTTCCCGACCGGATTATAATTGAAGACAGCGCCTCCCGGAATTCCCGGAAGGCGCTGTCGTTTCAGCTGGTCGTTAAACTGCTGAGATGTGGAATTAACGGAAATGAGTTGTATGGAAAATACTATTTCAGTTTGGAGTAGTAGAGAATGGCATCATTAATGAATTTGCATTTGTTGCTGCCTAGAGCTGAAAGAATCTCGTCTACTTCCGGCGTAGATCGAAAGTTGTAGGCCTTGCCGTGAGGAACTGCCTTGCGTCCTGCACCTGAGCGGGCACCACCCCAGTTCTTAGAATCGGTTGAAGATAAATCTTTGTTTTCCATATTTTTTGCGATTTACTGATTATTCGATTCAAAATAAAACTCATTTTGATTTTTCAGGTATTATATGAATGATTTGTACGGGAGTTTACGGATAAGCACCCAGAGAGTTTTGCTGTCGGGCTGTGCGTTTCCGCACCGGTGGGCTGTCCAAAGACAGAAGTATCTTCGTGACGTGCGGTGCCGACATGGACGGGAATCTTACGTTCGCTCATACGGATTATGAGCGCTTTCTTGATTTTCGCCGTTTGAGACATGGCACAAAGACCTCGAAGAGCAACAAGAAAATTAATAACCGCTACGTGTTCGGCGCATATTCATCCATCGCGTCGCGGCTCATGTATGATCTGACTGATGATGTGTCGGAAAGTATCCGGAAGCAGATGGAAGGGGGCGTCTAACATTTGTTAGTCGTTAAATCGCTGAAATGCAAAGTGTAGCGCAAATTTTGCTGTCTGAAAAATTAATCATATTTTTGCAGATATTTAAGTTTATGACTATGACTGGGTTTCAGCAGCAGACATTGATAGAGGTAGTTCTTTACGTTCTGAACAAGACCAAAGGCGTCGATTTCTATCATCTTTTTAAAATTCTTTATTTTGCAAATAAGGCGTTTCTGGCAAAATGGGGAATTCGTATCATTGCAGATGACTTTTGTGCGTTGGATTATGGTCCTGTGCCGACAAATCTGTATAATGCGGTGAAAAATGATCGTAACTCGGCCTGTGCAGAATTGATTCCTATCTATAATGAGGCAGTAGAGAAGGCAGGAGAAGACGCGCCGAATGTCCTTATTGCCAAACGTCCAGAGAATATGGACTATATATCTCAGTCAGTTAAGGCGGAACTGGATAAATCTATCGACGAAAATCTCAACCTCTCTTTTTCCCAGTTGAAAGACAAATCCCACGATTCAGCTTGGGCAAAGGCGTATAACGGAAAAGGACGTAGAGTTATGGACGATTATTCCATAGCGTTGGCTGCTGGGGCTGATGAAAGTACCTTACGCTATATCCTTGAGCAGGAAGAACTATGTAAAGCACTTGCGTAATGGCTCTTTCTGATTTCTTGTCTTCGGAAATACTGAAGAAATTGGCAGATGCCTCCATCGAAAAGGGTAATGTTTATCGTATTGAGATGGATGAATCCAATGGGATTACGCCCAAGCATTCTGGAGACACTTCAAGACATAAGTATTTCATTGTACTCGGGTTTGACAATGCAGGTAATGTGTATGGAGGTGTGATAATGAACTCCGAGATTAACAAGTTTATGCCTCCAGCTATTGTGCAGTTACAGATACCGGTGCAGAGGGTTCGATATCCGTTTCTGATGCACGATTCCTATGTCAATTGTGCAGAGATTAAGGAAGTGAACATATCGAAATTTTCGGAATGGAAATACCTTGGAAAGATAGAAAGAATAGACTTTGACATCATTTGTGAAGCCGTGCGCAAGTCACCTGTAGTGACGAAGGCGAACCTTCAGAGGTTCGGTCTGTAATAGATGGTTTTAGTCGCTCCTTTTGTGTTGCTTTACAAATTCATCAAGTGTCAAGCTATTGGTAAAGAAGTTTGTTATGGCGTCGATGATGTGCAGTCAGTAAGAGAATATCAAGCACGGGAAGAAAAATGGAATGAAAAAGTTAACAATTTTATTTTCGAAATGGCATGTTTTTATGCGCTATTTTCGATACTGCTTTTAATTTTAATTCTCGTTTTTCCCGATTTGTGCATGGGGTCAAGTGCGATAGGTCTTGCCTTGTTGCATATCCCATTCTCAGCGTTGTTTACGATTGTACACCATTCGTTAAAAGATTGAACGAAGTTGCTGTGTCATTTATTAGCTCTCTTCGGAGGGCTATTTTTGTGCCATGAATCATAACGTTATGGCAGGAAGATACAGGAAATATATTTCAACTTCTACATTTTAGCCAAGTTCCACACGCCCCGTTAACACGTTTCCGTCACAATCCGCGTTTTAGTAAAGTCCGGCGGAGGTGTGGCCGTGGGAGGCATGGCCGCCCATGGCCTTGTGAATGGGATGTCGGGCGCGAGCCCGACAGGGATGAGCGAAGCGAACCTCCCACGGCTACACCTCCGATCGGACTCGTTAAAAAACAGTGTAAGCGTCTCCCGCCGTTGCATATTGCGGGACGGTGCCACATCTGTTTTTGCAATGACTTGATTCATAGGGGATTATGAAATCACATGTGGATTAGTGGCCAAAAAATCTTCGGAAATCCACGCTTAAAATAAACGGTACTTGATTATCAATGTGTTACAAGAGCGGCCGTGGCATCGTCCCGACTGCCTTTGATTAGAATACGTCTGGTTCAGACCGATTTGTTTTAGGAATGGCCGCGGCATCGTCCCGCATGGAGTCAGAACATTTTTTTCTTTGCACAACTCCACAAGGGCGTCATACAAGGAAAAATTGTCCCGTTTTTGTCCCGTTTGAGAGACTTGAACTATGTAAAATATTGGCAATCAGCCCATTATAAACTTTTAGTGGAGATGGGCGGAGTCGAACCGCCGTCCAAACATCGCACCAGATAGCTTTCTACACGTTTATCCATCCTTTGATTGTCGGCTCCGGCCTGCCGAATGGCGGGCTAACCGGGGCTTATCCTTTAAGTCTTGGCGGAGTTTAAAGGAGTCCCTCCGTGCATCCGGTTTGGATGATACCCCGAACTCAGAACATAACCGGCCTAAAGTCTGCGGGATACTCGTCAGAGCCGCAACCTTGGCGGCCCGATTAAGGTGATCAACCTAGTTGATTACGCAGCGAGTGCATAGTTGTTGTTAGCAACTGAATTTACGGCCGCTGATATTAACGAGCAAACGTGCCATACGCTCGACGTGCTTACCACCCGACATCAATGCTGTCAAAACCAGAACATCCCCGGATAGTATATACGACAAAGGTAAATAAATTCTTGCAAATGTCAAATTCGCGCAGACTATTCCTTCAGTTTCGAGTCAATGATAATCGTAACCGGACCGTCATTGACCAATGCCACCTTCATGTCCGCACCGAACACACCACGGCCGACCGGCTTGCCCAGAGCCTCGGCCAGCGAATCGCAATACTTCTCATAAAGCGGAACGGCCAGCTCGTGACCGGCAGCGCGGATATATGACGGACGATTGCCCCTCCTCGTGGACGCCGTCAATGTGAACTGCGACACAGCAAGAGCTTCACCGTCAATGTCTTGAACACTCCTGTTCATCACACCGTTCTCATCATCGAAAATCCTGAGCCCGGCAGTCTTGCCCACCAGCCACTTGACATCATCCTCAGTATCACCGGTCTCCACACCGACCAGCACCAGCAGCCCCTTGCCGATGGACGACACCTTTTCTCCGTCAATGCTGACAGACGCCTCTCGTACCCTTTGTATTACAAGTCTCATCTAATTATCCCTTATATTAATCCGAATCAGTATATGCCATGCTCACTATCCTATGAAAAACCGCAAGTTATCCCACGAAGCCTTCAGTCCTCCGTTCTCGATGCCATGAATAATCTCCACCACCTTGTCGTTGCATGGGGTCGGCACACCAGCCTTGCGTCCCTGGGCACATACCGCACCATTGATGGAATCCACCTCAGTCTTCTTGCCACGCTCGATATCCTGCAACATACTAGCCTTCAGACGTGCATGCTTGCGAATTGCTATCGGTATGATAAAGAACGAGATAGCCTTCTTGAACGCATTGTGGTAATCCAGAAGTCTCACCACATCCTTGCCCTGGATAGGCTCGATTCTGATGCCCGAGGCAGCGCAAACATCGATGCACTCCTTTATAAGTTTTTGGACGATTCTGCGTGACTCCTTATCCTTGGCCGCCTCGCCGAAAGTGCATCCGAGAACGGCGCTCATTCCGGAAAACGAAGCATTGATAAGAAGCTTGCTCCAACGCGTACCGATGAAATTCTCATCCACCTCCGCAGGTCCCATCATCTCCAGCATTGACTTTACATCCTCGAAATGATGACCTCTTTCCTTATAGATGCTGCCCAATGAAAATGTCAGGCTGTCAGGCGAACTGGTCAGTTCGCATACTCCTGGACCCGTCATCGTCGCGCCCCATGCCACAGTGCACCCGAGCACCCTCCGCTCCCCGACAATCTCCGCAATCTGCGGCTCCGGAAGACCGTTTTGGAGAGTGACGATGACGCCGTCCTCCGCCAGAAAACCTTTCAGGAAATTGACAGTGTCAATGTTGCCCTGCTGCTTCGTCATAAGGAAAATGATATCGTAAAAACCCGTCATTTCCTTGTCTGTCAATGCATTGACCTTCTGAACGAAATCCATTGTCCCCGTGACGTGCGCCCCGTTTCTGCGGAGAGCCTCCACATGCTTCTCATTATGATTGATAAGGTCGATCTGACCCACATTCTTGCTTATGAATGCGCCCAAAATAGTTCCCAATGAACCTGCGCCATAAATTGCTGTTCTCATTATGTTCGTCTTTTTAGCTACGCAAAGATAGTGTATGTAAAGTAAATTTACAGGAATGTAAAGTTTTTTTACAATATTTAAATGGAATATCCAGTGTAACGTGCAGAAAAACAGTGCGTTATAAATAATGGCACAGGAGTGGCAAAACAAAACTCTGACCGGATGGGATATATGTCAATGCCGAAGGATTCGGCAGATTGGCATTGATGGAATCTCCGGGACAAAGCAGATGAACATTTTCAATTACATTGCCACGGCAGTCAGGACATTGCCGATGAAAGGACGCAGGAACGTCCTGAAAATCATGACTTTGGGCGTTGGTCTCGCGGTCGGCCTCGTGCTGGCATCCAAGGTCTGCTTCGAAAAGACATTTGACGACTTCTACAAGGATGCCGACAGGATATATTATCTGAACGAAGCCATGGAACTTAACGGCATATACCGGGTCTATCCCCAAGTCGCCGGTGGAGTGGCCCCGAAGATGAAGGAATACTTCCCGCAGATAGAAGAGGCTACCAGATTTACGTATATATTCGAGACTGCCTCTCTGTTAATGCCCGAATCGGACAAACGCGTGGATGCCGGACTGACTTGTCTAAGCGATACGTCATTCTTCAGGGTGTTTGACCGGAAATGCCTGGCCGGAAACCTGACAGAACCACTTGGCATTGAAGCGAATGTGGTGATTTCATCCAAGTTGGCGACCAAGATGGCAGCAGCATTGACCTCAGGCAAAAAAATGGACGAGAAGGCGGCCGCGACAGCCGTTCTCGGACAGAAATTCACGATTGCCGGGGATACGCAGAAATATGAACTCACGGTCGGCGGCGTCTATGAAGAATTCCCGCTGAACTCATCTTACAGGCTGGACATGATAGTCTCCATGCCGAGCATCGGGCATTTCATCTACGACGGCTCGGAAAACATGGTAGGCAACGACCGCTATAAGGGATTCATAAAACTGAAGAAAGGTATTGACCCGAGCGAAATCGAAAACGGCCTCCCCGGCTTCATGGACAAGCACATGCCGATGGACGAGTTGCGGGCAGCCGGATATGAAATGAAACTTCCGATAAAGCCATTCGTGAAATTCCATGAAGAGGATGAAACTCAGCGGAATATGACACTTGTGCTGGCCTTCGTAGCCTTCGCGCTTCTGCTCACGTCCATGCTGAATTACCTCCTGATAGTGCTTTCGTCCGCTGCCATCCGTGCACGCGAGATGGCACTCCGCAAATGTCTGGGCAGCAGCGCAAAAGACATCTTCGGGATGATGTTCGCAGAAGCGCTCGTCCACACCGCATTCGCAGCCGCCGTCGCCGCAATCCTCATCTTCGCGTTCAGGTCAATGATTGAGACCATCCTCGGTGTCAATGTCATCGCACTTTTCACCGGACGGCCGCTCGCATTGGCATTGACAATAATAATCGTGCTCCTGGCATTGAACAGCCTCCTTCCCGCAATCTTCTTCAACAGGATTCCGGTGGCTGCGGCATTCAGGAATTATCGCGCCGGCAAGCGCATGTGGAAGCTCGGACTCCTCGCGGTGGAATTTGCGGCTGTCGTTTTCCTGGCTGTGGTCATGAGCGTTATCAACTTGCAATATGACAAGATGATGAACGCGGACCGTGGGTTCAAATATGATGACGTGGCGATGATAGCCATGCCTGAAGCGACTCAGTCTCAGAAGAATACACTGATGAATGAGGTCCGTTCCCTCTCCGGAGTGGAAGATGCTTGTTTTGCATATCAGAATCCTTTCACAGGCTATAGCGGTGACAATGTGAGCGTTCCCGGCGAAGACCGCCAGCTGTTCAACATCCGTGACGCATATTATGTGGATGAACATTATTTCAATGTCTTCGGCATCAAGATTCAGGAAGGAAGCAATTTCGATCCGACGCTGAACAGCGACGCGGAAATGATTGTGGGCAGGAATTTCGTGAAAATGATGAAGAACACTGCCGGATGGGACGAGGTCCTCGGACGAGAAGTGATGGTTACCTCACATGGCGATGCTCCAGTCAGGATATGCGGTATCATTGACGATATGCATACCGGTGGTTTTTCTGTGGCAGAAGCCGATTTCGGAGGGCGTCCGATGGGAATATTCTATTGTGATTCAGAGAAATATGCCGGAATGTTCAATTACATATTCGTGAAATATCATAAGATGTCCCCGGAAATGCTTCAGAAAACCGATGAAATAATAGGAAAAATACTGGATGGACAGTGGTATAGAATATATCCGTGCAATGAACTCGCCGCTTCGAATTTCGTGGACACCCTCAATACGAGAAACTCTATCCTCGCAGGAGGCATAGTGACGCTCTTTATCGCGCTGATCGGCCTCATCGGCTACACGATTGACGAAGTCCGTCGCCGCAGCAAGGAAATCGCGGTCCGTCGCGTAAACGGCGCCCAGTTCTCCCAGATCAGGTCAATGTTTTTGCGCGATGTCATGGCAGTGGCCCTGCCGTCCGTGGCAGTCGGAGCAGTGCTCGCCTACATTGTCGCAGGGCGTTGGGAACAGAATTTCAGCCTTCAGGCGGGACTCCCTTGGTGGATTTTCGTAGGCTCCATAGCCGCAGTACTGGCTATAGTTGCCATCATATCAGACATTTACGTAATACGCACAGCGGGAACAAATCCTGCTGACAGCATTAAGACAGAATAAAACGGAGCATATCAGAACAAATAAAACATACATATATCATGATCAAGATTACAAACATTTGCAAAGTCTTCAGGACTGAGGAAATCGAGACAGTTGCACTCGACAATGTATCATTCGAAATCAAAGACGGAGAATTCGTCTCCATCATGGGCCCTTCAGGATGCGGAAAATCTACGCTCCTGAATATCCTCGGCCTTCTGGACAACCCGACTTCCGGCAGTTACCAGCTTCTGGGACAGGAAGTTGCGCAGCTGAAGGAGAAGGATCGTACCAAGTTCCGCAAGGGAAACATCGGCTTCGTTTTCCAGAGCTTTAACCTGATCGATGAACTCAATGTGTTCGAAAACATTGAACTTCCCCTCAGATATATGGATTTCAGCGCGGCTGAGCGCAAGGAGAAAGTGGAGGCGGTGATGGCGCGCATGAACATCAGCCACAGGGCAAAGCATTTCCCTCAGCAGCTCTCAGGCGGTCAGCAGCAGCGTGTGGCGATTGCACGTGCGGTAGTAGCAAACCCTAAACTGATTCTTGCCGATGAGCCTACCGGAAACCTCGACTCCAAGAACGGCAAGGAAGTCATGGACCTGCTCTGCGAACTGAACAGGGAGGGCACGACCATCGTGATGGTTACCCACTCACAGAAGGATGCGGCTATGGCACAGCGTACAATCGACTTGTTTGACGGCCATATAGTAAGTGATGTCAAGAATGAATTGTAATGAGATACATTTTCAATAATTTTCTGAATACCCTCAAACGGTACAAGGTATCCAGCCTGCTGAATATCATAGGAATGGCAGTTGCATTCGCTGCCTTCTACGTGATAATGACGCAGGTCTGCTTCAACCTTGGCTACAACAAGTCGCTGAAGGATGCGGACAGGACATTCGTAATGTCCGTTCCTTCGCGATATAATGAGGGAAAGTTCAATATCTTCATAAACAGGCCGTTGGGAGAAGCACTTGTCTCAGGCTCTTCCATGTCTGAAGGCGGAGGGGTGTTCAGCATGTATGTTTCTGATGACGTCTGCTACACGAGGCGGAATGATGCCCCGGTCAAGATGCATCTGGATCTCATGCAGTATTCCGCGGGCGGACTGAGAGCCTTGAATTTCGAGGCGGCAGAAGGCTCACTTGATGAACTTTCCAAGCCTGCAACTATTGCCATATCAGAATCTTCTGCCAAGAAATATGAACTTAAAATCGGAGACAGCATTTCATGGAGTGACCAGCAGGGCGAAAAAGGTGCGAGAGAGATAGTTTCCATATACAAGGACTTCCCTAAGAACAGCGACCTGGGTACGGTCAATGTCGTTTACGACATGAAAGATTCCTATATTGACAATCGCAGTGAGTGGTCTTTTCCGTATTGCGTGAAACTCCAGAATGCCTCACAAAAGGAGGAGTTTGAGAAGGAATCTAAGTCTATACTTCTCGATTACTTCAAGAAACTGTATGATGGTGCGGGAGAGACACTCTCTGACGAAGACATTGATGAAATCAATAATGAATTCAACATCAAGCTGATACCTCTGTCTGAACTCTTTTATACGAAGGAACTTGACGGTAAGCCTGGACGCACCGGAAATCTCACCACGGACATGACTTTGCTCACAGTGGCGGTGCTCATCATCCTCATCGCATTGATAAATTTCATCAATTTCTTCTTTGCGCTTGTCCCTGCTCGGTTGCGGTCCGTGAATACCTACAAGATTTTCGGTGTATCGCGTACTTCATTGGTATTCAACTTCATATTCGAATCGGTAGGCCTTGTCGCCATAGCGTTGGCATTGGCAGCAATCATCATCATACTGCTTCTTCGCACCAGCGTCGCAGGTATTCTTACCTCTTCGGCTGTTTTCGGGGACAATGTTCCTGTACTGGCAATGACGGTCGGCGCTGCTGTCCTGACGGCGGTCCTCGGAAGCATCTATCCTGCATTCTATATCACTTCGTTCCAGCCGGCATTGGTATTGAAAGGCTCCTTCAGCGGGTCAGTTTCGGGACGCAGGCTCCGCACGGCGCTCATCGGCTTCCAGTTCGTCATATCAATGTCTTTGATTATCTGCGCCATGTTCATCAAGATGCAGCATACCTACCTGATGAACTACGACATGGGCTTCAACAAGTCCTGCCTACTCAGCGGTTACATTCCTTATGATGTCTGCTGGTATGGTTCGCAGAACGAGGCTTTCGAGGACAAGCTGCGCAGCAATCCTCAGATTCAGGACATTACGTGGGCCGACGGAAGTATTGTCAGTACTTCAAGAATGGGCTGGGGACGTGACTATAAGGGAAAGACTATTAATTTCCAATGTTACCCTGTGGCGTACAATTTCTTGAAATTCATGGGGATAGATATAGTGGACGGCAGGGATTTCATGAAATCCGATGAGGTTTCTGAAGGCGGAGTGATGATCTTCAACGAGCAGGCGAAGAAAGATTTTGACGTGGATTTCGTCACTCCTGCGCCTGGACATGAGGACGGGACTGTGACTGCCGGTATCTGCAAGGACTTTAATTTCAGGCCTTTGCAGTATGGCCGTGGTGATTTCGCCTTCTACATATTCGGTAAAAACAGATGGCGTGACGGACTTCATCAGGTTTATATAAGGACTGCGCCGGGTGCTGATGTCCAGTCTGTCATCAAGTTCGTGCTTGCGACCGTGAAAGAGATGGTGCCTTATGCTGATGACGAACTGTATAGCTTGGATTTCTTCGACAAGGAGCTCGGTGCCCAGTACAGGCAGGAGAGCCGATTGTCCACGCTCATCAGCATATTTACGCTGGTTGCCATCATCATTTCCCTGATGGGAGTCTTCGGTCTGGTGCTTTTCGATACCCAGCACAGAAGTCGTGAAATCGCTGTCAGGAGAGTGATGGGCGGAAGTGTAGGCGACATACTCAAGATGTTCAATGCCAAGTATATACGCATTGTACTGGCCAGTTTCGTAATCGCGGCGCCGCTCAGCTGGTGGGTCATCCGCAGATATTTCGCGGGCTTTGCATATCACACGCCGGTCCACTGGTGGATATTCGCATTGTCCCTGCTGATAGTGCTGGCGATTACAATGCTGATTGTTACGCTCCGAAGCTGGGACGCGGCCACCTCCAATCCGGTAGATTCGCTTAAAAATGATTAGTTTAACATTGATGTAGAAACCTTACATGGTTTATCCGCGTCATGCTTGTGAAAGTATGGCGCGGTTGTTTTTATTTTCTTAATTCTGTATTTTTGCATTGGCACTTTCCGGAGGCCGGACAATAAACCAAATCTGATGACAATGAAAAAAGGTAAAATACTGGTTGTTGACGACAATAAAGGCATTCGTGACGCCTTGAAGATACTGCTGGGCGGGTATTTCACACAAGTCCAGACACTTCCGTCCCCGGTTTCTCTTATGAGTACGGCCGAGTCAATGATGCCTGACGTGATTCTCCTGGATATGAATTTCAAGACGGACATCAACTCCGGGAACGAGGGCCTGTTCTGGCTTTCAGAACTCAAGAAGAGATGGCCTGAGGTGCCTGTGGTCCTGTTTACGGCTTACGCGGACATAGCATTGGCCGTCGAAGGAATGAAACGTGGAGCCGCGGATTTCGTCGTCAAGCCTTGGGACAATGACAAACTGATCGAGACCCTGACGGGAATCCGGGGCCGGAAGGTCAATGCAAGGATTAGTGCCAATGTCAATGAAGGTCCTCATATGTTCTGGGGTGAAGGCTCTGAAATGCAGCAGCTTAGGCATAATGTGGAGCGCATTGCATCCACCGATGCTACGGTATTGATTACTGGTGAGAACGGAACCGGAAAGGATGTCCTGGCCCATGAAATCCAGAGGCTTTCCGGACGTGCCGACAAGGCAATGGTCTGCGTGGATGCCGGTGCGATTACTGAAACGCTTTTCGAAAGTGAACTCTTCGGCCATGTGAAGGGAGCTTTTACCGATGCCAAATCTGACCATCCCGGAAAATTCGAGCAGGCCGACGGCGGAACTCTTTTTCTCGACGAGATTGCCAATATACCTGTGCAGTCCCAGGCCAAGTTGCTCCGCGCGATTCAGAGCCGCAGTGTCACGAGAGTCGGAGATACCAAGTCCATCCCGGTGGATATCAGGCTTATATGTGCTACCAATGCGGATATTCCGACGATGATACGGGACGGCCTTTTCCGTGAGGATTTGTATTACAGGCTGAATACCATCAGCGTGGAACTTCCTCCCCTCAGACGCAGAAAGGAGATAATTGTCCCGTTGGCAATGCAGTTCCTTTCCGAATTTGCCGGAAAATATGGCCGCGAAGCAGTGTCAATGTCCCCGATGGCGAAGGTGGAGCTGGAGTCCTATGCGTGGCCGGGAAACATAAGGGAACTTCGCAATTGCATTGAAAAAGCTGTCATTCTTTCCGAAGGAAAGGTCATCAGCGGGTTCGGTCTCGACCTGTCCGCGTCCGCGGGAGGGATGGAGATCAATGCCGGTGATACGATGGAAAATATGGAGGAGAAGACTATCCGTGCTGCTATGGCCCGTTATGACGGGAATATTTCGATGGTGGCCAAGTCTCTGGATATCAGCCGTCCTACACTTTACGCGAAACTTAAGAAATACGGAATATGATGGAGGCTGTCACAATAGGGGAGTTGGGCGAAACTTGGATTGTGCTCGGCGGAGCTGTCGTTGCAGCATTGACCTACATTGTGACGAGGGCGCTGGTCCGCAGGAAAATCATCGGCAAGATTGACTTCATGTCAGATGCGCTGGACAGCGGAGAGTCGGCGTTCCGGTATTCGGAAGACCATTGGTCGGACAGGAGGCTGAACCGGTCGTTGAACCGGTTGCGTTCCATTTTCGAGGCTGAAAAGTCCGACATACGTGAACGGGAGCGTTATTTCGGAATCATGCTGGACCATGTGCAGAGCGGGGTAATCGTTATCGACGGAGACAAAATCGATTATTCCAACGTGATCGCGCGAGGATTCCTTGGCATGTCCGACATCTCTTCGCTCAGGCAGATAGAGAGGATTTCTCCGGAGCTGGCCAATGCCTTCCGCAGTGCTTCTGAGGTGGAATCGAAGGCGTCGTTCGTTTCTGAACGTGGAACGGTGCAGTTCTCCATAAGTGCCTGTACGGCAAGGCTTCATGGTAAGGATGTCAGCATCGTGACCTTCAATGACATCACACGCGAGATGGAAAACAATGAGTCGGAATCGTGGACGAGGCTCATCCGTGTTCTTACCCACGAAATCATGAATACTGTCACGCCTATCGCGTCGCTCAGTTCGGCGTTGTCGCAGAATCTGGATGCCTACGATACCGAAGATGTTCGCTCGGCCTTGGGTACGATTTCCTCGTCATCCGAGGGCCTTATCAGTTTCGTGCAGTCCTACCGCTCGCTGACGCATATTGCCGCTCCAGTCCGCAAAGCCTTCTATCTCAGGGATTTGGTCAATGATTCTGTGACTATTGCTCAGGCGAATTGGCCTTCGGCCCGTGTTTCTTATCATGAACTTTCTGAGGATATTATTCTGTATGCTGATTATGGCCAGATTTCTCAGGTGATGAATAATCTTATCAAGAATGCCGTCCAGGCCGGGGCTTCCGACATTGACATAACCGCTTCGATAGACAAAAGGGATCGTACTGTCATCAATGTTGCCAATAACGGGGAGCCGATCAGCGAAACCGGCAGGGAGCAGATATTTGTGCCGTTCTATACGACCAAGGGTGTTTCCGGTACGGGTGTCGGCCTGAGTCTCTGCCGTCAGATTATCCGTCTCAATGGCGGTACCATAAATCTGACTTCTTCCACTCATGAGGCTACGGTGTTTACAATTGTGCTGTAGGCGTTTTTTCTCTTGTTTATCACATTGACCTTGCCCGGAATCATGATTTGCAACTTGGTTGCGTGTCTGTTTGCATAACTTTGCAGCGTTTTAAAAATTGAAGTTATGAAACGGAAAATTACTCTCATTTCTGTGACGGCGGTCCTGCTCGTCTGTGCCGTCTGTATCGAGAAGTTTTGTCAACTTCCTGTGTGGCAGTTACTTATCATATATCTTGTGCCATATCTCCTGATTGGTTTCGGAACTCTTAAGGAGGCGGCTGAGGGTATCATTGAAGGTGATTTGTTCAATGAAGATTTCCTGATGTCGATAGCGACCATCGGAGCCTTGTGCATCGGTTTCCTGCCGGGTGCTGAGACGGAATTTCCTGAGGCTGTGTTCGTTATGCTGTTTTTCCAGATAGGGGAGCTGTTCGAGGAGTATGCTGAAGGAAAGAGCAGGGACAGCATTTCACATCTTCTGGCGATAAGGCCTGATGTGGCTAATGTGGAAAGAGACGGACGTGTATCAGAGGTGTCTCCGGAGGATGTGGCAATAGGTGAAATTATTGTCGTGAAACCAGGTGAGAGGGTTCCGATAGATGGTAATGTCATAGAGGGTGAAACTTCGCTGGATACGGCAGCATTGACAGGAGAAAGTCTTCCGCGTGATATTTCGGTGGGCGACAGCATCATGTCCGGCTGCATTAATCTTTCCGGTGTGGTCAGGGTGAAGACTACGAAGGCTTTCGGTGAGAGTACTGTCTCGAAAATCATTGACCTGGTGGAAAGTGCGGATAAGAACAAGTCCAGGAGCGAGTCATTTATTACGAAATTCGCCAGGGTATATACGCCTGTGGTCGTCATTGCAGCATTGATCCTGGCCTTTGTCCCTCCAGTTTTTGCGGAGGCTGGTTTTCTGGATTCTTTTCCGACTTGGCTTCACCGCGCTTTGATATTTCTGGTAGTGTCTTGTCCTTGTGCGCTTGTAATCAGTGTGCCTCTGTCATTTTTCGGCGGGCTTGGTGCCGCGTCGAGGAAGGGGGTTCTGATAAAGGGAAGCAATTATGTGGATGCGTTGGCGAATCTGGGAGTGGTCGTGTTCGATAAGACAGGGACATTGACTTATGGTAAGTTCGAGGTCGAGGCTGTTCATCCGACGGATTTCGATGAGCGGGAACTGCTGCATCTGGCTGCGCATGTGGAGCATTTTTCGACTCATCCGATAGGTGCGGCTTTGCGTAGTGCTTTCCCGGCGGAAGCCTCTGACGGATGCGAAGTTGCGAATGTGGAGGAGATTGCCGGCCGCGGTGTCAGGGCCGAGGTTGCCGGGCGGACTGTCTGTGTGGGAAATTCGAAGATGATGGATGATCTGGGTGTTGAATGGCATGACTGTCATCTTGCAGGCACGATTGTACATGTGGCGGTGGATGGCAAATATGCCGGTCATATAGTTATCAGTGATGTTGTGAAGAAGGATAGTGACGAGGCGATCAGAAGTTTGAAGAAACTGGGTGTGGACAGGACTGTAATGTTGACAGGTGACAGGGAGGCTGTCGGCAAGGAGGTCGCGGAGAAACTCGGTCTGGATGAATACCATGCCGGTCTGCTTCCTGCCGAAAAGGTGGCTCAGGTGGAGCGCCTGATTTCGGAAAAGCCGGCCGGAAAGGTACTTGCGTTTGTTGGAGATGGCATCAATGATGCGCCTGTCCTGAAGCGTGCCGATGTCGGTATCGCCATGGGTGGCCTGGGCAGTGATGCGGCTATCGAGGCGGCCGATGTGGTTCTGATGGATGACAAGCCGTCCAAGATTGCGGTTGCCGTCCGGATAGCACGTCGAACGATACGGATTGCCCGCCAGAATGTCTGGTTCGCTATCGGTGTCAAAGTCTCTATCCTGGCCCTGGCTGCAGCAGGTCTGGGAACCATGTGGATGGCCGTTTTTGCTGATGTAGGTGTTACTGTCCTGGCTGTGTTCAATGCCATGCGCGCCCTTAGTGCTAGATAGGCGGAGTTTGTGGTCGATTTTCGGTCATAATTGGTAATTTTGTTGGTATTTGGTACCGCGAAAACGTTTTAAGTGGGACAAAAGCGCTTTATAAGTATGTTTTGTCCTGATTAAACGTTTTATTTCGTACGGAATTGCTGCACACAGCCTGCTGGAGGTGGATTAATGGCGGTGGCATATCATGGTGACGGCCGTCGGTGATTTATGGCAGCGGGCCGAGGCCGTTATTTTTGTCATAAAAGGTATTTTGTACCGCGAAAACGTTTTAAGTGGGACAAAAGCGCTTCACAAGGATGTTTTGTTCCGCTTAAACGTTTTATTTCGCACGAAATCGCAGCACAGCTGTGGTGGTTGCGCAGCATAAGTGCCTGTTGTAAAATATGTTTACAGATTTGTAAAGATTCTTTACAGGGACAGAAAAGACTGAAATATATAAATCATTGAAGGATAATCTATTACCTGCTCTGGCACGCCACATGTTCATATCTTGGGAAAACGACTAAGATTATGAAATGGATTATCGCTATAATGGTATTGACATCAGTGACGGCCGGGGCCCATGCGCAGGGGACTTCACCTTTGGCTACAGAACAGAGAAATGCCAATGGCACGAAGACTATTGCGCAACTGGCGAGCCTGGAGTCAACTCGGGAGGTATTGCCGACGACTTATGATACAGACCAAGTGACGGAACATGTTTCTGTTCAGGCTCCAGAACAACCAGCCACGACCAAGACATTGACACTCCGCGAATGCATGGAATATGCGGTCAGCAACTCTACTCAGGTGCGTATCCAGCAGTCCAAAAATGATGACGCGAGACTGGACCGGAGGGACGCAATACTCAAGGCATTCACGCCTTCAGTCGATGGAAACTCATACGGCTACTACAGATGGGGACGCTCGATCGACCCTGAGACAAATACTTACGTCACCACGACATCATTGAACCAGGGCTTTTCAGTCTCTGCCGGCATCAGCCTATTCGACGGATTCTCCGCAATCAATAACCTGAAAATCACCAGGACGGCAGTTGCGATGGGCCACTCGCAGGAGCAGCAGGAAAGAGACAAAGTCTGTCTTGCCACAATCGAGGCTTATTTCAATGTCATTTATTACACAAAATTGGTCGAAATCCTCACGGAGCAGGCCGAAAACGCCAGAAACGCAGTCAAATTGGCGGAACGTCAGGAAGAACTCGGCTCGAAAGGTTATGCAGACGTGGTCCAGATGAAAGCCGACCTGGCAGACAGGGAATACGAACTCACGACAGCCATAAACAACAGGGATAATGCCCTGATAACATTGGAGGACGTGATGTATTGGCCTGTAGATGAAAAACTTACTATAGACTCGGACTTGTCGTCACTCCAATTCGAATCCGGCAACTCTTCTGCCGAAGACGTGATAAATACTGCGGTCGCGTCAATGCCGTCCGTGCTGATAGCCAAAGGCACGATGGACAATGCCCTCCGCAGCCTCAGGACAGCCAAATGGCAGTTCCTCCCTTCACTCGGACTCTATGGAGGCTGGTCCACAAGTTATTATACATACCCTGGACAGGTAGGATACAAAGCCACCCCTTATTGGCATCAGTTCAAGAACAACGGAGGTGAATACGTGCAGTTGTCATTGAATATTCCGATTTACGACAGGCTTCAGAAATATACTACCCTTTCCAAAAGGAAAAACGCATATCAGAGGGCCAGCTTGGAATATGACAAATCCCTTCGCGACGTCGAATCGGAAGTCCGCAGGGCGATTCAGGACAGGGATGGAGCCGAGTCCGCATTGCTTCAGGCGGAAAGACGTGCGGACGTGTATGACGAGGCATACAAACTCAACGCCCGAAAATTCGAACAGGGGCTGATATCATCGATAGAATATAATACGGCTTCGACCAACTACTTGAAAGCCAAAGCGGAAAAGCTCAATGCCGAACTGCAGTACCAGCTCAAGCGCCGTGTCGTCGAGTACTATAACGGAGTATCATATTTGGAACAGTAAAAAACTTTCATCATGGATAAGATAATAGAAAAGAAAACAGGATTGGCTGCCGCATTTACAAAGAAAGCTATAAAATATTGGGCAGGAGCGGCATTGGTAGTCGTCCTTATTTTATTGATAATCACTGGGAAAAGTTCTGCAGTGCGAGTTGACGGCAGCTCCATCATCACTGGAACCGCAAAGAGAGGCGAGTTCAATGACTATATCCGCGTCAGCGGTCAGGTCCAGCCGATGACCACAGTCCAGATCAGCCCGACAGAAGGAGGCAATGTCCAGAGAATCATAGCCGAGGAAGGAAGTAAGGTCAATGCCGGTGATGTCATTGTTGAACTGTCCAATGAAAGTCTTGATATGCAGATACTTAACTCTGAAGCGGAACTTGCTGAGAAGGAAAATATCCTGCGCAATACCATGATTTCGATGGAACAGCAGAAACTCTCGGTAAGACAGGACAAGCTTACACTTCAGATAGAAGTGCGCAGAGCCAAGAGGGCGTATGAACAGAACAAAGCTCTCTATGAAGAAAAACTCATTGCCAAGGAAGAATATCTGAAAGCATCCGAAGACTACGACCTGGCGAAAGACAAGCTTGAACTTGTCATTGACCGTGAGCGTGGGGACAGTCTCTACCGCAGCACTCAGATTGCGCAGATGCATGAGAGTCTGGAGAATATGCGTATCAATATGAGCATGATCCGCAGACGCAAGGAAAATCTGTCAGTAAAGGCGCCTATCAGCGGAGAACTCGGACTTCTCGACGTGGAACTCGGACAGTCGGTGGCAGCAGGTTCCAAAATCGGCCAGATAAACAACCTTGATTCGTATAAGATTGAAGCTCAGATAGATGAGCATTACATTGATAGAATTGTGCCTGGTCTCGAGGCGACCTTCGAGCGTCAGAATGAGAAATACTCAGCAGTCATCCGCAAGGTTTATCCTGAGGTTCGTGACGGTAAGTTCAAGGCGGATTTTCGCTTCGAAGGACAGCAGCCGGAAAATATCCGTGCGGGACAGACATATTATATGAACGTCCAGCTCGGCCAGCCTGCCGAAGCGGTCATAATACCTCGCGGCTCGTTCTATCAGGCAACCGGCGGAAAGTGGGTGTATGTTGTCAATGCCGATGGGACGAAAGCGACGAAACGCAGTGTCCGCATTGGTCGCCAGAACCCTCAGTATTACGAAGTTATAGAAGGTCTGGAGCCGGGCGAGAAGATCATCATATCCTCTTACGACAGTTTCGGTGACAAGGATGAACTTATCATAAAGTAATTATCAAAACGTGCAATTCGGCCATGAGCACATATCTGAAATTCCTCTCGAAAAATAAACTCTATGCCGTAATCGAGGCATTGGGCCTGTCAGTGGCATTGTCCGCAGATACCTTTTTTTACACATTCCTATATGACAAAAGAATTTAGGCAATGAAATATTTCTTGAGATTTCTGAAGAACAATCCGCTCTATGCGGTGATCAATATGGTGGGACTGGCGCTCTCGCTGATGTTCGTGATACTGATCGGGGACTACACCTACCGGCAGTTCAGCATCGACAAATGGCACAGGAACCATGAGAGAATCTACGTGCTGGGCACAGAGAACAGGAACACACTCATGTCATGGCCGGACTGCTCCCGTTCACTCAAGGGCAGGTACCCGGAGGTGGAAGATGTCTGCTGCGTCTATATGCAAAACGGAAAGATAAAGCACGAGGACAGAGTCTATGGGGAAGCACAAGGGGACAACGCCGGCAACATAATGCTCGCGGACTCCAATTTCTTCAGATTCTTTGATTTTAAGATGATAGAAGGAGACCGTGAGACCGCCTTGGACAGCCCTGAGAAATGTGTTGTCACAGAGTCTCTTGCCAAGGCATTGTTCCCTGACGGCAATGCTCTTGGCCAGCCGCTTCAAATCGAGGGGAAACGATATGTCTTCGTGAGTGATGACAATGGTGATCCATACGACAGCTCACTTGTCTACACCGTGTCAGGGGTCATCAAGGATCTGGATAAGACCGTGCTGCTGAACGAGACAGCGGTCATCGCCAATTTCGAACGCGCGCCGCAGGTTCTCGGCTACAGACCCCGCAACGACCTGATGGTCAGCGGGCCGTTGGGTTCGACATTGTCCTTCCTGATGATGAGGCCGGGAGCCAACCTCGACGACAAGATCGATGACCTGACCGACTACTGTACCGAGAATATTCCTATGTTCGACTTCTCTGGCAAGCCCCGCGCCGCCCTCATTCCGCTCGACGGCCTGATGTTCGCGCCGCAGAACAACGGAGCGGGTCTCCAGACCGGCGACAAGAGTCTTTTAGGAATATTACTGGCCGTCGTGCTGGCCATCCTCCTGTTCGCCGTCACCAACTACATCAACCTGACCGTCGCCAACACCGGCTTCCGGGCAAAGGAAATGGCCACCAGAAGGCTTCTCGGAAGCAATGGCTTAGGAATATCCTTGGAGCTGATCGGAGAATCCACCTTGATGGTATTCATTTCGTTCATCATCGGAGGAGCGTTTGCTCTGCTGCTCGAGGACAAGGTGGCCGTACTCTTCAAAGGAAAGATAGACATCCTTAAGGACATAAACGTCTCGACAGTTTCTGTCAGCCTGCTGTTCATTGTCCTGACAGGAATCATCTCAGGGATAATGCCGACCGTCTCGCTGTCCAAGTACAAGCCTATCGATGTCGTAAAGGGTTCGTTCCGCTACCACTCCAAGATGGTGCTCAGCAGGATATTCATAATCCTTCAGAACGTGATCACGATGACAATGATGACGGCCACTCTGACGATCCTTCTCCAGATGGATCATCTGGCCAAGGCCCCGTTGGGGTACAACACCCAGAACATCTTTCGTGTCAGCTCCGACAACCCGGAAGTCCTGAGAAACGCTCTGAAAAACCAGCCGTTTATCCAAGGAATAGGCTCGTTCTCAGGAACATCGTTTGACGGCAGTTATCGTTCGATGAGCTCTCGTAAAGACAAGGACAATAATAGTCTTTTGGTCTATCTCACGACCTGGGACAAGGAGCTCATCGACATAATGGGCATCAATCTGGTCAAGGACAACCATCTTTCCGGTGATGTGAAATACATCAATGAAGAACTCGCCGGGAAGGTAGGTCTGAAGAATGAAGAGTCAGAGGTATCTTGGGGCGATGGTGAAGTGACGCATGTCGCCGGTGTCTTCTCCAACTTCCACATGAGGAACGTCCTTGATCCTTACCAGCCGTTCCTCATCTCGGTCAAGGACACGGATGAGATCGAGGATCCCAACTTTATGGTCAAGACTGACGGCTCCCCTGACGCATGGCAGAAGCTCTGCGACCTGGTCAAAGAGGTTGACGGAACTTCCGAAGATCTAGACTGGAAGGTGCAAAGTGTGGACGCCACGATAAAGGCATCAATGGAAGATGAAAAGGACACGATGAGAATCGTGAGCATATTCACAGGTGTCGCCGTCCTCATCTCCATCCTCGGATTCATCGGGATGTCGCTGTTCTTCATCAGGCAGCGCAGGAAGGAGATCGGTGTGCGCCGCATAATGGGCAGCACCACGAACGAGGTTCTGTCCTTGCTCCTGACAAAGTTCTGCGCCCCTCTTCTGGTGTCGTTCATATTCGCCGTGCCGCTATCGTGGTTCATTATGGACAAGTGGCTGGAAGGCTTCTCGTACCGGATCGGTCTGAGCCCGTGGATATTCATCGCCTCCGGAGCCGTCTCGCTCCTCATCGCGGTCGTCTCGATCTTCTTCCAGACCCTCCACGCCGCCCACTCAAACCCCGCCGACGCCATCCGCGCGGAATGACGTCCTTAGGTTGAACTTATCATAAAGTAATTATCAAAAAGAACAAGACGACCATGAGTACATATCTGAAATTTCTCTCGAAAAATAAACTCTATGCCGTAATCGAGGCATTGGGCCTGTCAGTGGCACTGGGATTCGTCATATTGCTGGCTTCTTATGCAAGGACAGAATTCAGCGTAGGCGCAAGACAGCCGCTTTCCCGGCAACTGTATGCTATCGGCACGGGGGAGTGCATCGGAATGACGTACGGGACTGCAGAGGAGTTCTTCCCGTCAGTGCCCGAGATAACATCCTGGACCAGAGTCGGGGCGTATGGCGATGCCGATGTCATTGTCAATGATGACTATTATTCCGCCGAGGCAGTCTGTTTGGATACAAATTTCCTGCAGTTGTTTGACTACACGATCTCGGGCTGTAATAGAAACTGCATACTTGCGGGACTGAATGATGTAATCCTTTCCGAAAAGTTCGCGCATGAGGCATTCGGCACCTCTGACCCTGTGGGGCGCACCATTGAAATAGGAAAAAACAAGTTCACGGTAACCGGCGTGATTCAGGATTTCGGGCCTTATGATGAACTGGAGTATTATGACATATTCCTGAGCATCAGGCAACTGGAGGACATGGTCCAGAGAATGGACAATTTCGGTATGGTCAATACTTTCGTGACGCTGCAGGATGGTGCCTCGCCTGACGCTGTGGCTGAAAAGCTGTTGGACAAGTATATGGATTATTGGGAGGATTTCTACACACGCGACGGTTCTGGCGGGAATTTCATATGGGGCTCCACGTTGACAAGGCTTGACCAGCTCTATTTCAGCAAGATAGACGTATATAACCCGTTGCGTCATGGGGACAGGAAGATCGTTGAGGTGCTCCTGGCGGTAGCATTGATACTTCTGATATCAGCCATCTTCAACTACATAAACCTTACTGTGGCGCAGACGGGAAAACGGGCAAAGGAGATGGCGATGAGACGTCTTCTCGGTGAGTCTTCAGGCAGCATTGTCCGCAGATACCTTATGGAATCGTTCTTATTCACATTTGTTTGCATGCTGTTCGGCGTGCTGGTCGCCCTGCTGTTCAAGGGCAGGATAGAGAATCTTCTTGATACAACTATAGTTCTTGTCCCGGATGTGGCTACCATTGCGGTTGGTGTCATTGTACTCGTGCTGGTTTCGGTTCTCTCAGGACTTCTTCCTGCATTGATGGTGTCGAGATTCAAGCCTATAGCTGTCGTTAAGGGCGATTTCAGGTTCCGCAGCAAGATGGTGTTCAGCAAGGTCTTTATTGTCTGCCAGAACATCATAAGCACGGTTCTTATCGCGGTTGCATTGACAATGACTCTTCAGATGCGCCATCTGGTATCTTTGCCGGTAGGGTACAATACAGATTTGCTGTCGGTTTCCTCATGGGCGCTTGGCTATAACAATATGGCTGCCCAGGAGGCTCTGCATCAGAGACTTCAGGCTCTTCCGCAGGTGGAGACGGCGGTTATGGTGGCGCAGCCTCCGTACTCATGTGGAAGCAGTGGCGTACATATCGATGGTGAGGAAATGTCGTGGCTTCAGATCCCTGCTGTTGACAGTACGGGATTCAGGCTGCTTGGGTTCAAAGTGATAGAACAATATTCAGATCCTATTGACGGGACATGCTGGTTTACTGAGGAGGCACAGCGGCGTTATGGGATTACTGCCGAGAACAGGACTGTAGGGACCAATAAATATGGCGAGCCGCAGTATGAGTGCTGCGGTATAATAGCGGATTTCCGCGCGAGGGATCCTCTTTATAAACCAATGCCTGACAGTCATCGGGCTGTGCAGAATCGTACCAATGTGTGTTTCACTCATCTGCTGAAGGTGCGTGGCGACAGGGCGGAGGCGTTGAATGCTGTCCGCGAAGTATGGTGCGATGTGGCGAAGGAGTATATCGGTGTGCCGCGCGAAACGGGCATACATTATTTAGATGACATCCTGGCGGATTCATTGACAGGTACCCGCAACACTATGAAACTGGTGATGACTTTCATGGTGCTTGCCATATTGATTTCTGCTCTCGGTCTGTTCGCGATGTCCGTCTATTACACTGAGCAGCAGGCGCGTCAGATTGCCCTCCGGAAGATTTTCGGCTCGGGTGTCAGGTCCGCGGCATGGAAACTCTCGAAGTCGTTCATCCTGATGACCGCCGTCGCCGTCGTAATAGCAGTTCCGGCATGTATCTGGTCAATGCGTTATTACCTGGCTGATTTTTACAATGCCATAGCCTTCCCGTGGTGGGTAATCATTGTGGCGGCAGCATTGACCTTCCTCATATCCTTTGTCTCGATAATTTCCAGGACATGGAGTTCCGCTGCGGAAAATCCGGTGGAAGTGCTGAAGCAGGACCAGTAGCGGTTCCGGAAAAACAATGTGGTCATTCTTCTTGAAAACGGGAAAGAATGACTATATTTGTGGATACGTGTGTCCTCCCGGTTGTGTCTTGCGGCGAGTCGGGGCGGCACGTGGATCGGAACATATTAAAACTACTTAGATTAATGAAACCAATAGTTACATCTGCCGCTCCTGCGGCTATCGGCCCTTATAGCCAGGCAATTGAAGTCAATGGATTCGTATATGCATCAGGTCAGTTGCCTATCGATCCTGCTACCGGAGCATTCCCTGAGGGTGGCGTCCAGGAACAGACCAGACAGTCACTCCTTAACGTGAAAGCAATCCTCGAAGAGGCGGGACTCACACTTGCCAATGTTGTAAAGACTACAGTGTATCTTGCTGATATGGGTGATTTTGCGGCTATGAATGAGATTTATTCACAGTTCTTCAGCCAGCCGTTCCCTGCACGCTCAGCTGTTGCCGTAAAGGCATTGCCTAAGGGTGCCCTCGTAGAAGTCGAGGTTATCGCGGCACGTGGCTGATATTTCTTGGACTAAGACAAGTTTCGGGCGGCCGGACTGACTGGCGGCCCGAAACTTCGGTTATTGTTAGGCGGTACTTTCATCGGCCGCCTGTTTGCGGATAATTGAAGTATGGCAGTGAAATTCACGGAACTGGAGAGCCAGTGCAGACAGATAATAAATGACGTGAAGAACGGGAATTTTGTTCCCGTATATCTTCTCATGGGTACAGAACCATATTATCCGGATCTGGTCTGTGATGAAATTATAAAATATGCCCTGACGGACAGTGAACGGGATTTCAATCAGACTGTCTTTTATGGACTGGATACAGATGCCGGTACTGTCGCATCGGAGTGCAGGAGTTATCCGATGATGGCTGAGAGGAGGCTTGTCGTACTTAAGGAAGCTCAGAGCATGAAGACTCTGGAGGACCTGGCCACCTATGCGTCTGACCCTATGGAAAGCACTGTGCTAGTGATACTTATGCATGGTGCGTCCGCTGACAAGAGAAGGGTATTATACAAGAATGTCCAGAAAAAAGGCGTCGTTCTCGTATCTGATGCCTTGAGGGACTATGAAATGCCCCAGTGGATAACGTCATTCTACAAGTCCCGCGGTCTGGACATCGAACCGGCTGCGGCGGCACTGCTCGCCGAATATGCCGGAACCGACATGAGCCGAATCATGTTGGAGACCGAAAAAATGCAGAAAAATCTCCCGGAGGGAACGGTACGGGTCAATGCTGCCGACATTGAAAAGAACGTCGGTATCAGCCGGCAGTTCAGCATCTTTGAACTGACCAAGGCCTTGTCCTACATGAAGGCGGAAAAGGCATTGAAAATAGCCGCCTATATCGGCAACGGACCGAAATTCATGTTGCTTCTGGCCACGGCTCCTCTCTATACGCATTTTTACAGAATTCTGAAATACGAGGCCGCACTGCTCAAGAATCCGGCCATGTCCAAGGCTGACAGGGCCAAACTTCTGGGTGTCAATCCTTATTTCATGGAGGAGTATGATGTCGCGGCCCGCAATTATCCGATCCGCAGATGCATGAAAGTCATTTCGCTCCTTGAAGAATATGATTTCAAGGGAAAAGGCGGCGGCAGCGGTGAAGCGTCCCAGGGTGACCTGCTGATGGAACTGGTCTCGAAAATCCTGAGCTAGCCCACCGAAATCCGTGCATGGCTTTCCACGTTTTGTGAAGGTTACTTAACACAATCGAAACCGTACCTTAACTGTTATTCGGCGGATTCTTCTTATATTTACGGGAATAATTATAACGTACTTAATACAATGTCGCTTATTGAATGTAAAGACATCTGCAAGAATTTCGGCGAAAAAGTGGCCTTGGACCACGTGAGCCTTGAAATTCCTAAGGGACAGATTTTTGGACTTCTCGGACCGAACGGTGCCGGAAAGACCACTATGATCAGAATCATCAACAGAATCACCATACCGAATTCCGGTGAAGTCCTTTTCGACGGACGTCCTATAACTCAGCGTGATGTCGAGAAAATCGGCTACCTCCCGGAAGAGAGGGGACTGTACAGGAAGATGGAAGTCGGAGACCAGGCAATGTATCTCGCCCAGCTTAAGGGCATGAGCGAGAAAGATGCCAAGAACGAACTTAAGAAGTGGTTCATCAAATTCGGAATCCAGGACTGGTGGAAAAAGAAGGTTGAGGAGCTTTCCAAGGGAATGGCCCAGAAAGTCCAGTTCATAACCACGATAGTCCACAAGCCGTCACTCATGATTCTGGATGAGCCGTTTTCAGGCTTTGACCCTGTCAATGCCGAACTGATAAGGAAGGAAATCCTGGAACTCAAGGAGCAGGGGGCTACCATTATCCTTTCCACCCACAATATGGAATCCGTGGAGGAACTCTGTGACAGCATTGCACTTATCAACAAGTCCAGACTCGTGATTACAGGCGGCGTGGAAGATATCCGCCGCAAATACGGAAACAACCACGTCGAACTTATCTATACAGGCGAATCCCAGCTCCGGCCGGTGGAGGGAATGTTCGGCATCCTGTCAGATGCCAATGATTCCGGACGTCATACCGCCGTGCTTTCTCTCGACCATGAAGGCCTTGGAAATGAGGTGCTTGCAGCAGTGCTCGGACAGAATCTGACTGTCAATTCATACAAGGAACTGCTTCCTCGAATGAACGATATTTTCATCAAACTTGTAACAGAAGGAGCTTAACCATGAACCTGCATATTGTAAATATCATCATTAAACGCGAATATCTTACACGCGTAAAGAAAAAGTCATTTCTGATTACGACCTTCCTTGTTCCGATACTTTTTGCGGTATTGTGCACCCTGCCGTCAATCATTATGGTGATGGCCAAGGAAGAATCCAAGAAAATAGCAGTCGTGGATGAGTCCGGGATCGTCATGCCTTTCCTGGACGACAATGAGACTGCCGCATTCCAGGAGTTTCCTGGGGCTGACCCTGAAGAACTCAAGAAAAATCTGGAAAGTGTCGGAATGGATGCGCTTCTGGTGATTTCACCTCTGGACAGTTTGAACAAGACGGTTTCTGCGTCGTCTTATGCCGAGAAGCCTCTCGGAATCGAGATGACAGAGTCGATACAGAGGAAGATCAATGATGCTGTGGAGGACTACCGCATCAAGTCGTACGGCATCGCAGGCCTTGAAGAAATCATGGAGAGCGTCAAGCCGGATATCAGCCTCGTATCATACAAAATGGATGAAGCCGGCAATGAAACTCTCAATGAGTCAAGCATGTACATGTTCCTGTCAATGATACTCGGCATGGTTATCTACATGTTTATTTCCATGTTCTGCGGAATGGTGATGTCCAGTGTCATTGAAGAAAAATCCAGCCGCGTCGTGGAGGTGCTTGTCTCATCAGTGAAGGCTACCGAACTGCTTTTCGGAAAGATAATTGGCGTTGCCATGGTAGCATTGACACAGTTCTTCATGTGGATTGCATTGACAATCCTGATTCTGGCGGTGGTCGGCGGTATTTTCGGCACCGGTTTCCTCAGCGATGCTGCGGGTGCGGACCCTACTGCACAGATTACACAGATGGCCGGGGGCATGGGCGTTGCAGCAGATACGCTTCCTGTGGATGTGGCTTCAGCAGGCCAGCCTTCAGAACTGACGGCGATACTGTCGACATTGGCAGGGATCAATTATGTTCAGTTGATCGTTGTCTTCCTTCTCTTCTTCGTCTTCGGATACCTGTTGTACGCATCTCTCTTTGCCGCAATCGGTTCCGCTGTCGAGAATGAAGCTGACAGCCAGCAGCTTATACTGCCGTTGACAATTCCGCTGATGATAGGTTTCTTCATTGCGATGTTCGCATACAAGTCTCCTGACAGCGGTCTTGTGTTCTGGGGCTCCATGATTCCGTTCACGTCGCCTATGGTCATGCTGACCCGTGTCCTGTTCGGAGTGCCTACATGGCAGATTGTCCTGTCTGTCGTGATACTGATACTTACCTTCTTCTTCTGTGCGTGGGTTTCAGCGAAGATCTATAAGGTGGGTATCCTGATGTTCGGCAAGAAGTCGACATTTAAAGATCTTTGGAAATGGTTAAAAATGAAATAGTTATGAGAGTTAATAAAAGTTGTTTCACCGTTGCCGTGATGCTGGCCGTTTCATTGACGTCAGTAGGGCAGGAGTATTCTTTCGGCTGGAAAAGCGTCGAAATGAACGGAACCAGGACAGGTGTCACATTCGCCAATGCCGACAATGTGAAGGAAGCCATGGGCGAAGTGAAAGGAAGGAAGTATTTCGCTCCGGATGGCAGGGTGTTCAAGAAGGGTTCCACGAGAGCTGCGGCCAAGGTGATGATAGATGCGCAGGCCAAAATGGCTGATGTAAAGCAGGTTATCGCCTATGCGCCGGAGGCCATGATAAAGCATGCCCCTGAGTGTGCGCTTTCTGACTGGTTCATAGATTTGCTGATGGACCAGTGTACTGAAATCACCGGGAAGAAAGTTGATTTCGGCTTTGCGAACTTCGGAGGAATCCGCGTGGATGTTCCCAAGGGAAATGTGCTTCTGGATGACATCCTGTCAATGTTCCCGTTCCGTAACAAGATGTGTTACCTGGAGTTGAGGGGCAAGGAAATCCGTGAAGTCTGTGAACAGATGGCTTCTACGGGATGGCAGGTAATCGGCGGTGTCCGCTGTGTCGGCTCCAAGTCCGGCAAACTCCTGAGTGTGGAAATCGGCGGGGAACCGCTTGATGACGACAAGGTTTATGGCGTGGTTACCATTGACTTCCTTCTGAACGGAGGCGACGGTTATCATCTGGCCAAGAATGCGTTGAGCCAGACTGTCATTGACAAGTATATCATTGACATTGTCCTTCCTTGTGTGAAGAAACTTACGGCTGAGGGAAAACCTCTGGCATATCAGGCTGACGGAAGAGTCAGAATTGTGGAATAAGAAAACGTGGATGATTATGAGAAAGATAGTAGTATCGGCATTGATGATTATGCTTACCGCGACTGCGGCTTTCGCACAGAAGAACCTTGTTGTGCTTCATCTCAATGATACTCACAGTCATGAGGAGCCTCTCCGTGAGAGGGCAGAGAAAGGTGGTCTGGGCGGAGTTATAGAGCGTGCTGCCTATGTGGACAGTGTCAGGACTGCAGACGGAAAGAAAAATGTCCTTCTTCTCCATGCCGGTGATTTCAGTCAGGGAACCTCATATTTTACATTGCTTAACGGAGATATAGAGATTTCTCTCATCAATGCATTGAAATATGACGTGATTACGCTGGGAAACCATGAGTTTGACAATGGCACTGAAGAGCTCGCAAGGAGACTTTCATCTGTCAAATGCCCTGTAGTCTGTGCCAATTATGACTTCTCGTCATTCGGACTCGGAAAATATGTGAAGCCTTATGCCATTGTCCGCAAGGCCGGTATGAAGATAGGCGTCGTGGGTATGCTTACTGATATTACCCGCGTGGTTTCCAGGGAGATAGCAGACAGGCTTCCTCATCTTGACGATCTGGAGACTGCCAACAAATGGGCTGCTTATCTGAAGAATGAGCAGAAATGCGATATGGTGATTTTCCTTACCCATCTCGGTTTTGACGAGGGCGGGTTCAGTGACCAGAAACTCGTTGCAGGAACAAGGAATATCGATTTGGTCGTGGGCGGACACTCTCACACTTTCCTTGACAAAATCGAATATCGCAGCAATCTGGACGGAAAGATGATTCCTATTGTTCAAGACGGATGTTGGGGTCTGAATATCGGACAGATTGACATAAACAGAAAATAACCAATAAGTTGTATGGTACAAATTAATAATTTGCAGGAACAGGAGTCGTTGACATCGCTTACGGAACGTCACAAGTCGATTCTGGATATTCTTCAGCTTCAGGGAAGCGTTTCCGTATCCGATCTGGCTGAAAGGCTTGATGTTTCTGAGGTAACTATCCGCAAGGATTTGTCGGCTCTCGAAAAACAGAACAAACTTTACAGGACCCACGGAAGGGCGATTCCGATCAGTCCGTACATCGGTGACCGTCATATCAATGAGAAGGAAAAGCAGTTTGTGTTGGAGAAGAGGGCTATCGGAAAGGCTGCAGCAAAGCTTGTGAATGAGCATGACTCTATCCTGATGGCTTCTGGAACTTCCATTCTGTATGCTGCCAAGGAATTGGTGGACAAGAAGAATATTACAATCATATCAGCTTCTGTATCAGCTTCTTCACTCCTGTCTCAGAATAAGGATATCGATGTCGTGCAGCTTGGCGGCATCGTGCGCGAGAGTTCAGTGTCAGTGGTCGGTTCATTTGCTGAAGATATGCTGAAATATTTCAATTGCAATCTCCTCCTTATGGGTGCTGACGGCGTGGATATCGAGTTCGGAGTTACGACTACCAATATGATGGAGGCCAATCTGAACCGTATGATGATGAGCACGTCACAGCAGACGGTTCTTCTGGTCGACAGCAGCAAGTTCGGCAAGAAGGGCTTCAGCAAGATATGCGATGTGGGTGAAATCGACCATATCATCACTGATGACAAGATCCCCCAGATGTATCTGGAAAGTCTCCAGGACATGGGCATCGAGGTGACAGTGGTTCCCACTTCGAAATGATTCTCGGATATATGAAAGAAGGTGTATCAAAACTCCTTTTTTGAAGAAATCACCCCTGCTGCAGTTATCTGTAGCAGGGGTGAACCTTTATATTTGGGCATTGTGACACACCCTCTTTCATTTCGTAGCTGTGAAACCGTTATTCCGGTTTGTAGGAATCCTTGAGTGTGGTGGTCCTGTTGAATACAGGATGCTCCGGTGTGCTGTCCGGATCCTTGAAGAAGTATCCGTCACGCTCGAACTGTACTGCAATTCCGGAGTTGTCTCCCAGAAGTGCCGGCTCTGCGTAACCCTTGCCGATTACGAGTGACTCCGGATTGAGGAAGTCCTTGTAGTCCTTGTCCTCAGGTACCTGGCTCATGTCAGCAAGAGTGAAGAGCCTGTCATATTTGCGGAGCTCGACCTCTTTTGCATGTTCTGTAGATACCCAGTGGATGGTGCCCTTTACGCTTCTCCACTCTCCGCTGCCCGGACGGGTAGAAGGATCGAATGTACATTTGAGTTCAGTGACATTGCCTTCAGCATCCTTTATCACCTCATTGCACTTGATGATATATGTATATTTGAGTCTGACCTCTCCGTCAGGTTTCAGTCTGAAGAACTTCTTAGGCGCCTCCTCCATGAAGTCGGCACGGCTGATATAGAGTTCTCCTGTGAACGGAACCTTTCTTGTCGCGCCTTCAGGTTCTGCAGGATTGAGAGGGCAGTCGAACCACTCCACTTTGCCTGGCTCCCAGTTGGTGAGAGTGACCTTGATAGGATCCTCTACGACCATGTAGCGGTTTGACCTTGCGTTAAGGTCCTGACGTACACACCATTCGAGCAGCTGGATGTCCATGAGCTGGTCACGCTTTGAAACACCGATCTTCTCGCAGAACATCTTGAGCGCCTCTGCAGTATAGCCTCTTCTTCTTACTCCGCAGAGCGTAGGCATACGAGGGTCGTTCCATCCGCTCACGAGACCTTTCTGGACAAGTTCCAGAAGTTTTCTCTTGCTCATGAGGGTGTATGTGAGGTTCAATCTCGCAAATTCGTACTGGTGAGAAGGATAGATATTCAATGTCTTGATGAACCAGTCGTACAGAGGTCTGTGGACATCGAACTCAAGAGTACAGATAGAGTGTGTTATATGCTCGATGGAATCGCACTGTCCATGTGTGAAATCGTACATAGGATAGATGCACCATTTGTCGCCTGTGCGGTGATGGGATGCATGCTTGATACGATAGAGAAGCGGGTCGCGGAACATCATGTTAGGGCTGGCCATGTCGATTTTGGCTCTGAGCACCTTTTCGCCGTCAGCATATTTGCCCGCTTTCATGTCGCGGAAAATCTGAAGGTTCTCCTCTACGCTTCTGTTTCTGTATGGACTCTCGACACCAGGTTTGTCCACGGTGCCGCGTCCTTTGCTGATTTCTTCCTGAGTCTGGTCATCTACATAGGCGAGACCTCTCTTGATGAGTTCCTCAGCCCATTCATAAAGCTGGTCAAAATAATCGGAAGCATATTTTTCTTTGTCCCACTGGAAACCGAGCCACTGGATGTCCTCCTTGATGGAATCTACGTATTCGGTGTCTTCCTTTGTTGGGTTTGTGTCATCAAAACGCAAGTTCGTCTTTCCTCCATACTTCTGTGCAAGTCCGAAATTGATGCAGATACTCTTAGCGTGTCCAAGATGCAGGTAGCCGTTCGGCTCCGGAGGGAAACGTGTAAGTACGCTGTCAACTTTCCCGGATTTCAGGTCTGATTCAATGATTTCTTCGAGGAAATTAAGTTTTTTTGGCTCAACAGCCTCATTCTTCACTTCTTCCATATATTATTGACATTAAAATGTTTGTCAGTAAAAGTTGTCATTCTGGTCGTGTGACGACACGACATATCCGCCTATACGATATAGACATAATTTGCAAACATAAGAAAAAATCCATGAAAATCCGTAAGAATTTTACTAATTTTGCACCTCACAGGCGGATGAACGATAGCGTGTTATCCGTATTTGAGAATGAAATTTTTAAGGTTTAGGATATGATTAAGTCAATGACAGGATACGGCAAAGCTGAGGCTTGCCTGGAATCTGGTAAGATTACAATTGAAATCAGAACTCTCAACGGAAAGACCGCGGATGTGAACATCAAGTCCTCACTCCTTCCAAAGGATAAGGAACTTCTTGTGCGTCAGAAACTTGCGGACAGACTTCACAGAGGCACCATTGACTTTTTCGTGACTTTTGAGGCCAATGCGGTTTCGTCTGCGAAGCATATCAATGCCGATTTGGCGGAGTCTTATTTCCGTCAGATCTCCGAGCTTGGGGACAGACTTGGTCTTAAGGCGGACTCTGCGCTGTATCTGAACTCCATCATCAGATTCCCTGATGTCATTGACAATACCCGTCAGGATGTGATTACGGCGGAAAACTGGGCGGCAGTCGAGGCGGCAATTGATGAGGCGATCAGCAATACTTGTGACTACCGTTCGCGCGAGGGTGTCGCTCTTTATAAGGATGTTACCGGCAGAGTCCAGAATATCCTGAATCTGGAGAATGAGGTGGAATCATTTGAGGGTGAGCGTGTTGCGGCTGTCAGAGCTAAACTTGAGAAGGCCATTTCCGATCTTCAGCTCAAGCCGGACCAGAGCCGTTTCGAGGAAGAGATGATTTATTATCTCGAGAAGTTTGATATCAATGAAGAGAAGGTGCGCCTCCGCCAGCATTGCAAATATTTCATGGACACTATCGATGCTGACGAGTATCCTGGAAAGAAACTCGGATTCATTATTCAGGAGATGGGCCGCGAAATCAATACGACAGGTTCGAAGGCAAATCATGCTGGTATCCAGAAAGTCGTTGTCAGAATGAAGGATGAACTCGAAAAAATCCGTGAACAGTCGATGAATATCCTGTAATCCTGTTTCTGAAAATGTGGGTTGTCTATGCGTTAGTCTCAGCATCATTGCTGGGACTTTATGATGTATTCAAGAAAAAGTCTCTGCAGGGGAATGCTGTCATTCCGGTACTTCTCATAAATACTGTAATCTGCACTCTGTTCTTCCTGCCTTCCATTGTCGGCTCGTTGACCGGGATGATATCCCCGGACAGCAGCCTGTATATACCTGACGGAGGTTGGCACGAGCATAAATTAGTGATAATCAAAGCTTTCGTTGTGCTATCGTCATGGATTTGCGGATATTTCGCCATAAAGAAGCTGCCGCTGACCATCGTGGGGCCTGTCAATGCTACCAGACCTGTCATGACGCTTGTCGGTGCAATGCTGATTTTCGGTGAAAGGCTGAATCTGCTTCAATGGGCGGGAGTCTGTATGGCCATTTTCTCGTTCTGGATGCTCAGCCGGAGCGGAAAGAAGGAAGGTATTGACTTCAAATCAAATGTCTGGGTGCTTCTGCTTGTAGCTGCGGCTGTCCTGGGCGCGTGCAGCGGATTGTACGACAAATATCTCATGGCCTCTTCCGGTGCCGGCCTTGACCGTCTTTTCGTACAGGGCTGGTATAATCTGTATCAGGCTGTGATAATGGGCATCATCATGCTTCTGGTATGGTTGCCGGAACGTAAACGGGCATTGGCCCAGGCAGTTCCCGGAACCGGGCCTGATTATGTCCCGTTCGTCTGGAAGTGGACCATCCCGTTCATATCACTGGCATTGACAGCAGCCGACCTGGCCTACCTGTATGCATTGACAATGCCCGGAGCGATGATTTCCGTCGTGTCAATGATAAGACGCAGCAGCGTTCTGGTTTCTTTCGTCTTCGGTGCTGTCGTCTTCCACGAGAAGAATCTCCGCTCCAAGGCGCTTGATCTTGTATTCGTTCTTCTGAGCCTTATTCTGCTCCTCCTCGGAACAGTCTGACATGAGTTTGACGCATGAAGACAGTCTGATAGTTTGCTCTTATGCAACTTTTCGCCCTCGGAATGCATCTTTATACGGAATTTGACAAATCGGAAGAAGATTATGTTTGTAGGGAAAAAATTGTTTGTCAGCATGGTTCTCATGCTGTCTTTGATGTTTTCGTGCGCTTCTCTCAGGGCTTCTGCTCTGTCGGATGGTCATGAAGCTGAACCTCAGGTAGATACGTTGAATATTCTCGGATCTGACAGCCAGCATTTTGATAGGGTTGCTGACGGGTCGGACGAAGATGGTTCGCTGGCTTTCCTGAGACGACGTCACAAAGGCAAGGTGGAAGGGACATTGACCTACAAGAAAGGTTGGATATACACTTCCGACAATATGCCGCTGAGTGTCGAGGATGCGAAATTCTATTTCTCACCCAAGCAGGTAAAGATTTATCGCAGAAATGTGAAAGTCTTCAATTCCGGAAACTATATTCTGGGTGTTGGAGCCGGAGCCGGTCTTGCCGGCGGAATAGGGTTCGCATGTGCGGCTTCTGATACTGACTATGACGATTTTCGCCCAGTTGCTACTCTTGTTTCCTCATGTCTGGTTACCGTGGCGGTAATAGCCCCATGTGCAGTAATCGGGGTCCCGATGATGGCGAAGAGCAAGGCCCGTCTGAAACGCCTTGTCAAAGAATATAATACACGTTATCTGTTTGCTGAATAGTTGTATTTTATGTAAGTTTGCACTATGTTAAAGAAATTGCGGACTTATATAAGAAACTTCAATCTGACGATGAAGATGAAGCTCATATTGAGCCTCAGTTCCATCTCAGTCGTATTGCTTGTATCCAGCTTTATTTCCATTATGGAGTATAGCAGGATGAGCAATTATGTGTCTGAACTGATTGCCGCCAACATCGGAAGTATCAATGCGGCACAGAAACTCGCTGACGCTGCCAATTCATACAATCTGGGAATACTTGCAGTAATCGGTGACAATTCGACAAAGCATCTGCCGGAGTTGAGGCAGAATGACTTCATCGAGCATTGCGACAGCCTGAAAGCCAAGCTGACCTCGCCGGGAATGATTTCGCTGGCTGATTCAGTCGTTTATTCGTATTCCGCCTATATGCTTACAACTCTGGAACTTCCGCAGGCTATACTTTCTGATTTTATCAATGCAAGAGAGTGGTATTTCGATCGCCTCCAGCCGAAGTACAATAGACTTCATTCAGATATAACTATTTTGAATACGGCCATTTACAATGAGCTGAGGAAAAATTCGGAGACCTTCGAAAGGGGGTTCTACAGGAGTATCATCCCGGGAGCAGTGGCTGTTGCAGTAGGGCTTCTCATGGTCCTGCTCCTCATGTTCTTCCTGATGGTTTATTACGTTAATCCGATATACAGGATGTTGGGCGGCCTGAACAATTACAGGTCTTTCGGCAGCAAGTATTCCTATACTTTCGACGGGGATGACCAATTGTCGGAACTCAATGACGGCATTACTGAACTGACTGGTGAGAATATTCAGTTGCGCAAGAGAATCAAGGCAATGAGAGATTCTCTCGAAAAGATGGAACATAGTCAGGAGGCCGGGAAATGAATCTGAAAGTCATATCCAGAAATGTGGGCTTTGCCTTGCTGGCCAGCGCATTCTTCATGTTCCTGTCGATTCTCGTGTCGATAGGAGGAGGGAACGACAGCGCATTGGCTGCACTGCTCATCAGTTTTACATTGACTTTCACCGTCGGAATCTTTCCGTTCATCTTTGTACGCAAGTCCCCGACAATCAGCCTGAAAGACGGATATATGATTATCTTCCTTTCATGGATATTGTCATTCATATTCGGCATGTTGCCGTATGTCCTGTGGGGAGGTCCTTTTTCTGTCATCAATGCACTGTTCGAGACAGTTTCAGGCTATACGACGACTGGGGGGACCATACTGACTGATGTCGAGGTCCTGCCTGACAGTCTGCTGTTCTGGAGGTCTTCCACCCATTTCATCGGTGGTCTCGGAGTCGTCGTTTTCCTGCTTCTGATTATCCCGTCCTCCAGCCCTATGAGGCTGCGCTTGACCAATATGGAGGTATCTTCCTTGTCCAGAGAAGGTTACAGGTCCAGGACCAATAAGACTGTGTGGATATTTGCAGCGGTATATCTGGGTCTTGCAGTCGTGTCTTTCCTTTCTTACTGGGCAGCCGGAATGTCTGCATTTGACGCCATAAATCATGCCTTCAGTGTGATTTCTACAGGAGGTTTCAGTACGAAGAATCTTTCAATAGCCTCTTTTGATTCGAATCTGATTAACATCCTCACGATAATATTCATGTTCTTTAGTTCGGTGCATTTCGGCCTTATCTATATGGTGTTCGCCACCAGAAGCCTGAGGCCTCTGAACAATCCTGTACTCAAGTTCTATGTGCTGACCATTCTGATTGCCTCTCTCCTCGTGGCATTGTCACTGAAGATGTCATCTGCCGGTTTCACTTGGGGAGACTCGTTCATGACCGGTATTTTTCAGGTTGTCAGTTTCATATCGACCACCGGATTCGCCATTTCCGACAACAACACCTGGCCTCTGTTCGCTTGTTTCATCACGGTGCTGATAAGTATTCCGTGCGGAATGGCAGGTTCCACCACAGGAGGTGTCAAGTCTGATCGTATGTTTCTGATATTCAAGACGATCGGCCAGCAAATCAAGAACTCAATTCATCCTTCTTCGATTAATCAAGTCCATGTTGGAAACCACATAATGGGCAGCAACGAAATATATCCGCATTTTGTGTATTTCGGCCTGTACTTCATAACTATTGCAGCATCCATTGTCCTTACGGTCTTGTCAGGGATGGATATTCAGAATGCTTTTGCTTCATCCGTAAGTTTCCTGAGCAACGTCGGTCCTGCATTGGAGGCGCAGGGTACTCTCGGCAATTACAATGCTGTCCCCGTGTTTGCCAAGGTCGTGTTCATTATCGACATGTTCATGGGCCGTGTCGAGATATATCCTATATTGGCGGTGGTTATGATGGTCTTTACCGGTAAAAAGAAGTAGGAGATGGGCAGAGACGCGTTTTTATATTCCAGATTTCGGGAACATTTCAGATATGAGCCTACTGAAGGACAGGACAGTTTCCTGCATCAGATGGCGGAATTCCTGACTGGTGACGACGGGGACATCATGATTCTGAACGGCTATGCGGGTACAGGAAAGACGACAGTCATTTCATCAGTAATCGCAGGCCTCAAGGAATTCGATATCCCGTGCGTGCTTCTCGCTCCTACCGGGCGTGCGGCGAAGGTATTGTCAATGTATTCCGGCTGTCCTGCCTACACGATTCATAAACAGATTTACCGTCAGAAATCTGTCGGAGATGACGGCCTCGGCCTGTTCTCTCTTGCCCCCAACAAAGCCAAAGATACACTCTTTGTCGTGGATGAGGTCTCTCTCATCGGCATTGACGGAGGCACACAGTCCCAGGCGACATTCGGGACAGGAAATCTGCTGGAGGATCTCATCGGCTATGTCCGCAGCGGAATAGGCTGCAGAATGGTCCTGATAGGTGATGCCGCCCAACTTCCCCCTGTCGGCCATGAATACAGTCCGGCGTTGGCCCATGAATATATGGATACCTTCGGCGGTGTATCGTGGGCGGAATTGACGGATGTGGTGCGACAAGGTGAAAAGTCGGGAATTCTGTACAATGCGACCAATCTTCGGGAGATGATTGCAGAGGATTACGAGTCGGGAGGCGCCATGTTCCCGTTGGGTGGCATTGAATTGTCTGTGAACGGATTCACTGACATTGAAAGAATCGGTGGGGGCGAACTGATAGACGCGCTGACCGATGCGTATGACAAGTATGGCGAGGATGAGACGATCGTGCTTTGCCGCTCCAACAAGAGGGCGAACCGGTACAATGCGGGAATCCGCGGGGCTGTCCAATATAAGGAGGAACGGCTTGTACGCGGCGACAAACTGATGGTTGTGAAGAACTGCTATCAGTTCCTTGACGACATCAAGGACATGGACTATATCGCCAACGGTGACATTGTAAAACTAATTTCCATTAACCATTATACTGACAGATACGGACTCCATTTTGCCGATGCCAGGATGTCTTTCCCGGACTACGGCGACCAGGAGATAACCGCGAAAGTGTGTCTTGATACCCTCGACTCGGAGGCAGCATCATTGACTTACGAACAGCAGAATGCGTTGTATCTTGGTGTATCTGAGGACTATGCGCATCTTCCCACCAAGAAGAAACGCTACGATGCGGTTCGGGAAGACCCGTTCTACAACGCTTTGCAGCTGAAGTATGCCAATGCAATCACGTGTCACAAATCTCAGGGAGGACAGTGGAAATGTGTTTTCATCGACAACCCATTCTGGCAAGATGAGTTCAATGCTGATGACTATAAATGGCTATACACTGCACTAACACGTGCTGTCGAAAAAGTTTATCTTATTAATTTCAAAGACGAGTACTTTCTATGATGAAAAATCTACTTTGCCGTGCCGCCGGAATATGCGCGACGGTTTTGGCAGCGGCTGCATTCATGTCAATGTCAGCAGCGGCGCAGGATTTCAACAGGATTCCGTCGAGATGGAAGTGGCTGGACAATTCCAATGCAGCATTCTCTTATGACGGTTCATTCACCGATGAGGAAGCCTTTTCTGTCAATGTTTCCAATTACAGAAAGACTGGCGGACTTCATGCCCCGTATAAATATACGGATTATCCGGTCAAGCCTGAGGGAGCCGTGAATATGACGTATTCTCCTGACTCTACCATGCTGGCCTTTACCCGCGACAATGACCTCTATGTCATTGATATCAAGACCAACAAGGAAACTCGTCTGACCAATGACGGTTCGGAATTGATTCTGAACGGCTTTGCCTCATGGGTATATTATGAGGAAATTTTCGGAAGGCCATCAAGGTACAGGGCTTTCTGGTGGTCACCTGATTCTCGCAAGATCGGATTCTATCGTTTCGACAATACAGCCGTTCCGATGTTCCCTATCTATTCTCCGTTCGGACAGGACGGAACCCTCCACCAGACACGTTATCCGAAGGCCGGAGAGAACAACCCTGAGGTGAGAATCGGTATCATTGACCTTGACCGCAAGGCTGCAGATTCTTCTGCGGAGATTGTGTGGGCGGATTTCAATCCGAAGGAGGACCAGTATTTCGGAACTCCGTTCTGGGGCGCTGACAGCAAAGAGTTCTTCATTGCCCGTGAGCCTAGAATCCAGAATACCCTGGACCTTTACAGCGTTTCTGCTGCGGACGGCTCCAAGAAACATATCTATCATGAGGAATACAAGACCTGGCTTGATTGGATCAACGGCATGCTCTTCACTGACAAGGGTCTTTACATGGCCCGCAGTTTCGAGACCGGCTGGCAGCAGATATACTTCCTTTCTTACGACGGAAAGACATTGAAACGACTCACGGACGGTCCTAACTGGAGGGTGGAACTTCTGCGCACCGACAAGGACGGTTCTGTCTATTATACCGCCTGCCGCGATGCATCTGTGCGTCAATGCCTCTACAAGGTCAATGCTGCCGGAGAAATCAAGGCTCTGACCGATACTTCACTCAATGTGAATTCAGTATCGTTCGCTCCTGACGGAAAGCACTTTATCGCAGCACTTTCCAATTTCACTACTCCTGTCCAGCTGTGGATGTATGAGACTTCATCGGCTGCCGAGGCATGGAAGGCCAGAAGGATGCTTGCTTCTTCAGACAAGAAGGCAAAACGCTACAATGCGCGTCCTGCGAATACCGCATACCTTGTCGCTGATATGAAGGGAAATGATTACAATGCTGCAAATTATGCTCTTCCACAGCTCATCTATATCGAAAATGACGGTTTGAAACTTCCTGCATACATCGTATATCCTGAGAATTTCGACCCTACCAAGAAGTATCCTGTTCATGTGGACATCTATGGCGGTCCTGATTCTCCTCAGGTTCGCGACAGATGGATACATCCGTACAGCAGTAACCAGTGGTGGGCAAAGAACGGCATCATTGAAGTGACCGCTGACTGCAGGGCTGCCGGACATAACGGTCGCGAGGGACTCGATCAGATATATAAGCACCTGAATAACAAAGAGGTGGAGGATTTCGTGGCTTGGGCCAAGTACTTGCAGTCGCTGCCTTATGTGCAGGCTGACAAGATTGGCGTGGAAGGTTTCTCTTTCGGAGGAACCATGACCGCAATGCTTCTTTTCACGGCTTCGGACTACTATCATTATGGTATCGCAGGCGGTGGCGTATATGACTGGATTCTCTATGACAGCCATTATACCGAGCGCTTCATGGAGACTCCTCAGACAAACCCTGAAGGCTATCGTGATTCCCGTGTGATCAGCTATGCGTCGAAGTACAAGCCTACTTTCGACGGAGACGAATCAGTCATGCTCAAGATTACTCATGGTACAGGTGACGACAATGTCCATTTCCAGAGTACCATGCAGCTTATCGATGAGTTGCAGAAGCATGGCAAGAAGTTCGAATTCATGATTTACCCTGACGGAATGCACGGCTATCGCGGCTACCAGGGAAAACATTTTCTCGAAGCCAACCACGATTTCTGGCTGCATTACCTGTGCGGGAAATAATCTGCTGATCAGGATTAAGTAATCCTTAAAAAATACACCCGGCACGCGGACCAAACGCGTGCCGGGTGTATTAAATTTATTCCCTGAGGAGTTATTTTATGAACTGCTCCTTGAGTCTTTCGATCTTGGCATCTGCATCATCGCCTTTGGCTCCGAAGTAGAACTTGATCTTAGGCTCGGTACCTGAAGGACGGACTGACACTACGTCTCCGGCCTCATCGAAGAACTGGAGGACATTTGAAGAAGGAAGTCCGGTCTCCTCGGTCTTGAGATAGTCCACGACTTTCACTACAGGTGAGCCGATAAGCTCCTTAGGAGGATTCTGGCGCATGTCAACCATGATTTTCTGAATCTCCTCTGCACCGGTCTTGCCCTTGCGGACGAGAGATGTCAGGCCTTCTTTCCTGTATCCGTACTCCTTGTATATCTTCTGCATGAGCTGGTAGAGGGTAAGTCCCTGGTCTGCTGCCCAAGCTGCACATTCTGCGACCATTGAGCATGCAATCTGGGCATCCTTGTCACGGACATACTGTCCGACATTGAATCCGTAGCTTTCCTCGCCGCCGCAGATGAACTCTCCGTGTCCCTCGTTGCGTTTTACGACTTCGGCAATGTACTTGAATCCCGTGAGGACATTGTAAATCTTCACTCCGAAGCTCTTTGCGATTTCGGTTATGAGTTCGGTGGTCACAATGGTCTTGACGACATATGTCTCAGGTGTGATCTTGCCGAGTTCCTTCCAGCGTGAAAGGATGTAATAGGTAAGCATTGAACCTGTCTGGTTTCCATTGAACTGGACCATCTTGCCGTCGTTGTCCCTTACGGCAATTCCCATACGGTCTGCGTCAGGGTCTGTGGCGAGAACTATGTCGGCTCCTTCTTTGTCCGCTACCTCAAGGGCCATCTTCATTGCAGAAGGCTCCTCCGGGTTAGGTGAGGCTACTGTAGGGAAGTCTCCGTCGCTTACGTCCTGTGCGGGAACATGATAGACATGTCTGAATCCGAGTCTGTGGAGGCACTCCGGAACGAGTCTCACACCGCAGCCGTGAAGCGGGGTATAGACGAATTTGAGTTCAGGGTGACGTTTGCATGCTTCCGGGGTGAGTGTGAGGGAGAGGATGTCGTGGAGGTATTTCTCATCCACATCTTTTCCCATGAGTTCGACCTCGCCGCATTCCTCTTTAGGCTCGAAACGTACCTGTGCCGGGTCGGTAATCTTTGCGACTTCAGCTACGATATCCTTATCTACAGGTGATGTAATCTGTGCTCCGTCTGACCAGAAAACCTTGTATCCGTTATATTCCTTAGGATTGTGTGATGCCGTCACCATGACACCTGCGATGGCTCTTTTCTCTCTGATGGAGTAACTGAGCTCAGGTGTAGGACGGATATTGTCGAACAGGAAGACGTGCATTCCGTTTGCGGACATGACGTCAGCTGTGATTTTCGCAAAAAGCTTGCTGTTGTTTCGGCTGTCGAATGAGATGCAGACACGTACATCTTCAGGATTGATAGGGTCGCCATAAGCGTCTTTGCAATCGGCTGCATGAGCCTTGATGTAGTTTGCAAGTCCCTGTGTGGCCATGCCGACAGTGTATTTGTTCATACGGTTCGTGCCGACACCCATGATTCCTCGAAGTCCACCGGTACCGAATTCCAGATTGCGGTAAAAAGCATCTTCAAACCCGGCAGGGTCGCTGTTTCTGAGTTCAATGACTTTGCCCTTGGTCTCCGGATCGAAATCTCCGTCAAGCCAACTCTGGGCAACTTCTCTAAAATCTTTTGCCATAATTATATGATTTAGTATGTATATCCAAACTTTGCAAAAATACAAATCATTCCCCGTATTTGAAAGTTTTTCGGCCGTTTGGCAATGGCGGAATTTAAGAGTAACTTTGTGCCCGGCTGTGTTATGCCGGCCTGTCGGGAATATGACATTGAGAGACTTTATACTGGAACATGCTGACGACGATGTCGCAGGATTGCTGCTTTCACGCGGGAAGTGGCCGGGGATTGACATTGACAAGGCCGCGACAATCATTGAATGCCGGAGGAAGATTCGCGCGAAACTGCCTGAATGGTATGCCGAGCCGGAGATCATCTATCCGGACAGGATTTGTGCGGAGCAGTCAAGTTCCTCTGCTACTGCTGAATACAAAGCTTTAGTAGCCAAAGATATATGTTCTGAAAATCCGTCTTTCAGGATGGCTGACCTTACAGGTGGTCTTGGGGCCGACAGCCTGGCCTTTTCCAGAGTTGCCTCTGCCGTGATGTATAATGAAATGAATCCGGACAGGACTGAGGCGGCAGGGCATAACTTCGGGGTGCTCGGCTCCCATAATATAGAAGTGTCCTGTTTTTGCGTGGAGCCTGAGTTGGCCCGTTCGGCTCAGTTTTGGGACAGTCTGCGTGCATTCAGACCTGACCTCATATATATGGATCCTGCAAGGCGCTCAGCCACAGGCAGCAAGGTGTTCCTGCTGGAAGATTGCAGTCCCGACATCCTGACATTGACAACGGCACTTTTCGAGGTTGCCCCATCTCTGCTGGTCAAACTTTCTCCGATGGCGGACATTTCTATGCTGGTGCGCCGTCTGCTTGCTGCGGGCGCAGCCACGAGGGCCGTCCATGTCGTTTCTGCGGCGGGGGAGTGCAAGGAATTGCTGTTCCATCTCGTGCCTGTCGGCCCGTCGGAAGATGTCTCTTACACGCTGATTGTCAATGAAAACGGTCATATCAAGGAGTTTGATTCCTCGTCAGAGGAGAATTCGGTGCCGCAATTTTTCAATGATGAAGAAGGGTTGAGGTCAATGTCAATGTTGTTCGAGCCAGGCAAGGCATTGGCCAAGGCAGGCCTTTTCAATGCCGTGTGTTCGTCTCTGGGCGCAGGCCTGGTCAAGGCGGCCCGTTCCACGCATTTGTATTTCTCGCCGGATGCTCCGGAAGGGGATTCTGACATGCAGTTCTTCGGCAAGGTGTTCGATATTGTAGATGTCGTTCCTCTTAACAAACAGTCGATAAGGGCGTTCAGCGCGAAATATCCTAAGGCGGAAGTGTCTGCCCGCAATATTTCCATGACCAGCGATGAACTCAGGAAAAAACTGAAGGTGTCGTCCGGAGGGAATGTGCATATCTTCGGAATTGGCATTGACTTTAGTGACAGGAAGTCTTCGAATTGGCTTGTCGCTGCGGTCCGCCGTCAGACTGTCTGAAAACACCGTTCTGCCTGGCTGTAAGGAATACAGTAACAAAAATGTAATATTCACGAAACATCCATATAATATTATAATGCGAAATTTGCATTGATAAAATGTAGTATTTATAGCAGTATTTATATGGGATCAGTTTATCTGGCTTTTGTGGTATTTCTGTTTGTCCTGGCAGTCTTTGACCTTATGGTAGGCGTCAGCAACGATGCGGTGAATTTCCTTCAGTCTGCAATCGGAGCAAAGGTCGCTACCTTCAGGACCATTCTTACGGTGGCCGCCGTGGGTATTTTCTTCGGTGCGACTATGAGCAACGGAATGATGGATGTCGCGAGGAACGGTGTCTTCCATCCTTCGATGTTCTCTTTCCAGGACGTTATGTTCATCTATCTGGCTGTGATGGCCTCTGACATTGTCCTGCTCGACATTTTCAATACACTGGGACTTCCTACGTCCACGACAGTTTCCATGGTGTTCGAACTCCTCGGAGGTACTGTCGCAATAGCATTGATAAAAACTTTCGGCGACTCTGCCATCAATGCGGGCGAACTCATGAACACCAGCAAGGCATTGACCATGATTATGGCGATATTTGTCTCTGTGGCAATCGCTTTCGCTGTCGGTACATTCGTCCAGTATATCTCCAGACTGATTTTTACCTTTACATATAACAACAAGGCATTGAAATGGAAAATCGGCATTTTCGGCGGTATCGCCTTTACTGCGATTGTCTATTTCATGCTCATCAAAGGTGTAGGCAACTTTTCGTTCATGACGGCTGATGCGAAGGCTTGGATGAATACCCACCAGTGGACCATCTGCGGAATCTGTTTCGTAACGTTCGCCATTGTTTCCCAGATTCTGTACTTCCTGAAAATCAGCGTTTTCAAGGTCCTGGTCCTTGCAGGTACTTTCGCCCTTGCCATGGCATTTGCCGGCAATGACCTTGTGAACTTCATCGGAGTGCCTCTGGCCGGTTTCGCTTCCTATACTGATTTTATGGCCAATGGAAACGGTGACTATGCCAGTTTCATGATGGATTCTCTCAACGGCCCGGCCAAGACTCCGGTTCTGTTCCTGGTTGCTGCGGGAACTATAATGGTCATTTCGCTTGCGACTTCCAAAAAGGCTTTCAATGTCGTAAAGACTTCCGTTGACCTGGCCCGTCAGGATGCCGGCGATGAGATGTTCGGTTCTTCCAAGATGGCCAGAATCCTGGTCCGCTTCAGTACCAACACCGCTGCCGGAATTTCCGAACTCGTGCCTGACAGGGTGAAGAGATGGGTCAATGCCAGATTCAACAACGAGAATGTCGTCTTGCCTCGCGGGGCAGCCTTCGATGAAATCAGGGCTACTGTCAATCTCGTGGTTTCCAGTCTTCTCATAGCCCTCGGTACATCATTGACGCTTCCTCTTTCTACCACTTATGTCACTTTCATGGTGGCTATGGGTACGTCTCTTGCGGACAGGGCCTGGGGACGCGAAAGTGCGGTGTTCCGTATTACCGGTGTCATTTCAGTTATCGGCGGATGGTTCATTACTGCCGGAGCTGCGTTCATCCTCTGCTTCCTCGTAGCGCTTATAATGACGCTTGGCGGGCTTTGGGCCGCTGCCATAATTGTAGTGCTCGCGATTCTCCTTCTTGTCAGGAGCAACATCAAATACAAGCAGAAGAGGGATGAGGAGAATGGTGATGTCATTTTCAATGAAATGATTACATCCGAGGACAGCGCCGAGACTCTGCGCCTGTTGTCTTCCCACATCGCCAGAAGCAATTCGCAGTTCCTTGAGTTTGTGAATGATACGTATTTCCAGGTGACTGACGGATTCGTGTCCGAGGATTTGGGCAAACTCCAGAAGGCTGTATCCGGGTTGAGGAGGGAGCGTATGGAACTTAAACAGACCAGGCGTAAGGAGATGCTCGGTCTCAGGCGTATCGACCCTGATGTCGCAATCGAAAAGAACACCTGGTTCCATCTCGGAATCAACAGTTGCGAGGATATGCTTTATAGTCTGAGGCGAATCTGTGACCCTTGCGAGGAGCATATTGACAACAGTTTCGTTCCGCTTGACAAGGAGCGTGTCAAGGAGTTTCTTCCATTGCGTGACACGTTGCTTTATCTTCTCAAGCGGATCGGCGGGGTGATCAGTGCCGGTGATTTCACTGATGTCCAGAAACTTAACGAGCAGTGTGATGCCTTCAAGCATTGTCTTTCCCAGACTCGTGACGAGCAGATGGCCCGTATGCAGGCCGGACGTGAGAATATTACCGTGTCATATGTCTATCTGAATATCCTTCAGGAGACCCAGGAGATGGCAAGTTCACTGAAACATATGCTTCGTGCCGCAAGGCATTTTTCTGAGGGGAGGGCCTGATTTTTGCAGTTTGTTCCGCCCGTCAGTAATCCTTTTTGGCGGAAACGAAATGAAATTTGTGCTTTTCGGGATGGTCGGCATTGTCGCCGCTTCCCTTTGGATATGGTTCATATATCTCAGACATTATAAAGGATGGGCGAAATGGCTGCATTGGCTACCGCTCATCCTTCTTGTGCTTTGTGTGGCATTCGGTGGCTCCAGCATGCTTGGCTGGTATCTGATGACTGCTCTCATCACCGCCTTTTTCATTCCCCAAGGCGTTTTTGCCGTGTTCTCTTTCATCGGACGCATAGGTTCCCTTTTCTGGAAACCTTTTTCCAAATGCGGTCTGATATCAGGCATCGCCATATCTTCTGTGGTGACTTGCATGGCGTTATATGGTCTTGTTTTCGGCTGGCGTCACGTGATAGTCAATGAAATAGAGGTTCCGTTTGAGGACTTGCCGTCATCCTTTGACGGCTACCGGATAGCCCAAATCTCTGATTTGCACATCGGTACGTTCGAGTTCTCGCCGGGAACAGTCTCTACCATCGTGGAAAAGGTCAATGCCAGTGCCCCTGACGTCATTCTGTTCACAGGCGACATGGTCAATCTTTCTCCTGATGAACTTGAGCCCTTTGTCAATGTCCTGTCCCGTCTGAATGCTCCTGACGGAGTGTTCTCCATCCTTGGCAATCATGATTATCTCGGTTATGCCCATTATGATTCTTCCGGAGAGCAGGAGTCACAGGAGCGTCGTCTGATGGGGATGGAGCGTTCTGCCGGCATGGATTTGCTTCTCAATGAGAACCGTATCATCCGTCATGGCTGCGACAGCATTGCTCTCATCGGTGTCGAGAATGACGGTCGTCCGCCTTTCCCTGAACGTGGTGACCTGACCAAGGCCCAGACCGGTCTTCCGTCAGGAATTTTCAAGGTCCTCATGAGTCATGACCCTACGCATTGGCGCCGCAAGGTCCTGCCGGACACTGACATTGACCTGACCCTTTCCGGCCATACCCATGCGATGCAGTTCCGTATCGGCAATTTTTCTCCGTCAATGTTCCTTTATCACGAGTGGGGCGGCCTTTATTCTGAAGGGGAGCGCCGTCTTTTTGTGAGCACCGGCACGGGCGGAAATATCGCTTACCGCTGGGGTGCCTGGCCGGAGATTGATGTCCTGGTTCTCCGCCGCAAGTGAGGTTATCTCCGTTGTCCTGCTGCTGTTTCTGAAAAATGTACCCGTTTGGCTGATTTTTTTCAAAAATGTGTGCCGGAATGTTTTTTAAATCGATAAAATATCCTATCTTGGCATTGTCCAAGTGACCGTGGTTGGGCGAATTTGGTCAGGTTTACGTCGTTCACCTTCAAGAGTGACTATCGAAACATTAAAACTTTAGATTATGCCAGCTGTTCAAACATTGTTTACCAATACCATTCTGGATGGAAAGAATCTCATGGCAGTGAATATCTCCAAGACATATCCTAACAGACATGATCCTGACGGAAGAGGTTCGACTTATGAGTGTGCAAGAAAGTATTGGCGGGTTTCCAAAAAGAGGGTTGAATCTATCAATTATGTATTGGCTGTTTCTGATGGAGTTATAGTTGCTGTTTATAAGCCTGTCAGATGGGTTGAATCTAAGGTTGCTCCAGGAAGATTCGAGTTTGAGGGGGAGAAGGTCCGTGAGGGAGATTTCGTGGGTAAGGATGTTACCAGCCTGTTCGCAGGCCGCAGCAATCCGGTGAAATATCTTTAGTAACATACAACGTCAGAAATGATAAAGGCCACGCTTCCGCGTGGCTTTTATCATTTCGGCAAAGAGAACCTGAACTCCAGGCCGCCTGCCCTTCCGATCTTCACTGAAATCGAACCGCCATGAATCAGTACGGCATTCTTTACGATGGCAAGACCAAGCCCTGTTCCGCCGAGTTTTCTGGATCGGCCCTTGTCCACGCGGTAAAACCTCTCGAACAGGTGCGGAAGATGCTCCTCGGAAACACCTGCCCCGTTGTCGGAGAAGATGAACCAATACTTGTTGCTGTCCTCCTTAGGACACTGGACAGTTATCGTCGTGCCTTCACCGGCATAAGCTATCGCATTGTCAGTCAGGTTCCTGAAAATGGAATACAGCAACAGCTGGTTGCCATTGACAACGGTCTTCGGAGCCACAAGAATGAGGAACTTCATCTTCTTGTTCTCAAGCTGGAGCTCCACATCATTCCCGATACCCTCCAGAAGAGAAGAAATGTCAATGTGCTCCGTCGTGAAACTTCCTGAAGCATCATCAATCTTGGAAAGCATCGTAATGTCCGAAATGAGATTGCTCAGCCTTCCGCTCTGGTCGTAGCAGCGCTCCATGAAATCAGCCTTCGTCTTGTCATCCATGTCGGGATTGTCAATGATAGTCTCAAGATATCCCCTGATGCTGCTCACAGGCGTCTTGAGCTCGTGTGCGATATTCTGGGTCAGCTGACGCTTCAGACGGGTCTTGTCATCCTCGCTGTTCTGAAGTTTGGCATAAAGACGGACAATATTCTGGGAGATCTCGCCAAGTTCATCGTCTGTAAAACGGATATCAGCATTTTCAATGTCAAAATTATGCTCCGCCATGTCTGCGAAAATGCTCAACTGCCTGATATTCATCTTGATTCGTCTCATGTAAAGGTAATAGACGAAGAGCAGCAGTATTGACAATGCAAGAACCAGCCACAGATAACCGTTGACGTCAGAAAGCATTGTCATCAGCGACACGTCATATATGTGTGCGGAACGGACAATGATACCGTCATCCTTGAATGCAGTGGCGGAATAGAACCATTTGCCTCCAAGCGTAGAAGAAGAACGCTTGATGGCATAACCCTCTCCGGAGGACATTGCCTGACGGATCTCAGACCTGTCGCGATGATTCTTTATCTTGGACAAATCGGAAGCCTGACTGTCGGACAGGACATTGCCGTTGGTATCGAGGACAGTAACCCTGATGCCGTCATTCAGAAGCCTTGCCTCATATCTTGTCAATGCTGCCGTATCCGTAAGAATCAGGTCCCTGACATCTTCATTGCAGATCTGGAGTCTGGTATTAAGAATATCTATTCGATATCTCTTCTCCCTCTGATACTGGAAGAAGATGAAAAACATCGCAAAAGACACGAAAATCGTAGCTACAAGCAGAAGCAGCCGGGACGTCAGCGATATCTTGGGTCTGGATGCATTAGTTTTCATTTTTGTTCGAAACAATAACCGTAACCGTGTCTGGTCACAATACAAGCCCCATACTCACCAAGCTTCTTGCGGAGTCTGGTAATATTGACATCGACCGTCCTTCCGAGAACGATGACCTCGTCAGGCCAGACCTTGGACAGTATCTCTTCCCTGGTATAGACATGAGGGGAATTGCTCAGGAGAAGCTGAAGAATCTCGAATTCGGTCTTGGTCAGTTCGACCGGAACTCCATCGGCGGTAACGCTCTTCCTGTCAATGTCGATTGTCAGTCCCTTGTATGTGATAATGTTTTTATTGCCGGCAGATTCCTTTGTAGCGGATGTCCTGCGGAGGACTGCCTCCACACGGGAAATCAACTCCCTGATGGAGAAAGGCTTGGAGATGTAGTCATCAGCACCGATGCCAAGCCCGTCCACCTTGTCATCCTCAGTATCTTTGGCCGATACGAAAATAATCGGAATGTTTGCTGTCTCAGGATTCTTTTTCATCATGGCAGCCATCTGCATTCCCGAGATTCCCTCCATCATGATGTCCAGAAGCAGAAGGTCATAACCCGCAACTCCGCTTGTCAGTGCCTCTTCTGCCGAGTGTGCGATACTTGTCTCGAATCCGGCTTTGTCCAGATTGAATTTCAGAATGTTGCAAATGTCGACTTCGTCATCTACAACGAGAATTTTTTTCTTTAGTTCCATAATTTCCGTTGTTGCCGCAAAGATAGTGTCGAGTTGTTACAATAACGTTATTTCCTTAACCTTTTCTGTCTTGAAATCCTAAAGCTTGCCGAGAATGTGGTGGTCTTCATCCGCCTCTCCATATATGATGAGAAGCTGGTCACCGCTCTGCAGTTCTACGCTGCCGTCAGGAATGATGAACTTGTCATCTCTTCGGATGATTACCACCCTGGCGCCCTGCGGGAAATGGATCTCCTTGAGAGTGTTGCCGCCTTCAAGGTCATCATCTGTCAATGTATAATCCTGAAGCTTGCCCGCCTCCTCAGGAATCTCGATGCCGAATGTTTCAGGAACCTTCTCCATAGGAAGATTCAGATGAAGCATTTTTGCAACCCTTGGGATGGACATGCCCTGGAAAATCAAGGAAAGCAGGGTGATGAAGAACACGATATTGAAAATCTGTTCCGAACCCGGAATCCCTTCCACAATAGGATAAGTAGCGAATATGATAGGAACAGCACCCTTCAGGCCGACCCACGAAGTGAACAACTTGGCCCTGAAAGATATCTTCCGGAATGGCAATAGACAGAGAAATACTGTAAGAGGACGTCCTACAAATATCAGGAAAAGACCGATGAGAAGGGCAATAGGTGCGACATGCAGCATCTCATGAGGATTGACGAGCAGACCGAGGCTGAGGAACATTCCGATTTGCATAATCCAGGTCATGCCGTCCATGAAGGAGAGAATCTCCTTTCTGTTGTTCATCGGCTTGTTTCCTATGATGAGGCCTGCGATATATACTGCCAGATAGCCGTTGCCCTGAATCATCTGGGTCATCGAGAATGCGAAGAGGCTGACCGCAAGAAGCAAAATCGAGTAGAGCGGGGCACTGTTCAGTTTGACCCTTTTCAGAGTCCATACGGCTGCGAAACCGATAGAGACACCGGCCAAAGAACCGATGGTCATCTGCAGGAAGAGTGTTTGCAATGAACTGAGAATCAGATGGGAATAGTCGATGCCGCTTATGCTTGATGCCGGTTCATAAAGAAGCTTTGCAACTTGGATGAGCACAATCGTCATGACATACGCCATCGGGTCGTTACTACCGGACTCCAGCTCCAGCATCGGCTTCAGATTCTGCTTGAGCCTCATCTTGCTGTTTTTCAATATGCTGAATACAGAGGCTGAATCCGTAGAAGACATTACCGCTGCCAGCAGGAAACACATCACGATGGACAGCGACAATCCGATTCGCTCAATTCTGGAAAGAAAATAGATGAATGCTCCCGTGAATATGACCGTAAGGAAGACGCCCAGGGTCGAAAGCACGACACCAGGTCCGATTACGGGACGGATTTCCTTGAATTTTGTTTCAAGACCGCCCGTGAACAGGATGACGCACAATGCTACTATACTGAGGAATTGCGCGAGATTATAATTGTCGAATACAAGTCCGAGTCCGTCGCTTCCGAACAGCATTCCGACCAATAGGAATATGAGGAGGGAAGGAACGCCGTATTTGTTTCCCGTTTTGGAAACGACAATAGCTGTAAATACCAGGATTGACCCGATAAGAAATATGTTTTCAGAAGTGAAATGAATAATCTCGTGCATATTGTTATGTGTTGCTTATCAAATTTTAAGTTCATTCTTACGCAGGTTCCGGCTATACTCCCTGCACCATACCTTCAGTCCGCACTCCTCGCAGTGCGGCTTTCTTGCAGTGCAGACATATCGTCCCTGCAATATGAGCCAATGATGGGCAATGGCCCTTTTGTCCTCGTCAATGTTGGCCTCAAGTTCCTTTCCGATAGCCTCAGGCGTCTTGCCGTCAGACAGCCCAAGCCTCCTGGAAACACGGCTGACATGGGTATCTACCGCGATGACAGGCTTGTCATAGACGATGGATGCCACGACATTGGCAGTCTTTCTGCCGACACCGGGAAGACTCATGAGTTCATCGATGTCAGACGGGACGACCCCGCCGAAATCATTGACAAGCTTCCGGGCCATCTCGATGATGTGGCTTGTCTTGTTGTTCGGATAGGAAATGCTCCTGACGAAGGGAAAAACCTCATCGAAACTTGCTTTTGCCAGTGTCTGAGGGTCCGGATAGGCCTCGAACATGGCAGGCGTCACCATATTGACACGCTTGTCCGTGCACTGGGCAGACAAAATGACTGCAATCAGGAGATGGAAAGGCGTATCGTAGTGGAGTTCAGTCTCCGCTACCGGCACATTTTCCTCGAACCAGGCTACGATTCCCTTATATCTGTCCTTCTTCGTCATAGTCCTACAACATTTCCTTGCAACTCTCGTCCTTGCAGAGCATGACCCTTCCGGGATAGCTGTCGAAAATATTACGGTTATGAGTAACCATGACCACAGCAGTCCCTTTGGTCCTGTTGATGCCCGTGAGAAGTTTCATGATACCGTCAGCGGTTTCGGAATCAAGGTTTCCGGTCGGCTCATCAGCAATTATCACGCCCGGGTCATTCAGGAGAGACCTTGCGATGGCAATTCTCTGCTGTTCACCTCCGGAAAGCTGGTGAGGCATCTTGTGCGCCTTGTTCTCCATGCCCACATTCTCCAGGACCTCACGGATTCTCTTGTAGATTTTTTCCGTGTCCTTCCATCCGGTAGCCCTGAGAACAAACCCCAGATTGTCCTCCACGCTCCTGTCCATCAGCAGCTGGAAATCCTGGAAAACGACACCGATCTTACGCCTGAGATAAGGAATGTCCTTATCCTTGATACCGTTCAATTCGTATCCGCATACGGTTCCCTTTCCCTTTGTCAGAGGGTTTTCCGCAATGATGGTCCTGATGATGGAAGTCTTGCCGGTTCCCACCTTACCTACTATATATACGAAGTCCCCAGGATATACATCCATATCCAAGTCATATATCACAGAGGTCTCACCGTTCATGATTTCCGCATCTCTGAAAGAAATCACAGGCTCAGTAACTGTATTGTTTTCAATGTTTTCCATATTCTCTTAAAATGTAAATTACCCTTCGATTGCAAGTCCGTCATACGCAGGCCTTATGTCGATGTCTGGCGCAATCTCCTCAAGCTGTCCGCAGAAATCTCCATAGACAGGAAACGTATGTGACAGATGAGTCAGCCACGTATGTTTTGCGCCGATTTTCCGGGCTACGTCAATTGCCTGATAAAGAGAGAAATGCGAATGGTGAGGCTTATATCCCACCGTGTTTAGGGTAACATGTTCCAGCCCCTGTAGTTTTACGAGCTCCCTGTCAGGCAACAGACTCATGTCCGTAATATACGCAATTTTGCCGAATCTGAATCCCAGAACAGGCATTTTGTCATGCATTCCCCTGATGGGAATGATTTCAATGCCCTTTCCTGTGGACGATCTCAGCTCTCCGGAGAAATCAGAGTTCTCTGCATGCTCCGCCTCCGACACGATGTTGTCATCAGTAGGAGTTGTCGAGCCATCCGGATTCTGATAGCAATATCCCTTGTCATGCACCCATACAAGTTTCCTGTCCTCATCTCCCGGCTCCACGAAGAATGGCCTTTCGTCAATGAGATGTATGTTCCATTCCGGAGCCCCGGGATACTTCCTCTTTGCGAAAACATAGTCGAAACCCTCCTTGAGAGAATCCAGGACAGACTGCTCGCAATAGATTTCAGCAGCACGCTGGTCAATGTAATTCAATGACCTTACGTCATCCAGTCCTCCGGTATGGTCCCTGTGGCTGTGTGTCAGCAGGATGGCATCCAGATGAGAGATGCCCTGACGCAGCATCTGCATACGGAAATCCGGACCGGCATCCACAAGTATTGTCAAGCCTCCATACTCCACCAATGCCGCCGAGCGGAACCTTTTGTCATGAGGGTCAATGCTTTTGCACACCTTGCACTGACATCCTATGATTGGAACTCCCTGGGACGTTCCTGTCCCGAGAAATGTGAGTCTGGCCTTCATAATGTCACCTCCACGATTTTTCCTGCGAGAGATTCGTCCCACGGCCTCTCTACCTTTATATAATTGCCGGTGTAGCCTGCAATCATGCCGTTGTTGCAGCTCTCCTCGAAAAGGACGTTCTCCCGTACACCTTTCTGCGATGCGATGAACTCCTCGTTGAGCGACTTGCAAAGTTCCTCCAGCATTGACACCCTCCTTGTCTTTATGCAGTCCTGGACCTGGTCCTTGCGTGCGGCAGACCTCGTCCCGGGCCTCCTGGAGTAAGGGAAGATGTGGATAAATGCCGGACGCACCCTGTCTTTAAGGAAGTTATATGTCTCGAGGAAAAGTTCGTCGGTCTCGCCCGGAAGTCCCGCGATTACGTCAATGCCGAAGAACACGTCAGGCTTCCTGCTTCCGTCAGCATTGACCTCACCCTCCTTCGGATTCATTTTCTCACGGATGTAGTCAATCTTCGAAGCGAAGAACTCAGTCGTATATTTCCTGCCGACATCCTTCAGCAGAGTGTCGCTTCCGCTCTGCAGCGGAATATGGAAATGCGGCTGGAACTTGGTCCCTGAGGCTATCCAGTCGATGGCCTCGTCTGTGAGAAGGTTCGGTTCAATGGAAGAAATCCTGTATCTTTCAATGCCTTCCACCTCATTGAGAGCCTTGAGCAGATCCAGAAAACTCTCTCCTGTCTTCCTTCCGAAATCTCCTGTATTGACACCGGTGAGCACAATTTCCTTTACTCCTGCAGCGGCAATCTTCTTGGCCTCCTCTACGGCGGTGGCGATGGATATGCTGCGGCTGCGGCCTCTTGCGAACGGAACGGTGCAGTATGCGCAGAAGTTGTCGCATCCGTCCTGGACCTTCAGGAATGACCTTGTCCTCTCTTCTCCGCTTGAATAGGCAGCGAAAGTATCATTGGCGGAAAGGTCCTGCGGCACTGACTCGCGTCCCCCGATGAATTCGAGGGTGGTCTTTACCAGCGAACTCTTCTCGTCCGCACCGAAAACCAGGCTGACGCCTTCGAGCGCTTCCACCTCCGCACGCTTCAGTTGTGCGTAACATCCTGTCACGATGACAGTTGCTTCGGGCGCTGTCCTGTGAATCTTCCTTATTATATTGCGCGATTTCCTGTCAGCATGTTCCGTGACGGAGCATGTGTTGATGACATAAAGGTCGGCCTTCTCTGTCCAGGGTACGGATTCATATCCTTCCTTCATGAAATTCCTTTCGTAGGTGGAAGTTTCTGCATAGTTTAGTTTGCAGCCGAGAGTTATATATGATGCTTTCTTGGTCATATTCAATATTTTAAGCGTTTCTATGGGCGAGAATCAGGAATACGCACGGGCGCTTGCCTATGATTTCCTTCCCCTCTGAACATTTCTTCCATTCTCCGACGGTCTTGGTCTTTATGAATGCGTCCGGCATGGTGATGTTCGCTGCGATGCACAGTTCAGTGGAGTTCTGGCATGTGGAAAGAATATCCCTGAAAAGCTGCTCGTTTCTGTACGGAGTCTCGATGAAGAGCTTTGTCTGACGCTCCGTAAGAGAATGTTTTTCAATGCTTTTCAGCGCCTGCCTCCTCTCGTCGGTCTTGGCCGGGATATATCCAAGGAATGCGAATGACTGTCCGTTGAGGCCGGATGCCATCAATGCCAGCATGAGCGAAGAAGGACCGGAACAAGGCACGACTTCAATGCCGACCTTGTGGCACAGACTTACGAGCTGAGAACCCGGATCGGCGACAGCCGGGAGTCCCGCTTCGGTAATCAGTCCGACATCATTGCCGTTGTCGAACAATGTCAGAAGGGCCCTTACTTCGTCAGGTTTCGTATGCTCATTCAGCTCATGGAATTCCAGTTCCTGGATATGTCCTTTGAGACCGGCTGCGGACAGGTATCGTCTCGCTGTCCTCGTAGCCTCCACAACATATGTGGTAAGCTTAGGCAGCATTGACAATACTCCGTCAGGTATTACCTCGCGTGGGTCATTTTCTCCCAGCGGGGAAGGAATCAGGAAGAGTCTTCCCTTATTGTTGCTTTTTTCCATTTCTTCTCTTTTTAGCTGCGTCATCCGCTTCGATTCTGATTTTAATTTGTCTCTCATTCTGCTGTTCCTGAAGCTTTTCCGCCTCGATTTCCTGTTTGCGCTTCCTGCTCCGGAACATGTTCCGTATCATTTCACCGAAGGTGTTGAATTCTTTCTGGTATGTAAGTCCGATACCGTTTCTCTGGCTGTTGTCCAGATAATTGGTATATTGGTCAGCCGAGTGGGAGAACAGGTTCAACCTGACTGCACCCGGCTTGTCGAGTTTTACATCAATGTCAAGGTCTCCCACCACGTCCGAACTTGAGGTGCTGGACTTGTACTGCCTGTTTCCGATGGTTCCGTTCACGATTACCCTGTTGTTGAACAAGGCTGTGGAAAGAGCTACGTCGAATATGTTGGAACCGCTCACATCCTGTTGGTAATCAAGTCCGAAGTCCAGCGGGATATTCAGTTTCTGAAGTATGTTGTTCAGCTGTCCCGCCATGATTTCCGAGACGTTGGTATATAACATTGACGAAGACGTGTTGGTCACACCTGACTGCTCGTCAGGCAGGAAACTGTTGGTAAGCAGAAGTGCCAGCAACTGTTTCTGGACCTTGTCCTGGGTGTTCAGTGCGCTTTCCACCCGTCCCTGTGTGGTAGGATCCAGGTCCGGAATGTTGATGGAGAAATCCAGCCGTGGGTTCTTGATTTTGTCCGTGATGGCGATACCGCACTCCACAGTCCTTCTTGTAGAAGTGGAAGTCGTATCCGCTATCAATGTCCCGACAGATGCCTTAGTCTTGTATAATGCATTGATGTTTAAGTCACTGTCCATCACGTCTCCGGTAAATCTCACGGAACTTCCGTCCTGTATGGTGAAATCCCTCTTCGCGATTCCCAGAGCCACGAAATGATAGACACCGCTCGTGATGCTGTAGTTTCCGTTGATGCTGAAAACACCGGTGCTGGGCCTGATGTCCAGGTCAATGAGTCCGTTTCCGTATCCGGTCAGGACATTTCCGGCTGCTTTGTCTATTTCAATGTTGGCGGAAACCTGCGGTGTGGCATTGACCTTCAGCCTTACTCCGAAATCATTTGATTTCGTCTCTTTTTCCTTGAGCCTCCGCATCATTTCCTCATAAGGGTCAATGATTATTTCTTTATATGGCTCCTTGAATGTCAGCAGGTTGGATGTTCCTGCCGATGACGAGGTGTTTAGTGGAATATGGAAATCGCCCTGCTTGTCGGTCTTCGCGTCTGCGGAGAGAATTATGGCATTGAGAGGCCCTGTTATGGCGACCTCACCGGTTGCCGAAACATTGCCGTAGAATGACGGGTTGTCGGATTCTCTAAGATTCAGGACCTCCATCTTGCTGAACCTGATGCCGGTGTCGAAGGTCATGTCCCTGAAGTGGTCCCAGCCGATGAGACCGTTGACAGTTCCTTTGGCATTGAACCTATCGCTTATGTCCATGTTGTGGAATCTCAGGCCACTGCTGTTTACGGACAGCGGGCCGGATACATTGTACGTGACTTTCGTGAAGTCCACCCCGAGTTTTCCGTCGGTGAGAGTCAGATCGTTTCCGTCAATCTCAAGTTTCTCCAGCGGGCCATTGAATGAAATGTCTCCTGAAAGACGGCCGTCCATGCTGCTGAACACGGATTCCAGGAATGGTTCCGCATATCCCAAATCAAATCCGGACAGGGAGAGTTTTCCTTCAATCTGCTTGGTTTTCGGATAGAAATTTCCGTTGGCCCCGAAGGTCTGGTTGCCGTAAAGGAGATTCCTGCATGCGTAACTGAAGCCCTGTTTTTCTTCATCCCAGACACCTCCGACACGAAGCGTTCCGACTTCCCGCCCTCCAAAACCTGTTGAGTCACAGACGATTCCCATGAGGAGACCTGTCTTCTCACGGGCCGGGGAAATGAGCATGGCACGGCCGGTGACACGTCCCTTTATGTCCATGTCAAAGCTGGTGAACGCATTGACGAGCGAGATGTCGAACTTGTCCATGTTCAGCCTCAGCGTGTCGGTCTGGGATGCGGACCATCCGCCGTCCAGAAGAATCGTCTGCCCGTTTCCGATGAGCGCCAGACTGTCCACTTTTGCAGTCTCCTTATGGATGTTAATGTCGTTGGAGGCTATCTTCCAGAGATTTGACTTAAAGTAAATATATGAAGGAAGGAAGCTGGCTCTGACTGCAAGAGAATCCTTGTCGTCACGGTAAATGTTTCCGTTCAGGATTATCTCGCCCCTGTTTGCCAATTCGCTTTCGTTATCATATCTGAACCCGAGCCCGATGCTGTCGTTGTCCGCCAGAACCTGGAGATTGCAGGATTTTGCAAGTATAGGTGAGGCGGAAACCTCTCCTGCATTGAGAATACCCGTCAACTGTTTTCCTGAATTGTCGATGCGCAAGTCAATGCCTTTCAGGTATTTGTCTTTGTATGCCAGTCGTCCGGACTTGAGTTTCGCTTCCATTGCCCCGTCATTGTCAATGCTTATGGTCAATGCCGTGCTGTCTGCGATATAGGCTCCAGGAGCGATGAATGACAGCAGGTCTTTCGTGTCATGGAACCTGAAGGAAAGGTCATATCTGTTCCCGTCCCATGTGCTGCCCGGGTCCCGGTACAGTGACGGTAATTCTTTCTTTGTCGTAACTGTCTGAAGGTCACGCATGAAGCTGGCGAAGAACTTGGAACCTACATAGGAAATGTCTGCGAATGACGATGTGAATTTCACCCTGTTCATGTCATTTCTGGCGTGTGATGAAATTTCGATGTCTCCGATATTGTGGATTCCATGGTCATCCTCAAGCAAGATGTCATTGACATCGATGTTTCCGATGATGTCCTCTCCGCTTACTCTGGTGAAGTTCGCCTGGGTGGTGAAGCTCACTTTGGAAGTGCCCCTCTTGTCGATGTTAAGGGCGTTGAGGTCTGCATATCCGAGGTTTGCGTAGAACTTGTACAGCGCGTTGTTGGTCTTGGATGACAACGTGAAGATACCCTGGAACAGGAAGTTGAGGTTCGGGTCGCTGCAGACGATACGTCCGTTGAACGCCTCCTGGCTGTAGGTTCCTGCTGCCGACAGGCCTGTATAGTCATATCCGAGCGCGTTCAGCCTGTCGACGTGGAGGGAGTCGATGCGGACATCCGGCCCGTCTTCCGCCAATGTCGCAGAAAGTCCCGCCCTCATATCGCAAGGGCCTATCGGGACGCCTGCGACGATTCTGCTGATATCCAGACTTTCAGTCTGAACGGTTCCGCCGATTTCCAGCGGCCGGTACTTGTCAATGACATTGAAGATGTGGGCATTGGCATTGACCTTTCCCGCTCCGTCGGTGAGGATTCCGTGGACGTGGAGTCTGTTGAGCGGTCCCCGCATCCTTCCTGAGAATTCGAGTCTGCTTCCTTTGCAGAGATTGGAAATGTTCAGGGATGCCCCGGGCGCCCAGCCTTTTATGAAGTGTTCCAGCCCGGAGGATGTGAATCTGATGTGGCTGAGTGTGGCTTCGGTCATCATTCCGTATGAGTCCGGCAGTCCGACGACGGAGCCTGTAATGGTGCCGGAAATGCCGTGTCCTTCGTGGTCCGCCCAGTCCCGGTATCCGTCGGCGTCGCTCGTCCGGATGTGCATATCCTTGACTGACAGGTCGTTTACGTATCCGTCAACGTCGCCTTCCAGGCGGGCTGAAAGCCGGAAGTTTTTCAATGCCGGTGCGAAATATCCCAATGTCTTCATGCTGACGATACTTGGCTTTATCTGGCCGGTCATCCTGACATCGCTGGTGAAGTAGGACCACGAATCCGTATCTTTGTATGACATCACGAAAGACGGCAGCGTGATGTCTGACCAGTCGTCCTTGATTCTGAGGTCATCCACTATGGTCTTTCCGTTTCCTACCCTTGCTTTTCCTGAGAGGAGGAGACATTCGAATCCGCTCTTTTCCCTGAATGACAGTTTGTCGCATGTGCCGGACATTACCGGGCCTTTCAGTTTCAAGGCCCGTCCTGAGAGGTTTATGTCACTGACATCCAGGTCGAACCAGTTTATGGAGTCACTTCCGTATGCGGTCCTGTCCTGCTTGTAGTTCACCATCCTGAACCTCATGCCTTCCAGTTTCACGTCCGATATGCTGAAGACTTCATTGTCCTTCTTCTCTTCGTTCTTGTCGGAGTTCCCGAGGTGGAAGATGCGTTTCAGGTTAGTGCTGGATGAGGCGCTGTCAATGCCGGGTTCGATCGTGAGATTGAACTGTCCGTCAGTCACTTTTGCGGAGCTTAGGTATATGCCTCCGTCGGGAGACGTGAGGTTTTTTATGCTGAGGGATGCAGTCACGTATCTTGCGGAAAAGAAAGTGTCCACAGGAGCGGCACCTGAAGTGTCAGGAAAAGGATGCCTGTCAATGACAGCCACGTCTTTCAGCATGACTGCCTTGAAAGGCGCCACGTGGATCTTGCCTATGGTGATGTCCCCGTCAATGCTGTTTTTCAGTGAAGCGAGGATTTTGTCGGCCATATATGTCTGTACGGCAGGTGACTGCACGGCAATAAGAGCGGCGACAATGAGCGCCACTATGGTCATGATTGTCAGATAGACTATTTTAACTGTCTTTTTCAGTTCCTGTCGTTTTTGTCTCTGTCCCGGGTCCAGAGAAAATTGTATCATACAAAAATACTAATTTTGTTTTGATTTCATGGGGATAATGTCGGTTCAATGTCTGTTTTTGTCGTCTGATAAAGATTATTTATTACCTTTTTATTACCTTTGCGCGTCATATTTGGAGTTTTTTGAAAGATAATGGAACATACAGACATCATTCTCGGAATTGAGTCATCATGTGATGATACTTCCGCTGCAGTTATCAAGGACGGGTATCTATTGTCCAATGTCATTGCCAGTCAGCAGGTTCACAAAGATTATGGCGGTGTCGTTCCGGAACTGGCGTCCAGAGCTCATGAGCAGAACATCGTTCCTGTAGTGAGCCAGGCTCTGGAAAAGGCCGGGGTTAAGCCGGAGGAACTGACTGCCATAGCATTCACACGTGGTCCGGGCCTTCTCGGCTCTTTGCTCGTAGGTACATCTTTCGCGAAGGCTCTGAGCGTGTCTCTCGGAATACCTATGGTGATGGTCAATCATCTTCAGGGACATATCTTGGCTGATTTCGTGAAACAGTATGACAAGGAAAACCATCATCCGGAATTCCCTTATCTATGTCTCCTCGTCTCAGGAGGCAACTCTCAGATAGTCAAGGTGAACAGTCCTCTTGACTATGAAATTCTCGGTCAGACAATCGACGACGCTGTGGGGGAGGCTTTTGACAAGTGCTCCAAGATGATGGGCCTCGGCTATCCGGGCGGCCCTATCATTGACAAGCTTGCAAAACTTGGAGATCCTGAGCGATTCAAGTTCGCGAAGCCCCATATCCCTGGGCTGGACTACAGTTTCAGCGGCATCAAGACTTCTCTCCTTTATTTCGTGCGCGATGAGATGGCCAAGGATCCTGATTTCATGGAAAAGAACAAGGAAGACATCTGTGCAAGTTTCCAGAAAGCATTGATAGATATTCTGTTGGACAAACTCATCAAGGCGGCCAAGATGACAGGTATCAAGGAGATTACCATTGGTGGCGGCGTTTCTGCGAACAGTGGTCTCAGGAATCGTATCGAGGAGGAGGGTAAGAAACGTGGCTGGAATACGTATCTGCCTGAGTTCAAGTTTACTACGGACAATGCGGCTATGATTGCCATTGCAGGCTATTACCATTATCTTGCAGGTGAGCGCACTCCTCTGGATGTGGCTCCGGTATCGAGAATGGCGGATTTTTAACGACGAAAAATAAGTTATAAAGATGATAGAATTTGAAGTATCCTGCCGCATGGGCAGAGAACCCAGACTGGATGACATCAGAATGGCCGCAGCAGAGGCTCTGCGTCTGAGGCCGAATGCAGTCATCAATGTCATTGACCCTACCAAGTCATATCAGCCTACCATGAACAATGCCGATGCGCATTGCCATATCGTACATCGTTCGATAGATGCCAGAGGTGACGTAACTATGCGTTACAGAGTGGAGGCTTACAGGAAGGATGAACCGTATGAGGAGTATAAACTTCCTGAATATCAGGATGTTCATGCCGGTGAGCCGGTGATTGTCATCGGATCCGGTCCTGCAGGTATGTTTGCAGCATTGAAGCTCCTTACCCTCGGCCTCAAGCCGGTGGTTCTGGAGCGCGGCAAGGATGTAAGCGGCCGTAAGCCGGATATCGCGAAGCTGTCCAGGACAGGAGTCGTGAATCCGGATTCCAATTATTGCTATGGTGAGGGCGGAGCCGGTACTTTCTCTGATGGCAAGCTCTTTACGAGATCCTCGAAGAGAGGAGACAATAGGGAGGTTCTCCATCAGTTCGTGAACTTCGGTGCTGATCCGTCCATTCTTATTGACGCTCATCCTCACATCGGTACGGACAAACTTCCGCGTCTTGTCTCCAATATCCGCGAGTGTGTGATTGAACATGGCGGCGAGTATCATTTCCAGACGAGAGTCTCTGACATTGAAAGGGGAGAGGACGGTGTCATCACCGTGACTGCCATTGATGAAAAAGACGGGGAATCGGCATTGACATTTAAGGCGAAGGCTGTTATCGTGGCTACGGGCCATTCCGCTCGCGATATTTATGAGCTTTTCGACAAGAAGGGCTGGGAACTTCAGGCCAAGGGTTTCGCGATGGGTGTCCGTGTGGAACATCCTCAGGCCCTTATCAACAAGATTCGTTATCGTGGCCAGTGGGAGCCTGGTTTCCCTGCTGCCGAGTACTCTTTCGTGGAACAGGTGGATGAGAGAGGAGTGTTCTCGTTCTGTATGTGCCCTGGAGGTATTCTTGTTCCGTCCGCTACTGAAGACGGCTATACTGTTCTCAACGGAATGTCCAATTCGGCCAGAAATTCGAAGTGGGCCAATGCCGGTGTGGTGGTTTCCATCGAACCGGATGATGTTCCTGAGGAATATAAGAAATATGGTGTGTTCTCTTTGCTGAACTTCCAGCATGATGTAGAGAAGAAGATGTTTGATTATGCTGCTGAACATGCTGAGGCTGATGAAAATGGTGTTGTGAATAAACTTTGCGCTCCGGCTCAGAGAATGGTGGATTTCTGCGAGGAGCAGATGTCGGAGGATTTGCCGGAGACATCTTATCGTCCGGGTGTGGTTTCCGCGCCTTTGTATGAGCTTCTTCCAGAGTGTGTGGCTTCACGTCTTCAGAAGGCTTTCCCTCTGATTAATAATAAGATGCGTGGATACTACACTGAGGATGCGCTTCTCCTTGGTGTCGAGTCCAGAACTTCTTCACCGGTGCGTATCGTTCGTGATGCCGAGACTTGTCAATGTCCTCAGGTCCCTGGTCTTTTCCCTTGTGGTGAGGGCGCAGGATATTCAGGAGGAATAGTTTCTTCTGCCATTGACGGAATTAATTGCGCTGTTGCAGCAGCAAAACTGTTCGAACTCTAGCATTGATTTATATCGGTCTGATTTGCGTGGATGTGCGTGGATGTGCACGGCAAGTTGAATCCTTCCGGGGCTTTATGTGGGGCTTGACCTGATGGCCGGGCCCCGCTTGGTTTGTAGTTGCGGGTGATGCCTCTCCGGTTGTGGTGTCAATTTGTCAGTTTTTCGCTGTGGCAGATAATTTGCTCATTCATTGGACTGTATGGCCGTGGATAACCCAGCCTGGCCATACGAGCTAATATGTTGTGGGTGATTATTATAGCGACCATTTATGGGTTGTTTTCAAAAAGATATAAAAGGTTAAGACGATATGAAAAAGCAAAGAGAAGAAGAGAAAGAGCTGAAAAAAGATCAGGAAAAGATGGAAAATGAGGCTCCTTGCTCTGAGGAAACATGTCAGTGTGACGAGCAGAAATGTGACAATGCTGACAAAAAGTCTGATGGCGCTTCTGAGGAAGAGTGCCATGAAAAGGGGCATTGTAAAGAAAAGATAGCGAAACTTGAAGCGGAGAAAAAAGATATAGAGGCTAAACTTGCCAAGGAAAAGGATGATTATGTGCGCCTTATGGCTGAGTTCGATACTTTCAGACGCCGTACTTCCGAGGAGAAGCTCGCGCTTGTCAATTCTGCCGCCAAGGATACCATCAAGGGTCTTCTTCCGGTTCTGGATGATTGCGAGAGGGCTATGGAACTTCTGAGCAAGTCCAGCGATGAGGCCGCTAAGGAGGGTACGGCCCTCATTTATGACAAACTCATGAAGTATTTGAAGTCCAAGGGGTTGGAAAAAATCGAGGCTAAAGGACAGAAGTTTGATACTGATTTCCATGAGGCTGTGGCTCAGGTGCCTGTCGAGGATGAGGATAAAAAGGGCCTTGTCTATGATGTTATCGAGACCGGTTACATGCTCGGTGGAAAGATTCTCCGTTATGCCAAGGTTGTCGTAGGAATCTAGGGAGGTATTTGTAACTATGGCTGAAAAGAGAGATTATTATGAAGTGCTGGGCGTTGCGAAGACGGCCAGCGCTGATGAGATAAAGTCAGCTTTCAAGAAGCTCGCGCTCAAGTGGCATCCTGACAGATGGGTGAGCGGTACTGATGCGGAGAAGAAAACGGCTGAAGAGAATTTCAAGGAAGCATCTGAGGCTTATGAGGTGCTGAGTGATCCGGACAAGAGGGCGAAATACGACCAGTTCGGATTCAATGGCCCGTCAGGTGGCTTCGGTGGCGGTGCCGGCGGATTCAGTGGCTTTGACATCAATGATATCCTTAAGGATTTGTTTGGTGCCGGCTTTGACTTCGGCGGAAACGGCGGCGGCTTCGGCGGCTTTTCCGGCTTCGGCGGTTTCGGTGGCAGAGGCGGTTCTCAGCAGCGTGTCCAGAGGGGACGTGATATCAGGACTAGAGTCCGTCTTACATTGGAGGAAATTGCCAAGGGCGTGACCAAGGAGATTTCCATCGAGAGGTATGAGCAGTGCCCTGACTGCGGCGGCAAGGGAACGAAGAATGAGTCTGATATCCAGACTTGTCCGGTTTGTCACGGTTCAGGTCAGGAGCAGAGATATGTCAACAGTATCTTTGGACGTACCGTTACTTACACGACGTGCTCAAGGTGCGGCGGTGAAGGAAAGATTGTTTCCAATCCTTGTCATACATGCGGCGGAACAGGTCTCGTACGCAAGCGCGTAACCGTTACCGTCAATATACCTGCCGGTGTCGAGGATGGTATGCAGCTGACTCTCCAGGGACAGGGCCATGCAGCCAAGGCCGGCGGCATCAATGGAGACCTTCTTGTAGTGATAGAAGAACTTCCTCATGAGTCTCTGAAGCGTGAGGGCAAAAATCTGTTCTATACCAAGATTATTCCTGTGACCGATGCAATCCTGGGAGGTGAGGCCGCGATTCCATGTCTGGACGGTACATATAAGATTAAGATCGAGCCTGGTACCCAGTCCGGTACCATAGTGAGATTGCGCGGCAGGGGAATGCCTGCTGTCAAAGGCTACGGCAGCGGCACCGGTGACTTGTATGTGAAGTATCTTGTATGGATTCCTAAGAAGCTGAAATCAAGCGAGAAGGATGCGCTCGAGTCAATGCGTCAGAGTGAGTCTTTCGTGCCGAATCTCAGCAGGGAAGATAAGAACCTTTTCGATAAGATGAAGGAGAATTTCTGAAATATCATCTTTATTTGGATATCAAGTCCCCAGATCATTGTAACAGTGATCTGGGGACTTGTCTTTACAATATATTGTAAAATTCAGAACGATTTCTCCGTGTGTACTTAATATTCAAATTACGATACAAAAAAATTCATTTTGTAAGATTTTCACAATCGCTAACTGTTGGTATTCGCCAGCGTGGCAGGCAAAAAGTTGATTATCAACTATAAGAGCCATCTCCTGGTGTCAAATCCAAGACCAGGATATCGGTCATTTAGCTGTAAAACAAGCAGTTAAGTGCCACGGCACTAAAAAGAGAGGGCGCATCACCGTGCTGGTCACCATCACAAAGAGAGGATAAGAAGCGGGAATATTTCCCATTTTATTGGTATTGACCAGAGATTGGTTTGATGATAATTTTGCAGCCTGAAAAAAAGGAAAATCATAAAGTGTTCGAGGCAAAAATAAAGTCATTAACCATCATCGTGGCGGCGACGTTGCTGTCTATCAGCGCGTTCGCCCAGGTTGGCGGCACCGTTGTCGATCAGGCGGACGGTTCGCCTGTCGCCGGAGCCGCCGTGACCATAAAAGGTAACCAGGCGGTCTGGGATGTCACTGACTCTTTGGGGCGGTTCAAGCTGAAGGCCACCGGCGGGACGCTTCAGATCACTTGTCTTGGTTACAAAACGCTGACCACAGCGGTAAGGAAGGACGGAAGATATTCATTAGTCCAAGATTCATTCGCCATCAACGAGGTGGTGGTGACGGCGACAGAGAGCCACGGGCTGACAAGCTCGTCACGGATCGGGCAAGACGCGATCGCGCATATCCAGCCGTCAAGTTTCGCTGACCTGCTGGAGTTGCTGCCAGGCGGACGCTCCGTAGATCCTTCATTCTCAACTCCGAAGACCATAGATTTGAGAGCTGTTTCGGTCTCCGATGACAACTACAACACCTCATCCCTCGGAACACGTTTCCTCATCGATGGAGTTCCGGTCAACAACGACGCGAACCTCCAGACCACACCGGCCTACAGCAACTACGGATCATCATTCGTCAACGCCGGAGTCGATATGCGCACAATCACAACCGAGGATGTGGAATCCGTCGAGATCATCCGCGGAATCCCTTCAGTTGAATATGGCGACCTCACCAGCGGCCTTGTCAACATAAAGCGGCGCAAGGGCGGCAACGACACCAGAGCCCGCTTCAAGGCCGATATGAAGAGCAAGCTCTTTTACCTCGGCAAGGATATGGAGTGGGGCAAGACCGACAAGCTGACGATGAACTTCAGCGGTAACTTTCTGGATTCCAGGGCGGATCCAAGGAACACGAGACAGAACTACAAGCGTCTGACCGGAGGCTACAGGATCGGCAAGACCTGGACCGGGGAGCTTGTCAGAACCCTCAGTGGAAGCCTGGACTACACCGGTTCGTTCGACAACCAGAAGTCCGACAAGAATCTGGACTTCGGCGACTGCGGTCCGATCGAGACCTACAAGTCCAACTACAGCCGCTTCGCGCTGGGCGGGGAATATACAGTCCGGAGCAAGAGCCTGAAATCGTTCTTCCAGAGCCTTGACATCACAGCGTCCCTGACCTACGAGAAAGACCTGATCGACAGATGGAAATTTGTGGAATATAGTTCACCGATGCCGCTTTCGACCAGTCTGGAGGAGGGCGAGTTCGATGTCACGATCGTGCCTTACAAGTACGAGGCTACCCTGAAAGTGGATGGAAAGCCGTTCTACGCCTACCTCAACGGCACAGCGAAGTTCCGCAAGGACTTGGGGCGCATCTCAAACACATTCAAGACCGGTGCCCAGTGGAATGTCAACAAGAACTTCGGCAAAGGCACCATATTCGATCCCGAGAGGCCGTTCTCCGTGGATATGAATGTCCGCCCGAGAGACTATTCCTCAATCCCGGCCACACACCAGATATCGGCTTTCATCGAAGACAATTCCGTGTGGACTTTCGGAAACGGGTTCAAGGCCGAATGGCTCGCCGGAGTGAGGGTGGCGGCGATGGCGGGAGCCGGAAAGGAATATTCAGTGAATATGAAGCCGTACTTCGACCCGAGGCTGAACCTCAGGCTGGAGAAATCCCTCGGCAAGGATGTCAAGGTCGGACTGTCCGGAGGAGCCGGATGGCACACGAAGTTCCCGACGATGGATCAGCTTTATCCGGATCCTATCTATTACGATGTCACTCAGATGAACTATTGGCCTGTCGAGGAGAATCTTCGCAGGATCAACGTCTATGTGCTGAAGATTAATCCTACCAACTTCGCTCTCAAGGCGGCGAGGAACTTCAAGTGGGAAATCGCCGCCGATTTGCAGGTCGGCCGGGAGTTCTCGTTCAACATCGACTATTTCAGGGAGGATATGACCTCCGGGTTCAGGTACGCCAGCGAGTTCACACGGCTCATCTACAAGGACTACCAAGAGGAGACGATCGACAAGAGCACCCTTACCGGCCCGCCTTCCGTGGAGACGACCCCGTGGATTCCGGACACGCTTCTGGTGGGTTATTCATTCAACACGAACGGCAGCCGCACCCTCAAGGAAGGCATTGAGTTCACCTTGTCCGCTCCGAGAATCCGCCCGATAAGGACCAAGGTCACCGTCAGCGGCGCCTGGTTCAGAACGAGGTACAGCAACAGCCAGCCGACATATTACAGGCCTTCGGTGGTCGTGGCCGGCAAGACCTATCCTTACGTCGGCTACTACAAGGACACGGACGGTTTCCTGCGCGAGGTTTTCAACACGAACTTTATGTTCGACACCCAGATCCCGAAGCTTGGGATGATCTTCTCGACCTCGTTCCAGTGCCAATGGTTCACCGGAAGCCAGAACACGGCGAAAGACGCCCGCCCGATATCCTACATCGACAAGAATCTGGAGAGCCACCCTTTCACGGACGAATCAGCCGCGAACGGAATCCTGGCGCAGATGATCCGGGAATATACCCCTTCGATGTCCATCTATTTCAGAATCCCGTTCAGTATGAACATCAACCTCAAGGCCACCAAGAAGATCTACCACGACAAGATCTCCTGCGCCCTGTTCGTGAACAAGATTCTGGATGTCTCGCCTGACTACAGGACGAATATGGGCATCCTCGTCCGCCGCTCCGTCCTGCCGTACTTCGGAATGGAGCTTAACTTCAAACTTTAATGAATATGCTGACACACAAAACCATACGAAATATTCTCCTGATACTTTCGGTCGTCCTTTGCGGCTGCGAGAAAGACTCCGGCCAGAACGTATTCTCGATTGTGACCCTCAACGTGACCTGCCCGTCCGTCAGCGCCGGAATTGAAAGGCTCGAGGTGGACAATTCCCTTGACGGGTCATTCATCCGAGACCTCAACACGAGGCAGGAATATGATATTCCGACATTTCAGGTCGGGACCGCCACGGTCAAGCTCAGGAAAGGAATATATATGATCTCCTTCGACGGCAAGGCTGTGTTCAGCGACGGTCAGCGCAAGAAGGTACGTTTCGCGGGTTACAACTCGCCGATGACCTCCGTGACCTTGCTGAACGACAAGGAGACTCTGAACCTTGAATTGACAGTACTGAAATGAACAAGATCGTCTGCATAATATTCACAGTTCTGGCAGCCATGACACCGGCCCGTGGACAAGATAAATCTGATGTCAACTCTGCCTCGGAGAGATATCTGTCCCCTGTCCGTGCCTTGGGGCGAAGCGAGATCGCCAGCCACAACGCAGGCAGTTTCCTGCTCTGGGACATCCCGACATATTCAGAGATCAAGGCGGTCTATGACTTGCGCCGGGAGGATGACGCTCTACTGCCACAGGAAGGCGATGGGCTGGATCAGGGTTCTGTGAAGGTATATTCATTGATCAGATTGCAGAACCATTCGGCGGTCAGGGCCGGGGCGGAATATTCAAGAGGGGTGAAAAGGAACGTCCTTTGGAACTCCACATCGGATTTTGAGCTGCTCTACCCAGACGTAATGGTGGACACGATCGGCGGCAATCTCCAGAAGGAGCAATATTCATGCTACGGAGCTTGGTCCAGACTGATCGGGAAGGCGCACATCGGGGTTTACGGTGGTTACAGGGCACTGCACGAGTTCCGTCAGGTGGATCCGCGTCCAAGATCGGTCACATCCGACCTGAACGCAGCGCTGACCGGTGGAATCGCGGCCAAAGGCTATGTCTTTGACCTTAACGCCGCGTTCAGGGTTTACAAACAGTCGCAGGATGTCAGTTTCTATGATCCGCTTGGTGCGAACACCTCGGAACTGCATTTCACAGGTCTGGGAAGCCATTTCGCCAGATTCGACGGTGCGGGAGACTTTACCTCAAGCAGGTACAATGGCCACGGTTGGGAAGTCTCCGCGACGGTCACGCCGGGCCATCCCGACGGTTGGACCGGATTGCTGTCCTACAACAGCTTGGGCATCGAATGTCTGCTGGCCGCCAACAATGAAGTGCCGATCTCGGATCTGTGGATTCAGAAAGTGGACGGTCTTGTCGGTTACAAACGGCTCAGCGGCTCCGTGAAGTGGAATATTCTCGCAGGTATAGGCTACGAGCTGCGGCAAAGCACGGAGAACATCATCGACACGGGCAAGAACAAGGAATATGCTGTGTTAGGTTCCCTGACTATGTACCGGAACCGGATTCTGTCCGCCAATCTTAAAGGCGCGGTGGAGATTCCGTCAGCCGCAGGAACGATCAGCGTGGCGCCGGACTTTGAATATTACCAATCGTCCGCCGAATACATATTCCCGAAAAGGGAGATGTCCTTCGGATTCGCGGAGGCGGGTTTGAACGCGGGTTTGAGGAAGTCGCGCAAGGAGTGGCTGTTCAGCGCCGAGGTGAGGTTCAACCACGCATTCGGGATGGCCGGGACGCTTTCGATTCCGGCGGAGTACACTGAAGCGAGGGTTCTGGATCATTACGAGCATTTTCATTCGATGATTACCTCAGACAGGACGACAGCAGGACTGAGCCTTGGAATCCAGCGCAAGGTCGGGCAGAACACCGCCGTTTTCCTCAGGCCGGATTTCACGTTCAGAGCCATCGACGGCTTTGGGCACGCTGGGTTTCTGACCGCCGCGATAGGACTGGCGTTTTAGACAGAATTTAATTATTGTCAACAACTAATAGATTATGAAAAAGTTACTTTTGATCCTTTCGGCAGCGCTCGCGCTTGCGGCCTGCAAAAAAGATGAAGATCCTGTCTTCACAATTTCAACCGAGGAGTTGAAGTTTGACGCCAACGGGGGCGAGCAGAAAGTTTTCATCTCCACCAACAGAGACTGGACGGCACAGGTGCCGCAGACAGACACTTGGTACACGCTCTCAGCTCTCAGCGGAACTTCCGACACAGAGGTCATCGTCACGGTCGAGCCTTACGAGGAGGCTACCCCGAGAACCTCTACGCTGACATTCGACACGGCTCTCGGACTGCAATCTTTCAAGATCACCCAGAACGGTCCTGTTCCGCCGGAGCAGCCTGAGTCTTCCACTTTGAAGGTCAGAGGCAAAGGTGGCAGAGTCGCTTTCCCTGCCGTTCAGGGCTATGTGTATGAAGTAGGTGAGACTCCGGAATGGATTTCCGTGGCCGAGACCAGAAAGGACAGTGTCGTCCTTCAGCTTGACACCAACAGGACCGACGCTTACCGTACCGCTGATGTTGTTCTCAAGACAACCGCCGGAGCGGAATTGGAGAAAGTCTCTCTGGAGCAAAGCTGGAGAAACATCGAGCCGGGCGAGGTTCTTATCGAGGAAGTGTTCTTCACCAGCAACGCTCTTCCTACAACCGGCAAGCCGGACAAGTTCCACGGGGACCAGTATTTTAAGATCACGAACAACTCCGACGAGCTTCTCTATCTTGACGGCCTTATGATCTCAGAGGCAAAGTACCCTTCTTCCACAAAGACTCCGTTTGAGTTCCTGGAGCCGATCAAGAAAGAGGCCTGTGGTGTGGGAACCGTCTATGTCATTCCTGGCGGCGGACACGATGTTCCTGTGAAGCCTGGTAAATCCCTGATCATCGCGAATAACGCGCAGAACCATCTGGCGACCAATCCGAACTCATTCGATCTGAGCGGCGCTGATTTCGAATGGTATGACAAGTCCACCTCATCATCCAACCAGGATGTGGACAACCCGGATGTGCCGAACCTTGACATCTGGTTTACTTATTCACTTTCAGTCTGGGTTCTCCACGATAGAGGATTCGAGGGTTACATCATCTCTATGCCACCTTACGGTGTCACAAAGGAATCCTACCTCGCCGGCTATAAGTGGGAAGGCAAATACATCAACCACTCCCTCGCCGGAGACTTTGAGATGAACATCTCCAAAGCCTACAAGATTCCTAACACTTGGGTTCTGGACGGCGTGAACACCGCCATCGAGGAGAACTTCCAGTACACCAGTTGGGATGAGTCCATCGACGCCGGCTGGACACACTGCGGCAAGATCGACAAGGACCCTGAGCGCTACGGCAAGTCCGTCCTCCGCAAGAGAGGCAATGACGGCAAGCTGATCGACACCAACAACTCCACCAACGACTTCACCCCGGACTCCACACCGTCGTTGAAAAAATAGGACGATTGGTCAAAAACAGGTAAAAACGGCTATCCCGGATTTTGTGACATACAAAATCCGAGATAGCCGTTTTTTATCACTTTTTACGCATTTTTTTCCATTCCAATGATAGTTCCAACATGCCATTCACCCCATCTCCAATCAACCTGAAAGTCGCCGTTCCCATGAAAGGACACGCACAGGGGGGCAACTGATATGGAGATTGCCGCCATGTGCCGGGACCAGGCATTTGGCACGCAGTCGGAGAAAATGGTCGATGGTCGAACTGTTGCGGACCTGAATGCTGCGTCATTTGCCTCGTATAGGCGTTATATCCAGACATTCAATCCTGAGTTCCTCACCAACTCTTACCATTAAGGAAGTCGCTGATTTATGTGGACTTACTTACGACGGGGCCAGGTATCATTTCACGGCCTTGAAAAAGTCTGGCAAATTGGAAAGATCTGGTGGTGACAAGTGCGGTTCCTGGGTAGTAAAGAAATAGAAAACTACCTGAAAAAGCAAAAAACTCCCCAGAGCAAATGATGCCGAGTCAATGCGTCAGAGTGAGTCATTTGTGCCTAATCTCAGCAGGGAAGACAAGAATCTTTTCGATAAGATGAAGGAGAATTTCTGAAATTTGTGAAAATTTTGTCAAAAAAGTTTGCAGATTAAAAAATAGTTCTTACCTTTGCAATCCCAATAACAAAGCAACCTCTTACAATCGTTGAGTTAAAGGTAACGTTGCGCTTTAAAAATTGATTAGAAATGGATTTGATAAAAGTAGTGGAGCAGGCTTTTGTAAACGAGAAAGTTGCTTCTTACCCTAAGTTCAAAGGCGGTGACACAATTACCGTAACTTACAGAATTAAAGAGGGTGACAAAGAGAGACTCCAGAAATTTAGAGGTGTAGTTCTCCAGATTAGCGGTGCTACTCCATTCACCAAGACTTTCACAGTAAGAAAGATTTCAGGTGGTGTAGGTGTTGAGAGAATTTTCCCATTCCAGTCTCCATTCATCGATTCTATCGAAGTTAACAAGGTCGGTCACGTCCGCAGAGCTAGAATCTTCTATCTCAGAAACCTTTCTGGTAAGAAGGCTAGAATTAAGGAGAAGAAGCTCGTTGTTCTCAAAGAAGAGGGCGCTACCGAGTAGTATAATACAGGTCTTTCGACCTGAAATGGTCCCATAGCTCAATTGAATAGAGCATTTGACTACGGATCAAAAGGTTATAGGTTTGAATCCTATTGGGATCACAAAGTTTCCGAAGATTTCTCTTCGGAAACTTTTTTTTAACTCCCGTCACGATGTCCTACGAGTTCAGGACAACGTAAAATTGGCTCAACGTAAAATCCCAGTTGATTTGCATTTCATAGTGCGTCTGAGGCACAAAGCAAGCGGAGCAGCCCTTGGGCTGAGCTGCGCAGTTTGCTTTGAGCAGCCGGCCGGCGTATTTGCCGGCTGCGGTGCCGTGTGTCAGGCAAAGATCTTGGCAAGCCTGAAGATAAAGAATGGAATGTCGGGACGACGCCACGACCCCCTCAGTAACACATTGATAATCAGGTATCGTTTATTTTAAGCGTGGATTTCCGAAGATTTTTTGGCCACTAATCCACACTGAATTTCATAACTCCCTAAGAATCAAACTGCTGCAAAAATCAATGTGGCGCCGTCCCGACAACGGACGTAACACCATAGATGCTTACACAACAGAAGTACGGAACCGCGGAACACAGCGTTTCCCCTAACCGTAATCCTGTGTGTTACTGGTAGAAACTTGCCTTCCGTGGTATAGTAGCGAACAAAATAGTGTGAAATTGTCGAGGCCGCGCCCAGGAGGACTTGACGCCCTCGTCACTAGAGGGAAGGGCCCACGAAGTGGGAGGGCCTGGTCCTCCTGGGCGCGGCCTCGACGAGGTCTACCTGTCTGCATACCACGTCAGGAAGCCATACATGGACATAAAATTAGTCCGCAAAAAAAACTCTTTACGGACTTATCTATCTGATTCGGTTATTTGAAACGGGGTAAAAAATGGCGTTTTCTTACACCGTTTTCTTCATCGACATGTCGTCCGTCATGTGGCGCAGTACGGCGGACGTGGCCAACCCACGGCCTCGGGAAGTGGGAGGTGCCTGCCGGAGACAAGTTCTCGCGGGAGCGAGGACGCAGGAAACGGTAGGAGGGCCGAACGGAGCGCAGCGGAGTGAGTTCCGCCGTACTGCGTTACCTGACAACGAACGATATCGTGACCAGCAAATGATTCCTGACATGTCATAAATAAGTCCGCAAAGAAAAACTCTTTACGGACTTATCTATCTGATTCGGTTATTTGGATTTGCACCTCTCAGGCAGGCAGTCATCAATCCTACCTTAGAAATTGTTCACCTACAACTCAAACGAAGACTTTTCAGGAAGAATACTATTGAAAGCGGCCTCCAGATTGGACATCACTTCGTCGTAATTGCGGATATGCACACTGTCATTGATGCAGACCAGCTTGTACTTCTGCTCCCGGATTGCCTTGACAGCCTGCTTAGGCTTCACCATCAGCGGGAACATCTTCGTGTCCTTGTACGTATTGTACGGCTCGAAATTCGACTCGCATATCTGCCACGTGCGGAACAGCTCCTGAGTGTAATCGGCTGGATTGCGGAACTGATGGACAGAGACGGCCTCCAACTCCGGTGCAACATTTTTCCAGACCTCATCATAAGTACTCTTCAGATAAGGCTGAGCATTGTGAGGAACAACGAGCGTAATGAACTTCCCGTACCATCTGAGAAGTCGTGTGACATTGGCCTTGGAACCGTACTCTTTGCAGAACCACTTGTCATGATCCCTGCTCAGGACATCTTTCTTGCTGAAATGCTCATTGATCACACGGATATTGTTCTCCAGCAGTTTCGACCATAGGCTCATGCCAGTATTGAAGCGGAAAGCCGCAATATCCTGAGGCAGGCCGTTTTCAGCAAAGAAACGTGTAGGCGGAGTCGGACTGGTAAGATAAAAATCATCATTGAAATAAACGAACCTGTCAGCGATTCCGGGAATCCTGTTGAAGAACAGCTCGATAATCGACGAATTGAACGTAGGCAGGAACTTCTCGGGAATATAGTCAGTATGATTCACGAGATTTAGCTTGGGGTTCGACGTGTCCAGCCACTCAGGCTTCTGCCCGCAAGTGACGAAATGAATCTTCCTCACCCACGGAGCAAACTTCTCCACGCCCCTGAACCAGTACTTCAGAAATCCATAATCCCTGAAACGGGCCTCCGAAAACTGATTCTGGGAATTGTCAATGGTACCCTTGGCTTTTGCAAAACTCTTCTTCCATTCAGGGTCATCCATATCAACCCAAGTGACAACGAAATCAATATCCATCATGTCCTTCTAAGTTTTATTTGCAGACCATAATCCTCTGAATCAACTCATCTGCGAGCTCCATGCCGGTAGAACCGATGCTGCCGAGATTCGCAATGGTTTTCTCGATATCCTTGTCAATGATACCGTCCGTCTCGCACGCATGAATCCCCTGGAGAGCCAGCACAGCGGACTGAATCGAACTGGAGACGCCGGAAGCAACTTTCATTGCGCAACCTACCTTGGCGCCATCGCAGACCATACCTGTAATGTTTCCGATCATATTCTTGATGGCATAGCAAACCTCTTCATATCCGCCACCTTTGATCCAGACAAGACCGCAAGAAGAACCTGTAGAAGCGACCACACATCCGCACAGGGCAGAAAGACGACCGAGGTACCCCTTGATATGTATGGCAATAAGATTGCTCAGAATCAATGCTCGTGCAAGTTTTTCATCCGAAATATTGTGCTTGAGAGCATAGGCGATGATAGGCATGCTGACAGTGATGCCCTGGTTGCCGCTGCCGGAATTGCTCATCGCCGGCAAAGTGCAGCCAGCCATGCGGGCATCAGAAGCGGCCGCTGTCAATGCCATTGCATAAGAAAGGAAATCATCCCCGAAGACCTCGTCCTTGCACGCCAGGATAGTCTTTCCGACCATGAGGCCGTAATTACCTTTCAGACCTTCCTCCGCAAGAGCCAGATTCAGTTTCCTGTCATCCAGAATAAACTCGATGTCATGAAAATCGACAGTGTTCGCAAATTCGAAAATCTCCTTCACGGTGAGATGATAGTCCAAAGTCTCCTTGTCATCCGCGCTCTCGCATTGACTTTCACCCCTTTTCGCCAGAACCTCCGTCTTGTCGTCGAAACCGGTCTCGACAAATTTGTCATGCTCATTTTCAATGACAGCCCAGGCCTTGTGATTGTCAATGACAATAATCGCCTTGACATACAGTTTAGGACAGTCATGGGCTATGCTTATGCAGACCCCGTCCTCAGCGACCATTTTCTTGGCGGCCGATATGGAATCCTTGTCTAGATCCTTGAGGACTTCCAGCCCGTATGCGGATTTTCCGCAGACAGCTCCCAATGCGGCGGCAACCCTGAGGCCGATCATACCGGTGCCTGGAATGCCGACACCCATACCGTTCTTCAGGATGTTTCCGCTTACTTCAACATTAATTTTGAAAGATGATTCAGCCGGTGAGAAACCATTGACATTGCTCATCATGATTTCTATTGCGCGCGCAGTTGCAAGAGCGACGGCAACCGGCTCAGTACACCCCAAGGCCGGCTTTACCTCCTTATGGACAAGTCCAATGATTTCAGCTTCTCTATTAGTCATAATTATAAAGGTTATCAGTTTCTCTCTCCTTCGTAAAAGAAGTCAAATGCCATACGGAACAATGATTCCATTTCCGACATGTCTGTTATGGTTTCAATCGGAAAACCGAGGCTCACCGTCCTGTATCCTTTGCCTTCGTTGAAGATTCCCGCCGGAATATCCGTGTCTGTATAACGCAGGAAGATGGAGGCTTTGTCTGAAGCCGGCATCAGTCCGTCAGGCGTCTCAACTTGGTAAATATAGTCATTTTGTTTCTGATAAAAAGAGATTGTCTCCTTTCTTTTTCCAAGATTCTGCACTTTGCCCGATCTGGACGCATAATTAGTCAGCCATTTGTAACCTAGAACATCCTTGGCAAACTTTTGAGAGTCAACTCTATAGGCGCTGTCAGCCACTGTCGGATAGATATGGTCACAAAGGTCTGTGCCGATATTGGCTCCGGAAATGATTATGTTTCCTCCTTTAGAAGTGCAGGCGGAAATGGCCTTGCGCAATGACTCCGGAAGAACCTGGAATCTGGCAGCATTGACATTGCCCGTACCTGCAGGAGTCGAGATCTGTTTGCCGCAGATGATATCGGTGGCCCAGAAGCTGTCCAGGCCGCAGCTTGCGAAAGCGTCCGCGCAGGCAGAGCAGAAACTGTAGCCGGCAGCCATGAGCGCCTTTCCGTGACGGGAAGGATAGTCGAAGGAGTTTCCATTGACGAGCTTTCCTGCCTGGTCAGTGTAGGATGCACCGAAACCGGGATTGTCATCATCGAGCCACTGAAGCTCCCTGCGGTATTGATACATCTCACCTATGAAATTGATTTCCTTTTTGTAGGCTACACCTCCGTCGAGACGGGAATCGAAACCTGCATAAGTCGGGGTGTCGAACCATGCAGGAGGTGCGATGCGGTCGAAGTTGTTGACTACGAGCACTGTCTTGCCCTTCTCTGTCTCAGGTATGCCGACACTCAGAACCTCGGAAGGGAAACTGCGTCCGCCGGCATTGAAAGCGACAATCTTGAAATCGTAAAGATGGCCTTTCCTGACAGGAACATCGATGCAGTACCTGTCGCCGGATTTCCTGACATTGTTCAGTATTACGCCATTGTCAAATCCGCCGTCATCTGTCCTGGTATAGAGGATAAAGCCCTCGGAAATAGCCGTAGGCTCCAGTGTATCAGCTGTCTCCTTCCAGCTTAGCTCCGCAGTGTCGCCATCCAGGATTGCCGCGAATGACCTTACCGGCAGAGGCTGGACGGCATATTTGTATCCGTATCTGCTGCTCATGAACTTGAGCATGCCTTTATAGACCGCGCGGCTGACCGTGAAACGGAATCCCGGATCCAGGCCATATTTCATGTCTGCAAAGTTCTGATGGGAAAGCAGTTCCAGCAGCAGAGCCGGCACATCACCAGTACGGCTTTCGCTGTATGACCTGTCAGAAAGCTGACGTCTGCTCCATTTCGGATCATACTGTGCGCGGACATCGGAAACAATCTGTGACTGGACATTGTCGGCAAGAAGACGTCCCAGAATGCGGTCCTCACCATCCGGATACTTCCGGCTTCCCTCCGATATCAGGGTGTAAATCGCCAAAGTGCCTATAATAGAATCATTTGGAGTAGTCCCGGCATCAGTATGGAAAGCGAATGACATGTCGATAGGAATACCTTTGCCAGGCTTTTTGGGATTCACTCTGGAGCCTCCGCTCATATCTGAAACCCAGACACCGCGGTCACCATAGTCATTCGTATAATCATTGTTATAGCGTCTGGTGACGGTCGTGTCAATGCCGGCCCACTGCATCCAGTACAATGCTCCTTCAGTGAAAGAAGGCAGTCCGGACGTAGTATATTCCTCAGGAGACATATCCTTGTTTCCCCTGGCAATCTTTCCCATGCCGCCGCCGATTTTGACAGCATCTGCGGTTACAACCGAGCCCTGGACATACTGGGAGCCTTTTCTGGTGCCATTGTCCAGCATTACCTTACCTTCGGTACCTTCTGCAAATTCGAAAGTCCCGAGATAAATCCATGTTCCTCCACCCATCTTCTGATTTACCAGAAAATCGCTGGTCCCACCGAGATGTCTGACTACATAATGTGCTGATTCTGAACTGTTGGGAAGGGATTTGTATGATATATAGACTGCATATTCCCCGCGTTCAGGGATGTCAGGCGTCCAGCTTGCGAATGCGTTTCCTTCGACCTCTTTTATACATGAAGCCTTCCTGACGGTACCGTTGGCAAAAGGATTGTCATTGCCGCTGTAAACTTCTTTGTAGTCAGCAAATCCGACACCGGCATCGCTCCATTTGCCAGCCTCGCTGTATTTTCCTCTGCGTCTGAGAAGACCCTCCCTCGGAGTTGTGAATGCAGGGTCATTGTCGGTGATGACCTCAAATTTCTGGGTGTCGCGCTCGCGTGGGGTCATGACATAGGCTCCGGCGTTCTCCAGCATCGGAATGAGGAAAGGCAGGACGTAGCTCTGGGTGTACATGTCCTCTACGGTCGTCATCAGAGGGGCCCTCTGCCACTCCCATCTGCGAGTTGCCTCCTCATAATATCTTCCGTGACTCTGCCAGAGTGCTATATTCCTTCCTGTCAATCCCTTGCTGAAGGTCTGACCGTATTCTTCCCTGACGATGGACGGCCCGTTTTCATTGACAGGATCCTTGTATCTCCACTTGTGTTCGGCAGGGTGCCCGTCATTTCCGGCTTCCGGAAATGCAATGTCGGAAAGTCTGGAACTGCCGCTGTAGATGGTTCCTATCTTATAATGGGCGTAGGCTTCAGGTGAAATCTCATGCAAGGTATGCCTGAGCCATTCGATGTCGCCTTTTCTCCATGGAATGTCGCCGATTCCCGATGAAAAATAGAAATCCAGACTGCCGTTTTTCCTGGCAACGGATTTGAGCTGGATATTGGCAAGGACGGAAGTCCTTTGTTGGATAAGTGTCTTAAGCGTGTCGCATCTGTTCTTGTACTGTGCAAGGACAAGACTCTGCCCCTTCATCGGCAATGCGAGAGAGAGACAGAGTACAAGGGTGGTAAATATATTTCTGGTCATCGTTTTGATGAATGTCTTATCGAGTCGATAATTAGTGCGCATACGGAACTGAGAGCCATTCCGAGGGAATCAGCCCTGAAATCATTGATGTCGCAGCTTCTGTAGTCAGTCAGTCCCTGGCCGAGTTCCGTGGCGATTCCGAGAATGCAGCCGACAAGGAAGATGGCGAGTATGAACAGTATGGAGTTCCATCTTCCTTTGGTCTTTCTTCCGAATGTCGCATATGCCAGCAGCGGGAAAGGGAAGAACATCGAGAAGTGCACGACCTTGTCTGTCGGAATGCCGAAGATTGTCGTCGCTACGTCAGGCATGTCCTCGAAGTGTCCGAAACACAGGAAACCCACAGCGCAGATGTAGCAGATGAACATCAGCGGGAAGATAATCCTGGCGAATGACGGTGCCGGCCTTGGCACAAGTTCCAGAGTCCCGAAAAAGTCCGGCCTGTGGAAGTCCGGCTTGGGTGCGTCAATCGGAGACCAGCTCAGGAAGTGCGTGTGCGCAGTGAGGTCGCCGCATTTGTAGAAATTCGCTTTCAGCGAAGTAGGAATATGGTGCTTGTCAATGCCGATGAGGCTGAACGGGATGAACATTCCCACGCTCCAGCTGAATTCCTTGTCATTGATTTCCACCTGTTTGCGCTCAAGAGAGGTGAATCTCTTGACCTTCTTCAGTTTGTCGGCGGTATAATGCACGCAGTCTTCCCGGCTCTTTCTTTTCGACACGAGCAAGGTTCCGATGCAGTTCATCTCGAAATTGTAGTACGTTCCGTCGCGTGGGTCGGAAACGAAGAATTCGCAGCAGCTGTCCTGCCATACCGAACCGTTGTCTGACATTGCCAATGCCCTGAGGTCCAAACCTTTGACATTATAGAGAATGCCCAGACCCTTATCGCACCATGCAGCCCTGACGCTACATTCCGGGCAGTACGGAAAATCATCCGGCCAGTTCAATGTGGCCACTTTTGTCGCGGCAGTCGCGTTGCACAGCATTGATGAAAACTCTTCAAGGCTTGCAGCGCCGTCAAGTCCCTCTATGAATGGGAGAACAAGTTTCTTGGATTCCATTTCAATACCTCCTTAAAGACTTTGCATATCAGTCAGTTTCTTGTAATATCCTTTCAGCGCGAGGAGTTCCTCGTGCTTGCCTCTCTCTACGATCTTGCCTTCATGCATCACGATAATCTCATCCGAGTTCTTGATTGTCGAGAGCCTGTGGGCGATTGCGATTGTGGTCCTTGTGGACATGAGCCTGTCAAGAGCTTCCTGAACGAGTCTTTCGGACTCCGTGTCAAGAGATGCCGTAGCCTCGTCGAGAATCAGGATCGGAGGGTTCTTCAGAATGGCCCTGGCGATGCTGAGCCTCTGTCTCTGTCCGCCTGAAAGCTTCATTCCGCGGTCTCCGATGTTGGTGTCATAGCCTTCTTCCTTCTCCATTATGAACTCATGTGCATTGGCAATCTTTGCCGCGGCTACCACGTCTTCCATCGTAGCATTCTCCACTCCGAACGCGATGTTGTTGAAGATGGTGTCATTGAAAAGGATAGGTTCCTGGTTCACATTTCCCATCAGACTTCTGAGGCTATGTATCTTGAGGTCACGGATGTCTGTCCCGTCGATTCGTATGCATCCTCCGGAGACATCATAGAATCGTGGAATGAGGTCAACCAGCGTTGATTTTCCTGCACCGGACTCACCTACAATAGCCACTGTGCTGCCTTTCTTCACTGTGAGGCTGATATCGTCAAGTATCTTTCTGTCAGGACTGTAGGCGAAATCCACATGCTCGAAAGTGATGGAATCATTGAACCCGTCCGTAAGTTTGGCGTCAGCCTTTTCCTTGACGGTGCTCTCTGAATTGAGGATGGCTTCGATACGTTCCATTGATGCCATGCCTTTCGGGATGTTGTAGCCTGCTTTCGCGAAGTCTTTCAACGGGTTGATGACACTGTAGAGGATAACCATGTAGAATATGAATGTCGGAGCGTCGAACCATGCCTTTTCGCTGAGGATGATAACTCCGCCGAATCCGAGGACAATCGCGATGAGGACTGTACCGAGGAATTCACTCATAGGGTGTGCCAATGCCTGTCTGGTGGCCACGCGTCCGGTTTTCTTCTTGACGGCTTCAGTAACATTGTCAAATCTGGCCTGCATCTTGTCTTCGGCAACGAAGGCCTTGATGACGCGGAGGCCGCCGAGGGTCTCTTCGAGCTGGGACATGGTGTCGCTCCAGAGAGCCTGAGCCTGGAGCGATCTCTTTTTCAGAGTCCTTCCGAGTGCGCTCATGAGCCAGATGAGGACCGGGGCTACGACGATGGTGAAGACTGTGAGCTGCCAGCTGGTAACTATCAGAGTACCAATGTAGAAAATGATGAGGATAGGATTCTTGAGCAGCATGTCGAGTGTGCTCATGATGGAATTCTCCACTTCATTGATATCGCCGCTCATTCTGGCTATGATGTCGCCCTTCCTTTCTTCAGAGAAGAATCCGAGAGGGAGGGAGAGAATCTTGTTGTAGAGTTCGCGCCTCATGTCCCTTACCACGCTTGTGCGAATAGGAATCATTATGGCGGAAGAACCGAAATAGCAGGCAGTCTTGAGCAAGGTCATGATGCTGAGCCAGAGGCAGAGGAGGAACAATGTGATGGCCGCTCCCTTGGTCTGGATGAGCAGAGTGATGCCGTAGTAGGCATTGTTGATGACAATATCTTTCAGACCCATCCCGGCCGTATCCCACGGAATGAAGGAATATACGGTATCGTTCATTTTGAACAATATCTGAAGGATAGGTATTATCAATGAAAATGAGAATATGTTAAGTATCGCGGAGAGGATGTTGAGTACAATGGAGCCTCCGAGGTATCCCTTGTATGGTTTAACGTACTTTACCAGTACCTGCCAGAATTCTTTCATCTATTATCTTTCTTCTTATATTATAATACAACCTACAAAGATAGTGAAAGAACATTGAACTGAAAAACGAAATTTCTGCAGGGCTACAATATCCTTTCGATCCAGTGGAACATGAGCCAGATGCGCCTTTTCAGAATGTTCAGGTCAATGGAAGCAGGGTTGTCGTAAGGCTTGTTGTTGTTCATCGTGATTCCCGACGTGAACATGACCGCCGGTATCTTGTTCTCCAGGAATACTTTCTGGTCGCTTACCCTGTGGTAGAAGACATTCGTGAAGTCCTTGCTTCCGTAGTAGTCATAGCTCAGTTCGAGTCCTGACCCGTATTTCAGGTTGCAGAGGCTGAGGAGTCCTGAATTCTCCTGACCTGCCGCTTCGCGTCCGAGCATTATGATGAAGTCTTTCCTGCCTGATTTCAATGTGCTCATAGTGCCTCCGATCTGGTCAATGTTGACGACCATGCCGATCTGGTCCGGGGCTATTGCCTTGCCTGATACGGGGTCTTGCAGCAGTCCTTCGGAAATCATCTTCCACAGTGCTCTGGAGCCTTTCATGCTGCCGGATTTGGCATCAAGTGCGACGAATATCAGGTTGCTGCCGTATGCCCGTCCGAGATGTCTCATGGAAGAGAACATTTCAGCGATGCTTATCATAGACACTACTCCTGAGGCGTTGCTGTCCGCTCCCGGATAGAGCACTCCGTTCAGGGTGCCGAGGCCGTCATAGTGGGCCATTACGATTACATATGAGTCTCTGTGGCGTTTGGATGAGCCCGGAAGAAAACCGATGACGTTCCTTCCGAACGGTTCATAGAAATGGTGGGTCCAGGCGTCTCCGCACGGCATAAGTCCGATGGAACTGAATCTTCTCATGATCCATGCTGCCGCTTCTGTGCTTCCACGTGTTCCTGTTGCCCTTCCTCCGCACAGAGAGTCGGAAAGGAATTCTATTTGACGGAAAATCTTGGTCTCCCATACGACATTGTGGGCCTGGGTGCTGCTGATGGCACCGATGTTCGGCACTGTCTGCGCAAGTGCCGGCAATGCCAGCAGAGCCAGCAGGACTATATTGAGCAATTTTTTCTTCATTTCGACTAATGGAGCATGTAAGTAACCTTCAAAAAATAACCTGCATCATCTTAAGGAATCTTTTCGGTCTATATCTTTTTTCTCATCAGTCGTGTACGTCCAGTACACTCCTTCTTCAAAAACAGATCTATCCTCGAAAATCTTCTCTTAATCTGAGGCAACTTATTTTTTTCATGTTACTAATTGATTATCTTTGTAATCTTTCGCAGCCCTTCCCTGGGCTTTTATGTCGGCTGTTTCTTGCATGGAGAGCCAGCCTTTTTGGAAAATGACTTCAAAATTAGGAATTTCTGATGAATTCAGGAAATTTTAAATATTGGTTCCTTTCATTGACTTTGCTTCTGCTGTTTTCGGTGGGGGCCTTTGCGCAATATGACAAGGATGTGTTCTTCTTCAGGGGGAGAAGCGCCCTTGCCGACGGGAAATTCTCCAAGGCTATCGAGAATTTCAATGTCCTTGCGCGCATTGACAGTACTGATTATTGGACGTATTTTTACAGAGGAATCGCGAAATATAATCTCGGGGATTTGCGTGGCGCCCAGAAGGACTTCAACAATTCCGTGAGACTGAATCCCGTTTTCACTTCAGGATACCATTACAAGGCGATAACCGAAAGCCGTTTCGGTGACTATGACAAGGCGTTGGGAGACCTCCAGACTGCCATTGACCTGCGCCCCGGTTACATTGGCCTTTATTTCAGCCGCGGTGTGACGTATTTTCTTGCGCAGCAGTTCGACAAGGCAGTAGCGGACTTCGACAGGTACATAAGGAAGGAACCGAAGGACCCGTCCGCGTATCTGAACAGGGGTGCCAGCTGGCTTTTCCTGCGGGATACGACCAAGGCTTTTTCGGATTACAACAAGGCGATATCTCTGGACCGTTTCGAGCCTGAGGGATTCATCAGGAGGGGACGTCTGTATGCGTCACAGCATAAGTATGAAGATGCGATTGCTGATATGGACATGGCCATAAGTCTGGACAGTACGAGTACATTCGCGTTTTTCAACAGGGCCATAATGTATTATGAGCAAAATAATTACAATGCCGCCATGGCTGACTTGGACAGGGTGCTGAAGGATGAGCCGGGCAATGCATTGACACTCTACAACAGGAGTCTCATCCATGCCCAGGTCGGCAATTACGAGGATGCTCTCCAGGATATGGACAGGGTAATCAACATCAATCCGGGAAATGTGCTTGCCTATTACAACAGGGCATCTTATTTCGTGAATATGGAGAGATGGCGGGATGCTCTGGAGGATTACGACAAGGCCATTGACCTTTATCCTGATTTTGCCAAGGCCTATATGAACAGGTCGTATGTGGAGAATATGCTTGGCATGAAGTCGGCTTCGAAGAAGGACTATGAGACTGCCCAGAAGAAGATTTCCGAGTATCGTGAGAAGACAGGCAGCGGGGAGGTCTCTTTTGCGGATACGACCCAGAAGTACAGTTCGCTTCTGGCTCTGGATGCCGATTTCGCGAAGAAGGACTTCGATGATGAGATGCTCCAGCACAGGGATGTCGATATCAGGTTGCGTCCTCTTTACAGGTTCAAGCTTTCGGATGAGAGGGACAATGTGCAGTATGCGTTGAAAACCCGTTATGAGAATGCGCTTATAGACAAGTTCAAGGCCGAGTCTCCTGTTCCTGTCGTCGTATCCAATTCTGATACAGTGCGTTTCACTTCTTCATCGGCTGTGTCGGATGCGGTCTGGTCTCTGCCTCCGGGTGATGCTGAGGGTGAGTTCCTGAAGGCCCTCTACGATGTCGCTGACAAGCAGTTCAATTCGGCATTGGCACATTACGACAATGCAATTGAAGGGGAGACTGGGGACAAATACAAGAAACTGTACAAGGCTTTCTATCAGATGAACAGGGGTGTGCTCCGTGCCGACATGATAGATTTCATCTCGTCTATCGAGAACAATGTCCAGACGCTGACGATGGATGACCAGGGTACTACCAGGGCGCGTGTGACTGATCAGGTCAGCCGAAGTTACGATTATTCGGATGCCGTTCAGGATATGAAGAGTGCTGCGGAAACCGTGGGCGACATTCCTTACATCTGGTTCAATCTCGCGAATCTCCAATGCCTTTCCGCGTCTTATGTCGAGGCGATAGGAAACTATACGAAAGCCTTGAGTCTCTATCCGTACATGGGCGATGCCTATTTCAACAGGGGGCTTGTCCTTATATATCTGAAGGATAAGGAGAAAGGCTGCATTGACTTGTCCCGAGCAGGTGAACTAGGCGTTTCTGACGCGTACGGAGTAATCAAGAAATACTGCGAGCAGGAAGCGCAGCAGTAGGAGAAATTTTTAAAGTGTTATTATACAATGCTCAGATTCATGAGTCTTTCAAGCGGTAGCTGCGGCAACTGCTATTATCTCGAATCGCAGGAAGGTGCCGGGCAGAGGCATGCGGTTCTTATAGACGCCGGCGTCAGTCTGAGACGGCTGAAGACCATTTTGTCGGCCAACGGGCTGGATGAAAACAGTTTCAGTGCCGTGCTCGTGACCCATGACCACATGGATCATATACGTAGTCTTGCTTCTTATTGCAAGAAACTCAAGAAACCCGTTTATGCGACTCCCGAACTGCATGCCGCATTGTCGGCCCATGCATTCGGCTCTCCGTTTTTGGGTCAATGCAGGAAAGAACTTGTCGAGGGTGAATGGAATGATATTGCCGGTTTCCGTGTCAAGTATTTCATCGTTCCTCACGATGCGACTCAGACCGTGGGATATTATATTCAGACTTCAGAACGCAAGTTCGTGATTATGACCGATATAGGTAGGATGACAGAAGAAGCTGTCTCGTACTCTTCCGAGGCTGATACTGTCGTTATCGAGGCCAATTATGACATGGATATGCTTATCGCCGGTCCCTATACGCATGAGCTGAAGATGCGTATCTGCCAGGGACATGGACATTTGAGCAATGACGAGTGTGCTGCTGCCATACGCCGTTTCTGGCATCCGGGTCTGAAGAACATATTCCTGTGCCATCTCAGTGAGCATAACAATACTCCTGAACTCGCATACAATGCCGCCAAGTCAGCATTGACCTCGGCAGGTGTCGGCGATGGGGTGGTGAACCTGAGGGCTTTGCCTCGGCAGACACCTTCCCCGATGTTCATGCTTTAAAAAACTCCGTCTCGCAAATCTGCAAGGCGGAGTTTTTTACGCTGTCGGATCAGATTCCGTAAGTCCCTGATTTGCTGGAATTCCGCAAGTCGGAAACTTTATCTAGTTGTCCTTTTGGTCTTCTTTTGTTTCTTTTGTTGGCGTTTCAGTCTCCTTCGGTTCGTCACCATGTGCTCCATTGTACTTGAACCGGCGGATCTTCTGTGTGGCCGTCTTTTCGAAATTGTCTTTGACGACCTCTACAGTATTGACCTTGGACGATTTGCCCACATGCTTGTTCACGTAGTCCAGCACGGCCTTCTTCTTGGCCTGGAGGTTTTCGAAGAACTTGTCCTCTGTAGCCTGGTCCCAGTTGAGGACGTTGTCGTCGAATTTCACGAGGGCGATGAGCTTGCCGTCCCTCTCCATGACCAGAGACTCGTTCACTCCGCCGAAGTGGTTGATGACCTGCTCGATTTCCTCTGGATAAATGTTTTCGCCGGAAGGTCCCAGAATCATGTTGTTCAGACGACCTTTTATATAGAAACGTCCTTTCTCATCCATGCAGGCCAGGTCATTGGTCCTGAACCAGCCGTCATCTGAAAGCACCTGACGGGTACGCTCCGGATCCTTGTAGTAGCCAAGCATGACATTGTCACCCTTCGCAATGATTTCACCCTCACCGGTTTCCGGATTGACATTGTCCAGTTTTACCTGAACGTTATAGGCCGGGACTCCTATCGAGCCGACTTTTGTCTTGCCGACGCAGGCATTGGTGATAAGCGGTGCGGTTTCAGTAAGTCCGTATCCGATGGCATAAGGGAACTTGGCCTTTATAAGGAAATCCTCTACGGCCGGGTCCAGTTTGGAACCGCCGATTCCGAAGAACTTGAGCCTTCCTCCGAATGTGGTGTAAAGTCTCTTGCCGATGAGGAAGTAGAGAATCTTGGGCGTGTGTTCTTTCATCCATGACAGCACGCGGCTGTGCGCGATGGTCGGAACTACGCTGGATTTATAGACTTTTTCGATGATGAGAGGCACTGAGCACATGATGGTAGGACGGACCTTCTTCATCGTCTCAATGAGGATTGTCGGTGTAGGGAGCTTCTTTATGTGATATACGCATCCTCCGACGTACAGCGGATAGAGGACGCTGAAACTCATCTCGTAAGTGTGTGACATCGGCAGGATTGAAAGCCATCTGTCCTTCTTGTTCGCCTTCTGCGCATGCCATGCCTCTATTACGTTCTGACAGAAGTTCCTGTGGCTGAGCATGACGCCCTTTGCCTTTCCGGAAGTTCCTGACGTATAGATGATCATAGCGAGGTCATCAGGTGAAGGCTCCTTGCCCCAGCCGTCGCAAGTGAATGCGGAATTGTCCTTGTATATGATTTCGAGAGTGTCAATGTCAATGACGAGAGTCATTTTCTTCTTAACCTCCTCGTTCAGTTTCGGGAGCATGCGCTGCGAGATGAAAATCGCCCTGCATTCCGAGTGGTTCAGGATGTTTGTCACCTCGTTTTCTGAAGAGTCCGGCAGAATAGGTACTGCAACTCTTCCGAATGATACGATGGAGAACAGGGAAACTGTCCAGTTCGGCATGTTCTGTGAGAGGATGGCAATCCTGTCTCCTGCGTTCAGACCATATCTCGAGAACAGATGCATAAGTTCGAGACTCTTTGCCCTGAACTCGCCGTATGTGTATTTTTGGCTACCGTCAACGAAAGTCAGAGCCGGTCTTTTGGCGTATGCAGTGGTTGCATAGTCGAAAAGTCTTGATAGGGTAGTGATGTAATTCTCCCTGTTCGTGGTTAACTTTCTGTATAGGCTATTCCTCATGATTGTCGAATATTAATGTGTTACATAACCTTCAGGATGCTTGCCCTTCAGATGCATTTCTTCATAGAGGGCCTGGATCCTGTCTGTATCGGCACGTGCGTCATCGGTAATTTCAACCTTCTTTCCGATGCCGACGCACTTGGTTCCCCAGTCGAAATAACCCATGTAAACCGGACATCCGACTTTCCTTGCAATCATGTGATAGCCGGTTTTCCATTTCTTTGTTGCGTGTCTGGTTCCTTCAGGTGCTATTGCAAGGTGGAAAGTATCCACTTTCTCCATTTCATTGATAAGACTGAAAAGCATTGAACTTGCGCTTGAGCGGTCCACAGGGATGCAGCCTACTTTACGCAGGAACCAGCCGACGGGGCCTTTGAAGAATTCCTTCTTTATCATCACGTGCGCTATCGCTCCGAATTGGGTGTAGAACAGGTATGAGATGACGAAGTCCCAAGCCGATGTGTGTGGAACTCCCAGCAGTATGCATTTATTTTCGGGAGCAGGCCCGCCTACGGCTTTCCAGCCCATCCTCTTGAGGAGCCAACCGCAGAATTTCGACCATCTTGTAATCTTGTATTCCATAATGATGATACTAAATGTTTATATCTTCCAGTTCTGTCTCGCTGCGGAGATTTTTCCGGATAAAGTTCTGTCTGTCAATGGTATTGTCACCCATGTAGAATTCCATGATGCTGGCGATGGACTCGTCCTTGGCCAGATTGACGGCGTCAAGTCTCATGTTCTCGCCGATGAAATCCACAAACTCGTTAGGTGAAATCTCTCCGAGACCCTTGAATCGTGTGATTTCTACGCCGGTCTTGAGGTCCTTGATCGCCTGTGCCTTCTCGTCGTCGTTGTAGCAGTATCTTGTCTCTTTCTTGTTTCTGACGCGGAAAAGAGGAGTCTGGAGTATATAGACGTGATTTCTTCTGATGAGGTCAGGGTAATACTTCATGAAGAATGTGAGGACCAGCATACGGATATGCATTCCGTCATCATCGGCATCGGTTGCGACAATGATGTTGTTGTATCTCAGATTCTTGAGGTCCTCTTCCACGCCAAGTGCGGAGATAAGAAGGTTAAGCTCTTCATTCTCAGCTACTTTCCTGTGACTCTCCTTGTAGCTGTTGATAGGCTTTCCCCTGAGTGAGAACACGGCCTGATTGTTCGCGTTGCGGACTTTTGTGATGGTTCCGCTCGCTGAGTCTCCCTCGGTTATGAAGATGCTTGACTTCTCGCCCTCGTCCTCTTTTCCTTTTACAGGCTTGTCGCAATAATGGAAGCGGCAGTCGCGGAGCTTCTTGTTATAGACATTGGCCTTCTTGTTCTTTTCCCTTGTCTTTTTCTGGATGCCGGCGATATCCTCCCTTTCTTTCTTGGAGTCCTTGATTTTCTCCTCAATGATAGGAACGATGTCCTTGTGTTTGTAGAGGTAGTTGTCAAGGTTTCTGGATACGAAGTCATTGACAAAAGTCCTGATAGTAGGGCCCCTGTCGATTTTGATCGCTCCGTCTGCGCCTTTCACCGGGTTTCCGTTCTCGTCGCGCTCCTGCTTCTCCCACATGTATGTAGAACCGAGCTTGGTCTTGGTCTGGCCTTCGAACTGAGGTTCCTGGATGAGGATGCTTATGGCTCCGACGATGCCCTGACGGCAGTCCTGCGGCTCGTAGTCTTTCTTGAAGAAATCCTTGAATGTCTTTGCGATAGCCTCCCTGTATGCTGCGAGGTGGGTGCCTCCGTCGCGGGTATATTGTCCATTGACAAAAGAGTAGATGTTCTCGCCGTAGCTGTCGCCGTGGGTGAGGACTATTTCAATGTCTTCTCCCTCGAGGTGAATCGGCGGATATTTCGGCTCCTCCGTCATTCTTTCATTGACAAGGTCCAGCAGACCGTTGTCCGATTTGTAGGATGTGCCGTTCAGGACAAGTGTAAGACCTCTCTTGAGATAAGAGTAGTTCTTTATCATTGTCTCGACAAAATCCATGTTGTACGCGTAGTTGCCGAACATCTGGGAATCCGGTGTGAATTTCACGAATGTTCCGTTCTTTTCGGTAACGCCTGTCTTTTTTCCTGAATCTTGGAGTTCTCCACGCTCGTATCTCGCCCATGAACTTTCGCCGTCCCTGAAGGACTCGATATAGAACTCAGATGACAATGCATTGACAGCCTTGCTTCCGACACCGTTCATTCCGACAGACTTCTTGAAACTCTTGTCGTCGAACTTTCCTCCTGTATTCAGGTTGTTTGTAGCCTTTACGACTGAATCTAGCGGAATTCCTCGTCCGAAGTCTCTCACGGTTACAGTATTGTCCTCGATTGTTATCTGAATCTGCTTGCCGTGCCCCATCGCGAATTCGTCAATGGAGTTATCGACAATTTCCTTCAGGAGTATGTAGATACCGTCGTCAGGGTTGTTTCCGTTGCCCAGTCTTCCGATATACATTCCCGAGCGCTGGCGGATGTGCTTGTTCCATTCCAGCGTCCTGATCGAGTCGTTGTTGTACTGTACTTCTTCTGCCATATGTCTTTAAGTCAATGCTGTTTTGTGCGTGGGTATTTCCGGCCGCATTTGCGTCCTCTCTGTGGAACTGTGGTTGTCAACTGCTGCCGATAACGCATATAAGTGCAAAATTACGAAAAAAAACGGATTTTCGCCATTCTTTGATAGGACTCGAGTTTATCGATGAGTTTTGATAGTTCGAAAAATTATGATATTTTCGCAGTTTGTAATATTGGAATATATACCTTTTATTGAAGCCTTTTGGGCGGTGGAATTCCGGTTCGGCGAACTTTCAATGCCGTATTCCGGAGCCCGTAACTGAGGTGAACGCATAGGCGGAGTGCCTCATAGTAAACTATTTGTATGAGAAAATTTTTATTTGCAGCCTTGCTGCTGACAGTTGGCTCGATGTCTTTCGCAAAAACTCCTGAAAAGAAGTTTGACAGGGGGCTTGGAGACGCGAGCACCGTTTTTATTCCCAAGGGAATGATGACATTGGGAACATCCATTTCGTACAACAGGTATTCGGCCGGAAATGGTGATGTGGGATATGAACTGATGTCTCTTATAACCGGACTGGAGGGTACTCTTTCCACGGTCAAGATTTCTCCTGCCGCGTTCTATTTCATCGGCAAGAATACTGCGGTCGGAGCCCGTTTCGGCTATTCTTATACGTCAATGAATATGGACAAGGCTTCTATAAGTCTGGATACTGACAACAATTTCGATTTCTCAAACCATTATTTCGAGAGCCAGAAGTATCTGGGCCAGTTTGCGGTCAGGAACTATGTGCCGCTTTTCGGCAGCCGCGTCTTCGCCATGTTCAATGAAATCAGAATCGGAGGAAGCAAGGGCCGTGGCAAGTCTTACCAGATGGACGGCGATGAGAAGGACGGAACTTTTTCGGATTCTTACGCTCTAAATATCGGTGTCTATCCGGGATTGACAGCGTTCCTTACGAATAATCTTTCTTTCGAGCTGTCTCTCAGTGTGTTGGAGTGTAACTATTCATATACGAAACAGACTAAGAACCAGGTGTATACCAGCTCGTTGTCTCACTTCGGAACGACTTTCAAGCCGAACCTTCTGGGTGTGGGCTTTTCCATTATGTATTATTTCCAGGTTGGAAGACGTAGCGATAAGTAGCGGATATGAGGAATAGGATTTTAGTTGCCGCATCTGTCATTCTGGCATTGACAGGGTGCGAGATGGAAAATGATATGATGATTCCGAAGGATGTGGCGGGATACGAGTCTTTCGAAGTTGAGGATCAGGTAAGTTCGTCCGTCAATACTTCCAAACTGACTGTGACTGTCACGATGCCGGCGGATTATGACTTGCATTCGCTGTCGATTTCCAAGGTCAAATATACAGATCCTACCAGGTTTAAGGAGTCTCAGCTGGCAGTCGGAGATCACGTGGATCTATCTGATACCCTGAGGGTAAGACTCATGGCGTTCCGCGAATTCGAGTGGAAACTGATTGCTGTCAATGCTGATCCGGATGCTCCTGTCGAGGGCCGTCAGCTCTATAATATGAGTTTTGACAACTGGGCGATGGCCGGCAAGGGATGGTATCCTTATGCCGCTGACGCTTCTGATGAGGAAAAGTCGATATGGACTACCGCGAACCAGGGCACTGCCGACCTCCTGAACAGGAACACCACGACTCCTGAGGAGTCTTTTGTTGCTGTTCCGGGTCCAGGAAAGTATGCGGCCAAATTGAGCAGCCAGTTGATTCTTATCAAGTTCGCTTCAGGAAATATCTATACCGGGGAGTTCTGTGGTCTTAGGGGTACCAAGGGCGCCGATCTGGCCTGGGGTATTCCTTTCACCGAGAGGCCGAAATCACTTCACGGCTATTATTGCTATCAGCCTGTGGCGATTGACAATGCGGATGATTCGCATAAGGATCTGCTCGGAAAGATGGATATAGGTCAGGTTCAGATTATTCTTGCGGACTGGGACAAGAACAAGTGGTCCGGCTATCCGGATGGTGCCATCGATGGCAAAGGCCGTTTCCATGTTGTGAATTCCGATGGTCAGTTCGTAGATTATGACAATGACCCGGCAATCATCGGATATGGCAATTTCGAGTTCAGCAAATGGATGGACAACTATGAGGAGTTTGACATTCCTATCACTTATCGCAGTGACCGTACTCCGTCTGTAGTTGTAATAGTTTCTGCCTCCAGCCGTTACGGCGACTATTTCACCGGCGGCAACGGTACTGTACTCTATCTCGACGAGTTTTCATTTGTGTATTAGTCTCATCTGCATTGGTACAGATGTTGTGGCGATGAATGAAGAATATAAATTAATAAATATCAATCAATTATGAAAAAGGCGATTCTTATGGTTATGGCTATTGCGGCGATTTGCAGCTGCGGGGCCGGAAAGAAGAATGATGTGGCGAAAGCTTTGATCGGAGATTGGGAAATCGTGGAGGCAGGAGGTGCTGCTGTAGAGGCGGGATTCGAGAAGCCTACGGTTTCATTTGATGACAAAGGTGGCGTACACGGAAATACCAGCATCAATGGTTTCTTCGGAAATTATGAGGTAGAGGGTGATGCCATCAAATTCGGAGAAATGGGAGTGACCAAGATGATGGGACCTACACCGGAAGTTGAAACTGCGGTGCTCGAAGGACTTGATTCTGCGGCCAAGGTGGAGTTTGCTGACAACGACAATGCTTCAGTGCTTTCCAAGGACGGCAAGACTGTTCTGAAACTCAAGAGGAGTGAACTCTCTGAGAACGGACAGGAAGAGGCTGCGGCTCAAGAGTCTGCTGAAAGCGCTGAATAAGCGGTTCGGAAATACATGTTGAAGGGCGGAGCAATCCGTCCTTTTTTGTCCCGGAAGTTCGCATTGTCACTTTAATTTGCCCATTCATGGTTGTTTTATATCGTTTGGTCTAATTTTTATATATAAATGTCGCATTTTTTGTAAATTTGCAGCCGCATCGGCGGGATTGCCGACGTGGATGGCAGGCAAATGCCATGTCAGACAGAATCGAAACGAACGTGGACGAAAATATGAACATTATCGGAAAAAATGTCCTGATTACCGGAGGCGCTTCCGGAATCGGACGTATCATGGGGCGGATCTGCCTCGAAAAAGGAGCCGCAAATCTGATCATTTGGGACATCAACAGGGCTAACATTGACATAACCGAGACTGAACTCGGGCATGTGCGCCCGAAGGTGAAAGCTGCCGCTCAGGGGCATATCAGCAGTTATATTGTCAATGTTGCCTCGCCCGACGAGATAGCATTGAACTACGAAAAAGTCAAAAAAGAAGTCGGCCAGGTGGATATCCTGATAAACTGTGCCGGAATTGTCAGGGGAAACAGAACCTTCGACAAGCAGACAATCCAGGACATTGACCTGACGATGGATATCAATGCCAATGCTCCGATGTATGTGGCATTGGCCGTACTTCCCGATATGCTGAAACGGGACAGCGGGCACATCTGCAACATAGCCTCGGCAGCCGGAATGCTCGGTGTGCCGAAACTGTCAGTTTACTGCGCCAGCAAATGGGCGGTGATAGGATGGACAGAGTCAATGCGGGTGGAACTGAAGCAGGCCGGAAGCAAAGTCCGCGTGACATCCGTGGCGCCATATTTCATAAATACGGGAATGTTTGACGGAGTGAATTCCAAGGTATTCCCGATATTGAAGCCGGAGAAGACATCCAGGAAGATAATCAGGGCTATAGAGGACGGGAAATCGTTCCGCGGAATTCCGTTTGCATACCACTTCATCAGAATATGGCAGGGCCTGCTCCCAAATTGGCTGTTTGACTTTGTTTTCGGAAAGGTGTTCGGCGTTTATTCAGTGATGGATCATTTCACGGGAAGACGGTAATCTTTCACGAAAGTCTTGTGATAATGGGGTATTTTAGTTAAATTTGGACTATGACATTGACAAGTACAACGCCTGAGCGCATCCGCGAAATCCGCGGGAAACAGGCCAGATATTTTCATTCCGGAGCCACATTGGACGTGGCTGTCAGGAAATCAAATCTCAAGGCATTCGAGAAGGCTGTCCTGAAATGGGAAAAGCCTCTTTGCGATGCCCTGTGGACGGATTTGCACAAATCTTACGAGGAGGCATACATGACGGAAATCAGTATCCTGCTCGGGGAAATCCGTACTCATATACGCAAGATAGGGAAGTGGACTCGTCGGACATGTGTGCCGACACCATTGAAGATGTTCCCTTCCAGGAGCAGAATCATCAGCGAGCCGCTCGGTACTGCATTGATAATATCCCCGTGGAATTATCCGGTCCAGCTGCTGCTTACTCCGCTTGTCGGTGCCATCTCGGCTGGTTGTACGGCCGTGCTGAAGCCGTCGCCTTACGTGCCGAATGTGTCGAAGGTCATAGAGGATATGATCGCCGATACCTTTCCTGAAGACTATATCGCAGTGACTCAGGGACATAGGGATGTCAATGCTGCCTTGCTCGAAGAAAGGTGGGATATCATATTCTTTACAGGAAGCCCGTCGCTGGGACGCCGCGTGATGACTGCAGCCGCCAAATATCTGACACCTGTCGTGCTTGAACTCGGAGGCAAGAGCCCTTGTATCATTGACAAGGATGCTGACATCAATGTTGCCGCGAAGCGTGTGGCTTGGGGAAAGACTCTCAATGCGGGACAGACGTGCATTGCGCCTGATTATCTGATGGTCCATGAAGAGGTGAAGGACAGGTTCCTGGAGGCGCTCGGAAAAGCGTTTGCCGAGTTGCTTGGCAGTAATCCTCAGGAGAGCGGACACTTCGTCCGTGTCGTGAATGATGCTGCCTTCGAGAGACTTACGGGATATTTCAAGGACGGAAACATCGTGTTCGGAGGTCATACTGACAAGGCTGAAAGATACATCGAGCCTACTGTTCTGGACAATGTCAGCCCGGATTCTCCTGTGATGCAGGAAGAGATATTCGGACCGATATTCCCGGTATTGACTTTCAGAAATATATCTGAGGTGACGGAGTTTGTCACGTCCAGGGAGAAGCCTCTGGCATTGTATTATTTCGGAACGAACGGGGATTATGTTCTGAGGCACACTTCGTCTGGCGGATCTTGTCTGAATGATACCATATTGCATATTGCAAACGAGCATGTCCCTTTCGGAGGCGTCGGCATGTCAGGAATGGGCAGTTACCATGGCAAACTGAGTTTCGACGCGTTCACTCATTACAGGTCAAACATCGTGACTCCGACTTCGATGGACCTGCCGTTCAGGTACATGCCTTACAAGTTCTTCAAGATGGTGAAGTCACTTCTGTAGCAATTCAGTGAGTTATGGACAGGAAAAAGATTACATTGGCTGCGCTGGCCGCAGTTGCCGTGCTGGCTGCGATATATTTTGTGCCGACAAAGGCATTGACAGGAATCCTTCCGGCGGCAGCCGTCAAATACAGGATTGTCGGGCCTCTGGCGACATTGACATTGGCCGGAATCTTTCTCCTTCCGTGGCAGATGACATTGGCGATGGCTTTTTCGCTCGTCGGGGACTGGATGGGGGCCTATGGCAGCTTCATCGGTCAGATGGGCTTTTTTGCATTGGCACATGTCATGCTCATATCCTTTTTCGGCGGGAATCTCATTTCGGGAGCCGTAGGGAGGCCTGGGGTGAGAAAGGTTTCATTGGTCTCGCTGGTGTTCCTGCTGTTCTTTACGGCGGCGATGATCTGGATTATACCTGATGCCCCTGCCGGGGTAATACGTTGTGGCTGTGTGATTTATGCGGCATTTATCTGCGTAATGACAGTGCTCGCGCAGTTCCAGGGCAAGTGGCTGTTTGCCTTGGGAGCATTTCTTTTTCTGATTTCGGATACTTTCTTGGCATATAATAAATTCGTTGAACCGCTGGACGGAAGCCGTTGGCTGGTCATGATTCCTTATTATTCAGGGCAGGTTATGCTCTGGCTCGGTGCGAAACATGAATTGTAGAATCAGAACGTATGGGGAAGAAATTATCTAATGTTGTCAAGCCGGAGGGAATGAGTCCGGAGGAGTGGCAGAAAACGTTGAGGAAGCAGTTTGCTGCCAGGGAGGTGCTTTCAGTCGTGCCGAGAGGAGATGAGGCGGCCTATGGCGTGTTCGATGTGCGCAATCCCAAGACGAAGAGCAGTTACAAGGTGGTCTATCGGGGAAATGAAAGCCGGTGGAACTTCTGTTCCTGTATGGATTTCAAAACTACACAGATAGGTACGTGCAAGCATATTGAGGCTGTGCGCCAATGGCTTGAGACCAGACACAAGAAGGTCCCTGTCGTGAATCCTCCGTATTCTTCATTGTATCTTTCTTACAGGAACGGACGTTCCGTGTGCCTCCGTATAGGAAGCGCCCATTGGACCGAAATGTCAGCATTGGCAAAAGATTATTTCTCTCCCGACGGAAAGGCATTGACAGAATCACTTCCGGTGATGGCGGAGTTTATCGCGAAAGCGAAGGTCGCGGATCCGGATTTCCGCTGTTACCCGGATGTGACGGATTATCTGGCGGAACTGAAGGACGCCCAGTATAGGGAACAGTACCTCAAGTCATTGACAGATAACAATTTCGACAGTCTGCTTCATACGAAATTGTATCCTTATCAGAAGGAGGGCATCCGGTTCGCGTTTGGGAAGGGCAAGTCCATTATCGCTGATGAGATGGGACTCGGAAAGACTGTGCAGGCAATCGGTACGGCTGAACTGATGAAGAAGGCAGGTCTGATTTCGTCTGTCATGGTGCTGTGTCCGGCGTCGCTTAAGTATCAGTGGAAGAAGGAGATAGAGAGGTTTACCGACTCGGAGGCCGTGATAGTGGAGGGAACTCCTGCGAAGCGTAAGGAACTTTATGAGTCCGATACGTTTTATAAGATTGTTTCTTATCATGCGTTGAGCAATGATGTGAAGCAGTCTGGCGACCAATATGCTGAGTGTGTCATAATGGATGAGGTTCAGCGACTCAAGAACTGGAATACGCAGATTTCCAAGTCGGCCAGGCGTATTCAGTCGGATTATTCCATAGTCTTGTCCGGAACTCCGCTGGAAAACAAACTGGAAGAGCTTTATTCCGTGATGGAGTTCGTGGACCAGTTCTGTCTCGGACCATATTACAAGTTCATCGAGGAGACTACGGTCAAGGACGAAAGCGGAAAAATCGTGTCTTACAAGAATCTCAATGTCGTGGGGGAGAGGTTGAAGCAGCGTCTGATAAGGCGCAGAAAGGCTGACGTGGAGATTCAGCTGCCTGCCAGGACTGACCAGAATCTGTTCGTGCCTATGACCCCTCAGCAGAGGGAACTGCATGACGGTTTCCGCGTGTCTGTGGCCCAACTGGTTTCCAAATGGCGGCGCATGCATTTTCTGAGTGACAAGGACAGGAAACGAATGCTCCTGCTGCTTAGTCAGATACGGATGGTTTGTGACAGTACGTACATTCTGGATCAGGAAACAAGATACGATACCAAGGTGGATGAGACGATGAACATCATCAGGAATGTGGTCGAGAGCGGGAATGAGAAAGTAGTGGTGTTCAGCCAGTGGGAGAGGATGACACGGCTTGTCGCCTCTGAACTGGACAAGGCTGGAATCGGCTATTCGTCTCTTAGCGGAACGGTGCCTTCTGAAAAGCGCAATGTTCTCATAAGTGATTTCTGGGAGAATCCGGGTTGCAGGGTCTTTGTCTCGACTGATACAGGAAGTACCGGTCTGAACTTGCAGACTGCATCCCTTATCATAAATCTGGATATTCCGTGGAATCCTGCCGTACTGGAGCAGAGAATCGGCCGTATCTATCGTATCGGTCAGGAGCGTAAGATTCAGGTTGTCAATATGATATCGAAGGACTCGTTCGAGGAGAGGATGCTTTCTACGCTGGAGGTAAAGTCTTCCTTGTTCGAGGGCCTTCTGGATGGAGGCGACGATACCGTGATTCTGGATGACAACCGGATGAACAAGGTCCTGGAATCCGTGGCCGGTTATGTCGAGGACCTTCCGGAAGCAGCTGCCGATGCCGATTCTTTTGATTCGGAAATTGTCAATGACAGTGTGTCCGAGTCGGGATATGGGGAGGAAGTTCATGGCAATGAGGGCGTTTTTTCCAATGCTTCCCCGGTGCAGGACCCGGAAGAGACTTGTGACAATGCAGGCGAACTTGTAAAGCATGGTGTGGCCTTTATTGCAGGTCTTGCCGAAACCCTAAGGTCTCCGGAAAAGACAGCGAAACTGATCGACTCCATCGTATATGAGAATCCGGAGACTGGAAATGCTGAAATCAGAATCCCTGTCCCCGGCAAAAATGTCGTAGAGTCTGTGCTCTCCGTTCTTGCGAAATTTATGGGTGGCCTATAGGCCTTCCTTGTGAAGATATTTGAACCTTCGGATCTTGCGCGTTGCTGTTTTTTCGAATGGCTCGCGCAAGATTTGTACTGCACTGACCTTGGAAGTCCTGTTCACGTTCTTGTTCACGATTCCGAGAATCCTTGCCTTGTATTCTTCTATCTTGCGGAAGAACTCGTCTTCACCCTCCTGGTTCCAGTCGATGACATTTTCATTGAAAGTGACGAGGGCTACGAGTTTGCCGTCTCTAGGAACAATGATTGACTCGTCCACATCGTCAATGCCATTGATTACCTGCTCGATTTCTTCAGGATAAATGTTCTCTCCTGAGGAGCCGAGAATCATGTTGCTGAGACGCCCCTTGATGTAATATCTGCCCTTTTCGTCAATGCAGGCCAGGTCGTTGGTCCTGAACCAGCCGTCTGCAGTGAAGGCTTTTCTGGTACGTTCCGGGTCTTTGTAATAACCGAGCATCACGTTCGGCCCTTTGGCCACGATTTCGCCTTCTCCTGTCTCAGGATTGATGTTGTCGAGTCGGAGTTCCACATTCTTTACTGTGTAACCGATTGAGCCTGGGGCTCTTGTCTTTCCTACTGTGAAACTGAGCAGAGGAGATGTCTCTGTCAATCCGTAGCCGACTGCATAAGGGAAGCCAGCCCTGAGGAGGAAGGTCTCCACCTCTGTGTCAAGTTTGGCGCCTCCGATTCCGAAGAATGAAAGATGGCCTCCGAATGTCTTTTTAAGTTTTAATCCTATGATCTTGCACATCAGCAAGTTCATGTGTGTATTCATCCAACTGAGCACGCGGCTCTTCTTGATTGTCGGGATGATGCTGCTTCGGTAGATTTTTTCAATGATGAGAGGTACCGAGAGCATTGTGGTCGGCTTCACTGCCTGGATGGCCTTCAGAAGAAGTGCCGGTACCGGCGGCTTGGACATGTAATAGACGCAGGCGCCGACATATATAGGGTAGAGTACTCCCAATGTCAATTCCAGTGTGTGTGACATCGGCAGAATCGAGAGCCAGCGGTCTTTTTCGTTTCTCGGCTGCGCGTGGAAGCAGGATGCGACGCAAGATGTGAGGTTCCTGTGGCTCAGGACCACTCCTTTTGCGTTTCCTGTCGTGCCTGAAGTGTAGATTATCGTGGCGATATCATCCGGCATCGGCATGGCAACTTTTCCGTCGCAGGTGAATTTGTCATTGTCCTGCTTTATGAATTCAAATGTTTCTATGTCAATGACAAGGGTGAGTTTGTCAATGCATTCCCGGCTTACATTCGGCAGCAGTTTTTTGGAAACGAACAGAACTTTGGACTCTGAATGGTTCAGTATGTTCGTCACCTCGTTGGCTGATGATTCCGGCAAAATCGGAATTGCAATTCTGCCGAAAGGAACTGTGGCGAAGAAAGCGACGGTCCACTCAGGCATGTTCTGTGACAATATGGCGACTTTGTCCGAGGCTCCGATTCCGAATTGCGTGAGCTGTTTGGACAGGCTGTCGCACTGCGCCTTGAAGCCGGCATAAGTGTATTCCTTGTCTGTGTCAATGACTTTGGAGACTCTGTTGTTCGCGTACCTTATTGTAGAATAATCGTAAAGCTTTCCGAGAGTGTCGATGTAAGATTCTCTGAATGAATTGCTTTTCTTGTAGAATTTCATGCTGTGTCTTTGATTTGGTGAGAGTCTGGCGTTCATTGACTTTCACACTGTACATAATTTGGGCGCAAAGGTAAGGATAATGTCTGGATGTTTCATGCCACAAAAAGGGGGATGGATGTTCTAAAACAGACAAAAACCGACATCTATATGATAAATTTTGTCTATTTTTGTGTGTTATATGTGACTTGGGTTTTGCAAGTGCCTGGAATATCCGACAAATTGCGGAACTTGGATATATGGATTTTTTTAGGATTGGAATGAAGTACGAGGATATAATTTCAGCATTCGGGGTCAATTATCTCAAAGGTGAGATTTCCAAGGTGTGGGTGGGGGAGAAGTTCTGTCTGCTGGACAATCTGGAGGATAACGGGGAAAGTAATGAACCCGATGTCATTGATATGCCCAGACTCAGGTTTCCGGTGAAGGTAACATTGACCTTCTGCATCTTCTGCAAGCGCGGGCGCATTTCTGCAAGGATCCAACAGCGTGATTATGTGGCAGATGCGGGGAGTCTTCTCATCATTTTCAGCGGGCAGATTCTGGAGAATGTGGAGCTTTCTGAGGACTGCATTGTCATTTTTGTGGCTGTGGATTCGGAATATATCATGACTGAGATCCGCGGTCCTCACGGGCGTAGTCTCAGGCAGTGGGTGTTGCATAATCAGGAGCCGACTCTTGTCAGTATTGATGAGAATGAGGCTCTGAATTTCGAGAAATTGTGCCAGTCTCTCAAGTTTATTGTAAAGAATTCTGATTCTGAGACTTCCGACGGTATTCTGTCCGGTTTTACCTATATTTTCGCAAGTCTGCTTCTGAAGTGGCGCAAGAGGTCCACTGAGGATTGCGCCCATGATGACTCTTTGCCGGACGGCGGTCTGGTCTATACCCGTGAGCGGGAAGTCCTTTTCCGTTTCCAGTCGGACATCCATAATTTTTCCCGCAAGGACCGTTCCGTGGGTTTCTATGCCCGTCGTCAATGCATTTCCGAGAAGCATTTTTCCCGTCTTGTCAAGAAGGCCTCAGGATGCAAGCCTCTGGACCTTATTCGTGATTATGTCATTCTGGATGCCAAGAGTCTTCTCCTCTCCGGCAAGTATTCTATCAAGCAGGTCTCTGAAATGCTAGGTTTCCAAAATCATTCCTTCTTCACCCGTTTCTTCCGCACATCTGTCGGCAAGACTCCCGGCGAATTCATGCTGGACGAGTAACGTGAAATAGCCACATGACACGTTTTCGGAGGCTACGTGCTTTTTTTGCCCCACTTGACAGCAACCTGTTCAGGTCTTCTTCACCCGTTTCTTCCGCACATCTGTCGGCAAGACCCCCGGCGAATTCATGCTGGACGAGTAACGTGAAATATCTACATGACACGTTTTCGGAGGCTATGTGCTTTTTTGGGGTCCTCTTGACAGCAGCCTGTTCTGGCCTTCGCATCCTTCTTAAGGATGCTACGTATTTCTTCGACCCTCTTGACAGCAACCTGTTCTGGTCTTCGCATCTTTCTTTAGGAGGCTACTTATTTTTTTTTTTTTTTTTTTTTTTTTTTTTTTTTTGACCCTCTTGACAGCAGATGGATTCGCTAAATGCTTGGTAGTCAGATGCTTACTGTGTTTTTGTAATGCCAAGAGGTGCTTTCAAAAGGAGGTCTTGGCAGGGGCTGGAATGCTCCTTTGTTTGTGTAATATGTTGCAGTAGAGTGAGTTATGTTCGTTTGCTGCCTGCTGATGTTCTGCCAAGAGGGTCGAAAACTATAGAAGTTGGCGGAGGATTTGTCGGCTTATTCCGACAAGGCGGGATAATGTAGGAAATGACAGCCGGTATCGTTTTTTCATCATAGACGCAAGCGATATTTTTTCTTCTATGGACAGTTCTGTAAGCTGCTTCTTGCGAAAGTGGTTGAGGATGAGTGTGTTCCTTGATTCGCACAGTTCTTCGTCAGAGTAATGGAATTTGGATAGGATACCTGTATCTTGTTCGATTATCAAATCATTGTTCTTAGTTATGTGGTATATAAGTTGGGCAGGTTTTCCGAATATTATTTCGACATCCTTATAGTCTGTGTATTCTCCGGGAAAGATCAGACCGTTGTTGTTTATTCGCCAACCGTCCGGGAATGCTCCATGACTGTGAGTTATTGATCTGAGCCTCTCTCTTCCAATATTCTTTACGATGTCCCAGACTTCTTGCCTGAATATTCTGGAACCGAAATACAGACAGGCAGAACTCCATCTGTATTCTGTCGGAGAGATAAGCAATCCGGCGGATATCGGATTTCTAAGCACATATGCAATGGCATTGACGCAATACTCTGGATCTGACATACACTTGAATCCAATGTCAGCTCCTTTAAGGCTTCGTTCTTTTCCATATGTGATTTTCAGATAATTGCCAATCAGAAGTTTGTAATATCGCATGAATGAGATGCCTTCTTCTTCAGAACTGTCAATGACAAAGTGAACGTGGTTTCCCATCAGGCAGAAAGCGAGAATCCGGATATTGTCGAATTTTAATTTGCAAAGTCCGATGGCATTCATTCCATAAGTGAAGTCCTGGTCAGACGTGAAAATGAGTCCTTTTTTTAGGCCGTTTGTACAGAAATGATAGAGCATGTCGTTTTTGTACAAAGTAAGCTGTTGTAAACCATTTTCAAAAAATGAAATTGGTTTTTCTATAAAAAATGCGTCGGGTGTGCTTGTATATGGGTTTTGTCAATGACATTAGACGGAAAAGTGTTGCAGTTGAGGTCTGATTGCTGTTTCTCGGTAAGCGTCTCAGCAGTTATTTTTTTGCAATATGAACCATTTGCGCATCCTTACATTGACATAACCGCTCCTGGTCTCAGCAGTTACGTATTGCAACATGAACCCCGAAATCTATCTGTCTGACTTTCGGTAAGCGTGTCCTGAGTTACGTCTTGACGCGTTGCCAGTGGTTCCGAACTTTCGACCCTCTTGACAACAACCTGTTCTGGCCTTCGCATCCTTCTGTAGTAGGCTACGTATTTCTTCGACCCTCTTGATAGCAGATGGATTCACTAAATACTTGCTAACCAGATGTTTACTGTGTTTCTGTAATGTCAAGAGGTGCTTTCAAAAGTGGGTCTTGGCAGGGGCTTGAATGCTCTTCTTTTTGTGCAACATGTTGCTGTAGAATGAGTTATGCCCAGTTGCTGCCTGCTGGTATCCTGCCAAGAGGGTCGAAAAATAATGTGCTTCAGTGGTTTGTCCAGTTTCTGCTGTGGCTTCCTGTGCCCATTCATATGTTCAGTTTCTGCTGGGGCCGCCGGTGCCCATTCGTAGGTGCAATATAAAAAACATCCGGGTGACCAGGTGCGATACCTGGCCACCCGGAGGAGACTGTTTTAAAAGTCAAACATCCCTCAGTGAGAATAGAGAATCCGCTTCTGGCCCTTGTAAAGGGGTACGGAGTATTTTAGTAACGTGAAAAAAAATAACCTGCCTCAGATTAGGAGAAGATTTTCGAGGATAGATCTATTTTCGAAGAAGGAGTGTGCCGGTGGCACATGACTGATGAGAAAACAGATATAGAGCGAAAAGATTCCTTAAGATGAGGCAGGTTATTTATTTTGAAGGTTACTTAGTCTCGCGAGGAGTTTTAAGACCACCCGGAGGGTGTATTTGTCTGTCCCGGGATGCGGGACCGGTCTGCTATTTTACTGACAGCGAATCTGCTGCGGCCTTGGCGGCTTCACATGCCGCTCCTGCCTTGTGAAGCGGAGACGACAGACCGATGAACTCGAGGTTGCCTGTGAAATACAAGGCCAGGAATGCTATGGCCAGGATGATGAGAACTGTCGGCAGCCACATCTTCCAGGCTGGAGTCTTCTGGTCATATGGATCGGCCAGCTTGAGCTTCGGATACTTGGCGACTGTCGTAAGCTTGCCGCCGAAGAGAATGTTGACCAGTACCTTGGAGTTGATTGCCCAGCCGTTGGCATTGAGAATCGGGCCCAGGTTGCGCTTGCGGAGCTTTGTCCATGCGATGAAACATGACGGGCCGGAAATTACTAGCATCAGACCCAGAAGAATCAGGATCTGGTCACGAAGCGGTGTTTTCTGGATACCTGCGATAATTTTGGTGAAGGCCGAGCCTATGTAGCCAATAGCCATACCCAATGCGGCAAAGATACCGGCAAACTTGGCGATGTCGAAAGCCTGTTGCTTGTCTGTCTTGGCAGCATCGGCAGCGCCTGGGGTCTTGGCAGCCGCAGTCTGGACCTTGGCCTGCAAGTCGGCATTGATCTTGGCATCCTTGTCGGCGGCGGACTTGTTGATTATTCCCACGCAGAACTCCCAGGCTTTGCGATACGGAGCCCAGAAAGCCTGGCTGATACTTACAGGGTTGTCCACCACCTTGGTTATGACAGCGTCCCAGTTGTTTCCCTGAAGGTCATAGAAGATACCGTTCTTTCCCGGACGTAGATCGAAAATGTCTCCGTCTGTCATAACTGCCACAGCATCCATTGACTTTCCGAGGACCTTGGATGTTGCCTTGAAATATATGAGGAAAATGCCGCTCTGGGCAGCCATATCCGCATGTTTGCTCATGTCGGAAATACGGATACACAAATCGCAGCACCTCTGGTCAATATACAACTGGCCCAGCTCGAACATTGCCCTGACGCCTGGAGCACGGGAATAGAAATCCGTGAACAGGACGAAATTCTTCAGAAGCCTGTAGAAATCCCTGTAATAGTACATCAGTTTCTTGACGTCGTCGATGGAACTGGACTCAGCAGCGAGTGCCTTGTCCCGCTCAACTAGTGCGAGAAGCGCTTCCTTTTCTCCGGCAATCAGAATGGCATTGATCCTGATCTCTCCGAGCGGCTCGACCTCGGCGCCTTTTTTCGCGCCCAGCCAGGCAGCATAATCATTGAAAGTGGTCTCGACAGATCTCCAATCAGCCTCGGTCATTTCCGTCTTGCCGGAAAATCCGGTGAGAGAGGCAAGAGCATCGAACCTTTTCTGCCATGCGGGGTTGATGGCGGCCAGGTCCAATGTCCTTGCTGCCTTCGGAGCGGCGATAGGGCAGGAGTCAATGTCATTGATGTCGGTCACGGCGACATTGACAGCCTTCGCTACCTCAGTGTCGAAAGCCACGAGACGGCAGCGCGTGAAATAGTCGTTCATCTTGTCTTTCAATGCGTTATATGCGTCGAAAGCGGCTGCTGTACGTTCACCATAAGGCATGACAGGAGCGCTGGATTTCCATGCGGCCCAGTCAGCGCAAGATGCATAGAATTTCTCTATCAGTTCAGCATTGACACCCTTCTCTCCGCTTCTGTCCTCCACAGAGCCGACAGTCGCGATAATGTCTGCGATAATCTGTTTCTGAGCATCATCCGAAGTGGAAAGAGCTGTGATGATACCGTCGCCATTCAGCTTCGTGCCGGCAAAAATAGCCTTCGAGTCTGACGCGTCGGCGAGGGAAATTTCATCCTTGTCAGTGCCAAGATTCTTCAAAATCTGCCTGGCGGAATTGTAAAGTCCCTTTCCGGCTGCGGTGGAAGTGTCAATGTTATTGAGTTGGAGGACGCTGTCTCCGTTCAGTATGCTGTCCTTGTCTTTAATTACTGAGGTAAGCCATTGTGCAGCCTGCACAACTTCATTGACCATAATCTTTCCATCCTTTTCAGTATCAAGGTATTCCAGAGTCTGCTTGTCGAATTCAAGTCCCTCCACCGGGCAGCTCAGCACTGTCCAAAGTTTCTGGTCAAGTTCTCCGAGGTGGGCGATATCCTCTCCGGAGCCTATTTTCACTCTGATTGCTCCTCCGAGGGAACAATACTGCCATTCGTATTTAGAAGCCATATTTATAGGTTTGTTTAAGTTGTTTTCCTGATAGCCGTATATCATTGACAATCATCTGTTTCCGATTACATAGAAACATGATGTCGTGAACCAGTTCCTAAGGTATGGGATGTGTCCGAGCCAGTTCCAGAGGAGGCGCGGACGGAGGTGGAATTTTGCTTTATAATGCGGACTGATGAACCAGAAGGTCCTGTCAATGATCTTGTAATCGTGTCTTGTGCAGAGCGTTTCGAATTTCTCCGGGGACATGCGGGACCTCTTGATGCTCATCAGTTCATCTATCTTGGCCTTGTCCTCTCCGAACATCCTTAGCCAGCCTTTGTATATGCATGCCGGCAGGACGTGGTAGAATGGCACTTTCGAGCACATTTTGCCCCTGCAGATCTGCTGATGACCGCCGAAAGGCATCTGCCAGGCCGGAAATCCGAAAAATACTATTCCGTCTTGTTTCAGATAGAAGCGCAGGCGTGCGAAAAATGCATCCTTGCCTTCGGGTTCGATATGTTCAATGACATCGTGAATCAGTATGACATCGAATTTGTCTTCTCCTTCGAACGGATTGGTTTTCAGGAAGTCAGCGCAAGAGAATACGCCATCGGCGCCATTTGCGGCAAAGAACTTTCTGGCATTGTCAATCTTTCCTGGCGCGAGATCCAGACCTGCCACGAAGCAGCCCATCTTGGCGAAAGGAAGCAGATTACCGCCTTCGCCGCAGCCGATTTCCATGATTCTGCTGTTCTTGTCAATGTCTTTGAATCTTTTTATATAATCAATGTAGTAACCGGCTGATGTCTCTGCCAGTTCGTTGAAATATCTTTCTCTGTCAATGTATCTGTTCTGCATATTGTCGTGTCTGTCACGGATGTGGTGTGGAAACGTCCCTCATCGGGGGGCTTAAGAATGTCCGGACTTACAAATATAACTCAAGTTTCGTAAGTTGTCAAATTTGCCGGGTACTTGCGTGGATATGAGGTTTTCCGCTTGACGGAAGATTATGGACCCAGTACAAATCCAGCCGTAATTCAGGCTCCGACAAGTCTGTTCCATGCGATAAAAATTTAACGTTAAGTAACGTGAAAAAAATAACTTGCCTCAGATTAGGAGAAGATTTTCGAGAATAGATCTATTTTCGAAGAAGGAGTGTGCCGGTGGCACATGACTGATGAGAAAAAAGATATAGACCGAAAAGATTCCTTAAGATGAGGCAGGTTATTTTTTGAAGGTTACTAAATTAACGAAATTTGAAAAATATTTATCGATATTCGTAAAAAGTTATTATATTTACGGCAACAAACCTGGGCAATGCCCGCAAAATATCATGACTATGATGACAGAATGGTGGACCTCACTTGACATTTACATGAAAATTCTATGGTGCATCGCCATAGCCACTTCATTGACTTTCGTCCTTCAGAGTATTCTGACCTTTATCGGTGTGGACTCCGGCGGTGATTTCGACACTGACATTGACACGAACTTTGACAGTGCCCTCGACTCTCATCCTACTTTTGAAGGGGATTCTTCGATGAATCTCTTCACTTTCCGGAATCTCATCAATTTTTTCCTCGGCTTCAGCTGGACGGCGATTCTCCTGCACGGAAAGTTCGCGTCGGAGGCACTGGCATTGACATTGGCCGTACTCGTGGGCGCCGGCCTCGTTCTGGTGGTCATGTGTATGTTCAAATGGCTCTCCGGAATGCAGCAGTCCGGAAATATCAATGTCTATAAGTCGGCTGTCGGCTGCCAGGGGAAGGTTTATCTGACTGTCCCTGAGGAGAGGAAGGGTACCGGAAAGGTGCAGATTTCTATCAATGAATCTGTGCGTGAGTATGACGCGGTGACGGATGGTGATTCCATCAGGACAGGAACGCCTGTCAAGGTCATCGAAGTCATTGACCCGAATACTCTTCTTGTCGAACCTCTGGAGTCATTGATAATATAATTCGAGTTTCGCGGAAACGCCGCTTTTGGAGTACTTTCGTGCAGGTGATAAACCTTCATTTTCGCAGACGCTCAGTGGGTCGGATGACTTGCGGAGAACGATAATTTAACATTGACAAAACCATAATACATTATAGATATGGAAGTTATAATTCTTATCGCCATTGCGGTAGTGGTGCTGATAGTCACTCTCTCCGCTATTTTGAGACGCTACAAGCGTTGTCCTTCTGATAAAGTTCTCGTGATTTACGGAAAGACGGGGAAGAACAAGAGCGGGGGAGCGTCCTCTGCAAAGTGTATCCACGGAGGTGCTTCTTTCATCTGGCCGGTGTTCCAGAGCTATGCTTTTCTGGATCTTACTCCTATTTCTATCGAGTGCAATCTGACCAATGCGCTCAGTAAGCAGAATATCCGTGTGGATGTGCCGTGCCGATTTACCGTGGGAATCTCTACGGAGCCTGACAATATGACCAATGCCGCTGAGCGACTTCTGGGGCTGACTATCGAGAATATCCAGAATATTGCGACTGATATCCTTTTCGGTCAGCTGAGGCTTGTCATCGCGACGATGGATATCGAGGAAATCAACTCTGACCGCGACAAGTTCCTTGCAAATGTCAGTACTAACGTCGAGGCGGAGCTCCGCAAAATCGGATTGAAGCTTATCAATGTCAATGTTACTGATATCCGCGATGAGTCCGGCTATATCGAGGCTCTCGGAAAGGAGGCTGCGGCAAAGGCCATCAATGATGCCAAGAAGAGTGTTGCCGAGCAGAATCGTTTCGGTGAAATCGGTAAGGCTGAGGCGGACAGGGATAAGGATATCCGTATTGCCGAGACTGTGAGAGATACCAGGATTTCGACTGCTGATGCCAATGCAAAGGCTGTTGAAGGTGAGAACAATTCCAAGATTGCCATTGCGAATTCTGATGCGATAAGGCGTGAAAAGGAGGCTGAGGCTTCAAGGATTGCGATTGCCGCCGAGAAGGTTCAGGCTGCAAAGGCGATGGAGGAGGCTTACCAGGCTGAGCAGAGTGCCGAGCTTGCTCGTGCTGCCAGGGAGCAGGCTACCCAGCAGGCCAATATCGTGGTTCCGGCCCAGATCGAGAAGGAGAAGGCTATCATTGACGCGGAGGCCGAGGCTGAAAAACTGCGCAGGACGGCGCAGGGTGAGGCTGATGCGATTTATGCGAAGATGGCTGCGCAGGCGAAGGGTATCGAGGAGATTCTCACGAAGCAGGCTCAAGGCTTCCAGAGGCTTGTCAATGCTGCTGAGGGGGATGCCCAGAAGGCTGTTCTCATGCTTATCGCTGACAAACTTCCTGAACTTGTCAAGACTCAGGTCGAGGCTGTCAAGGGTATCAAGATAGATAAGGTTACTGTCTGGGATGGCAATGGAAAAGGTGACGGCAAGACTTCTACCGCCAATTTCATTTCAGGTATGATGCAGTCCGTGCCGCCTCTGGACGAACTTTTCAAGATGGCAGGAATGAATCTTCCTAGTTATCTGAAGGGTGTTGAGGAGCAGAAGTGTGAGTCTGCGGATGTGAAGGATGGTAAATAAGAAACTCTACCGGTACGGATATGTCTATAATAGTAAACATTGATGTCATGCTGGCACTTCGGAAGATGTCGAGCGGGGAACTTGCCGAGAAGGTGGGTATCTCCGCCACGAATCTTTCGATTCTCAAGACAGGAAAAGCCAAGGCAATACGCTTCTCTACTTTGGATGCGCTTTGCCGTGCTCTGGATTGTCAGCCGGGTGATATTCTTGAATACACGCCGGACTGAACGGGTTTTCGGGTATCGCCTTTGCGTAACTTGAGGCAGGTTATTTTTTTGAAGGTTACTTAACACATCATTGACGAATGTGCGCCTGAGGATTTAACTCTATAGCTTGCGGTTCGCGTAGTTCGCGATGCAGTCCGGAATCTGGATCTGGTAGTCCGGGTCGTCAATCAATGGCGATGTGAGAAGCAGGTCCGCAGTCGTACGGTTAGTTGCAAATGCAATATTATACAGGGATGCCAGTCGTGACAGTGCAGAAACGTCATTCTGGTGTCCCTGTACTATGAGGTTGTCACAGAAGAAGATAAGCATGTCTATTTTTCTCTCTGCGATCATGGCTCCTATCTGCTGGTCTCCGCCGAGAGGGCCTGACAAGAGTCTTGTGACCTTGTCTTTGAAAGGGAAATACTTTGTGCCGTCTTTTTCCAATGACAGTTCGCTGATGAGTCGTCCGGTGGTTCCGGTAGCGAACAGATTATGCTTTGAAAGCATTGCAGCATTGAATTTTACCCAAGAAAGAAGTTCGTCTTTTCTTCCGTCATGCGCTACGAGCGCGATGTTTAACTTTTTCATATTCCGTAAAATTAACCCTGTGCCGGTCAGTTTGTCTCTGTCCGGCACAGGATCCAGTTGCTGCAAATTCCATGCGTGAAATCGCGACTGTTCAGTAACTTGAAAAAATTGAAGGTTACTTGATCAGGTTCAGGAATTCGTTTCTGGTTCTGGCTGATGTCATGAATGCTCCGGAGAATGCTGATGTCGTGGTTACTGCATTGGCCTTCTGTATGCCTCTGATCTGCATGCAGGTGTGTGATGCTTCTATCACGACTGCGACTCCGAGCGGGTGCAGTGCTTCCTGGATGCAGTCTCGTATTTCTACTGTCAGTCTTTCCTGTACCTGGAGTCGTCTGGCGTATGTCTCTACGACTCTGGCTATCTTGCTGAGTCCGGTGATCTTGCCGTTAGGAATGTATGCGATGTGCGCTTTGCCGATGAACGGGAGCATGTGGTGCTCGCACATTGAGTAGAGTTCAATGTCTTTGACCAATACCATTTGCTGGTATTCTTCGTCGAAGATGGCTGATTTTACCAGTTCAACGCCATTTTGCGAGTATCCTTTTGTCAGGAATTGCAGTGATTTCGCAACGCGCTCAGGTGTCTTCAGCAGTCCTTCTCTTTCCGGGTTCTCGCCCAGAAGTCTGAGGATCTCTTTCACATGCACCGCAATCTGTTCCGTTGCGTCTTTGTCGTATATGTCTTCAGATACGTATCCCATAAAAATGTTATCAGTTCTGTAATGTTCAACTTTCCGGTTCCTTACTTTCGGCTGTTTTCTGCTTTTTGTGAGGAACGTTTTTAATCAATGCTGCAAAATTACTGAAAAAAAGTTCATTATATTGATTTTTTCCATATATTTGCGGCCCGTACGGGAATTACGTGCGTATAACATTGATATTAACGGGGAGAATCGCGTTTTATTTGTTGGAAATGCTCTTTCTTAGGGTATTTTGTGCGGTAGAGGCTGTTTTCCCGATTAAATGGAGATTTGAGAATATGTTTTGGACACTTGAACTGGCAAGCAGTTTGGACGATGCTCCATGGCCTGCATCAAAGGATGAACTTATCGACTATGCAAACCGCTCCGGTGCTCCTGAAGAGGTTATAGAGAACCTCCAGGAACTCGAGGATGACGGCGAGGTCTATGAAAGTATAGAGGATATTTGGCCGGATTATCCTACTAAGGATGACTTTTTCTTTAACGAGGAGGAGTATTAGTAGGTAAGTAGTTAAGCAGCAATAATTTAGGTGGCTCATCTAAGGTAAGTCTTTAGATGAGCCGCTTTGCGTTGAATCGCACTAGACCGCATTCAATCGCATCCTATGCAAATCAAAGTTACCTTACCAGTTACCTTAAGAGTTACCTTAAGAAAAAAAGGACGGTCTAGTTTTTCTTAAACGTGGGACCGGCAGAAGGCTCGAATATAGTGGCATATAATGGAGTCCTGTGGCATTGCTATAGTGGTTAACGTCTTTATGACTATGCTGTGGTCTGCTACTGGGCTGACAAAGAATCCGACCATTTTCCGGTAACAGCCACTTATGTAATTAGATAAATAACCTTACACACCTTCAGCCAAGGCGATTGACGCCTCACGCAAATATCATTTTTGCATAAACAATTGCAGCGTCCACCTGATGGCTGAAGGAGTTTCAGGGCAGAAATTTTCAGTAATTGTTTTCCGAATCTTTTGAGAATCTGCTCGTAAGCATCGATACGGCGGTCTCTCAGGAACGGACAGCCGCGGCGCACATATTCCGTGCGAAAGACTCTACTCCAAGTTCCTTTTTGTCAGCTCATCAAAACGCTTCAGTGTTAAAAAAGTCGAATACTCGGGAGTATGCGATTCGCTCGGGAGAGAGATGATTTCCCCGGATATGCATTACATCGATTGCAAACCTCATTGGAGCCTGTCTCGAAGACGGCACGGAACTCATCCCACCAGAGTGGTTCGGTTGCGTATTCAACTCTGCACGTGGAAAATTTATGGTAAAGAGCAGTCCGGACAAACTAATGGACAGCTTCAAGCTTTTCAAAGGCGAAGCCTATCACATAAGGTTTTTCTAAGTAAACTCAAAGAATGAGTTGAACTAAGAATAAATTGATTAAATTTGCAAAATTCATTTGAGGGTAGTAACCACCAAACGTTGATTTAACAGAAGTTATAACTGACAAAATTTTAATTAAATAGTAACCTTATATATGTACAGACACATAATCGCCGTATATCAGGACAATGCCGTCATTGACATTCATCATCGCGGGAAAAGCGTCTATATACTGAACGCATCCGGTTCTGACAGCATTGTCGTACGCTGCGGCAACAAGTCAAAAACGGTGAAAGTTCCATGCGGTGATTGGAACAAACTCAGATAATTCTAGTATTCATATGGCCAGGCAGATAAAGATCAAGGATATAGCCAAGATGGCTGGTGTCTCATCCGGCACAGTGGACCGTGTGCTGCATAATAGGGGAGGTGTCTCAGAATCAAGCAGGAAAGCGGTGGAACGCATACTGACTGAAGTGGGATACCGTTATAATATACATACTTCTGCAGTATCATTGACAAAGGAATTCAATCTGGTCATTACGACTCCGAGCGGAATTCTCGGGGAGTATTGGGGCTCGGTCATGTCCGGAATTGAACATGCACTCAAGGAATTCTCTGATATCAATATCCATTTCAGGCAGGCATTGTACAATCAGTTTGATGTCTATTCTTGCCGTTCCGCGTTTGAATCTGTGTTGGAGATGTCGCCAGATGCTGTGATTATCGGGCCTACATTTGCCTCTGAGACAGTTCGCCTTTGCAATGAACTTGACAAGTCTGAGGTGCCTTATGTCTTTGTAGACTCTGTTATTGACGGAACTAGTCCAGTCGCTTCATATACGACTGACCAATATGCCTGCGGACATCTTTTGGGGAGGCTTTTGTCTTCATTTACTCCGAGTAATGCAAAATTTGCAATTTGTGGAACTGCGCGTGTAGGTGATGAGCGGTCCAACAATACCAGAGAACGAAAAAAAGGGTTCTTGGCATATTTTAAGGAGACTGACCGTTCTGGAAGTGTTACTGAAATACGCTTTTCCATTTCTAATCCCAAAGAAACTGAAAACCTTATTCTGGATATGGTGGAGAATAATCCAGACATCAAGGGTATTGCAGTTCTCAATTCGAGAGGTTATGTAGTGGCTGATATTCTCCGTCGCCATGGTATTGACGATATCCGGCTTATGTCGTTCGATCTTACATCGAATAATGTTCGCTGTATTCAGAACGAGTCTATTTCCGCAGTTCTTTGTCAACGTCCTGAACTGCAGGGTTTCTTCTCAGTAAAGTCACTTATTCATTGGCTGCTTTATCGTAAGACTGATGCAGACCGGCATCATAAAATGCCGATAGATGTCGTGTTCAAGGAGAATTTGCCGTTCTATAAGGAAATCGTGGATTCTGATTAATCTCCAACTTTCTTATTTATTGATTTCTGGTGTGTTATATTCTTGCTGATGTGCAGGCGAGAGGAATTTCGTGAATTATTTTTTCGTGCACGTGCACAATTATGAAATATATTACTATATTTGCAGAAACAAATGAACACATCAAAACAAATCGTCCAATAAATAAGATTGTCTATGATAAAAATGACTGAAAGTTGGCGCTGGTATGGCCCAAATGACCCTGTATCATTGTCTTATATCAAACAGGCTGGAGTTACTGACATTGTTCATGCTCTTCACCACATACCGAATGGAGAGGTTTGGACGGTGGATGAAATCCGCAAGCGACAGAATATCATTGCGGAATATGGCCTTAAATGGAGCGTTGTCGAGAGTGTTCCTGTGCATGAGCACATAAAGACACGTGAAGGAAAGTATCAGGAATACATTGACAATTACAAGCAGTCATTGCGTAATCTCGCCGAGTGCGGTATCAAGTGTGTTACTTATAACTTCATGCCTGTTCTTGACTGGACGAGGACTGACCTTGCTTGGGAAATGCCGGACGGCTCCAGGGCGTTGAGATTCGAGAAGGCTGCATTTATGGCTTTCGACCTGTTTATTCTTGGTCGTAAAGCGGCTTTCGACGAGTATTCTCCAGAAGAAATCGCGCGGGCTAAGGCAAGATACGAGAAAATGGATGATGCGGAAAAGTCCCTTGTTACACGAAATATGATAGCAGGACTGCCTGGCAGCGAAGAAAGTTTCACATTGGACCAGTTCCGCAGTGCACTTGCGCGTTATGATGGCGTTACTGAGGATATGCTCAGAACTAATCTCATATATTTTCTCAATGAAATATGTCCAGTTGCCGATGAATGCGGGGTGATGATGGTCATTCATCCTGATGATCCGCCTTACCCTATACTCGGCCTTCCAAGAATTCTTTCTACTGCTGAGGACTTCAGAAAACTGATATCTGCAGTGCCGAACAAATCAAATGGACTGTGTTTGTGTACAGGTTCTTTCGGTGTCCGAGCCGACAATGATATGGTTTCCATGATGTACGAGTTTGCAGACAGAGTGGGTTTTGTGCATCTGAGAAGCACGAAGAGAGATGAAGAAGGCAATTTCTACGAAGCAAATCATCTGGAGGGTGATGTAGATATGTACGGTATGATGAAGGCATTGCTGGAAGTGCAGCAGAAAACCGGTGTCAGCATCCCTGTCAGACCTGATCACGGACACCAGATGTGTGACGACCTGAACCGCAAATCGAATCCCGGATATTCCTGCTATGGCAGAATGAGAGGAATCGCTGAGCTTCGCGGTCTTCAGATGGGTATTGCCCGTTCAATGGAAAATAACAAATAACATACGTTGAAAATGGAATCGAATTTATTTGATGTTAAAGGAAAAGTAGTAGTGATGACAGGCGCCTGTGGCGTTCTGGGAAGTACTATTGTCAAGTATTTTGCCTCACAAGGTGCGTCCGTTGTCCTTCTGGATCTTGAAAGGGCAGCTGCCATCGGCGAAAAAATCGTTGCTGAAATCAAGGCTGACGGGGGAGAGGCCTCATTCTTCGCCACTAATGTCCTGGATAAGTCTGTTCTTGAGAAGAACAATGAGCAGATTCTCTCCAAGTACGGAAAAATCGATGTCCTGCTGAATGCCGCAGGAGGAAATATGGCATCAGCTACAGTTCCGCCTGACAAAACCATCTTCGACCTCGACGTGGAAGCGGTCAAGAAGGTAACCGAGCTGAACTTGTTCGGCACCATTATTCCGACAATGGTTTTCGCCAAGTCAATGGTGGAGACAGGCAAAGGTTCCATCATCAACTTCGCATCTGAGTCTGCGCTCCGTCCTCTGACCAGAGTGGCTGGCTATGGTGTCGCCAAGGCCGCTGTCGCAAACTGGACCAAATACCTGTGCGCAGAGCTCGCGATGAAATTCGGAGAAGGTCTGAGGGTCAATGCAATAGCTCCCGGCTTCCTTCTTACAAACCAGAACCGCGCCCTGCTTGTGAATGAAGACGGCTCATTGACCGCCCGCTCCCATACCATTCTGGCCCATACACCTGTCGGCAGATTCCTCGAGCCGGATGAACTGGTAGGAACTCTTCACTACTTGGCATCCGACGCCTCCAAAGCAGTCACCGGCACCGTATGCGTCGTGGACGGCGGCTTCGATGCGTTTTCGATATAAATGACATAATCATCCTAATTTTTAACCAATAATTAATAATTCCAATCAGTAGTTGAACTACTGTAAAAACAATGTGTTACAAAGCTTAGA
>ERZ1026901.3-NODE-3-length-187292-cov-126.276452_pt1 | contig 187292 bp, 137 predicted proteins | sample MGYA00380179_ERZ1026901 | MGnify/ENA primary metagenome ERZ1026901 (study PRJEB33269, sample SAMEA4719815) | human gut metagenome | biome: human-associated habitat; feature: organic feature; material: feces | place: Cameroon | collected 2013-10 ... | reverse complement strand
AACCCGGATCAAAGGTTTAGGAAACCTCCGTTCTATCCATTGAACTATAGGAGCATCTTCCTATCCTAATCAAAGAAAGATCGTTTGTTTGATTTATACGGCATAAGATTTTGCAAAATTATTGATTTTTTTCGGAACACCGAAATAAAAGAGGCGCTTTTATACGCAATAGACTAAAGTTTCGAAATTGCTTGGGCTGCTGAGTTGTATGGTTTCTCCGCTGACGGGATGGCGAAACTCTATGCTGGCAGCGTGCAGATACATGCGCTGACGGGTGGCGCCTCGACCGTAGAGGGGGTCGCCGAGGATGGGCGTAGCAAGACCTTCGGGGTGGGCGCAGTGAACACGCAGCTGATGGGTTCGACCCGTATGCGGAGTGAGCAAGACGTGGGTGATGCCTGAGGGGAACACTCTCAGGACATGAAAGTCGGTGACGGCGGGCTTGCCTGTCTGATAATCCACCTGCTGACGGGGTCGGTCAGAGAGGTCGGGGGAGAGCGGCAGGGTGATGCGACCGTCGCGTCCGTCGTCGCTCATGGTGCGGAACGGGGTGTCGGGGAGGCGTTCCGTGATGCCGTCGAGCAATGCCTCGTAGCGCTTCTTCACCTCACGAGAGGCAAACTGGCGCTGCATTTCAGTGTAGACAGCGTCGTTAAGGGCGAGGACAAGCAGACCGCTTGTGTCCATATCGAGGCGGTGAACGGCTTTTACCGTGACTGTTTTTTCCGTCACACTCTTTCCTTCGGCATTGCGACGTTCCAGCATTCGCTTTACAAATTCCTCCACGTTAGCAGCCGAATCGTCCTCCGTCACCATCATTTCCTTGCCTGGAACGGAGAGCATACCGGAAGGCTTGTCCACCACAATGATGGCTTCGTCCTCGAAGACGATGCGCGGTTCGCCGACGTTTCTTACGCGTTGGAGCGGATTGGGTTCGACGTCCAGCCCGATGAGCATGTGCGTAAGGACGGGCAGACACTTCGAACGGCAGGCTGGATAGTAATGCAGATGGTGTCGAATCTCCTGACGTGGCGAGTCGCCCCACCAAAATTCAGCCATACATAGCGGCTCAAGTCCGTGACTGTAAGCATACTGCAGGAGCTTCGGAGCACAGCAGTCGCCGGTTCCAGCGGGTGGCATTGTTCCGGTTTTCTCGAGGAAAATGTCGGTAATGTCGCGTATTTCGCCACGAGCGTTAAGCATGCGATATTGGGCGAAGAGCCACTTCTGCAGTTCGTCACTCATCTCGCTGCGACGATGGCGCAACGCTTCTATTCGCAAGCGATGATGTTCCACCTCCTCACGCAGCTCCGCAAGCTTCAGTTCCGTTTCTTTCTTGAAGCGTCTGAGTTGCGCTTTCATATACTGGCTTTCCTTTATCATGGCAGCTTCCTCGTCCTTTGAGATCGGACCGCTTGCCCTTCGCTCGTCACGTCGGGCCTTCGCTGCGACTATATCCGCCTTGCGTTCAGCCATCTCATTGGCGTAAAGAGCCTTAGCGTCAGCCAGCCTTTGCTGCGTTTCCTTATATTCCGGGGCATTCTTGAGAGCCTCAACCTCATGGTTAAGAGCCGATATCTCTGCCTCGGTGAGCTTGAAATGTCCGTCCGGACGTTGCGCATCGAAGACCGGCGGCACGAAGAAAGACCAGTCATTGCGACCCGATAGCAGACCGGAATAGGCTGCAATGAAAGCGTATGGCGCTGCTTCCGCTGCCCCATCGCTCACCAATGGCTGACCGTCCGCAGCCTCATTCCTCACCACGAGCACTCCGAACATCTTTCCCCCACCCTCTCCGTCGCATACACCTGACGTACGGATATGACGCTGCACAGCCTCTGCCGCCAACTCACACAGCGGATGAGGAGCGTAGCAGAAGGGGAATGTGAACTGTTTCGGGGGCTGAATATCGGTGTAAAGAGGATGTATGATGTTGCTCATAGTAAGTATGAAGTGTAATAAGAGGTGGGGAATAGACAAGGCAAAGTTAGTAAAAATCTTCGCCATACGCATAAATGCACAATATAATATATGATATTTCGATAATTTTGTCTACATTTGCATTGGCTCGAATGCCACTGGCATCGCACCTAACAGCCGAAAGCATACTTAAAGAATAACATAAAAACAGAAAACAAAATGAGTACACTGAAAAAAATGTTCGCCTCAAAGCTTCTTGAGGTAAAGGCCATCAAGCTTCAGCCCAACGATCCTTTCACATGGGCATCAGGATGGAAGTCGCCGATTTATACTGACAACCGCAAGACATTGGCTTATCCCGAACTCCGTTCTTTCGTAAAGCAGGAGCTTGTACACCTTATCCATGAGGAGTTTCCCGAGGCTACAGCCGTTGCAGGTGTTGCCACTGGAGCCATCGCCCAGGGCGCTCTCGTAGCTGACGAGCTGCTTCTCCCCTACTGCTACGTTCGTCCGAAGCCGAAGGATCACGGCATGGGCAACCAGATTGAGGGCACCATTCCCGAGGGAGCAAAGGTTGTAGTGGTGGAGGACCTTATCTCTACCGGCGGATCATCACTCAAGGCTGTCGACGCTCTGCGCAAGGCTGGCTTCGAGGTTGTGGGTATGGTGGCAAGCTATACTTACGGTTTCCCCGTTGCTGAGGAGGCATTCAAGGCTGCCAACGTTCGCCTCGTAACTCTCTCTGACTATGAGCACACCACAGCCATCGCCGCTGAGACTGGCTACATCAATAAGGAAGACCTCGAGGTTCTGGCTGAATGGCGCAAGGATCCGGCTAACTGGAAGAAATAACAAGAGCAGACGAAAATAACGAAATGAGTACATTCGAAAGTACAATCCGCCAGATCAACTATCCCCAGCAGAGCGTCTACTCGAAGCTCAGCGACCTTAACAACCTTGAGAAGCTCAAGGAGCGCATGGAGCTGATGAAGGACAGCATGCCGGAGGAAGCTCGTCAGCAAGCGGAGAAAATCAAGGACCTCACATTCGATGCTGACTCGATGTCTGTGAATGTGCCGCCGGTGGGTGCCATACGTCTGCGTATCGTAGACCGCGACGAGCCGAAGTGCATCAAGTTTGAGACAGAACAGAGTCCGATTCCCTTCAATTTCTGGATTCAGATTCTCCCCGTCACAACCATGACATCAAAGATGAAGCTCACGATAAAGGCTGACCTCAATCCCTTCATCAAGCAGATGGTGAAGAAGCCACTGCAGGAAGGAATAGAGAAGATAGCCGACGTGCTGCAGATGATTCAGTACGAATAACAGTTATAGTTGAGAGTTGGGAATTCTCAACTCTCAACTATAAATTATCAAATAGACAATTCTCAATTAACGAAACATGACACCGAGCAGAATCATTTCATTGTTCCTTAAGACGCGCACGTCATTTATCGTCACGTCGCTTAAGGCTTTCTTGCTGGCAGCACCGCTTCTCGTAGCCTGCTCAGCCGACTCATTCGACTTCTCCTCGCTACACGCCTACTTCGTTTTCGACAATTCCGTACATCAGGATCCGACGCTTCAAAGCGCACTCAACCCGATGTCACCGGGTGTGTTCTGCCGCATCCATGAGGGTTCGGAAGGCGGAGCGCTGTTCATTTACTTTGAGAGTAACCAGAGCAACAAGACCACAAAGGCAAAGGAGAACGCTGACGACCTGCGACGTACACGCGCCATCGGCGTATATAACAAGACGGGGGTGATAGTGGGTTACGGCAATCTTTCGTCACCTGCCACGCTGTATGCCTACGACAGTCAGTGCCCGGAATGTTATGCCAAGACCAATATGGTGTCATACAAGCTCAACATCAACTCCAAGGGATTTGCCACTTGCGCCAACTGCAAGCGCGAATACGACCTCAATAACAACGGCATCTGCAAGACGGGAGGCAAAAAACTAATCAAATACCGAGCCACTTCTACAGGCGCACTCGGCGTCCTCAGCATCAACAATTAAGCGCAGGCAGCAGGACGTAAAAGCTCAATTCTTATAGCTAAAATCAGTTAAAAAAGGCGCATTCCCTCATAAAATGTGTACGGAATGACAATTATTCCCCCTTAAAATGTGTATATTTGCGCAGTTATTCCCCCTTAAAATGTGGGCGAAACCGCAATTATTCCCTCATAAAATGTGATTCAACACATTCTTACGCCCTTATTTTCAACACATTAGAACGTATGGAAAGATTAGCTATAAAAGAACTCCTGAAATGGAAAACAAAAGAACATCGTAAGCCACTCATCATCGAAGGTGCAAGACAGGTGGGAAAAACCTGGCTTGTAAAGGATTTTGCACAAAAAAACTACAAGCAGTTGGCATACGTAAACTTCGAGGAGATGAAGATTCTACAGAATCTATTCGAACAAGATTTCGACATTTCGCGTATACTAACAGCCATTGGTGCTGCAACTAACGTAACATGCACGGAGGGTGATACGCTGATTTTTCTTGACGAAATACAGGCTGCACCGCATGCCATAACCTCGCTTAAGTATTTTTCGGAAAACGCCCCGGGCTATCATGTCATTGCTGCCGGTTCGCTTTTAGGAATCGAACTGCATCAAGGAGAATCATTTCCCGTAGGCAAGGTGGACTTTCTTTCTCTCCATCCCATGAGTTTCATCGAGTTTGTAATGGCTATGGGAGATAACAATTTGGCAAACCTGCTACAGTCAAAGGACTGGAACATGATAACAATGTTTGCTCCTAAATTCCAAGAACTGCTGAAGTATTATTACTATGTGGGAGGAATGCCTGAGGCTGTATTGGTTTTCAGCCAAAGCAGAAATTGGGAAGAGGTGAGAAATATACAAAAGGGCATTCTTAATAGTTATCAAAGAGACATGTCAAAACATGCTCCTTCCGAAATCGTACCACGCATCACGGACTTATGGAAGTCGTTGCCTGCTCAGTTAAGTAAAGAGAACAAGAAGTTCATATATGGCGTAATACGTGAGGGAGCAAGGGCGAGAGAATACGAAATTGCCCTGCAATGGCTGCAAGATGCCGGACTTATATATAAGGTATTCAACGTCAAAGCCCCAAGACTTCCGCTTGTCAGCTATGAAGACAGAGCCGCTTTCAAGATATTCGTCTTGGATGTAGGTCTTTTAGGAGCCATGTCAAACCTCAAGGCTTCCACTATAGTGGATGGCAACAGCATCTTCACTGAATTTAAAGGAGCGCTTACCGAGCAGTATGTCCTTCAACAGCTGATTCTCAAATACGAACCTTATTATTATGCAAGACCCAACAGTACGCAAGAAATCGACTTCCTCCTTCAAGACGATGAAGACTGCATTGTGCCGTTAGAGGTAAAAGCAGAGACAAATGTAAAGGCTAAAAGTCTGCGCCAGTTCGTAACGGACAATCATTCGCAGAAGGCATATCGTATCTCGATGAATGACTACAAGCAGGAAGATTGGGTTACGAACGTGCCTCTATATACTGTCAACAGCTTAGATTTTTAGCTTCTGATAAATGAATAAGGGCTAATGAAAAAGGAGACAGAAGTTATCTTTAACCATAACTTCTGTCTCCTTTTATTTTTACTGAACTTGCGGAAGTTCAAATTTTTACTTCTTCTTTGGTCTGCGGCGTGCCCATCCTTCCTCTGAGAAGTCGGGCTCTTCGCCTACGAGCTTGATGTCAGGATTGTCGATGAACTGGCGCCAGTCGTCCTGACGTCCGCTCTCGAAGCGTGCGGCTCCACGCTGCGAACGGCCTCGTCCTTCACCGTCGTTGCGACGCTTCGAACGCTTCTCATACTGACTGCCATCGTCGCGACGTGACGAGCGGCGGTCGCCTCTTGCTCCACGGTCCGAACCTGAACGGCGCTGCTGACGTCCGCCATTGTTGTCAGAAGGCGTGTCGTCGGCGTCGTTACAGCGAACCGTGCGACCACGGTATGAGGCTCCGTTGAGAGCACGCATAACCTTCTGTGCGTCCTCCTCCGGCACTTCGATGTACGAAATACGGGCAAGCAGGTCGATGTGGCCTACGTCCTGACGGCCGTGTACGTTGCGGTTGATGAACTGCATCACCTCGCCCGGATAGAATCCGTCGTCCTTTCCGAGATTGATAAAGAGGCGGCGGTAACCCTTCTCCGGCATGCGCTTCTCGCGCTTCTTGCCGTCACGACCCTCACCACGTTCCTTGCGGTCATGCGATGTGGACGGCTTGACAATCTCAGGGGCGTTGGCGTAATACTTGAGGAAGCGGCCGAACTCCAGCGAAACAATCTTCTTGAGGATGTCCTCCTTGTCGAAGTACTCGAAGTGACGGTTGATATCCTCCATGAACGGAGCAATCTGGTCCTCGTCCACGTCCACCTTCTCTATCTCGTCAATGGCCTTAAAGAGCTGCTTGGAGCAGATTTCCTGCGGTGTGGGCAGCGTCCCATCCACAAATTCCTTGCCTATAACCTTCTCGATGGCTCTTACCTTGCCCTTCTCCTTCGTATGTATGATGGAGATGGACGTGCCCTTCTTGCCTGCACGACCGGTACGTCCTGAGCGGTGAGTATAGCTCTCCGTGTCGCCGGGCATGCCATAGTTGATGACATGCGTAAGGTCGTCCACGTCCAGTCCTCGCGCTGCCACGTCCGTAGCGACGAGCAACTGCGTGAGATGCTGGCGGAACTTCTGCATGGTGATGTCGCGCTGCTGCTGCGAGAGGTCGCCGTGCAGCGGCTCTGCGTTATATCCGTCGCGGATGAGCTTGTCTGCCACCTCCTGCGTTTCAGCCTTGGTGCGGCAGAATATGATGCCGTAGATGCGCGGATAATAGTCGACGATGCGCTTCAATGCCAGGTATTTGTCCTTGGCATTCACCATATAATATATGTGGTTGACGTTCTCTGCGCCCTCATTGCGCGAACCAACCACTATTTCCTTGTAGTCATGCAGGTAGCCACGCGCAATCTTCTCAATCTCCTTACTCATCGTAGCGGAGAAGAGCAGCGTATTGCGGTCCTGCGGAACATTCTCGAAAATCTCATTGATACTGTCGGAGAATCCCATGTTGAGCATCTCGTCAGCCTCGTCAAGCACCACGTTGCGCACGGCTTCCAGCTTGGCAGCGCCACGTCCGACGAGGTCGATGAGTCGTCCCGGAGTGGCTACGATAATCTGTGCACCACGCTTCAAGGCGTGCATCTGGTCGATAATGGATGTTCCTCCGTATACAGCCACAACATTGATGCCCTTTATATACTTTGCGAACGACTTGAGGTCGTCGGCAATCTGCAGACACAATTCACGTGTCGGCGAGATTACGATGGCTTGTGTGGCGCGGTTTGTGGGGTCTGTACGTTGCAGGAGCGGAATGCCGAAAGCGGCGGTCTTTCCTGTTCCTGTCTGTGCGAGGGCGATGACCTCGTTGCCATCGCCGAGCAAATAGGGTATTACTTCTTCCTGGACGGGCATCGGATGCTCAAATCCAAGTTCTTCAATGGCGCGGCGGATGTCGCCGTTTACGCCAAGTTCTTCAAATGTCTTCAATTGCTTTACTATGTTTACTTGTTTACAATCTCAAGCACATCCTCTATCGTACGGTCAAACGGACCTGTGTGCTCGAGCTTCAGTGTGCACATGGCAGCGGCGAATCGTCCCGACTCGTCATATCCTTTGCCCTGTGAACGACACCAGAGATAACCTGCTGAATATGTATCGCCACATCCCGTGGCGTCCACTATGTCGTGCGGTTCGTAAGCGGGAATCTCGTAGAACTTTCCTTCGGCGAGAATCAGAGAGCCGTAGCTTCCCAACGTCACCACCACTTCCTTCACGCCCCACTCTGCCAGTCTCTCGGCAGCCTTGCGCGGGTCGGTGAGTCCGGTTATCACCTCCATCTCGTGCTCGTTCACCTTTATGATGTCGGTATGAGCGAGAATCTGGAGCTTGTCAGCCCAGTCGATGGCAAAGACCTGCTCACCACGCACCTCACGAAGAAATCCCTGAGCGTCGATGGAGATGCGTCCTTTGGAAGAGAGATACTTTATCACCTCCGGCGAGAAGTCGTCGCTGAGCAACGAACCGAGATGGAACACCTTGGCATCAAGGGTGCTCATCTCCTCAATGGTGAAGGGGTCGGCACGCTCAAGCACACGCTGTGTGCGTTCGTTCTGGTTCTCACCATACTTGTTTTCGAAGTAGACGGTGTGGCGGCTGGGGAAGGTCAGCACGTCAATGCCTACACGGCGCATTGCCTCTGCCGACTCCATCTCGCTTTCGCCGAGCTTTGTGACAAGCTGGAAAGAGGCGTCCTTCGGAAGATGATTGAACGCATAAGAGAAATAAAACGATGTGCCTCCTGCCATGTAGACAGTCTTGCGCGGAGTGATGATCTTATCTTTAGTGATATGACCGATACAACATATATCTTTCATTGTGGATTGACTTGTTTTAGTCATTAAAAATGGGGTTATCTATAGAATGTGCAAAGTTAGTGAAATTATTGCGCAAAACTTGCTTATTTCCATAATTTTTAAGAAATTTGCATCCTCATACATACATAGAGAATCATATCAATAACCAATATATTCCACCATGCGAAAAGTAATAGGTATCGGCGAGACAATGCTCGACATCATCTTCAAGAACGGCAAGCCCATCGAGGCTGTGCCGGGAGGCTCCACCTTTAACGGCATCGTATCGCTCGGAAGGGCGGGCGTCAAGACCGTGTTCGTCAGCGAGACGGGCAATGACAGAGTGGGCGAATACGTCCGTGATTTTCTCCGAGACAACAACGTCGACACATCTGCCATTAACGTATTTCAGGAAACTAAGTCGCCGGTGTCGCTCGCATTCCTCGACAAGGACAACAATGCTGACTATATATTCTATCGCGACCAGAAGCATGACCACATGGACTTTGCCTATCCTGACATCCAGAAGGACGACATCGTGGTGTTCGGATCGTTCTATGCCGTCAATCCGGCGCTGCGTCCGCAGGTTTCGGGACTGCTCGAATACGCACGCCAGCGAGGTGCCATCATCTATTATGACGTGAATTTCCGCAAGGCTCACCAGGCTGACGTGATGAAGGTTACGCCTAATCTCATCGACAACCTTGAGTATGCCGACATCGTAAGAGGCTCGAAGGAGGACTTCGAGGTGCTATATAAGAAGGACTCGGCGGAGCGCGTCTATCGTGCCGAGACATCGTTCTACTGCAAGCGATTCATCTATACCGACGGACCAAATCCCGTAAGCGTATTCTCCAACAACGGCTTCCACAAGGAGTATGCCATGCCCAAGACCGAGACGGTGAGCACCATCGGAGCCGGCGACAACTTCAATGCGGGATTCATCTACGGCATGATAAAGTACGGCGTGACGCGCGACGACGTGGAGCAGGGCCTTTCCGAGGAGGTTTGGGACAAGCTCATCGCCACTGCCACGGCTTTCTCTGCTGACTGCTGCAAGGATATCTTCAACTATATCTCGAAGGAATTCGGTCAGCAGCTGCAGAATAAATAAATGACACAACTATTTAAACAACCCAAAACATATCAACAATGAAGACAGAAATCACTTCGTCCATCCATTACGTTGGCGTCAACGACCGCCACAAGACTCTCTTCGAGGGTCTCTGGCCTCTGCCTTACGGCGTGAGCTACAACTCGTACATAATCCTTGACGACAAGATTGCACTTGTCGACACCGTGGAGGTGGACTTCTTCCCGCAATTCCTCGACAACATCCGCCGCGTCATCGGCGACCGTCAGATTGACTATATCATCGTGAACCACGTGGAGCCTGACCACAGCGGCAGCATCGCTCTCATCAAGAAGTATTATCCTGAGGCCGTAATCGTGGGCAACAAGAAGACCTTCGACATGCTCGGCGGCTATTATGGCGTGGGCAACAAGGGCGACATCCTCGAAGTGAAGCAGGGCGACACGCTCTCGCTGGGACATCACGAGCTGGCGTTCACGATGGTGCCGATGGTGCATTGGCCCGAGACAATGGTGACGCTCGACACCACAGCTGCCACCCTCTTCTCTGGCGATGCCTTCGGATGCTTCGGCGCTCTCTCAGGTGCGGTGATTGACGAGGACATGTGCTGCGACATATTCTGGGACGAGATGCGCCGCTATTACTCTAACATCGTGGGCAAGTACGGTGTGCAGGTGCAGCAGGCGCTGAAGAAGCTCGCCGGCGTGAAGCTCGACTATATCTGCTCCACACACGGACCCGTATGGCATAAGCACATCGAGCGCGTGGTAAGCATGTATGACAGCATGAGCCGTTACGAGGCTGAGCCGGGTCTGGTGGTCTGCTACGGTTCGATGTACGGCAACACGGAGCGTGCGGCAGAGATGATTGCAGCAGCCGCAAGTGAGGCTGGCGTCAAGAACATCATCATGCACGACGTATCGCGCGAGAACCACTCGTTCATCATCCGCGACATCTTCCGCTACAAGGCCATAGCCCTCGGCGCCCCCACATACAACAACGAGATTTATCCGCCGATGGCATCATTGCTCTCCGAGCTTGCCGGACGCAACCTCAAGGACCGCTTCCTCTCTGTCTTCGGATCGTTCACATGGGCAGGTCAGACCGTTAAGAAGATTCTCGCATACAACGAGGGGAAGCTGAAGCTGGAGCTTGTGGGCAACACCGTGGAGATAAAGCAGAGCCTCAGCGAGGAAACTCGCCAGCAATGCGAGCAGCTCGGCAAGGAGATAGCGAAGAGACTGGCTGAATAATATAGAAGTTTTAAGTCTGAAAACTTGTTTGGCATAATATAAATGCTTATTTTTGCGATAAGAAAAGCTTTAGAATATGTCAACAGACGAGAAAACCATCTTAAAGATAAGAGATATAGCAAAGACTGCTATCCCTACCGGAAGCAAGGCTATATTGTATGGATCAAGGGCGAGAGGAGATGCGCACAACGATTCAGACTGGGATATCCTTATCCTTTTGGACAAAGAAAAACTTGATCAGTCCGACTATGACAGAGTAAGCTATCCTTTCGTATTGTTAGGTTGCGATCTTGGTGCAGAAATCAATCCCATCCTCTATACAAAAAAAGAATGGGAGTCATACAATTTCACTCCGTTCTACGAGAATGTCAATAGAGACGGCATAACATTAGTGTAATATGGAAAAAGACAATCAAAAAATTTTGGTTAGTCTGCAAACAGAGAAAGCCATTTTGTCAAGACTATTATCAGCCTGATTGTCATCTAATAGCCCTACTCTAACTGAATAGTATCAACTGAAATAAAGGCTCGTACCAACTGGTGCGAGCCTTCATTTTTTGACGCGGGCAAAGCCCTGCCTAATTCGTACAAGCATTCAGCTTGACACAATATTTGCATTTCTAATGCTCAATACTCCTCGTTCAGCGCACTAAGAAATCCTTGATGCGAAATTTTCAAGTTTTGAGCGTGCAGCGATAGCATGCTGATATATAGCCGATTATGCGGTTAAGGAAAGAAGTGTGCAATGAATGGCGGAGCCAAACAAGCATCATTGGGATGCAATAGTGCCACTTTTACACTGCAATAGTGGCACTTTTATCATACAATAGCGCCACTTTTACACTCTAATAGTGGCACTATTGTATGATAAAAGTGGCTCTATTGTTAATCATTGGTGCCGTTTGCACAGCAAAACACCTTAAAAACAGCAAACGGGAACTCTAAAATCAATTTTTATTTTGTAACATGTTTTTACTCTTGGGACAGTATTTGCATAGCGGACGGCAGCCGTCATCCTCCATCCCCCATTCCTTCATCTTCTCAAAGTCAAACTCATCCATTCCTGCCTGGCGCAGGGTCACGGCGCGGTTATGGTCATCGAGATAGAGGCGGTGGCGCGGGGCTTTATAGCCAGCGTCGGTCAGGGAGCGCGGCGTCAGAGCGGCGGTGCGCGGCGATGATATGCCAGCCATCGACATCAAGGTGGGGAAAAGGCTTACGCTGGTCTCCACGTCCTTGTCACGATTGGCGTGGAGGGCGGCTGTTATGGCGCTGTGGTCACGACTGTACTGCTCCGATGTCCATACGAGAAGCGGCACGTTGAGGTCGTAAGCTGAGGGCACGGGCGAGGCATGGAGGAAGCGTAGGCGCTGGTCGTCGAAGATGTTCTCGCCGTGGTCAGAGGTGTAAATCATAGCTGCTGCGCAACCACGATTGCGCAACATACCGATGATGGAAGCCAGAAGGCGGTCGGTCTGCAGTATGGTGTTGTCATAAGCGTTTATGAGAGAAGGACGATTCTTCGCCTTTGCCTCCGTCGGAGTGTCGGGAAGGAAGCGGGCTTCGCTCTGCGGATAGCGGTCGCGATAGTTGAAGTGCGAACCGTATGTATGAAGCACTATGAGTTCCTTGGTGCGCTTCTTTGCCAGTATACGCTTCACGTAAGGCAGGAGTTGTTCGTCGCTCGTGGCTTTCACCACATCCTCAGAGCCTTCCTTTGCCTCCGTCTCGTCCTCACGAATGAAGATGCAGTCGTCCGCTTCGCTGCCGAAGAAGTCGATGTAAGAATGGTTGGGCAACTGATTAGAGACGAACGTGGTGTGGAATCCAGCCTCACGGAACGCCGTTATGATGCTCTTCTCGTCGTACAACCTATCGTGGTCGGCAGCGGAAGCGGCAGAGAGAAGCATCGGAACACTCTTGTGAGTGGTGTTCGACTGTGACATGGTATGCGAGAAAACCGTCAGTCCTTCCGTGCGTGAAAGCAACGGATTGGTGGGTCTGTGATAGCCATAGAGCTGGAAGTTGGCGGCACGTGCGGTCTCGCCAATGACGAGGACATACACTTCGGCTGAGTCGGCGGGATGGTCTGACTTGGCATCGAAGCGGAAGTCAGCCACGCGTTCCTTATAGTTGGCAGACAGACTGCTCTGCTCCACGGCAAGTCCGAGATTATAAAACACGTTGACGGGGAACATGTGGTCTTCTGTACGATATGTGAAAGGACGGTCCTCGCCCTTCGGATACATCACGTAAGAGAGTCCTGCCACCACGGCTCCAGCCGCCATACACCACAGCGCAGCACGGCGCATGGCACGGCAGAACGCCGCCTCTGCCTTGAGATGACGCGCCCATGAGAAGGAGGCAAGGATGAGAAGAGGCACGTAAAGCACCACAACACCAGCCACGGCAGGCACCAGATTGTCAAGCAGTTCGAGCATCTCGCCGGGATTGGACGTCACAAGATTAAGGAACATGTCCACGGCTATCACTCCACGTCCGTAAAGATAAATAAGCACCAGCTGGAAGGCGGCGAAGAAGATAAGCAGAAAAACGCGCCACACCTGGCAGCCCGTCTTACGCGACAGCGCCATCAGCCCGCCGTAAACACCCAACGGCAGCAGCACGTTGGCAAGACAAGCCATGAACGGCATGCGCTCCGTGAAGCACAGCGCCACGTTGGGCACGGCAAGGGAGAGCACCGCATAGAAATAAAGAAAGTGGGGCGAAAGCAGACGACGGAGAAAGGTCGTGAGCCTGTTATTGTGAGAGTTGGTCATACTATTTGAAAGTTGAAAGCCCTAAAAAGCCTCGTTGATATTGAATATGAATCCTTTCTGTCCGTGCTTTCCGAATCCGTAGTCGAGTCGGACATTCACGTTCTTCTTGAATTCCCAACGATAGCCCACACCGAAGTTGGGCAGGACATGCTTCATTCTAAGGTCTGCAAACTTGGGGAACACCGTACCTGCTCCAGCCCACGCCACGACGCCGTTGCGTCGCCATACGTGCTGACGAAGCTCGATGGTGGCCTCTATCTTGTTCTTGTCGCGATAACGTCCCTCGTAATAGCCTCGCATGGAATAGCTGTTGCCGAGGAGTGCCATCATTCCCCACGAAGGATTGCCGATGTTGATGGTGGCGCGGCAGTCGGCAGCGAGCGTAGCTCCCTTCCACACGGGTATGTATCCGCTTGCACGGAGGTCGGTGGTGGAGAAGGCATAATGATTGCCGAGGAAATGCGGACGAGCCAACTCCATAAGCGAGAGATAAACTCCCGAATGGGGAGCCGTGAGATTGTCACGCGTATCGTAGAGAAGCGTCACGCCCACGCCGAGATTGAACGTCTTCGTGCGCTGGCCTTCTAACAGCTCGGGACGCTCTATGTTTCTGCCTTCGATGTAGTCGATAGAGAGCGTCGGACCTATAAACAGCCGGTCGGCGGTCTGGAACAGCCAGCTCGCCTTCATCTGCGCCTGCCATCGTTTCATGTCGCTGCAGTTGTCATCGTTGTCGCCGTTGGCATATCCCATTCCCCAGAAGTCGGTGGGGAAGGAATAGAAGTAAGTGGTATAGTCGATGCGCTGCTTGTCGCCGGGGAAGATATGCGTGCCACGGATGCCGAGCATATAGAATCCTACGGTAGACACGTCGCCGAAGAGCGACACGTTGCTTGGCGGCTGGAGCGTGTCCTGCGGGTTGGAACGATAGAGTCCGGCAGCCACCAGACCTATGCCAAGCTTGGTGTCCGTGCTGTAATGCGGTCCGCCGATAATGCTGAAGTCGAACCGACGGTTCTTCTTCTCCTTGTTGGCGTCGTTGAAATAGTCTAGAAATCGAGTCATCAGACTGCGCTTCTTCTGCGGCAGCTGGTCAGCAGCTGGCTGCGTATGCACGGCTGTGTCGGCTGCGGCAAGCGTCATGGGCGTTGCCGTAGCCATAGTGTCGACGTGTATGTCTTTCTGCTGCGCCGACATTCCCGTTGGGAAAAGCAGGGAGAGAAGCAGGGGTATGATTGGCTTCATTGTCTAAAGAATAGTTTAGTTAATACACCAGTCCTACGTTGTCCACCCAGAAGGTGTTGCCCACGGTGCCGACATAGGCTCCGCCGTGGCTGGAAGAGAACTGCAATACGAGGTGCGAGGGCGTTTCGTCAGCGTCAGCCCAGCCAGTTTCTCTCACAAGAACGCTCTTGCCCTTGGAGTTTCGGGCGTAATCGACGGAACGCAGTCCCATGGTGGAGGCGTCGTAGAAAGGCTTGTGCGTGATGTTGCCGTAATGTATTTCGTACGTGGCACCGTCTATCCACTTGCCCGTGGTCTTGCTATACTTCACGACAAGCGTACCCACGCGCTTGGCTGTGATGTTGCCATGGGCGTCCTCGTGGCGCTTCTGAAGGAAGAGCACGGTTATGCAGCAGTCCTTTCCTGCCACCGTAGTGGGCTTGGAGAAGCCAGTCTGCTTTATGCGGTTGGCGTTTCCCGGCACCTGAACACGATAGTCATAGCGCAGCGCCTTGGGACGATGCGTGAAGGGAATGCCGAAGTTGAGCGCCTTGGGGCCGTCCTTCGTTCCTGTGATAGGCTCTTTCATGTCGCCGAGGAATATGCTTCCAGCCGCCAACACCTTGATGTTCATCATGCCAAGGACGCGGCAAGTCTCGATGTGGGTCACCATCTTGGCGCAATGTCCCGAGCCGTGATGGTCGCGATAAACGGAGTTGTTGGTCTTCACAACGCCCATCACCTTAGCCATGACGTTGCTGGTTCCCCACGGCGAACCGCCGAGATTGGTGTACGGATTGTTGCCGGTAAGGGCGCGTGAAGGGCCTATCTCGTAGAGCGTCTTCTTGTTTCCGCCTATCACAGCCGACTCATGTATCTGACGTGTTACCCATGTGTCGAAGTTGCCGTACTTGAAAAGCACGAAGTTGCCGTCCGCACTTGCCGTCAGCGGCATGAGCAATAGGGCGATGGCTGCAATGGCAGCCTTTCTTATTAGTGTCATCATCTTAATACTATTTTAATAATAATTACATGTTGTCGATGGCGCAAAGTTATATAAAAAATGCGGTTGCGAAACTTTTTAGAACACTAAAGTTTCCTGTTTTTAGACATTAATAAGACAATATATCTTAAATATGACTTATTGACCAAAAATGGGTAAATACGTAACATCAAACAACAATCAAGTTGAGAATTGAGAGTTGAGAGTTGATAAAACTGCATAAGTCTTGCTCGGGTGTCTAACGAAAAGTGTAACTTTGCAGCATGACGAAATACAATACACACACGCTGCCGTGTGGTCTGCGTGTAATACATCTTCCAAGCAGCTCACCCGTGGTATACTGCGGGTATGCCGTGGCAGCCGGAACGCGAGACGAAATGACGGGACGGGAGGAGGGAATGGCGCACTTCTGCGAACACATGACCTTCAAGGGCACCGAGCGACGAGGCTCGATGAAGATTCTCGGCTATCTGGAGAGTGTGGGCGGCGATCTCAATGCCTTCACCAACAAGGAGGAGACGGTCTATCATGCCGCCGTGCTTAAGGACGACATCGATCGTGCCGTGGACCTGCTTACCGACATCGTCTTTAACAGTACGTATCCTCAAGCGGAGATTGACAAGGAGGTGGAGGTGATAATCGACGAGATTGAGAGCTACAACGACTCGCCTTCCGAACTCGTCTATGACCTCTTCGAGAACGCCATATACAAAGGACATCCCCTCGGACACAACATTCTGGGGTCGGCTGACCAGCTGCGAACTTACACAACGGCGGACGCAAAGCGCTTCACCGCACGTTATTACCGCCCGGAGAACTGCGTGTTCTTCGCGTATGGCGACGTAGACTTCGGTCGGCTGGTGAAGCTGTTGGAACGTGCCTGCCCATTGCCAGCTGGCGCTGAGCCGGTGTTGCCCATCGTGGAACGACGCATAAAGGAGGCTGCCGAGGGCGCCACTCTCCCACCCTACGTGGCGCAAACCTTGGAGAAACACATGGACACGCACCTCGCTCACGTGATGCTCGGCACCCGTTCGTACGGCATCAGGGACAAGCGCCGCATAGCTCTCTACTTCCTTAACAACATCCTCGGCGGACCGGGTATGACGGCAAGGCTCAACGTATCGCTGCGAGAGAGAAACGCTTTGGTCTATACGGTGGAGAGCATGACGCAGAGCTATTCGGACACCGGACTGTGGGCGGTCTACTTCGGTTGCGACCCGAAGAACGTCAACCGCTGTCTGCGCCTTGTCCGCCGCGAGCTTGATAAGGTGATGGAGAAGCCGCTGAGCAACGCTGTGCTGAGAGCTGCAAAGAAGCAGATACGCGGACAGATTGGCATTGCGTGTGATTCGAGGGAGGCTTTCGCGCTCGACTTTGCCAAGACATACCTACATTACGGCTGGCTGAAGGACGTGACGGCGCTCTGCGAACGCATCGACACGCTCACGGCAGAGGAGATTCAGACTGTGGCAAGGGAGACTTTCAGCGAGGAAAACCTTACGAGAATGATGATCAGATAGAACAAGAAAACGCCTGCAAAACCCATTTGGCTTTGCAGGCGTTTTCTTATAATGAATTAGTTAAGGCTATTTCTTTACAACCTTCTTGCCGTTCACTACGTAGATGCCCTTCGGGAGCTGTGCGAGTGATGTGGCGTTCTTGCGTACAATACGTCCGTCCACTGTGTAGACATCGGCAGGATGCTGGGCGTCGATGGTGACGTTATGGATGTCGGTCTGGCAAGCGTCGTCGTATGCTGCAGTAGACTCACCACCTGCATATACGGCAGAAACGCTGTAACGTGTAGCCTCAGCATTCGGGTCGTAGGTCACGGTTGTGGATGTGGCATCGGCAGGAAGCGTAGCCACCAACTCGTCGTTGCGATATACATTATATCCCTTCAGCTTGCCGAATCCGGCATAATAATAGACGTCGTCAAGGAGCAGACAGTATGCGTCTTTCTCCTTTGTGGCGCAGCGGATGGCGAAGTAGTTGGCTCCGTCGGGAAGTTCGGCTGTGTAAGACTGCCACTTGCCGCCTGACTGCGTGAACGTAGACACCTTCTTGAAGTCGGCGTGGTCAGCTGTCTTGTCCGAATAGAGCACCTCTATGGTCTGCGGATAACGGATGTTCATCATGTCAGGCTGAGCGTTGTTGGCCCAGAAGAGAATGGTCTGTGCCTCACCTGAAAGCATCGGAGAAATAAGCCAGTCGTCTGTATCGTAGTATGTTCTGCCATCACAGCTATACATAGACATCAGGCACTTCTCGCCACTGCGGGGAGCGATGGACGAGTTCTGCGAAGTGATGCCCGGCTGGATGGCCTCGGGATTGAATACGATGTACGTATAGTTCTCGCCCTCGTGCGGGAAAGGCATGCCGTAAGACGACCACCAGCCGCCAGTGGTGTTGCCCTTCTTGCCGGTGTATGTGGTCCAATCGCCGAACTGATTGATGGCCCAGCTGTCGTACTGCTCGAAGTCTTCTGTCACGCGCTTGTTGACAGCCTTCGGAGTGCTCCATGTCATAGTGAGCTTGTTGGCAGCCTCATCCTTTGACGAGCTGAACGATGCAGGCATAGGCACGTCGGAATCAACTACCTTTGCATCGGCGTATGCCGTGTTGTCAGCCTTATACTCGTCAGCATCGTAGGTAACAGTGGCCTTGAGAGTCATCTTCTCCAAGCTGCTTGTCACCGGACTGACGATGTCTGCCTTGAACGTCTTCTCGGCAAGAGGCTGCAATGCCTCGCTTACCTTCTGCGAGAACAGTTCCTTGTTGCCGGAAGTCAGGGTGACGGTGTAACCTGAAGCTGCCTTTTCGCCGCTGTTGGTGACGATTACGCTTACCGGAGTCTTTACGCCACGATGGATTTCTGAAGGTGCAGAAAGAGCCACGGAGAGGTCGTTGGTGTAAGTATTGCGCACGCAAACGTCGTCCAACTTGAGAATGCCGTAGAGGGAAGCGGTGGCCTTGAAGGTGATGATGACGTAAGGCTCTGACGCCATTGCAGCAGGAATGCCGAATGATGTGCGGTGCCAATCGTCTGCCTTACCGGATACATTGTTATAGTCAACGGTTCCGAGGAGGGTCTGTGTGCCGTCGGGTGTGGAAGCATATACGTCGAGAACGATGTCCTTGTCGGCTGTTCCGCTGTGATTGAACGTCACGATGGGCTTTGCAACACCACCGAGAGCAATCTTGCCCGAGCTGATATCGGCTGTGCCTCCGTTCTTGTATGACGTGAAGGTGAGGCAGTTGTTGTCGCCGTCAGAAGATGTCTGCGTGTTCTGAAGGAATCCGATGCCATTATCCTCGTCAGCTGTAAGCGACCACCAGAGCGGTGCGCCTTCCTCTGTGGTGAAGCCTGAACGGAACGGGAGCTGGTAAGCAGCGCCGGTGATGACAGCCGGTGAGAGAAGCGGTGTGCTCTCGCCCTTGTCGTTCTTTGCAGAGACAGCATAGAGACGGAGCTGCTGAGCGCCCTCCGTTGTGGAGATGTTGTCGCTGTAGGTGTTGTCCTTCGGCGAATGGAGGAGCTGCAGGTTGGTCACGCCACCGTTGGAGCGGGCACGATAAACGTTGAACGTTACGTCGTCCGTGATGACTGCGCCGTCGTTAGTGCCGCGTGACGAAGCCTTGTCCCATGTGAGGTTTACGGAGCTTTGCTTGTCATTAACCTTCAGTCCGGTGGGCACAGCGGGAACGTCAAGACCGACGTACTGCGAAACAATCTTAGGTGTACCGGCTCCTGCGGATGTGTATGCAGTAACGGTGTAGTTGTTGAATCCGGCTACGGGCGATGCATCCTCGCACGTTAGAGTCTGACCAGCCTTGCCAGCACCGAACTCCTTAACGGTCTGTCCGTCGCGTGTTACGATGGTCTTGGTGATGGCGCCGACGGTGTTGCCAGCCACGTTCTTCTCAGGAAGACGGAACGAAACGGTGGCGCGGAGCGCTGCGCTCGGATCGGGAGTGACGGTGAAATCCTCCACGGCAGCAGGTCCGTTGAGCACGCCGTTGTCAAGTATCTCTATATCGTCAACGAAGATCTTGCCGGTTCCAGCCTTGCTGATGGCGTGGATGCCGAGATAGAATATCTGGTCCTTTGACACGTTGAACGTTGTCTCCAGCGTCTTTGCGTTGTTGCTGTCTGTGAGCTTTGTCTCAGGAGCCACCACGTTGGTCATTCCAGCCACAGTTGCAGCGTTGCCCCACTTGGCCTCAACGTACTCTGCATAGAGCGACATTGAGTTGCGTGCCTTGAAGCGAACGGTGTAAGAATGGTTGGCACGTAGCTGTACGGGAGGAGTGAAGAGCCAGTCGTCGGCTGTCTTCTTGGCGTCTGTCGACTCGTACTGTGCGCACATATTCTTCTCGTGCCATGACCAAGTGTATTTGTCGCTGTTGGCATCAAGGACAGTATAGAGGTCGAAGTCGTTCTCCGTGTCGAACGATTCGTGGTAAGGAGGCTCGATGTTGTCGCCGAAACGCACGGCTGCCGTGCGGCGTTCCTCACCGCGCTTCGTACCGTTGACGGGCGTAATGCCGTAATAGTAGTTGCGCAGCTGACGGTCTGTAAAGGTCTCAGAGAATGTCGTGGCGCTTGTTCCGCTTGCTACAGTCGTGCCGTCAGGATAGCGAACGACGTCATACTTGAGTGCTCCGAGATAGCCTCCGTTGAGCGTTCCGCTGGGCGCTCCCCAAGTAACAGTGGACTTGCCCGTCGATTCGTCAATCTTGAGACGTGCGAACGACACCTGCTTGGGCTGGTCGTAGCCCACGAATACGGACGTGGAAGCCTTCTTGCTCTTGCCTGCGGCGTTGGAAAGCGTCACGGTGATGTAGTTCATACCCTCCGGCACGGTGATGTCATACGAGGATGTCGATCCTGCCTTCATCGTTCCGTTGAGAACCTGCTGTGTTCCGGCGTGAACCACGTAGTCCACATTGCCCGTAAGTGCAGATCCGCCGTATGTCTTGGAAGGAGCCACGATGGATATCTGTCCGGTCGTGGAAGCGCCGTTAAAGCTTACAGAGATAGTAGGAGCGGCAGGAGCGGCAGCGTCCGGTGTGGCCTCTGGAACAGCCAGACCGTAGAACAGCTCGTTGTGAGGGAAGTCTGCCACGAGTGTGGCAAGTCCGGTCTTGAGGTCGACGGTGTAGAGAGCACCGTGCTTATTGGCGTCAAACGAAGCCCAATAGAAGGTGTCGTCGTCCTGATCAATCTCGCCACTCTGTCCGAAACTCTTCTCTGACGAAGGCGCTACGTAGACTCCAGTGGGACCAATCTTGGTCTCCTCGCCCGTCTTGGTGTCTATCTCGTAAAGGAATCCGTCTGTGGCAACGGCATAAACGCGCTCCTCCGAGCTGACACCCATAGCCACATACTTGTGTGTGGACGGAGCAATGGCTGTGCGCTCCATCTTGTCATAATCGATTACGCCGAACTCGAAGCTGCTCATGTCGTTGGTGTAGAACTGTCCGTACACCTTTCCCGTCAGCTGGCTTGTGGCTGTCTCCGTGGCAAGAAGCGACATTGACGTCACTTCCTCGGGAGCGAATTCAGAATGCCACTTGCTCTCGGTGTTGAGGCAATAGTGAGTGATTCGGAGCGAATTGCCGTTCTTCTTGTAGTTGATAAGATTATACTTACCGTTATAGAGAGAAGAACCTCCGTTAGGAAGCATGTTGCGTTCCTCTTCTGTACGCAGGTCGCGGAAGTTGGAAGCGGTGGCGGCATCAAATGCCATGAATCCGTACTCCTGACTTGCCGTAGGCCAAGCATTGGCATAATACATATAGCCCCATAGGTCGCGCGATGCGGCGCGTGCCGCAGCCTTCAACGGACTGAGGAAGTTTGCCGTGGCAGTCCGTGCGGCGTTAGCGTCCAGCGGAGCCATTCCCGGCTTGCTTACGGACATTGCTGCATGCGCATTTCCTGCTGTCATCGCAACGGCGAGGGCAACAACGGAAGAGTGCAGCATGTGTAGATGTTTTTTTGTCATAAATAAAAATGATAAGAATAATTATTCAATGATTTGTAATAGTGTTAGCTAAACAATTAGGCTTTAACGGCTTATGTTGTATTTCTGAATGCAAACTTACACAAAAAAGACGAATTATATGGATGTTTTCTAAACTATTTTATGTAAGTTTGCAGAAGAAACTCTGAACATAACATATATATGAGATATGGGTACACTGAATGATAAATACATACGCTTTGACTGGGCTATCAAACGTCTGCTACGACAAAAGGCTAACTTCGACGTACTCGAAGGATTTCTTACCGTGTTTCTGAATGAGAAGGTGGAGATACTGGAGATTCTCGAAAGCGAAGGCAACCAGAAGGCTGAGGACGACAAGTTCAACCGCGTGGATATCAAAGCGAAGAACTCGAAGGGCGAGATTATAATCGTGGAGGTACAGAACACGAGCGAGCTTTATTATTTAGAGCGAATACTCTACGGGGTGGCAAAGGCCATCACGGAGCATATAAATCTCGGAGATACATACAAGGAGGTGAAGAAGGTCTACTCCATCAGCATTCTATATTTCGACCTCGGAAAGGGTGCTGACTATCTGTACGTCGGACAAAACAAGTTTATCGGCGTACATACACACGACCAGCTGATGGTGAGCAGTAAGGAGAAAGGAACCATCGTGAGAAAAAGTCCTTCGGAAATCTTCCCGGAGTATATCCTCGTGCGTGTAAATGAATTTAACAAGGTGGCTGTTACACCACTCGAGGAATGGGTGGCGTATCTGAAGAATGGCATCATAAAAGACGACACCACCGCACCCGGACTGCAGGAAGCAAGAAAGAAACTACTATACTACTCGATGACGGACGCAGAACGCTATGCCTATGACGAGCATATCAACGCCGTGATGATACAAAACGACGTGCTCGGTAATGCACGCGATGAAGGAATGAGACTTGGACTGGAACAAGGAATAGAACAAGGAAAAGCGCAAGGTGTTAACGAAGAAAGACAACGCCTCGCTAAAACGATGCTCGGAATGGGAGAGTCTGTTGACAAGATAGCCATTTACACCGGACTTTCTAAAGAAGAAATAGAGAAGCTGGGCTGATAAAAGATTGGACTAATAAGAAAAAATTAGGGTGTATCAAGACTGAAGCTACTTCAATCTTGATACGCCCTAATTATATATTAACGAATATAGTTGGCAAACTAAGAAATTATCGCATTGCATAGAAAGAGGCGCCGTACTGTGCCATGTTCACCTCGAAGAGACCTGCCTCATCGGGAGTAACTGTGATGTGGCGTCCGTCCTGGAGGTTGGCCTGGATGGTGCCGTCATCGTTGAAGCGGAATATCTCGGTCTTCTTGCCGTTCTGCACCTGCGACCACGAATCCGTTTCCTGATCATAGAGGAACTTCACCACTTCTCCCTTCGGACTCTTCACCTCGTAACCGTCCTTCAATGTTGTGACAGCATAGATGAGTCCGTCCTTACCGGTGACGTTCTGAGTCTTGCCGATGTTCTGTGCCATCGGATTGCTACCCGACCAGAACTCTATGGTATTGAGCACAAGGGCGTCTGCCACGCAGCATACTGCATAGGCGGGCGAGATGATGATAAAGATGATTTCGTTGAGGAACTTCGAACCAGTGGCACGGGTATTCCATTTCGCCAGTCTATTGAAAAGCGAGAACGAACCTACACACGAGCTGGTGAGTAACGTAGCGGCGAGTAACATCACCGACACTTTGAGATACTTGATTTTCATAATAGTCGTGGTTTAGATTGTTAGTAATAATGCAAAAGTAGCTTTTTTATTTTATTTATGCCTATATCTATCCACTTTTTTCTACTATTTCGTTACTTTATTGTCAAAATGGCCACAACTTCTAATTCCTAACTCCTAATTTCTAACTCTCATATCCTCTTCATACTGTAATATCCGAACCTGCATCTGAGGCAGTCCTTGCGCTCGCAATAGCGGTTGTGGAGCTGTATGAGCGACTGCGTGTCGGCTGCGTTATCGGCAGAAATGCCGCACTCGCGCCATAGACGGATGTGAGTGTTATCCTCTGGGGGCAGAGCCTCGAGAAACTCTGCGGCACGCGCTATGAGCCGTTCGTCCTGACGATGGCGTCCGTAGGCGTGGAGCATCGACACCACGGCATTGATGATTATGACGTCTATGGAAGAAGACGAGAGACGCTTGGCTGACTCGGCGCTCTCCTTTCCGAAGGTGTAATGCGTGCGCCAGTAGTCGCCAGCTTCGGTCTGCAGCGCCTTGCGAACGTCGTCAAGCGTGGTACAAGCCACTATGTTGCTCAGGTCGGCACGCCGCGAACAATAGAGCGTAGCGAGCTGGGAAAGGCGGATGTAAGGGAAGTTCTGCGGACGCAGACGCATGAAGCGCCACGTATGGCGGGTCATGGAGCCGAGATGAAACTTATGTGCAAGGTATTTCCATTCGCGTTGCAGACGGACGAAGTAATGGTCGGCAAGCGCCAAAGCACGCTGCTTGTCGTTCATGGCGTCGTCGTCAAGCAGTCCTGCATAGCCAAGGAAGAGAGCTTCCACCTGAAACGGGTCGTCACGATGGTGCGCCACCTGCATAAACGGCAAGCCGGAAGCCCACAGCTCAAAAGCTTCGCTGTTGACTCCGAAACCGAATCCGCGGGCTATAGTGGCGAAGAACGCCTGCTCCCACGACCCGCCCGCAGCCTTTACGCGCTGATCAATGGCGTCGCACTTGTCGCTGAGACGTTCGGCTCCGAGCGCACTCATCCATGAATGGACGGCAAGCGAAGGCAGCTGCATGACGGTGTCGCGGCACGGCGGATAGCGGTCGTCAGCCAGAAGGCGCTGATAATTCTGCATCACATGCGGCGGAACCTGCAGCTCCATCTGCGGCGGACGGCTGCCGTCGGCGGTCGTCACGTCCATGTCTATAGTAGAAGCAATATGCAGCACCACATTGTTGTAAGCCGGATCCTGGTCGTGTCCGTGCAGAAACCAGTCGGCAGACCGCTCGTGTATCTCCACGTTGCCCACCCACAACGTGCCGTCAAGCCGAATCTTGGCATTGAAGAAGTCGGGACCAGAGTGATGGTTATGCAGACCGGGATCGATTATCTCCACGAGTCGTCCGTCCGTAGTGCGGAGCTCGTGGAGAGGCAGTATGCGATGTTTCCAGATATAATGCAGGAGTTGTTCCATAAGGGTGTAGTGATAATGAGGTGTGAGATTTAGTCGAAGAGCGTCGGTTCGGCGGCGTTGCAGCCTGTCATCGGTCGTCCGAGATGCTGATATGCAAGCGGCGTGACCATACGTCCACGCTGCGTGCGCTTGATGAATCCCTCCATAATAAGGTACGGCTCGTAGACTTCCTCCACGGTGCCGGTATCCTCGCCGATGGCTGTAGCGATGGTTGAGATGCCCACGGGACCGCCACGAAACTTGTCGATGATGGTGAGCAGGATCTTGTTGTCAATCTCGTCCAGTCCGTACTGGTCGATGTTGAGCGCCGAAAGCGAGAGCCTTGCGATGTCACGGTCGATGCGTCCGTTGCCCTTCACCTGGGCAAAGTCGCGCACGCGGCGCAGCAATGCGTTGGCAATACGGGGCGTTCCGCGCGAGCGACGGGCTATCTCAATGGCAGCATCGTCGTCGATGGGCACCTTCATGATGGCAGAAGAGCGCTTGATGATGCGCTGCAAGGTCTCCGGTCCGTAATACTCAAGGTGCAGATTGATGCCGAAACGTGCACGCAAAGGCGCCGTAAGCAGTCCGCTTCGCGTGGTTGCACCGACGAGCGTGAAGGGATTGAGGTCAATCTGAATGGAGCGTGCAGACGGTCCTTTGTCAATCATGATGTCAATGCGATAGTCCTCCATCGCCGAGTAGAGGTATTCCTCCACCACGGGCGATAGGCGGTGAATCTCGTCAATGAAGAGCACGTCACGCGGCTCGAGCGACGTAAGGATGCCGGCAAGGTCGCCGGGCTTGTCAAGCACGGGTCCGCTCGTAATCTTAAATCCCACGCCAAGCTCGTTGGCAATGATGTTGCTGAGCGTGGTCTTGCCCAGTCCTGGAGGGCCGTGCAGGAGCGTGTGGTCAAGCGGTTCGCCGCGATACTTGGCAGCTTCCACGAACACTTCAAGATTCTCCACCACCTTCTGCTGTCCGCTGAAGTCGCCGAAGCGCAGCGGACGCAGGGCGTTCTCGAAGTCTTTCTCTCCTTTCGCAGCCTGCTCCTGTCGTATATCGAAATCTTCTTCCATTGCTATATTATATTCAGTCCAATTCGTTACGTTTGATTAAAAGAGGATAACGTTCGGGATGTTTGTCTTGTGAACTTGACCTTAAAGTCATCTCCATAAACTGTATTTATCTTTGTATCTTGCAAAGATAGCGATTTTTATTCAGCTATTCATTTATTATGATTATATATTCTGTCATTTTATTTGTTCAATCCATCCAAAACCGCTACTTTTGTCTTTGTATACTAACCCTCTAAACCTTCCAACCATTATGCTCGTAAAGACTTATTCTGCTGCTGTAAACGGCCTTGACGTCACCACTGTAAGAGTGGAGGTCAACATCGTGCCGGGCGTCATGTATCACCTTACCGGACTGGGCGACACCGCCGTACGCGAGGGTCGCGACCGCATTGCATCCGCTCTACAGTTCAACGGATATAAGTTTCCGCACGGCGACATCACTATAAACCTTGCTCCAGCTGACCTTCGGAAGGAGGGAAGCTCCTTCGACCTGCCGCTTGCCATTGCCATACTGGCGGCAAGCGGAGCCATTGTCAGCAACTCGCTCGACCAATATATGATGGTGGGCGAGCTGGGACTGGACGGTACGCTGCAACCTATTAAGGGAGCTTTGCCGATAGCCATAAAGGCGAGGGCGGAGAAACTGAAGGGACTGATTGTGCCGAAGCAGAACGAGCGCGAGGCGGCTGTGGTAAACAATCTGGAGGTGTATGGCATGAACAACATCATGGACGTCATCAAGCTTATAACGGGTGCAGCAGAATACGAGCCGACATTCGTCGATACACGGCGCGAATTCTACGAGCAGCAGTACAGCTTCGACCTCGACTTTGCCGACGTGCGTGGTCAGGAGAGTGTCAGACGCGCGCTGGAAGTGGCAGCAGCGGGCGGACACAACCTCATCATGGTGGGCCCTCCGGGTTCAGGCAAGTCGATGATGGCGAAGCGTCTGCCTTCCATCCTTCCCCCGTTGTCGCTCGCCGAAAGCCTCGAAACCACACAGATACACAGCGTGGCGGGCAAGCTGCAGCGCGGCACATCGCTCATATCGCAGCGCCCGTTCCGCGCTCCGCACCACACCATCAGCGAAGTGGCGTTGGTCGGCGGCGGCATCAATCCGCAACCCGGAGAGATATCGCTGGCTCACAACGGTGTGCTCTTCGCAGACGAACTGCCCGAGTTCAACAAGAAGACGCTCGAAGTGTTGCGCCAGCCGCTCGAAGACCACAAGATAACCATCTCACGCTCCAAGTACACCGTAGAGTTCCCCTGCTCCTTCATGTTCATCGCCTCCATGAATCCATGCCCGTGCGGCTACTTCAACGACCCTACGCACAACTGCTGCTGTTCCACGGGACAGATTCAGCGCTACATGAACAAGATATCAGGACCGCTGCTCGACCGCATTGACATCCAGTGCGAGATAACGCCCGTACCGTTCAAGGACATCTCGAAGTCAGAGCCGGGCGAACCAAGCGCAGCCATCCGTGAGCGTGTCATCAAGGCACGCGACATCCAGACGGCACGCTTCAAGGACTTCAAGGGCATCCACTGCAACGCCCAGATGACCGAGCGCATGATTCATCAGTTTGCCGAACCAGACGAACAGTCCATCGCTCTCCTGCGCACAGCCATGGAGAAGTTCTCGCTCTCCGCCCGCGCCTATAACCGCATCCTGAAAGTGGCACGCACCATCGCCGACCTCGCCGGAGCCGAAAACGTACAGTCGCAACACATAGCCGAAGCCATTGGTTATCGCAATCTGGACCGCGGCGACTGGGCAGAACGCAGAATATACTAACATAAAGCAATAAAGACAATTAACCATATCGACAATATGAACAATTCAATAGAAATATACCGTTCACAAGACGGAAGCGTCCAGCTGAATGTGAAGCTGGAGAATGAGACAGTGTGGCTGACACAGAGCCAGATGGCTGAGCTGTTTGGACGTGATAGAACAGTCATTGCACGCCACATAAACAATTGCTACAAAGAAGGCGAACTTGACAAGAATATCACATGTGCAAAATTTGCACATATGGGTAAAGACCAAGACCAAATGTACGAAACCGCTATGTACAACCTCGATGTCATCATCTCCGTTGGCTATCGTGTAAAGTCCGTACAAGGCACTCGTTTCCGTCAATGGGCAAACTCTGTCCTCAAGCAATACCTCATCAAGGGATACGTCATCAATCAGCAGATAAAGCTCGACCGATATAACGAGCTTAAGGACGTGGTGCGGCTCATGGCACGTGCCATCGGCATGCAAGAGAAAGTAACGAATGACGAATACGGCGGACTGTTCAATGTCATCTCAGACTATGTCTACGCCCTCGACACTCTCGACCATTACGACTATCAGTCGCTCTCCATCCAGCAGACCACCAAGGAAGAGCCGTTCCGCGCCACATACGACAATGCTATGGAAGCCATCAACGCTCTCAAGGATAAGTTCGGCGGAAGCCAATGGTTTGCCAATGAAAAAGACGACTCGTTCAAGAGCAGCATAGGACAAATCTATCAGACCTTCGGCGGCGAAGAACTCTATCCGTCCGTAGAGGAGAAAGCAGCTATGCTACTCTATCTTGTTGTCAAGAACCATTCGTTCAGCGACGGCAACAAGCGCATTGCCGCCATGCTATTCCTATGGTTCCTCAACAACAACCACGTGCTCTATGCCGAGGACGGACACAAGCGCATAGCCGACAACACCCTGGTTGCCCTCACGCTGATGATTGCAGAGAGCCGCACCGAGGAGAAGGATGTTATGGTAAAAGTTGTGGTGAATCTCATCAACAAGGAGAATCAATAAAAGTGAAGCAAGTAATGTAACTACTCAGCACCCCCTATAGATAACTTTTCTAATTTTTCGGCGGCTCCGCCGAATACAATATTTGCATTTCTAACGCTCAATACTCCTCGTTCAGCGCACAACAAAATCTTTGGTGCGAAATTCTTGAGTTTTGAGCGTGCAGCGATAGTGTGCTGACATACAGCTGATTATGCTGCTGAGAAGAGAAGTGTGCAATGAATGACGGAGCAAAAAAGCATCATTGGGTTGCAATAGCGCCACTTTTACACTGCAATAGTGCCACTTTTATCATGCAATAGCGCCACTTTTACACTCTAATAGTGGCACTATTGCATGATAAAAGTGGCGCTATTGTTAAGCGTGGGTGCCGTTCAGACAGCAGAACACCGTAAAAACAGCAAAACGGAACTCTAGAATCAATATTTATTTTGTAACAAGTTATTACCATTTGTACGATATTTGCATAGTGGACATTAAGACGTTTTTGACAAGAAGACATGAAGAACATGTTTTAGGCAAGAAGGAAATGCTTTAATACAATTCTTAACTATGCATCGGACCATCATTCCGACTATTTTGCGTATCTTTGCAAGATATATCACTAATAAACTTTAAGCCGAATATTCAACTAACAACATATTCTGAAATGAAACAACTGTTACTTACTCTCGCCGTGGCGGGCATGTCACCATGCTTCATCTACGCGGCGCAGACAGCCAAAACAGCCGTGCAACCCACTTTCACAGAGTGGCACGACACGTACGTGAATAACGTAAACCGTTTCCCAATCCGCACTTCATTCTTCGCTTACGAAACTCGCGACGCTGCCCTCAAGGCAGACCGCAAGGCTTCCGCAAACTATCTCTCCATCGAGGGCGACTGGAGATTCAACTGGGTGGCTAATGCCGACCAGCGTCCTACCGACTTCTTCAAGGAAGGATACGACGACTCGAAGTGGAACACCATGAAGGTGCCCGGCATCTGGGAGGTCAACGGATACGGCGACGCGGAATACGTGAACGTAGGATTCGCATGGCGCGGACACTTCAAGGACAATCCGCCTGAAGTGCCCGTGAAGGACAACCACGTGGGATCATACCGCCGCACCATCAACATTCCCGACTCTTGGGACGGTCGTCAGGTGATTGCACATTTCGGAAGCGTAACATCCAACATCTATCTCTGGGTGAACGGCAAGTTCGTAGGTTATGCAGAGGACTCGAAGTCGGCAGCCGAATTTGACATCACCCCATACCTCAAGAAGGGCGACAACCTCTTCGCTTTCCAGACATTCCGCTGGTGCGACGGATCGTACTCGGAGGACCAGGACTTCTGGCGTCTCTCAGGCGTGGCTCGCGACTGCTTCCTCTACTCACGTTCGCAGACTGCCCACATTGACGACGTACGCGTAACGCCGGACCTCGACGCACAGTATAAGAACGGATCGCTCGCCGTAAACGTAAAGGGTAAGGGCAACGCCAAATTCGTCATTGACCTCATCGCTCCCGACGGCGACATCGTAAGCCGCAAGATTCTCAACACCACGAAGGTGAAGAAGAAGGCTGGCAAGAAGGTTGCAGAGATAAATGCCACCGTCAAGTTTGACGTGGAGAACCCGCTGAAGTGGACTGCCGAGACTCCGAACCTCTACAAGGTGGTGGTTACTGTGCAGCAGAACGGCAAGGACGTAGAGTCTGTACCCGTACGCACGGGCTTCCGCAAGGTGGAGATAAAGAACCGTCAGATTCTCGTCAACGGTCAGCCGGTGCTCATCAAGGGCGCTAACCGTCACGAAATCGACCCCGACGGAGGATACGTCATCTCACGTGAGCGCATGGTGGAGGACGTCAAGCTCATGAAGCAGTTCAACGTCAATGCAGTCCGCACATGTCACTATCCTGACGATCCTTACTTCTATGACCTCTGCGACGAGTACGGTCTGTACGTCTGCGCAGAGGCAAACCAGGAGAGTCACGGCTTCTTCTATGAGAAGGACGCCATCACCACCACCCCACTCTTTGCCACACCTATAATGGAACGCAACGTGCACAACGTGCACAACCAGTATAACCATCCGTCGGTAATCTACTGGTCGATGGGTAACGAGACTGCCGACTCGAAGAACTTCTCAGACGTGAAGAAGTGGATTAACGAGTTCGACCCCACCCGTCCCGTACATTGGGAGCGTGCCATCCTCGGCGACAACACCGACATCTACGGCGAGATGTATATTACACCCGAGGCTGCAGAAAAGTATGCCAAGGATCCGAAATACACCAAGCCGATGATTCATTGCGAGTATGCTCACGCTATGGGCAACTCTTGCGGCGTCATGAAGGACTATTGGGACATCATACGCAAGTATCCTACATATCAGGGCGGCTTTATCTGGGACTTCGTCGATCAGGGACTGAGAGGCAAGGACAAGGACGGCAACATGATTTACAACTACGGCGGCGACTTCAACTCATACGACCCGTCAGACAACAACTTCAACTGCAACGGATTTATCTCGCCGGACCGCAAGCCGAATCCCGAGGCTTATGAGGTGGGCTACGTCTATCAGAACATCTGGACTTCTCCGAAGGACCTTACCGGAGAGAAGAAGGTGAGCGTGTATAACGAAAACTTCTTCCGTGCACTAGACAACGTATCGCTCTCTTGGGCAATCGTAGCTGACGGCGTGGAGCGTCAGAACGGCACCATCGCCGATCTCCCGAACATCAAGCCGCAGACCTCAGCAGACGTGGTTCTGCCCTATAACCTCAAGGACTATAGTGACGCCAAGGACATCCAGCTCAACGTGGAGTATCGCCTTAAGAAGGACGAGGGACTGCAGAAGGCTGGCGACATCGTGGCTTACCAGCAGCTGCCCATCCGCGAATTCAAGGGCACTGACCTTGCTGTAACAGCCGCAGAGACCAAGGCTGTGAAGGTGACGGACAAGAAGAAGGAAGCCAATGTTACTCTCGCTGCCGAGAACTTCACATTAGCGTTCGACCGTGCCACGGGCTTCATCACCAAGTATGAGGTGGGAGGAAAGTCATTGCTCGGCAACGGCGGTTCGCTGAAGCCTAACTTCTGGCGTGCCGTGACGGACAACGACATGGGCGCTAACGTCCAGGAGAAGTTCGCTGCATGGCGCAATCCGCAGATGAAGCTCACATCGCTGCAGGTGGACAAGAAGGCAAAGACCGTTACTGCCACATACAACCTGCCGGAGGTGAAGGCTGATCTGACCATCGCTTACCGCGCTACAGAGAACGGCACGCTCAACGTGACACAGTCGCTGAAGACCACACCGGGAGCTGAAATGCCTGAGATGATGCGCTTCGGTATGGTTATGAACCTGCCTTACGCTATGGACCAGGCAGAATGGTACGGTCGCGGACCGGTGGAGAACTATTCTGACCGCAAGCTCTCGCAGAACGTCGGCATCTATAAAGCCACAGCAGACCAGCTGTTCTATCCGTACGTTCGTCCGCAGGAAACGGGTACGATGAGCGACCTCAGATGGTGGAACATCAAGGACAACAACGGCTTCGGATTACGCATCGAGAGCGACGCGCTCTTCTCTGCTTCTGCTCTCCACTACGACCTTTACACGCTGGACGAGGGTAAGGAGAAGAATCAGCGCCACTCACAGTCGCTGCCCAAGTCGCAGTACACCAACCTCTTCGTCGACCTCGTGCAGGCTGGTGTCGGCGGTGTAGACTCATGGAGCGATTGGGGACGCGCCCGCAAGGGTCATCGTGTGGAATATAAGGACTACACCTTCTCATTCCGCATCTCTCCCAAGACTCTATACTAAGAACTACAATATAAGTAGATAAACAGAAAAACGGCAATTACGTGAAGCCTTGACTTCGGGTAATTGCCGTTTTTTATTATGTCTTGCTCACGCAAGCAATGTTATTTCTTCTCCGTCTTGTCGTCTTCCTTCTTCTCTGGATGGATGATCTTCTTGACGGTTTCGCCGATAGGAAGCTGGTCGAGAACGCCGAGACTCGGCGCTACTGTCTTCACCAACGAGTTGAGGAAATTGCTTGTTGCGCCGTCGCCACCGTCGAAAACGGTGACGTTGCCGAGCTGCATCTTCTCGAATGCCTTGACCTGCTCGCCAGCAATCTCCTTCCACTGGTCCACCATCTTGTACTGGATGGCGATGGCAGGATTAGATTCGGCAGCCTTCACCATGGCCTGGAAACCGTCAGCCTCAGCAAGGAGCGACATCTTCTTACCCTCTGCCTCAGCCTCAAGCTTCATGCGGATGGCCTTTGCTTCAGCCTCTGCCTGGGCGAGAGTGGCCTTTGCCTTAGCCTCTGCCTCACGTATAACCTTCTCTGCCACGGCGTCAGCCTGAAGTATGGCCTCCTGCTTTGCCACCTCTGCAGGCACAATCTTCTCCGCCTTAAGAGAAGATTCCACCTTCATTGCCTTGGCTTCCTCCACCTCCTTCTGGGCCTTCTCACGTGCCGTCTGTACGGCTGCCTCTGAGCGAGCCGAAGCCTCACCGGCCTCCTTGTCGGCATTGGCCTGCGTTACCGAAAGCTGAGCGTTGGAGAGAGCTATCTCCTTCTGAGCCTCATTGCGTCCTATGGCAGCCTTCTTCTTGGCCTCAGCCTGCTTTATCTCCATATCGGAATTAAGCTCTGCTATGCGGCTTTCCTTGGCGGTATTTGCCTGCTCCACATTGATGTTCTTCTCCGCTTCGGCACGAGCCACCTGCGATTCCTTCTCGGCATTAGCCTGAGCCACCTGCGAAACGCGCTCCTTATCGGTCTGAGCCACACTGATTTCCTGCTCCTTACGCGTAGCGGCGATAGCCACTTCCTGGTCCTTGCGGGTTTCAGCCACGCGTGTCTCGCGCTCCTTTATCTGGTTGGCAATCTTGATTGCACCTAACTTCTCCTGCTCCTCGATGTTGGCTTGAGCCTCGTTCTGCGCCTTCGATTCTGCCTCTTTACCCAGGTTTACGATATAGTTGGCGGCATCGCGGATGTCGCTGATGTTGATGTTCATCAGATACAGACCGAACTTGCGCAGTTCCGTATCGATATTGTCCTTCACCTTTGCAAGGAACTTGTCGCGGTCAGAATTGAGTTCCTCAATGGTCATATCGGCGATTACAAGACGCATCTGACCGTATACCACGTCGGTAATGAGATTCTGCTTGTCGTCCATTGAGAGTCCGAGCATACGCTCTGCGGCGTTCTGCATTACCTCCGGGTCGGTGCTGATGGCTACGGTGATGGTAGTCGGAACGTCCACACGGATGTTCTGGGCAGAGATGGCGCCCGTAAGCTTACAGTCTATCTGCATCGGCTTCATCGAAAGGAAGTCGTAGCCCTGAATGATAGGCCACACGAAAGCAGCTCCACCATGATAGAGTTTGGCGGATTTCGTGCCGCCGGTCTTACCGTAAACGACGAGCACCTCGTCGGATTTACACTTACGATAGCGCGATAACACGCCAATTATGCCAAGCAGTACCACCACTACGAGCACCGCGGCAAGAATAAGAACGTTTGTTTCCATGTTATAGAAATAATGTATTTAAGAATTATGTATTATCTTATCGTGTCAACCTATGAAGTACTTGTTGTCCCTGTATTCCTTTACCGTAACCACCTCGTCGGTCTTATAGTCCGTACATCCCGACTCAGACACCACGTCAAGTTCGCGTTCGGCTCCGTCACGATTTACAAAAACAGTATAGCGTCCGTCGCCCTGGTTGATGTAGATGCGCCCTGCCCTACCCACTATGCTCACGGGCGGTTCGGGCTTGCGCAGGTTCTGAAGGCGGAAAGCAAGCATGTAGGTATAGAACAGCACCAGCATAAACACCATTCCTACCACCACAGCCAATGCGTACGTATACCATGCGTCGCCGACGAACAGCACCTTTGTCCATCCGAAGCCGATAAGAAAGTGGATAAGACCCTTGAAGGAGAACAGACTGCCAAGGTCGAAGTCGACGTTTGTGTCGCCGTCAACGTCGATGTCAAGCCCTCCGAAGAAGATGGAAATGACAAACTGAAGGAGGAATATTCCCGTAGACACAAGTGCCAAGAGCATGAATATTTCGGATGTTGCCATAAGGTTGTAAGGTTTTAGTTTTATTAATATAGCAAATTTACATAATTAATCCGATATACGTAACAAATAAAAGATAAATTTAAGAAAAACATATCTGACATTCAAGTATTTTGTGTAAGTTTGCAAAGTAAAGTCTTAACTCAACATTTAGCGATATGAATTCATTGAAAGATAGATGCATACGATTTGACTGGGCCATTAAGCGACTGTTGCGTCAGAAGGCCAACTTCGACGTGCTGGAGGGTTTTCTTACCGTCTTCCTCAACGAAAAGGTAAAAATAATGGAGATTCTCGAAAGCGAAGGCAATCAAGTATCTGCCGACGACAAGTTCAACCGCGTGGATATCAAAGCCAAAAACTCGAAGGGAGAGATAATCATTGTTGAGTTACAAAATATAAGAGAAGTCAATTATCATGAACGTATCCTCTACGGTGTGGCTAAAGCAATAACCGAACACATAAAGCTCGGCAATACTTATCAGGAGGTAAAGAAGGTGTATTCCATCAGCATTCTCTACTTCGACCTCGGTCGTGGCTCCGATTATCTGTATATCGGACAGAACAATTTCGTAGGTGTCCACACCAAAGACCACCTTGTCATCAGCACTAAAGAGGAGGGTGTCATCAAGCCTAAATACCCGGCAGAGATATTCCCCACATACTATCTTGTGCGTGTGAACAACTTCAACGAAGTGGCAAAGTCGCCGCTTGAAGAATGGATGCGTTATCTCAAGGAAGGAGTGATCAACGAAAAGACCACAGCCCCGGGTCTGCGCGAAGCACGCGAGAAACTCCAATACTACTCTATGAGCGACGCCGAACGCTACGCATACGACGAGCATGTAAACGCCGTAATGATTCAGAACGACGTGCTCGGAAACGCCCGTGCCGAGGGACGAGCAGAAGGACGTGCGGAAGGCGAGCATAACAAGGCTATGGATATAGCCAAAAATCTGAAGAAGATTGGTATACCGGTTGAGCAGATAATCAATGCAACTGGATTGACCAAAGACGAAATCGACGCTATAATGTAAGCGTAACAATACAAGAGGGTGTGCATTCCGTGTTACTTTGCTTTTATTTCCTGCAAAGAAAACATGGAATGCACACCCTCTTAAGCTTTTATTATTCTATCTATTTGCTTTTCTTATTCCACTAAATCCTTCTTGGGCAATACCAAATTGAGTATTACGGCGAGGAGGAACACCACTGCTACGCAGTTTTCTGCGAAGACGGTGCGGATGATCTCAGGGAAGATAGCGAACATGCCAGTGGCTTGTGTGAAGCCAAGACCGATGCTGAGCGACAGACTTACTATAACCATGTTGCGCTGAGAGAAGCCTGCACGTGCCATCATGCCGAATCCGGCGAAGAGAATGCTACCGAACATCATGATGGTGCAACCGCCGAGAACGGCCTGAGGAATGGTGGTGAGGGCATGACCGACAGAAGGGAACACGCCACCGAGAATCATAACAACGGCTCCAACGGCGATGGTAAAGCGGTTTACGACGCCCGAAATGGCTGCAAGACCTACGTTCTGGCTGAACGATGTGATTGGAGTACAACCGAAAATGCCCGACACAGAACTTACGAAACCGTCACAACAGATGGCTGATCCCATCTCTTTTGTCTCAGGATCGCGGTGCAAGGCACTGTTGCAAAGGGCGGAAGTGTCGCCGATGGTCTCAGTTGCAGAAACAAGATAGACTGCCACTACGGAAAGGATGGCGCCGATATTAAACTCCGGTGTGAAGGGAAGGAGGCGAGGCAAGGCGATGATTGACTGACCTGCAATGCCACTGAAGTCGACCATTCCCAGGCAGCAAGCCAATACATAGCCCACCACAAGACCTACGAGAACGGAGAGAGAGCGGAGAAATCCCTTTGCAAAAACCTGGCAAAGGAGGCAGGCAAGGAGCGTAACGCTACCCACAATCCAGTTGTTAAGGCTACCGAAGTCGGCTGCGCCCACTCCACCGGCAAACGAATTGGCGCCAATCGGAAGCAGCGAGAAGCCGATGGCTGTCACCACTGTGGCTGAGACGACGTGCGGAATAAGCTTTATCCAGTACTTGACGAAGAGTCCGAGGAAGCCTTCCACAAGACCGCCGATGATGACAGCGCCGATAAGCGTGCCCATACCGTAAGCGCCGGCAAGGCTGATGGCGAGCGAAAGGAACGTGAAGGAGATGCCCATGACGATGGGAAGGCGCGAGCCGATACGCCAGACGGGATAAAGCTGCACCAGCGTACCGATACCGGCTATCACCATACAGTTCTGAATAAGGGCGGCACTGACTGCGCTGTCCAGTCCCACGGCTCCCGCAAGAATCATAATTGGCGTGATGTTGCTGACGAACATCGCCAGCACGTGCTGCAGACCGAACGGGAGAGCTTTCCCGATGGGCACTCTACCGTCAAGCTGATAGAGATTGTCGATTGAATTCTTCATATCGCTAAATGATGTAAAATTTGTGTATGGCTGCAAAATTACAAAAAAAAGACCACAAAAACTGCACGTTCTTGTGGTCTATTGCGTTTGTCGTTGTAAAAACAAACCCTACCTATTATTATTCAACCTTATCTGATTATACTATCCTAACTCATTCACCTATCTATGTCTATACATTCATAACCGACCACGGTTATTTGTGTCTATACATTTCCTGACCGAAGCAGGGTCTGTTTTCGCGTTGCGATTATTTCACCTCAATCTGACGTGAAGCCTTCTCTTCATTCTTCTCAATCTTCGGAAGGTCGATGGTGAGCACACCGTCGCTGACGTTGGCTGCAATCTTCTCCTTGTCTACATCGTCAGGAAGCAGAAGAGTCTGCTCGAACTTTGAGTATGAGAACTCGCGACGGAGATAATGTTCTTTCTTGTTCTCGTCCTTCTTCTCATCCTTATGCTCCATCTTGATGTGAAGGTTGCCATCGGCGTCGACGTTAATGTTGAAGTCGCCCTTCTTCATTCCTGCGGCTGCAAGCTCTACAGTGTAGTCGTGCTCAGTCTCTTTAACGTTGATGGCTGGTGCGGTGGCATTTGTACGCGGCATGAAGTCGGTATCAAAAAAGTCATTGAAAACTTCAGGCATCCAAGTATTTCTCATTACTGGTAACATATCAAAAACCTCCAATTATATTTTAGTTGTTTTATCTTTTCTTTGCTCCCCTCGGGCTTCCGTCTTCGGTTTGCACTATCTCTAATGCAACTTGCATGCCAACGTCACAACCGTGAGGCTTTGCTGTTAAACAGTAAAGCGAAATATCAAACAAATAGACAAACAGGCAGATTATTCAGACAATCAGTCACAAAACATTGACAAATAGTCATAAACAAAAGATAATCAATAAGCTTGCGTTCGTGGGTGCGTGGCTACGGCGAGACGCCATAGCCTCCTATGTTTGTTTCTGACCTGGTGTATTAAAAAAATCCCGGCTCCTTCTTTCGGAACCGGGATTTCCCTTTATGTTATGTTCTGCGGATGTGCCGTCAAAGGGTCACACCTACCAAACCGTGTCATTTACTTGATGACAACCTTCTTCACCTTGCCGTCAGCAGTGCGAACGATGTTCAGACCCTTCTGCAGCTTGCTGATCTTAACGCCGTCAACAGTGAAGAGCTCTGCGTTGGCAGCCTCAGCGTTGATGCTGTCGATGCCGTTGGTAACGTCCTTAACCACGAGAGTAGCGTCGTAGATGCCACCACCGTTGTTGAGGATATTGTTGCCAGAAACAACGCAACCACCAGCGTCTACGCTGTTCCAGTCTACCTTGAAGCGGATGCGGTATGTACCCTCCTCTGCAGGAGCTGTGAACGAAGGCAGCGGGTTAACGTTGCAGTTGTTGCTTACTGTCTCGCCCTTAGAGTTGAGACCGGTTGAACCATTAGAAGCGCTGTAGAAGCTGTAAGATACAACCTCAGTGCCAGTCTGGTCGTCGCTGTCAGCGTTGAATGAGAACTGCTTGTCGTTGTCGAGGTCGATGTATACGTAACCGTGCATCCACTCGCCTACATAACCGATAGCCGGAGTTACCTCAGCACCCGGAGTTACGGTGAAGGTCTGTGCTGTAAGATCCTCGTAGCCGTTCATTGTCTTGCCGAACTCGATGGTCTGCTCCTGACCGTTAACGGTGAGCGATACAGATGTAGAGTAGCGGCTTGCGTGAGTCTGCTTAGCGTCCTTCTCGAAGTTGATAGCGTAATCCTCCTTCGGCTCCTCAGGCTTCTCATAGTTGAACTCGCCGTCATACATGAATGTATTGCCGGTGATGTTGAGAGCCATCTTGATCTCGTTCTCAGAAACGTTAACAATCTGGAAGGTAGCTCCGATTTCCTCACCCTCGCCACCGAGGAACTCCTCTGTAGCAGCATCAGGCTTAGCAACAATCATAGTCTCCTCTGTCTCTACAGTGCCTCCCTCGTCGTACGGAGTGGCCTTATTCTCAGTACCGGTGAATACGAGGTCAGCGGTCTGCTCGTTGAGAGTGATCTGCTTGAGAGTGATCTTGTATGTATCGTCGCTGTACTTAATGACGTTTACAGTAGCCTCGTCAGCCTGGAAGAGATTATCCTCTCCCTCTGATTCAGAATCGTAGATGCGGAGGTTGCTTGTGTAGCTGTTATTAGAAACCTCTGTAACTTCTACTGGAGGCTCTACGCCGTAGTAGAGGTTGAATGTGTAAGAAGCATCGTTCTTGAATACAACGTTGAATGTACCAGTGAGCTGGCCATCAGCGATTGTACCGTTCATAGAAACAACAACCACATCGTTATTCCAACCTACGTTAGTAAGTGTGAACTCCTGGTTCTCAGCTGTGAGAACTGTGTTGCCTTCTGATTCTGTACCAGTAGCCTCGAATGTGACAGGACCTACCTGACCAGGAACGCCGTCCATATCAGAGAATGCGGGGATTGTAACCTCGTACTTGCCCTCTTCCTTAGCGAGAACCTTAACTTCAGCCTCTTCGTAAGTCTGAGTCTCGTTATTGCGAACCACCTTGAGAGTGTTCTTGTAAATGGTAGGAGCGATAGGCTCCGGCTCGTTCTGCAGATCCACAACAGTCACATACTTGATAGTAGCGTTGCTGCGGTTAGCGCCTTCCTTCGAACCGATGTTGATGCTTGTTGTTGTCCAGAAGTCAGATGTGAGATCCTTCCAGTCACCGGTAACACCAGTGTAGAGACCGTTGAACGACTCGCCGTCGATGGTGCAGCCATTAGCCTTAGAAAGCTCGATGCGTACTGTGCCAGCCTCAACGCCATCGTGTGCGTCAGAAACGGGGTGAGAACCGCCAGTTGTGAGATAGTCAGCCTTCATGCGCTTAGCAGACTTGGTGTAGTAGAAGTGCCAGCCACCGATCTTCCATGCGCCAATGTTCTCGCCTACAGAGAGGATGTTCTCGTTAGCTGTGTAATCGCCGCAAGTAGAGAGATCGATAACAGCAACGAGCTTCTGAGTGTTCCAGTCGATAGGAATGTTAGTCCACTCGAATGACTGACCGTTAGGAGCGAAGTCAACAGAACCGTCTACGGGGAAGCCCTCAATCTCAGGCTTGGGCTGAGGAGCAACGTAGTCGGGGTCTGTACCTACAGTATACTTATCGCCATTAGCAGCCACCATGTCGATGAAGATCTTCTCAGCGTCGTCCTTGGTGTAAAGAACTGCCTTGACATCATAGTTCACCATGCTAACTTCGGTAGTACCGGTGTATGTGGTGCGCTCCTTCTCGTCAGTACCCTTTACAAGGTCAGAAGACTTGATGGTCTGGTTGCCGTTGTCGAAGGTTACAGACATGTTGATAACGCCGTCAGACATCTCCTCGATGGTAACGTCAGCCAAGTCGAGAGGAACGGTTGTATTATACTGAGTGATGAAGATGTTGTCTGTGAACTTCTTAGAAGCCACAACAGTAGCAGGCTCTGTCCAGTCAAGACCTACAACCTCTACATACTTATATGTAGCGTTGCTGCGGTTTTCGCCCTGTGTAGATCCGAATACGAGGTTGTTGTAAGTGAGAAGCTTAGCATAGTCGCTTGCCTCGAATGCCAATGTGCCGTCGATATAAACGCCATCCTGACGAAGCTCAACGCGAACGTTAGAAGGATCATTTACCTGAACGTACTTTGTCGGAGTGGTACTGAGATCATCGCTGTTACGGAACTGGATAGTGAATGTGTTGGTTAATTGCACATTAGCAGTACCATTCCATACATAAGCATCCTTTGTGTAATAGAAATGGAGAGAAGCTCCGTTAGAAGTGTTCCACTCTGCAAGGTTAGCAGCATTGTTAGAGAATGACAAGGCATTCTCATTAACGCCCTGACAAGTAGTCATATCCAGCTTTGCCACAACCTTGTGTGTGTCCCAGTTGATGGTGAAAGGCTTAGCCTCGATTCTTGCGCCGTTAGGAGTAAGACCTGCCTCTACGAGCGGACCCTCTGTTGTCTCAACTACACCGCCACCGCCGGTAGAACCGAAGTCGTCAACACCAAACTCAGCAGAGATAAGAGACTTATAGTATCCACCAATCTTAGCAGAGAACTTGGCATAAGCCTTCTCATCATTAAACTTGGCTAACAAAGTAGCCTCATCACCAGATGTCAGACCAAGATCGCAATTGGCAATTGCTACAGTCAAACCTGTAAGGTCAATTGTTGTAAGACCGTCAGTTGTTGTTCCTGCAACATTGCTGAAGGTGTAAGTGCCATAATTGTCTCTGTAACTTCCAGAAACATTGATGACATCTTTGAACGTCACGTTATACGTGCCGTCACCATTGTCAGTAATAGACACAACAGCGTCGTCAGACTCTGTGGGGGTAGTGTAACCGTAAGTTACGGTACGATGTCCCGTATAGTCCTTAGCGAACGCGGTAAGCGTCATTACTAACAATACAAGAAGGGATAGAATCTTTTTCATAATCCTTTTCTTTTAATTGATAGTTAGTTGATATTGATAAAGTGAATAAAAAATAGACTTGTTTTTAATTTTAATCGTTTTTAGGTCACTATGGTTTAAGTGGTCTGTCGTGCTTCTTTGCACGTGAGTTATAGTATTTCTATGCAATTAATTTGTATTCGTTGCAAAATTAATAAAAAAAATATGTAGCAACAAATTTTTGAACTTTTTTGTTTAAAGATATGCTGTTAAGCCAATAAATAGAGTTATTGGAGCAAACAAGAAAACAAGCAGTTGGTTTGGATTTGGTCAGTTTTTTGGAAATGTTGGTTTGGATTTGCTCAGGTTTTCAAGCAAAGTTGGTTTGGATTTGATTAAGTTTTCGCTCATTTTTGGTTTGGATTTGAATATTATTATGTATCTTTGTCACTGATATATAACCATTTAGATATGTTCAAACGAATAGCACTCAATTATCTTCGCGAATGGGCGAAGAAGGACGAACGAAAGCCTTTGGTCTTGCGTGGCGCACGTCAGGTGGGCAAGACCACGCTTGTAAGAATGTTTGCCGAGGAATTCAGCAACTATATTTACCTTAATCTTGAGGAAAAAGAGAACGCTGCATTGTTTGCTGCCGACTACTCTTTCGACGACTTGCTGTCCGGCATTTTCTTCAAAGCCAATGTACGCCAGGACAACAGACGCACACTGATATTCATCGACGAGATACAGAACGAGCCTAAGGCTGTGCAGACGCTGCGCTTTTTCTACGAGAAACGTCCCGACATTTATGTCATCGCCGCAGGTTCACTATTGGAAAGCCTTATGGACAGACATATCTCGTTTCCCGTAGGAAGAGTGGAATACATGGCTCTACACCCCTGCACGTTCGTGGAGTTTCTTTCTGCCATAGGAGAAGAGATGCTTGCTGAGAAGGTGGAGGCGGTGGACGTGCCGCAGTCGCTGCACAGCTATGCGCTGGAACTCTTCAAGAAATACATGATAATAGGAGGACTGCCGGAGGTGGTGGCTAACTATGCTCAGCATCGCGACATGGTAAGACTCGGAGGCATATTCAACGCCTTGCTTTCGGGATATCGCGACGATGTGGAGAAGTATGCCAGTAAGCCGAAGGAGCAGGACTCCATACGCTATATTCTCAACTACGGCTGGACATCCGCCGCCCACCGCATACAGTTCGCAAAGTTCACCAATTCATCATTCAAGTCGGCTGATGTCAGCAATGCCTTCCGTACGCTTGAGAAGACTCTGCTTCTGGAACTGGTTTATCCTCTTACGTCTACATCCTTGCCGATACTGCCCGATCTGAAGAAAAGCCCCAAGCTATTGTGGCTTGACACGGGGCTGGTGAATTATGTGGCAGGAATGCAGGAGGAACTGCTCTTCTCCACTGACAGCGACGAACTGTGGAACGGCGACATCGCCGAACATATCGTAGCGCAGGAATTGCTTGGAGCGACGACGACGTTCGGCGAGAAACGGATGTTCTGGGTGCGCGACGCACGCAACTCTCAGGCTGAGGTAGACTTCGTAATCCGACATAAGTCGCATCTGCTGCCGATAGAAGTGAAGACCGGCAACAACTCGAAGCTACGCTCCTTACATCAGTTTATGGAGGATTCGAAGGAACGAATAGCCCTTAGAATATGGAACGGACCGATGACATCGGACGTAATAACACGAAGCTACGGCTGTCCGTTCACTCTCTATAACATTCCATTGTATTATGCAGGGCAACTGGAAAGGTTGCTGGAAGAGAGACATGAAGACATGCAAATATCGTCTAAAGAGTAAAATCCTGTTACAAAATAAAAATTGATTATAGAGATTTAGATTGCTGTTTTTACGGTGTTTTGCCGTGCAAACAGCACCCATGCTTAACAATAGCGCCACTTTTACAGTGCAATAGTGCCACTATTAGAGTGTAAAAGTGGCGCTATTGCATGATAAAAGTGGCACTATTGCAGTGTAAAAGTGGCGCTATTGCAACCCAATGATGCTTTTTTGCTCCGTCATTCATTGCACACTTCTCTTCTCAGCAGCATAATCAGCTGTATGTCAGCACACTATCGCTGCACGCTCAAAACTCAAGAATTTCGCACCAAAGATTTTGTTGTGCGCTGAACGAGGAGTATTGAGCGTTAGAAATGCAAATATTGTACATGCCGAGCGCATCAAACCACCCACTCCATCCAGTTGTCGGGAGTAACAACAGCCGTCTGCTTCACGTCATAAGCAGTAAGGAATGAGGAGGGAAACTGGGTGTTGGCACGGCGCGGATTCCTAAGGAAAAAATAGCCTAATCCCAAAACTTATACTAACTTTTGGGATTAGGAACATAAATTACAGTTTGCCTTGCTTTACAGCTCGTTCTTATGCAGCTCTGCCAGCAGCTTCACGCTCTGCGAATGGAGGTCGATGTGGCGCTGCAGCTTTTCGTAGATGCCGTTTATCTCCTCGTAATACACGAGGGCTGTAATCTCGCCCTGCTGCAGAGCCTTTGCGAAGAGGGAGAGCGACTCCTGCATGAGCTTCACGTCGCTATGATTGATGACCTGCTGGAGGCCCTGCAACTGCTCGTAGCTGGTGCGCAGCGACGACTCTGCCTCGTGCTGAGCCTGCGTCACCTGCAGCTCTGCACTCTGACGGCGCTGACGGGCTGCCTTGACATTGGAGCTGTTGCTGTAGAGCGGAAAGCTGACGCCCACCTGGAAGCCGTTTATGCCTTCGCCCTGCTCCGTGTTGCGACGATAACCGAAGGAGATGCTGGGAAGCCACTCGTTCTTCTGCACCTTCAGATTCATGTCGGCGGCGCGGAGGGCGGTCTGAGCCACTGCCACGTCAGCGTCGGCAGCAAGGGCAAGCGTGCGATACTCCTCGAAGTTAGTTATCTGCGGATAGACGGGCAGCTCCGTGTCTGTCACGTCCAGCGGCTTGCCACCGTTGAGCTGGCGGAGCTGCTGCACGAGGGCAGTGCGCTCGCCCTGCGTCTCGCTGACGAGAGTGCGCACCTCCATGCAGTCGAGCTTCACCTTGTTAAGCTCAAGAGCATTGGCGTCGCCTGCCTCCATGCGCTTCTCATACATCTGGAGGAGCGTCTCGCTGTTGGCAAGTCGCTCACGCAGCATGGTGAGGGTCTGATTGAGGCGGATAAGGTCGATGCAGACCAGCTGAGCCTGGAGCAGGATGTCGCGGCGCTGCTTGGCAAGGAGACGGTCGCCCACGGTCTGCTGCATCTGAGCCTGCTTGTTGCGGGCGGCATACTTCGTGGGGAAATCAATCTCCTGGCTTACTACAAGCTCGCTCTCTGCCACGCCGGAGTATGCCTTCGTGAAGAACGGGCTGTACTCCACGGACGGTCCGGCAAGGGCGTTGCCAGCCTTTATCTCAAGCACATCGGCTTGGCAGTCGTGGGCAAGCGACTGCAGGGTGAGGTTGTTGGCTGCCACCTGCTTGAGCACGTCGCCGACGGTGTCAGCAAGGGCTGCGCTATACGCGCTGAACGCCACTATTGTTGCGATTAGATATCTTTTCATATATGATAGGTACGATGAATGCGTTGAGTAATGTTGAGCTGATGAGTCCGCCGAGTATCACCTTTGCCATCGGCGACTGAATCTCGTTGCCGGGCAGGTCGCCGCCGAGTGCCAGCGGCACGAGGGCAAGGGCGGAGGTGAGCGCGGTCATGAGGATGGGGTTGAGACGCGAGAGCGATCCTTCCACGATGGCGTCACGGACGGTCTTGCCTTCCTCCGTGCGCAGACGCTTATACTCGGTGATGAGCAGCATGCCGTTGCGCGTGGCGATGCCGAAGAGCGAGATGAAGCCGATGACGGCAGGGATGCTCACTTCTCCGGTGGTCAGCACTATGGCGAAGATGCCGCCGATGAGAGCCAAGGGCAGATTGAGGAGGATTACGCCTGCCTCCATAGCGTTGCGGAACTGCATGAATAGGAGGAAGAAGATGACGACGATGGCGAGGATGCAGGTGAGATAGAGCACGCGGCTGGCGCTTTCCTGACTCTCAAACTGTCCGCCGTACTCCACGTGGTAGCCCTCGGGCAGCTGCACTTCTTCGCCTACGGCTTTCTTGATGTCTGCCACAACGTCGCTCAATGCCCGTCCGCTGGTGTTGGCAGAGATGACTATCTTGCGCTGTACGTTCTCACGGTTGATGGTGTTTGGACCTGCGCTGGAGATGATGTCTGCCACGTCGCTGAGCGGCACCTTGCGTCCGTCCTGCGTGTCGATGATGAGGTCTTTTATGTCGTCGTACTTGTCGGCTTTCACCACAAGATTGAATGCGCGTCCGGCTTCATACACCTGCGACACGGTTTCGCCGGCAAGATTTACGGCGAGAAACTCGTTGAACTCGGGGAGCGTGATGCCGTTGCGGACAAGCAGCTCACGACGCGGAACAATCTTGAGCTCGGGACGCTCTATCTGCTGCTCCACATTGAGGTCGGCGATGCCTTCGATGTCCTGGCAGGCGCTCTTTATCTGATTGCCGATGGTGAACATACGGTTGAGGTCGGTGCCGAAGAGCTTGATGGCGATGCTTGCCTGCGTGCCGGAGAGCATGGCGTCAATGCGGTGTGAGATGGGCTGGCCTATCTCGATGTTGGCTCCGGCAAGCACGGAGAGACGCTTGCGCACGTCATTGAGCACCTCCTCATGACTGCGGTCTTTCAACTCAAACGGAGCTTCTATCTCGCTGACGTTGACGCCAAGGGCATGTTCGTCAAGCTCGGCGCGTCCGGTCTTGCGGGCCACGGTCTTTATTTCGGGCACCTGAAGGAGCAGTCGCTCGGCACGGGCACCGATGGAATCGCTCTCTTCAAGCGAAATGCCGGGGAGAGAGGAGATGTTGATGGTGAACGATCCTTCGTTGAACTTGGGCAGGAAGCTGCTGCCTAAGCAGAAGAATACGCCTATGGCTACGGCGAATAATGCCGCCGTGCCGATGATGACCTTACGTGTATTGGCGAGCACCCAGAGCAGAGCACGCTCATAATACTTCTTCAGCCAGACTGCCACGAAGGCTTCCTTCGGCATCTCGCCCTTGCTCTTGCCGAGCAGATAGCTGCAGAGCACGGGGGTGAGCGTGAGGGCTACGAGGGTGGAGGCGAAGAGAGCTGTCACGAAGGCGATGCCGAGGGGGATGAGCATGCGACCTTCCATGCCGCTGAGGAAGAACAGCGGGGCGAAGCTCACTACGATTATCAACGTGGAATTGAGAATAGGCATGCGCACTTCACGCGAGGCATTGAAGACAAGCTCGATGATGGGCACGCGCTCCGACTCGGGCAATGCGCGGTTCTGGCGTATGTGCTTGTAGACGTTCTCCACGTCCACAATGGCATCGTCGACGAGCGAACCGATGGCAATGGCAAGACCGCCGAGGGTCATGGTGTTGATGCTGATGCCAAGGGCATTGAGCACTATCATCGCCACGAGGAACGATATGGGGATGGTGACAAGCGAGATGACCGTGGTGCGCACGTTGGCGAGGAAGAGCATGAGGATGATGACGACGAAGACGGCGCCTTCGATGAGCGACTTCTGTACGTTGTCGATGCTGCTCTCGATGAAATCGGACTGACGGAAGATGTCCGTTGATATATGCACGTCCTCAGGAAGGGTCTTGTGAAGGTCTTCGAGGGCGAGGTCGAGGTGCTTTGTGAGGTCGATGGTGCTGGTGTTGGGCTGCTTTGTCACGGTGAGGAGCACGGCAGGACGGGCTCTTTCGCTGCCGACGCCAAGCTTGGGCGACTGATTGCCCACCTTTATATCGGCTACGTCGGCGAGGGTGATGACGCTCTCGCCATTCTTCTTTACGATGCACGTGCCGAGCTTCTCGACGTCGTTGGTGGAGGTGATGCCGCGGATGATATACTCATTGCCGTACTCATAGCGTACGCCGCCGTTGGTATTGACGTTCATATTGCGTGTGGAAGCCATGACGTCTGAGAGCGAAACACCGAAATGCTTCATCTTGCCCGGGCTTATGAGTATCTGATATTCCTTGATGTCGCCACCATGGACGCTGACCTGAGCCACGCCACCGGTGGAGAGCAGACGCGGACGTATCACCCAGTCAGCGTACGTACGCAGGTCTTGCTGCGAAGTGTGCTTGCTGGTGAGGCTCACGATGAGCACCTCGCCAAGGATGGACGACTGCGGACCGAGCACCGGAGCGCTTACTCCTGCAGGCATCTGTTCGCCCACGGCAGCAAGCTTTTCGCTTACTATCTGACGGGCAAGATAGATGTCGGTGCCCCAATCGAATTCCACCCATACTACGGAGAAGCCGTTGGTGGACTGCGAACGGACACGACGTACGCCGGTACTGCCGTTGACGGCGGTCTCAATGGGGAAGGTGACGAGTTGCTCCACTTCCTCTGTTGCCATGCCGCCAGCCTCGGTCATGATGACCACGGTGGGCGCATTGAGGTCAGGGAACACGTCAACATCTGTCTTGCTGGTGGAATAGAGTCCGGCGATGACAAGCAGCACGGACGCCACCAGCACAAGTATTCTGTTCTCAAGCGAGAAGCGTATTATCTTATTCAGCATAGCTATTAATGATTATGGTTATGCGCTGGGATGGCGTTGGCAGCCGATGCCAGTCTTACCTGGACAGCGCCCTTAGTAACGACGCGGTCGCCCTTCTTCACTCCCGTAAGTATCTCCACACGTTCGCCGTCGCTCTCGCCAAGCGTCACTTCCTGCTTGCGATAGCCTTCAGCGTCAATCTGGATGTAGACAAAATGGACGCCCTGCTCCTCGGTGAGGGCGGTGAGAGGCAGCGTGATGACGTTGGGACGGTCCTGCGTGATGAGATAAATCTCGGCGTACGAGCCCTGCACGACGTCGCCGGTGTTGTTGAACTCGAAGATTACGGGGATATACGAATTGTTGACCTCTGCCGAACGACCGTAAGACTGGATGTGTCCGCCCATATCGGTGATGTCGTAGAGACGGTTGCTATAGCTGGTGCGGAACTTGGCGCAACGTATTTTGTTAAGCTCGTTGAAGTGGCGCTCCGGTATTTCGGCACGCAGATAGAGGTGCTTGTTCTGGGTGATAACGGCAAGGGGCTGACCAGCTTCCACGTAGTCGCCGCCATTGACCATACATTGCTTGATGTAGCCGCCGCGAGGAGCTGTAACCGTCACGCCGCCGGCGCTGCGTGTGCGCTGCATGCTGGTGTAGGTGAGCTTGGCAGCCTCATATTCCGCCTTGGCAACGGCGAGGTCTTTCTCGCTTATTATCTTGTCCTTGATGAGTGTTTTCGCACGTGTATAGTCGCGCTCGGCACGCTCGTAGTCGATACGTGCACGCTGAACGGGGTCGCCGTCAGCCATCTGCATACCTGCTGAAGTGATGGAGAAGAGCGTGGTTCCGGCAGCAACCTTCAGTCCTTCACTCACGTGGTTCTTATACTGCACGCGTCCGCTGATGGTGGCAACAACGGCTGTCTCGTCGCATGATGCAGACATCACCTTGCCGCTGGTGTGGATGACGCCATGGAACATGCCCAGCTTCACTTCCTCCACCTTCACTCCGGCTGCGCGAGCCTTCTCAGGCGAGAGGATTATCTCGTCGGTATGGGCGCCTTTAGCCTCAAGACCTTCCTCTTCGGAATCGTGGTCGTGATGCTCGGTTTCCTCGGCATGCTCATGGTCATGATCGTGATCGAGATGGTCATGGGACTTGCCTCCGCAAGCGACCATTCCCGCCACGAAGACTACAGATAATAAGTAATAAGTGATTCGTCTAAGCATATTTCATTAAGTGTTTATTATTAAGCTAATAAAAAAGTCAGTTGCAAAGATAAGGAATAAGCAATGCAACTATGTTGCAAAAGCGAAGAAATAGGCATATATAGGAACGCATGTACATATTTATATACAAAAAAAGCGGATGCGCTGCACTTCTGAGAGTGCTTCGCATCCGCTTAGCTTATTTACTGTTGACAGAATTAGTCAGCGAGCTTTGCCTTGATGAACTCGCGGTTGAGGCGAGCGATGTTGGCGATTGACTCGTTCTTCGGGCACTCAGCCTCGCAAGCGCGGGTGTTGGTGCAGTTACCGAAACCGAGCTCCTCCATCTTGGCGATCATAGCCTTTGCACGCTTAGCTGCCTCAGGACGACCCTGAGGAAGGAGAGCGAGCTGGCTGACCTTAGAGCTGACGAAGAGCATTGCAGAACCGTTCTTACATGCAGCTACGCAGCAACCGCAACCGATACATGTAGCACAGTCCATAGCCTCGTCTGCGTCTTCCTTCGGGATGAGGATGGCGTTAGCGTCCTGGGGCTGGCCAGTACGAACGCTTACGTAACCACCTGCCTGCATGATCTTGTCGAAAGCAGTACGGTCTACCATGCAGTCCTTGATAACGGGGAATGCAGCCGAACGCCAAGGCTCAACTGTGATAACGTCGCCGTCGTTGAACTTACGCATGTAGAGCTGGCAGGTTGTGGCACCCTGGTTAGGTCCGTGGGGATGACCGTTGATGTAGAGTGAGCACATACCGCAGATGCCCTCGCGGCAGTCGTGGTCGAATACGAAAGGCTCGTGGCCTTCCTCTATGAGCTGCTCGTTAAGGATGTCGAGCATCTCAAGGAATGAGGTATCCGTAGGGATATCCTTCATCTCACGTGTGTCGAAGTGGCCCTTGTCCTGAGGACCGTTCTGACGCCAATATTTCAGTGTGAATGATATGTTTGCCATAATCTTTATTAGTTCTTATAGTTACGTGTCTGTACCTTGATTGCCTCGTACTCGAGCGGCTCCTTGATGAGCTCAGGAGCTGTCTCGTCGTCGTTCTTATACTCCCAGCAACCTACATAGAAGAAGTTCTCGTCGTCGCGCTGTGCCTCGCCCTCTGGAGTCTGGTGCTCCTCGCGGAAGTGACCACCGCAAGACTCCTCACGTGAGAGGGCGTCGTGTGCGATAAGCTCACCCATGAGGATGAAGTCGCGGAGGTGGATAGCCTTGTCGAGCTCTACGTTCAGACCTTCCTTCGATCCAGGGATGAAGAGGTTGGTGTTGAACTCCTTGCGGAGCTTCTTGATAAGCTCGATACCTTCCTTCAAGCCTTCTGCTGTACGACCCATACCTACGTGCTCCCACAGTACGTGGCCAAGCTCCTTGTGGATAGAGTCAACAGAACGCTTACCCTTGATGTTCATGAGGCGGTCGATCTCAGCCTGAACACCCTTCTCAGCCTCTGCAAACTCGGGCAGGTCGGTAGAGAGGTGCGGCCAGATAGCCTGGTCAGCGAGGTAGTTCTGGATGGTGTAAGGCAGTACGAAGTAGCCGTCTGCCAAGCCCTGCATAAGTGCAGATGCACCAAGGCGGTTAGCACCGTGGTCAGAGAAGTTACACTCACCGATAGCGAACAGACCAGTGATAGAGGTCTGGAGCTCGTAGTCAACCCAGATACCACCCATTGTGTAGTGGATAGCCGGATAAATCATCATCGGGTTGTAATACTTCACGCCGTTAATCTCGTTGGCGAGCTGGCCAGGATTAACGTCTGTGATCTCCTCGTACATGTCGAAGAGGTTGCCGTAACGCTGACGGATAACGTCGATGCCGAGACGGTTGATTGACTCAGAGAAGTCGAGGAATACGGCGAGACCGGTGTTGTTAACGCCGAAGCCCTTGTCGCAACGCTCCTTGGCAGCACGTGAAGCAACGTCACGCGGAACGAGGTTGCCGAATGCCGGATAGCGGCGCTCCAAGTAGTAGTCGCGGTCTTCCTCAGGAATGTCGCTACCCTTCTTGGTGCCAGCCTGAAGTGCCTTAGCGTCCTCAATCTTCTTCGGTACCCAGATACGGCCGTCGTTACGAAGTGACTCAGACATAAGAGTAAGCTTAGACTGCTTGTCGCCGTGTACGGGGATACATGTCGGGTGAATCTGTACGTAGCAGGGGTTAGCGAAGTAAGCACCCTTACGGTAGCACTGGATGGCAGCTGTACAGTTACAGCCCATAGCGTTAGTAGAGAGGAAGTAAGCGTTGCCGTAACCACCAGTAGCGATTACAACGGCGTTTGCAGAGAAACGCTCGAGCTTACCTGAAATGAGGTTCTTGGCGATGATACCACGAGCGCGGCCGTCAACGATAACCACGTCTTCCATCTCGTAACGTGTATAGAGGAGCACGCGGCCTGCATTTACCTGCTTTGAAAGTGCAGAGTAAGCACCGAGAAGGAGCTGCTGGCCGGTCTGACCCTTAGCGTAGAATGTACGTGATACCTGAGCACCACCGAATGAACGGTTGGCGAGCATGCCGCCGTACTCACGTGCGAAAGGTACACCCTGAGCTACACACTGGTCGATGATGTCGTTTGACACCTCAGCGAGGCGGTATACGTTAGCCTCACGAGCACGGTAGTCACCACCCTTTACTGTATCGTAGAACAGACGGTATACTGAGTCGCCGTCGTTCTGATAGTTCTTGGCAGCGTTGATACCGCCCTGAGCTGCGATAGAGTGAGCGCGACGCGGAGAGTCCTGAATGCAGAAGTTAAGCACACGGAAACCCATTTCGCCGAGGCTGGCTGCTGCAGAAGCACCTGCAAGACCTGTACCTACAACGATAATGTCGAGCTTGAGTTTGTTCTTGGGGTTCACCAGACGCTGGTGAGCTTTATAGTTGGTCCACTTCTCGGCCACTGGGCCTTCAGGGATTCTTGAATTAATTGTCTTAGCCATAATATGAATTATGTATATTTGATTTTTAGTTTTTAATTAGCAGCAGAGGCTCGGTGCACAACCAAGTGCGAAAGCGATTACTACTACGAGGAAACCGAGGACGAGGAGGGTTGAGTAAACCTGACCGATGACCTTCCAACGGTTAAACCATACCTTACCGTTCCAGCCGAATGTCTGCATTGCGCTCCAGAAACCGTGTGTGAGGTGGAACCAGAGAGCTACGAGCCATACGATGTAGAGAACTACGTAAACCGGGTTAGCGAAGGTCTGCTGAATCCAACCGAAACCGTCAGCAGGTGCGCATACGCCCTCGAAACCTGCGAGCTCGGCGAACATCATGTTGTACCAGAAGTTGAAGAGGTGGAGCAACAGACCGAGAACGATGATGATGCCAAGAACGAGCATGTTCTGAGATGCCCACTCTACGCCCTGAGGCTTAGCTGTTACCTCGTAACGAGAATTGCCACGAGCGGCACGGTTCTGCATCGTGAGCCAGAAGGCAAACACGAAGTGGAGTACGCAGAGGGCGCCCAAGCCGATTGTTGCAACTACGGCATACCAGTTGGCGCCGAGGAACTCACAGATCATGTTGTAAGCGTCTCCTGAGAAGAGCGCAGCAACATTCATTGACATGTGGAATGTCAGGAATAGAACAAGCGCGATGCCGGTCAAGGCCATCACCACCTTTCTACCGATGGATGAATTGATTAACCACATAAATGATTTAAAATTTAAATTATTAACTGTTAGAATTATAGAATTTCATATCCAATCTTTATTCTTTAAGGTCACAGCTATAAGTCACAGCGACGCTCCTTACTATATAATAGGTAAAGGGGTGCTCTAACAATCTGCAAAAATACTGAAAATAGATGATAAATCAAACTATTTCACTCCAAAAATCATTTTTTATTCTTAATTTTGCGAGGACAAACAATGCTGGTTAATTATAAATGTAGACAACCAGCGAAAATCACAAACAGATATATGAATTTCAAATACGACGTTATAGTCATTGGTGGTGGTCACGCCGGATGCGAAGCGGCATGTGCGGCTGCAAGAATGGGAGCGAAGACGTGCCTTGTGACGATGGACATGAACAAGATCGGACAGATGAGTTGCAACCCCGCCGTGGGCGGCATCGCCAAAGGACAGATAGTACGCGAGATTGACGCTCTTGGAGGCGAGATGGCTCTCGTCACCGACGCCACGTCCATACAGTTCCGTATGCTCAACCGCGGTAAAGGTCCGGCAGTATGGAGCCCGCGTGCACAATGCGACAGAGGAAAGTTTATATGGGAATGGCGCACCCGACTCGACCGTGTGGACAATCTCGACATCTGGCAGGACGAAGCCTGCGAGCTGCTTGTCGAGAACGGAGAGGCAGTGGGCGTTGAGACAGTCTGGGGCGTGACGTTCCGTGCAAAGGCGGTAATCATCACAGCGGGCACATTCCTAAACGGACTGATGCACGTGGGAAGGAAGAAGGTGCCGGGAGGCAGATGCGCCGAACCTGCCGTCCTTAACTTCACGGAGAGCATCACGCGTCACGGCATAACGTCGGAGAGAATGAAGACGGGTACGCCGGTTCGCATCGACAAACGTAGCGTCCACTTCGAGGACATGGAGTGTCAGCCAGGCGAAACCGACAACCACGGATTCTCATACATGACCGCTCCAAGACATCTTAAGCAACTGCCATGCTGGACCACATACACTAATAAGGAAGTGCACGACACGCTTCGCGAAGCCATCGCTGACTCGCCTCTCTACAACGGACAGATTCAGTCTACGGGTCCACGTTACTGTCCTTCCATCGAAACAAAGCTGATGACTTTCCCGGACAAGGACCAACATCCGCTCTTCCTCGAACCTGAAGGCGAGGATACCAACGAGATGTATCTTAACGGATTCTCCTCGTCGATGCCGATGGAGGTGCAGTTGAATGCTCTGAAGAAGATTCCTGCGTTCCGAGACATAAAGGTATACAGACCGGGATACGCCATCGAGTACGACTACTTCGACCCGACACAGCTAAAGCCATCATTGGAATCGAAACTCGTAAAGGGACTTTTCTTTGCCGGTCAGGTGAACGGAACGACGGGATATGAGGAAGCTGGCGGACAAGGCACGATGGCTGGTATCAACGCTGCCCTACTCTGCGGTGGCAGCGATCCTTATATAATGAAGCGTGACGAAGGATATATCGGCGTACTGATTGATGACTTGACAACGAAGGGCGTGGACGAACCATACCGTATGTTCACGTCAAGAGCAGAATACAGAATACTTCTAAGGCAGGACAACGCCGACGCACGACTCACAGAGAAGGCGTACAATCTCGGACTTGCCACTCGCGAGCGTTACGACCGCTGGCTTACAAAGAAAGCGGAGATAGACCGCATCATCAGTTTCTGCAATTCCACGAACGTGAAGCCTCGCGACATCAACGCCGCTCTCGAATCGTTCGGCACCACACCCTTACAGTTCGGATCGCCGATAGCCAGTCTTATTGCAAGACCACAGCTCGGCATCAAGCAACTCGCTTCTGCCATCCCCACCCTACAAGCCGCCCTTGACATGAATGACGAACGTAAGGACGAAATCGTGGAGGCAGCAGAGATACTTATCAAGTACGACGGATACATCAAACGCGAACGACAGATTGCAGACAAGATGCACCGACTGGAGGACATCCGAATCAAAGGACATTTTCGTTACGAAGAGCTTCACGAGATATCCACAGAGGGAAGACAAAAGCTCTCACGCATCAATCCAGAAACGCTCGGACAAGCTTCCCGCATCCCAGGAGTATCGCCCAGCGACATCAATGTCCTGCTCGTGCTGATGAAGAGATAAAACGAGTTAAGAGTTCCACGTGAAACAAATACAATAACAAACATACATTAAACATTTGAAAATGAACAACAAACTATTGCTTGACAATCTGCGTTGCATACCAGATTGGCCTAAGAAGGGAGTCAACTTCCGCGACGTCACCACCCTCTTCAAGAACAACGAGTGTCTGAAGGAGATTTGTGACGAGATGTACGAGCTCTACAAGGACAAAGGCATAACGAAGATTGTCGGCATCGAGTCGCGCGGCTTCGTAATGTCTTCTGCCCTCGCCCTCCGTCTTGGAGCCGGTGTGGTGCTCTGCCGCAAGCCCGGCAAGCTTCCTTGCGACACCGTGCAGGAAAGCTACGCAAAGGAATACGGCAAGGACACCATCGAGATTCATAAGGACGCCATCGGCGAAGACGACGTAATTCTGCTTCACGACGACCTCCTCGCTACCGGTGGAACAATGAAGGCAGCTTGCAACCTCGTAAAGAAGTTCAACCCAAAGAAGGTCTACGCTAACTTCATCATCGAGCTTGTCAACGAAGGTATGAACGGACGTGAGGGATTCGATGAGGACATCGAGATAACATCTCTCATCAAAATCTAACATTAAAGACCATACAAGAGGAAAGCTATAAAGGCGCGGCAAGCTACAACACTTGCCGCGCCTTTCAGTTCCACGTGAAACAAACCGTCCCAAATCACTTAGTTCCAAACCACTTACAGTCCACCATTATGACAAAAGAAGAAAACGCAAAGCGCATCGAGCGTCTTAAGAACATCGTGCTTAACATGCCGGACAAGCCCGGCAGCTACCAGTTCTACGACGCCGACCATACTATTATATATGTAGGCAAGGCGAAGCGTCTCAAGCAACGCGTCTCAAGCTACTTCCATAAAGAGGTGGATAGGTTTAAGACGAAGGTGCTGGTGTCCAAGATCGAGGACATAAGCTACACGGTGGTCAACACGGAAGAGGACGCATTGCTGCTCGAGAACAGTCTTATCAAAAAATACAATCCCCGCTATAACGTCCTTCTCAAGGACGGAAAGACTTACCCCAGCATCTGCGTAACGAACGAATACTTGCCTCGTGTATTCAAGACCCGCCAGATAAACAAGCGCTTCGGCACCTTCTTCGGGCCCTACTCACATACGGGCAGCATGTTCGCAGTTCTAGAACTTATCCACAAACTCTACAAGCCTCGAACTTGCCGCATGATCATTACCAAGGAAGGCATCGAACAAGGCAAGTACAAGCCTTGCCTGGAATATCACATCCACAACTGCAAGGCGCCTTGTTGCGGTAAGCAAAGCCTCGAGGATTATCAGGCTGCAATAGCTCAGGCACGCGAGATTCTGAAAGGAAACACGCGCGAACTAAGCAAGCATATCTACGAGGAAATGCAGAAAAAGGCGGCGGAGCTGAAATTTGAAGAGGCGGAAGAACTAAAGCAGAAGTACATTCTTATAGAGAATTTCTGCGCCAAAAGCGAGGTGGTCAGCCATACTATTACGGACGTTGACGTATTCTCCATCATTGACGACGAAGCGCAAAGAACGGCATTCATCAATTATATACATGTAAAGAACGGTAGCGTCAATCAGAGTTTCACGTTCGAATATAAGCAAAAGTTGGACGAATCCGACCAGGAACTTCTCCTTACTGCCATCCCTGAGATTCGCGAACGCTTCCAAAGCCACGCTAAGGAGATAATCGTTCCATTCGAAATGGAATGGCAACTGAGTGGTGCCACGTTCTTTGTGCCGCAGCGTGGCGACAAAAAGCACCTGCTTGAGCTTGGCGAAATGAACTGCCGACAGTACAAGTTCGATAGGCTTAAGCAGGCAGAAAAACTCAATCCGGAGCAGAAACAGACGCGTCTTATGAAGGAGCTGCAGCAGAAACTCCACCTCGAAAAGCTGCCTTATCAGATAGAATGTTTCGATAACTCGAATATTTCGGGTACGGATGCCGTTGCAGGATGCATAGTCTTCAAGGGTATGAAGCCATCGAAGAAGGACTATCGCAAGTATAACATCAAGACGGTGGTCGGTCCCGACGATTACGCCTCTATGCAGGAGGTGGTCAGACGTCGTTATTCGCGTATGGTGGAGGAAGGCTCTACCCTGCCCGACCTTATCATTACGGACGGTGGATTGGGTCAGATGAGCGTGGTGCGCGAGGTCGTAGAAGGCGAATTAGGGCTGAATATACCTATTGCAGGACTCGCAAAGGACGACCGTCACCGCACCAACGAACTGCTCTTCGGCAATCCTCCGCAGACCATTGCGCTAAAGACAGACTCCGAACTCTTCCATATCCTGACGCAAATCCAGGACGAGGTACACCGTTACGCCATACAATTCCATCGCGACAAGCGATCAAAACACGCCCTTCACAGTGCGCTGGACGAGATTCCAGGCATCGGTCCTGCCACACGCGACAAGCTGCTCAAGACGTTCAAGAGCGTGAAACGCATCCGCGAAGCAACGCTCGAAGAGCTGGCAGAAGCAGTAGGCATGGCGAAGGCAAAAGCCATTACCGAACACTTCGGTCAGAAAAGCGGCTCCGAGAACACCCATTAAATAAAGAATACTTGTAGGTATCGTTTTTTTATGATATCTTTGTAGAATACTGAAACATCACTAACAGACCATTAAAATGAGAACAGTCATACAGCGTGTACAGCACGCATCAGTCACCATTGACGGCACAGTAAAGTCAAACATCGGCAAGGGCTTTCTTCTGCTCCTTGGCATAGAGGAAACCGACACATCGGAAGATGTCGACTGGTTGGTAAAGAAAGTGGCAGCCTTGCGCGTTTTCGACGATGAGAACGGCGTTATGAACCGCTCCATTCTGGACGTAGAAGGCGAAGCTTTGGTCGTCAGCCAGTTCACGCTTTACGCATCTTACAAGAAGGGCAACCGCCCGTCGTGGTTCCGCGCAGCCCGCCACGAAATCTCCGTACCGCTCTACGAGGAGTTCTGCCGCAAGCTCTCTGACACCCTCGGACGTCAGGTCGGCACCGGTGAATTCGGCGCAGACATGAAGGTGGAGCTGCTTAACGATGGTCCCGTGACCATCTGCATGGACACAAAGCACAAGGAATAAGAAACCAAAGAGGCAGTCTGTTAACGTCTAAAAAACATCTAACAATGACAATAAAGGAAGCACAAGAGGCGGTAGACCGTTGGATAAAGGAGTACGGCGTGCGCTATTTCTCCGAACTTACCAACATGGCTTGCCTTACTGAAGAAGTGGGCGAACTCGCCCGCATTATGGCACGCCGCTACGGCGACCAGAGTTTTAAGGAAGGCGAAAGCCACGATCCCTCCGAAGAAATGGCGGATATCCTATGGGTGCTTATCTGCCTTGCCAACCAGACCGGCGTGGATCTTACAGAAGCCCTACAGAAAAGCTTTGAGAAGAAGACCAAGCGCGACAAGGACCGCCATAAAAACAACCCCAAGCTAAAAGCCTAAAAAGACTCAAAGAGGCTCAATAAAGCTCAAAGAGGCCCAGTGAGGCTCAGCCCTAAAGAAATCACCAACAAACAATAAAAACCAACAATTATGGGAATCATTAAAGACATTATCCTCAACGAAGAGGACAACCAGCAGGCTCAGCAGAAGCCTAACAAGTACGAGGACGCCCTCAGAAAGTACAACACCAACCTTGACGACGCAGCCGTACGTGAGGCTGTACGTAAGATCATCGCAGAGAAAGTGCCCGAGAACGACACTATGGACGTTAAGAAGTTCCTCTTCGGCAGCATCGAGCTTACCACTCTCAAGACCACCGATTCAGACACAAGCGTACTCGCCTTCACAGAGCGCGTGAACGACTTCGACAACGAGTATCCTGACCTTCCCCACGTAGCCACCATCTGCGTTTATCCCTGCTTCGCCAAGACCGTTTCTGAGTCATTGGAGGTAGACGGCGTAGAGATTGCTTGCGTTAGCGGATCATTCCCTTCTTCTCAGGCTCGCATCGAGGTAAAGGTTGCAGAGACCGCACTTGCCGTTGCCGACGGCGCCACAGAAATAGACATCGTATTGCCGGTAGGCAAGTTCCTTTCCGGCGATTACGAGGGCGTTTGCGACGATATCGCCGAGATGAAGGCAGCATGTGGAGAGTCTGTTCCCATGAAGGTTATCCTCGAGACCGGTGCTCTCAAGACCGCATCTAACATCAAGAAGGCTTCCATTATCTCAATGTACGCCGGTGCAGACTATATCAAGACCTCTACTGGTAAGATGGAACCTGCCGCAACTCCCGAAGCAGCCTACGTAATGTGCCAGGCCATTAAGGAATACTACGATGAAACCGGCATACAGATAGGTTTCAAGCCCGCTGGCGGCATCAATTCCGTAATGGACGCAATTATATACTACACGATAGTAAAAGAGGTTCTGGGCGAGAAATGGCTCACCAACAAGTGGCTCCGCCTCGGCACCTCACGCCTCGCCAACATGCTCCTCAGCGAGCTGAAAGGCGAGCAGATAAAGTTCTTCTAAAAAGAGAGGCTGGGCTGGGCACTAGGCTGCTAAGCCTCACTGGGCCTTTCTGAGCCTATTTAAGCAATTGCTTAGAGAGGCTTAAAGAGGCCCAGTGAGGCTCAGCTACCCAGTCAGCCCAGTAAGGCTTAGCTGCCTAGAAAGGCCTAGCTCCCAGCCTCCTCCTTACAAACATCATCACTAACCACCAAAAAAACCAACTTATTATGCCAACCCCAAAACCTTTTCTTCCTTACGGAGGCACCTTCAAAAACCTCATAGTATATCAGAAAGCTGAATGTATATACGATATCACTTATTATTTTGCACATCATTTTCTCGAAAAGGGAGACCGTACTATCGACCAGATGGTGCAGGCCGCCCGATCTGGCAAGCAGAATATAGCGGAAGGGGCTTCGGCAGGAAACACCTCTAAAGAAACGGAAATAAAGCTTACGAATGTTGCTAAGGCAAGCCTTCAGGAGTTATTGGTGGATTATGAGGATTATCTTAGAGTAAGAGGATTGGAGCAATGGCAACCTGACGATCTACGTCTGGCGCAAGCTAAACGTGCCTGCGCTGCTCATAATGACAGTGCTTACTATAGGAATGCTATACCAAAACGCTCTGCGGAAACAATAGCCAATATAGCTATTACGCTAATACACCAAACCGACTGGATGCTAAATAAACTGATACAGAAACTGGAGGTAATGTTTGTTGAGGGAGGAGGAATGAGAGAACAAATGACTAAGGCAAGGAAAGAATTTAGGGGGTACTAGGAGGCTGGGCCGACTAGGCAACTGAGCTGACTAGGCAACTGAGCCTCACTAAGCCTTTCTGAGCCTATTTAAGCAATTGCTTAGAGAGGCTTAAAGAGGCTCAGTGAGGCCCTATTTCTAGAAAGGCCAAGCAGCCTAAGTAGGCTCAGAAAGGCTCAGTGAGGCTCAGCTGCATAGAGAAGCTCAGTGAGGCTCAGCTGCCTGGAAAGGCTTAGCTATTTCTCTTAATCACAAAATCCAGGTAAGCTTGCAGGGCTTCTTTTATTTCCTGCTGCCCTACCCTTTCGTCCAGGAATCTCTGCGCCTCGGCGTGAAACTCCCACATTCTTTTTTCGGCATACTCAATGCCACCCATTCTCTTCGTGTAATCCACGAGGCTTGCTATTTCTTCAGCCGTAACCGAATGGTCTTTCACTTTTAGGGCGAGGCGCTTCATGTCCTCATCACCACCATTGTTCACGGCATGTATGACGGGGAGCGTCAGCTTTCCTTCAGCCATATCGTTGCCGGTGGGCTTGCCAATCTCCTTTGAGTCGTAATAATCGAAGATGTCATCGCGAATCTGGAAGATAATTCCGAGGTTCTGACCGAACTGCTTGGCAGCCATCACGTCCTCCTCAGACGCTCCTGACGACAACGCTCCGATGCCGGCACACGCCTCGAAAAGCGCCGCTGTCTTCTGCTTTATCACGTCGTAATAGACATCCTCTGAGATGTCCTTACGACCAATATTGGAGAGCTGCAGAATCTCTCCGTCGCTCAGCGTACGTCCCAGTTCGGCAAGGTAAGTGACAATCTGCTCTGAATGAGTTCTTGCCACACAAAGGAGAGCCGTGGAGAGAATATAGTCGCCCACGAGCACAGCCACCTTGTTGTCGTACGTGGCGTTCACCGAAGCCTGTCCTCTACGCTCCTCACTCTCGTCCACCACGTCGTCATGTACGAGCGAAGCGGTATGAAGCAGCTCCAAACCTACGGCAGCGTTCTGCGTGACATCAGTTATCTGTCCGAAATTACGCGCCATAAGAAGTATCAGTATCGGGCGCATACGCTTGCCTGCACGCTTGCGAATATGTTCGAGCGCACTACCCAGCAACCCGTCCTCATGTGAGAGCGACTGGTTGAAAAGACTAACAAAATCGGCGAGCTCCGCCTCTATCGGGTGCTTAATGATTGACAGATAATCCATTGTGTTATAATATTTCGTACAAAGTTAGTTATTTTGCCGTTATTAGTGACATTTTTTTTGTAATTTTACACCTAATAAATATAAATAAAGCTGGCTGGTATACGAGTGTATGTGTCTACCAGCCAACTTGTCAACTAATTGAACAAAATGGACAAATTATTCCTTCTCGACGCTTACGCGCTCATCTATCGCGCTTATTATGCGTTCATAAAGAACCCGCGAATCAACTCCAAGGGTATGAACACCTCTGCCGTCATGGGCTTCGTGAACACTCTAAACGAGATTCTCACCAAGGAGCATCCCACGCATATCGGCGTGGCGTTCGACCATGGCAAGACGTTCCGCGACGAGGCTTTCCCTGCCTATAAGGCGCAACGCGAGGAGACGCCTGAGGACATCCGCGCCTCCGTACCCGTCATCAAGGATATCATTACTGCCATGAACATTCCCGTGCTGCAGGCAGACGGCTTCGAGGCGGACGACGTCATCGGCACGCTTGCCACCAAGGCTGGCGCCGCCGGCATCGAGACTTATATGCTCACACCTGACAAGGACTACGGTCAGCTGGTACGCGACAATGTCTTCATCTTCCGTCCGCGTCACGGAGGAGGATATGAGACGATGGGACCGAAGGAGGTGAACGAGAAGTACGGCCTCTCCTCTCCCGACCAGGTCATCGACCTCCTTGCGCTCATGGGCGACTCGGCTGACAACTTCCCCGGCTGTCCGGGCGTGGGTCCGAAGACTGCCGCCAAGCTCATCGGCGAGTTTGGCAGCATCGACGCCATGCTTGCCAATTCGTCAAAGATTAAGGGCAAGCTGCGCGAGAAGGTGGAGGGAGCCGTTGAGGACATCCGCATGTCGAAGTTCCTCGCAACCATCCGAACCGACGTTCCCGTGGAGCTCGACCTTGATGCGCTCAAGCTGAAGGAGCCCGACATGAAGCGTCTCACCGAAATCTTCACAGAATTGGAGTTTAAGAGTCTGCTTGACAAATTTGTAAAGAAGCCTCAACAACCGCAAAAAACTGTTAACGCTCAACTCGATTTATTTGCAGAAAATCCGACCAACCATTCAGTTGACGCGGAATTTTCGAAGTATGAGAGCCTAAAAACCACCCCACACGAGTATCAACTCATTGAAACAGAAGAGGATGCACGCAAATTGTTTGATTTATTTGTTACAAAACAAATTCTCAGTCTAGACACGGAGACCACTTCTGTCAACCCGATTGATGCCGAACTCGTGGGTTTGAGCTTCGCAGCGGAGGAAGGAAAGGCATTTTACGTGGCGATTCCGGCTGAACGTGAAAAAGCGGAAAGAATTGTTAATATATTCAAACCGTTGTACGAAAGTACCGAAATTCTGAAAATAGGACAGAACATCAAGTACGACATGGAGGTGCTCATGAATTACGGCGTTCGCCTCTCAGCGCCCATGTTCGACACGATGATTGCTCATTACGTGCTCCAGCCCGAGCAGAAACACAACATGGACATCCTTGCCGAAACTCTGCTCAATTATCAGACTGTCCACATCGACGAGCTTATCGGTCCGAAGGGAAAAGGTCAGAAGAGCATGCGCGACCTCTCACCTGCCTCCGTCTGCGACTATGCCGCTGAGGATGCCGACGTCACGCTGCGCCTCTACAACGTGCTGAAGCCGCGTCTTAAGGAAGCTGGTGTGGAGCAGTTGTTCTACGATATAGAGATGCCGCTGGTGCCGGTACTTGCCGACATGGAGACCACGGGCGTCCGTCTGGACACCGAAGCCCTTGCCGAAACGTCCAAGGTGCTCACCGAACGCATGAAGCAGATAGAGCGAAACATCTACGAGCTCGCCGGACATGAGTTTAACATCGCCTCGCCGAAGCAGGTGGGAGAGGTGCTTTTCGGCGAGATGAAGATTGTGGAGAAGCCCAAGAAGACCAAGACCGGACAGTACGTCACGTCTGAGGAGGTGCTTCAGCAGCTCCGTTCGAAGGCTCCCATCGTGGCTGACATCCTCGAACACCGCGGTCTGAAGAAGCTCCTCGGCACCTACGTCGACGCTCTTCCGAAGCTTATCAATCCGCGTACGGGTCACATCCATACGTCTTTCAATCAGGCAGTTACGGCTACGGGACGCCTTTCTTCGTCTGATCCCAACCTTCAGAACATCCCCGTTCGCGGCGAGGACGGCAAGGAGATTCGCAAGTGCTTCATCCCCGAACCGGGTGAGCTGTTCTTCTCTGCCGACTACTCCCAGATAGAGCTGCGCGTAATGGCTCATCTCTCTGGCGACAAGAACATGATAGAGGCGTTCCGCGAAGGCTATGACATCCACGCCGCCACCGCAGCACGCATCTATAAGGAGAAGATAGAGGACGTAAGCCGCGACCAGCGCACGAAGGCAAAGCGAGCCAACTTCGGCATCATCTACGGCATCACGGTCTTCGGTCTGGCTGAACGACTGGAGATCAGCCGAGACGAAGCCAAGCAGCTCATCGACGGCTACTTCGAGACGTTCCCCGACGTACACGCCTACATGGAGAAGGCCAAGGAGCTTGCCCGCGAGCACGGTTACGCCGAAACGTTCTTCCATCGCCGCCGCTATCTGCCGGACATCACCTCGCACAACGCCACCGTGCGCAACTTTGCCGAGCGCAACGCCATCAACGCGCCCATACAAGGCTCTGCCGCTGACATCATAAAGATTGCAATGGTGAAGATTTACGATCGTTTCCGCAAGGAAGGAATAAGGTCGAAGATGATTCTCCAGGTGCACGACGAACTCAACTTCTCCGTCATACCGGAGGAAAAGGAGAAGGTGGAGAGAATTGTGTTGGAGGAAATGCAGAACGCCTATCCCCTCCAGGTGCCACTCGTGGCAGACTCAGGATGGGGTAAGAATTGGTTGGAAGCGCATTAGGCTGACAGCGGCAAAATAGTAGCGGAGGTCTCCGGCCTCCGCAGCACAAGCCTTATAATCAGATAATTATAGAATTAAACCAAAATCGGTCATTAGAAAAGTCTTCTTGTCAAAAATCTTGTCCTTCATGCCTTGATGTCTGCTAATGCAAATATTGTCGTCGGCAGAATCACCGAAGAGTGCGAGAACATGTTACAATCTCAAGTCCTAATGATTTGGGTTAAATCTTGCTTACCTCAATTAATACATACGCTCGTTCCAATTGATATCAATCCAAACATCAATTGAAACGAGCGTTCATTTCTTATGTTGCAAGACAGCAAACGTAACACAAAAGATAGAGTATACCCTCGTGCAACGGAGGCCGGAGACCTCCGCCACTAAATTAGATTCTCCACAAAATACAAAGAAAATGAATCATTTGTAAGATTACGTGGATTGTTATAGATATACTTCAGAATATTCAGGTAATGCTGTTCGTCCCTAATAATTCTGTCAAAACTTTCCTTCTGCCATACTTGGCCAACACGACCTAACAAACGATTAATACATAAAGCAGAATAATGCTTTATTGACTTAATTATATCCTGTACCATCCATTCGCCATAAGGCATCAACACAACATGTACATGATTTGGCATTATTACATAAGAGACAATCTTATATCGTACATTGTCAAAATGCAATAAAGCCTGAGCTACTATATTACGACATTCAGAATCAATTAAAAGACATTCACCATTTCCTTTGTCAAGATATTTCTCTATTCTATTATATTTCTCCCATTTCAACAATTCTATCTCTTTCTTGTCATATATACATCAATTTAAAGAAAGCTTCTGCTCATACTCAAGGAGAATATTATCAATAACCTTTTTAGGAATAGAATCATAAAGACGGAATGTCACAAATGTTAATTTTCCAGTTTGATGCCAATGTGGAAGACTACCTTTTGTTACATACACCAGCCCCCATTTGTCAAAGAAATGTTCATTCATATTAAAGTAGTCTAATGATAATAAGTAGCGGAGGTCTCCGGCCTCCGCAGCACGAAGCCATTAAATTACATAGATATAGCTTGTAACGGAGGCCGGAGACCTCCGCCACTTTCCTCTACAACCACTTCATAAGTATATCCCACACAGCTATGATGTGGCAGACGGAGCCGGCGAGGACGAAGAAATGGAAGACGGTGTGCATGAAGCGGCGCTTGCGGAGACAGTAAAACAAGGCACCGGTGATGTAGCAGACGCCTTCGGCTATTATCCATATCACGGCGGACGGACCGACGCTATGAAGCAGCGGACCGAAAGCCACGAGCACGCTCAGGCCCATCACCACGTAGCAGATTGTCTCTACGTAGCTATGGCTCTTGAGTCCCATGAAACTCTTCACGGTTCCGGCTATTGCCGACACCCAGATGAAGATGAAGAGCGCCCAGCCCCAATAGCTATACTCGCGCAACGCCACAAGCGTGATGGGCGAATACGATCCGGCTATGTGCCAATAAATGGCGGCGTGGTCCCACTTGCGCAGCCTCTCCTTCCAGGGCGACCATGCAGAAAGGGCGTGATAGACAGTCGAAGCGATGTAGCTCGACAACATTCCGAAGAGATAAAGGATGATGCCTGCCGTCGCCCAACCGTTTCGCGCCCAGCCGCACCATACGAGGAACGCCGTGCCGACAACGAGTCCGAGAATTATTCCCGCGCCGTGCGACCACGAGTTCCACAGCTCTTCCTTATGATTGAAGTAGATTTTCATACCTCTAAGTTTTTATTTCTGACTGTAAATACTTTATATTTTCGTCTACAAAGTTACGTATTATTATCCACTCATATATTCTTATTTAAATAAAATTAAGTACCTTTGCACACGCAACGGTTCGCCTACCCTTATCAGGAAGAGGCGATTAAAAGGGAATGGGGTGTGAGTCCCCGACTGTCCCGCAGCTGTGAGCCGCCCTTATTATCGGGCGCGAACAACGATGCCACTTGCCTTTAGCGATGGAATGAAGAAGGCAGGGAAGGCGTTCGCGTCTGGGTGGCGAGTCAGAAGACCTGCCGAAACGTATATTGCCAAGGTTGTTCATGGGTGCCTCGAGGATTGGGCACGAACGACGAAACCGTAATCAATGCGACCCGATTGTATGATTTGGCTGACAGCCATAATTGTGCCCTGTCGTGATTACATCTATTCTGTAGTGATTACACAACTATAATAATATATGAAGAAAAACTTTACTTCCATCATGTTTGCTTTGTGCATCAGCCTTTCTGCTGCCGCACAGACCACCACCATCCGTGTGCAGGGCGCACCCCGAAAGGTGTCGCAGACCGTTGCCACACGCATCCAGAAGGCTGCCGACGCAGTCACATCCACTTGCATCGATTTCTCTAAGATAGAGCGTTGGGCAGGCGAAGGCGAATGCCGTGCCGCTCTTGCCCTGAAATGGGCTGACGGACAGAACGAGGGCAAGACTCTCGTCTGGGGATATCGCTGGAAATCAACGGAAAACCCTACGGGCGAGGATCTCATCCGTGCCATCGCCAAGGCTGACCCTGCTCTTTACCTTATGGGCTCCACCGGCGCTTGGGGACTCACCATCGGCGGCATCGGTTATGACGCTGACAACGACCGCCTCGTGAGCGTCACCACCATGACCGAGGAGGTTTATCCGCGCTGCGGATTCGTGACATTGCCCTCTGACGAGTACGAAACATCAGCAGCTACCGACTGGGGAGACGGCGACGCATGGAACTGCGGATGGTCATCGGGCTTCTGGAGCTATTACGTAGCTGACAAGGCGGACGACGAGCTGCAGATGTCAATGACCGGAGCCACGGGACGTACGCTTACCGACGGATGCGTTGACGCTTACGTCTTCGGCTATTTCGCTGCCGACGCAGAGCCAAACGTATACGACGGCAACCTCGAATATCTGCCTGCAACAACCGACTATTCTACGGGCACTTTCGTCCTCAACGAGGGATGGTTCGGCACGCAGAACGCTTCCGTCAACCATCTTTCTGAGAACGGCGAGTGGACATACCGCATCGCTGACAACATCGGAGCCACCGGTTGCTTCGCCACACCATGGGCAAACCGCTACTACATCATCGCCAAGCAGCCTAAGGACAAGGGCGCTGAGGTAAGCGGAGGACGCATCACCGTATGCGACGCCAACTCAATGCGCGTTCTGAAGCAGATTGAGAACATCGGAGGTGCCAACGAGGACGGACGTTCGTTCTGCGGCATCGACGAGCATCGCGCTTACGTAAGCACCACGGAGGGCATCTATGAGCTCGACCTTGACAACCTGGAGATAACCAAGAAGGTGCTGTCTACGGAGAACTATAACACGCAGTTCGGCAATATGGTCCGCTTCGGCGACTATGTCCTTGCCACCGAATACGGCAAGAATCTCTTCGTCATCAACTGCGCTGACAACACCGTCGTAAAGACACTTCCCTGCACAGCAGCATCAGTAGTAATGGCTAAGGACGGATCGTTGTGGGTGAGCACCACGGAGGGCATCTCACGCTTCAACGCCGAAACACTCGACCTTGAGCCTCTAACACTCGGCGAGGGCATCGGACTGCCCGTCCTGACAAGCGGCGCATGGAATCCTGACTGCTTCTGCGCAAGCCTTCAGAGCAACGTCATCTATTGGGCTTCATCGACAGAGTGGACCATCAACAAGGTGTTTAAGTATGACATCGACAAGCAGGAAGCTTCGCTCTTCATCGACTATACCACCGATGCTGACGGTCGCGCACTCTACGGTGCAGCGCTTCGCGTTGATCCGAAGACAGACTGCATCTACACCAGCCTCGTGAAGGGATGGACTTTCAACGACAACGTCGTTCGCAAGTACAGCGCCGACGGCACACAGCTGGCAGAATACACAATGGAGGCCAACTATTGGTTCCCTGAGATGTTCGTATTCCCCGACACCGAGGACCCCGTACTTGCTGACTTTAAGGCTATTAACCTTGGCGTAGGCGAGCAGGCTGAAGCAGACGTGGACGTTACTGACGCCGACAACAACCGCCACGCCATCGTCATCAGCGTGGAGAACATCGAGGACAACAGCGTGGCTGAGGTCAGCGTGAAGAACGGCAAGCTGGTCGTTAACGCACTCAAGGAGGGCAGCACCACTGTCACCGTCAAGGCTTGCTCTAACGGCATCAGCACACAGAAGACGCTCAGCATCAATGTCAGCGCTCCTACCTCTATTGACGTTGCCACAACAACCGCAGAGGCTCATGAGGTGGCACGTTACACCATCGACGGCAAGCGCATCAGCAAGCCGCAGACCGGCGTCAACGTCGTTCGCTTCTCTGACGGTACAGTCAAGAAGGTAGTAGTTAAATAGATATCATTATTTTTAACAGGTTTGTAATTATTTGGGGCGGTTGTACGCGTGATGCGCGCAGCCGTCTTTTTTTTACACGTAATACCAATAAAAAGCGTAACTTTGTACGCCCAAATCATTAGTTTGAGTAAATGTGGACATTCAGTAAACTACATATTTGCGTGGCTCTCGCCTCCATAGCCACCACAGCCGGTGCACAGACGTCGCGTCTCGACTCGGTGCAGACTCTGGGCGACGTCAGCGTGGTGGGCGTCAAGCCTCACTATCTCACTCCCTCGCAGACCCTGCGCGGCGACATGCTGCGCAGTCTCTCCGCCACGTCCGTGGCTGACGCGCTGAAGTATTTCTCCGGCGTACAGATAAAGGACTACGGCGGACTGGGCGGTCTGAAGACCGTGAACGTGCGTTCGCTCGGATCACAGCACGTGGGAGTTTATCTGGACGGCATACGCATCACCAACGCACAGAACGGTCAGATTGACCTTGGACGCTATTCGCTCTCCAACATGGAGTCGGTGTCGCTCTATAATGCCAACCGCAACGAACGTCTGCAGTCAGCTTCTGAGTATGCTTCGGCTGCCACAGTCTACATGCAGACTAAGCGTCCTACCGAGACCACGTACACGATGGAATATGGTTGCGGGTCGTTCGGTCTCAACAAGCTGAAGGGCTACTTCGCGCTGAAGAATATGCTTTTCATAGATGCCGAATACCAGCACAGCGACGGCAACTACGCTTTCCGCTTCCGTTCGGAGCAGGAAGACACCGTAGGCACGCGCCACAACTCGGACATTACGTTTTATCGTCTTGAGGCAGCCGGATTCTATAAGGGACTCTCCACGCACGTCTATTACTATAATTCGGAGCGCGGACTGCCCGGACCGGTCATCAGACGACTCTCTGACCAGTGGGATTCCACCGACCGCCAGTTGGACGAAAACTTCTTCATACAGTCATCATACAAGCATTCGTGGGAGCATTTCGGACTGAAGACAAACCTGAAATACTCTTACGACTACCTGCATTACCTGCAGGATCCGCGCACCAATGCCGCCACGATGTACTGCAACAATCACTATACGCAGCAGGATCTTTACGGTTCAGTAGCCGCGGCGTGGAACACGCGCTACGTGTCGCTTACGGCAAGCACCGATCTTCGTTGGAGCGACCTCAATGCAGACGTCTATAAGTTCGCTTACGTTTATCGTCTCGACTCGAAGTCGTTGCTCTCCGCCATAGCCTCATACCGCGGTTTTGAGGCAAACATAGCCCTGCTCTACACCCACATCTCCGACCATACACGTGGCGCAGCGTCGCCCCTTAGCCGCCTCACACCCATGTATCTCGCCTCATGGCACGGAGGACCGCTGACCGTACGAGCCTTCCATAAGCGCATCTTCCGCGCCCCGACGCTCAACGACCTCTATTATACACTCGTGGGCAACGCACAGCTCCGACCCGAATACACCTCGCAATGGGACCTTGGCGTCGACTATAAAGACCGCCACCTGCATCTCGCCGTTGACCTCTACACGAGTCGCATAGAGGACAAGATTGTAGCCATACCGATGAAATGCCAGTTCCGCTGGTCGATGGTGAACTTCGGACTGGTCAGGTCGTTAGGCATAAGCACCACAGCCGGCTACGACCGCACTTGGGGCAAGCTGGCGCTGTCCGCCAACGCCAACTACACATGTCAGCGTGACCGCGACTTCTCGTCGCCCTCCGACCCCGAATATAAGAACACCATCCCCTACTCTCCTCTCCATTCCGCCTCCCTCATAGTCAGCCTCGGCTATGACGGATGGTCAGCCTGCACGTCATGGCTCTACACCGGCAACCGCTTCGCACTTATCTCAAACAACAAGGAGGACATGCTCGGCGCCTGGCAGACCGTTGACCTCAAGCTAAGCAAGACCTTTACCGTCAGCCGCCATAGCCTCCAGACCACCATAGAATGCAACAACCTCACCGACTCCAGACACGAAGTGGTGAAGCGCTATCCTATGCCGGGCCGCAACTGGAAGCTGACCCTGCAATGGAGGATGTAAAAGCGAAAACACACCTCATTATCAAAAAGTGATAATCATTTTATGATAATCGCTAAATAAAAGAAAACAACCCTAACATGTCGTACAAGAACATATACGCCCCTCTGCTGTGGCTCCTTACTGTGTCGCTCCTTACAGCGTGCTCACTGCAACCAGCCGACTACCCCACTCCGTCTGAGCCTAAAGCCGACTCGGACCGCCTCATCGTGCTCTGCGAAGGACTGTGGGGCATGGACAATTCGTCGCTGTCGCTCATTGACAACGGCGTGCTGACCAACCGATGGTTTCAGCAGCAGAATCCCGGACGGCATCTTGGCGATACGGGCAACGACATTCTGCAGGTGAACGACACGCTGATAGCCATAAGTGTAAACTGGTCGAACATTGTGCAATACATCCGCCCTGACGGAACGGCAATTGCCGCAACGGAGAACATTCCCAACAACCGCCGGCTTACAACTGACCACAACGGCTACCTTTACGTCACGTCGTATGCCGACAACGGTTACGTGGCGAAGGTGGACTTACGGACAAAGCAGGTGGTGGACACGTGCCACGTGGGACGCGAACCGGAGGGCATAGCCTATTACGACGGACGGCTTTACGTAGCCAACACGGGAGGCTACGCCACGCAGACCAAGGACCACGACTATGAACAGACCGTCTCTGTGGTGGACGCGCAGACCATGCGCGAGCTGAGACGCATCGATACGGGACACAAGAATCTCTATGGCAAGCCGGCGCAATGGGGGCAATATCTGTGCATCAATGCCGCCGGCGACTACTATAACCAGCCGCCGCAATGCATCATCCTGAATATGGCTAACGACGAGTTTCGCACTTTCAGTTTCCCTGCCACGTACAGCTGCGCCTATCAGGGACGATTCTATATCCTCGGTTCAGCCTATTCATACATCACCGAAGCCTACGCCTTCTCCGCCCACACCATCTCCTTGCCCTCTATGGAGGCGGAGGAAGGACTGGCAGCGTACGACGCCGCCACAGCAACGATCCTACAGATGCAGTCGCCCTACGGCATCTATATCTCGCCCTACACCGGACACCTCTACGCCAGCGACGCCCGAGCCTACGCCACCAACGGCTACGTCTACGAGTTCGGACGCGACGGCAAGCAGCTAAACAGATATCTGCTAAGAGGAGTGAATCCCTCTGGATTTCTGGCGTGGCAGCAGAATTAAAAACAAAACCATTTAGATATGAAACCAACAACAATACTCTTTGCCGCACTCTTACAGCTCACAGTGTCGGCAAACGCACAATCACAGCAAACTGTTAAGGTGCTGGAATACTGCCCTGCACCAGGACAATTCATCAATACGCTGCCCGCCATTGACGCCGCGATGTCGGCGGAGGAGCGTCTGAAAGCTTGCCAAGAGCAGATAGAGGACGGCAATCTGGTGTGCCTTGGCGCTGCCGGAGGTTACATCACGTTCGGATTTGACGAGCCTATAAAGAATCTGCGCGGATCTGACCTGCGCATTCTCGGCAATGCTTTCTATTCACTGAACGACCCCGTTTACGGTGCTTCCACAATCGGAGGAAGCGTCGAACCGGGCATTGTATATGCCGGTGTGGGCACGTCTCCCGAAACGGCTACGTGGTATGAGCTGGCTGGTTCGGAATATTACACCACCGAACGTCATAACTTCCGCATCACTTACCACAAGCCAACGGCGGAGAAAGGCGACCACGAGAAGTCGCATTCCGTCTTCGACAACTACATCCGCTTCACCGCTACGTGGGACGATGCTGACGGCACGAAGTGCGATACGACGGGTTATCTGATGAAGAACGTGTTTCATCCTCAGACTTACTGGCCCGTTTGGGAGGACAAGGATGAGATGACGTTCAGCGGAGCACGACTGCCAAACAACGCCATTAACTACGGTGGCGACGAGTATGATACGGAGAATGCGCAGCTATGGGTGACTTATCGCTATGCTGCCGACTCGTACGGTTACGTCGATGCTGCACCCAACGACGACCAGCGCTACACCACTTTCGACCTTGATTGGGCAGTAGACTCTAAGGGCAATCCCGTAAAACTAACCCATGCCGACTTCATCCGCATCCAGACGGGTGTGCAGCAGCATTGCGGATGGACTGGCGAAACGTCCACAGAGGTCAGCTCTGTCATCAATCTGCATCTTATGGAAGGCTACGATGCCAACCCAATCATAATCACGCCGCGTCCACGACCCACAGCCATAGACGCCATAAACGCTTCAGCAGCTAAGGAAACGGCACGCTATAACATCAGCGGACAGCGCATCAGCAAGCCTCAGCACGGCGTGAATATCGTGAAATATGAGGACGGTAGCGTAAGGAAAATCATTATAAAATAAGTTGAAAGTTGAGAGTTGGGAATTGAGAGTTATGATTTCCTTTGATAATCATATATTATCTAAAACAACATATCATAACTCTCAATTCCCAACTCTCAACTTTCAACTTAAAGAAATCATTCTTTTTATCGCGTAAAGCGATAGAAATCAACGGTTCCCTTCACCTCTGACACACGCTCCTTGGTGGTCATAACGTGCTGGAATCGGTATTCGGGATGGCGCTTTGCCAACTCTTCAAAGTCAGCCGTAGGAACTATCAGCACGCCCTTTTCCGGCAGAACTGTCTTCTCTTCGATGCTGCCATCGGGACGTTCATCGTATACGGGCTTCTCAAACTGGTCCATCTTATCGCCGAGATAGAAGTCGGCACCGAAGAAATGTAGCATCGGAGTGCTAATGTATTGATAGATATTCTCGCCGTGGAACTTCTCCTCTATGGTCTGCGCCATCGGACGAAGCGACTTGGCATTGAGAACGGCAGGCTGATAAAGGCCGTCGAGAGCAGTCATAAGCAGGATGACTGGGGCTAACAAGGCGTAGCGGAAACGTCGACCATCGTTGCATGTTCGCTTGCGCAATACCATCTGCATAGCGTCCACAGCAGCTGCAGCAGGGAGGAAACAGAGGAGAAATTCCAGTATTCCGATAGGCATATCGCGCAGGGCATGCAGCATGGCAATGTTGGCGTCAGCGTGCTTGCCGTGTAAGATGGTGTCGGGCACCAGTCCCATTCTTACGCAAGCAAAGACCGCCGTGAGCGTCAATACCAATACACCGATAAGACATACATAAGCTCTCATAGCGCCTCTTCTGCCCGTACGCCACAACCAATCGACGTATTCGGCTATGATCATAGCCATGAAAGGATAGCAAGGAAGCAGGTAAACGCTGCGCTTGCTTGACGGGAAGCAATAGAAGAGGAGCACAAGCAGGAAGCCCAACCACGTGAAGAGCATCACCGGCGGCACCTGCATAAGGCGTATCTGCCATCTCATCAGCTTGCCTTTCAGACCGCCGGGGAGCGAAGATTTCGCCGAAGAAGCCGACTTCGCGGAGGAAGCAGCGGAGGCTTCAGACGCAGAAGCGGCCTCAGCAGAGGCAGACGATTTCTTCCAAGGCTTTGAGAAGAGCGAGAATATCAAAAGCAGCGTCCACGGTGCCCAACCCGTTGAGAGCGTAAAGAAGTTGTAAGGGAACGAATGGGTGTGCGACTCGTAGCTCATCGAGCCGGTCATGCGTCCGATGTTCTCCTCATAGATAAGGTCAAGGAAGTGCTGTCCGCCTTCATGCCAAGCTGCCACATACCACATAAGCGGCAGTATGAGCGACAGCAATGCGAAGCCTCCGTACGTCAGCGAGGTGCGCCAGAAGCGTCCACCACGTATCAGCGTGAACACCCACATCACAAAGCAGGGCAGAACGAAGCCCACCGGACCCTTGGTCAGCACGGCTCCACTCATGCAGAGCACCGCCAACAACGGAAATCCTTTGCTGCCACGCTCCCACCAACGATAGAACAAAAGCATTGCGCCCACCACGCAAGCCGTCAATACCATGTCCACACGGCAGTTGACACCGGCTCTGTGCACCTCGAAGGAGGTCAACAGAAGCAAGGCTCCCATCAACGCCTGCTGAGCGTTACGGCGACGCTTATAGAAGACGAAGCAGCCTATGGTCATGCCGATGAGAGCCAAAGCCGACGGCAGACGCGACGTATATTCGTCCACGCTGCCCGTCAATAACGACACAAGGGCTATGCAGTAATGGAAGAATGGCGGCTTGTAAGGAATGTCCATGCCGTTGTTGACGGGCAGAATCCAGTCGCCGCTGTTGAGCATTGACAGCGCCACGACAGCCTCACGCGGCTCACCTTTCGTGTTGAAGTCTGTAAGCCCGAGGAAGGGCAGGAGCATCACACACGAGATTACGATAACCGCTATGAGCGGCATGTTTTTCTCTTTTATCTTCATTTTATTTTCGTTTGGTTCGGAATTTCTTTTCGTTGGTTCACAAAATGTTTCGCGTGCAAAGGTAGCAATAAAAACCAAAGGAATTCTGAGGTTTCGTTATTTTATGACCGAACCGATTGGCAAAGAAAATATTTTTGCTACTTTTGTCTTTCAAAACACTCCCTGAATATGCATCCAAACCTTACTTACACATACAATAATGTCTAACCCAAAACGACTAAAGCGGCGCTTCCTGCGTTATCTGAAGCTGGAACGCGGCTATTCGCCCAACACCATAGAGGCTTATACGCACGACATCGACTATCTGCTTAAGTTTCTCCAGGACGAACACATCGCCGTGGAGGACGTGCGTCTGCCCCACTTGGAGCAGTTCGCTGCACGCATCTACGAGTTCGGCGTGTCCTCAAGGAGCCAGGCCCGCATCATCAGCGGCGTGCGCAGCTTCTTCCGCTATCTCGTCCTTGACGGCGAAATAGAGGACGATCCGTCCGAACTGCTCGAGTCGCCGTCACGCGGCGTGCATCTTCCTGAGGTGCTCAGCGTGGAGGAAGTGGACCGTATGGAGGCTGCCATCGACCTCTCCAAATGGGAAGGACAGCGTAATCGCGCCATCATAGAGACGCTATTCTCCTGCGGTCTGCGCGTCAGCGAACTCGTTACGCTGCGCTTCGCCGACATCTTCAAGAAGAAACATTGTCTGCGCATCGTCGGTAAGGGCGGCAAGGAACGCCTCGTCCCCATCTCTAACAACGCCCTGAAGGAAATAAAAAAATGGATGTACGACCGTAACGTGATGAACATCAAGCCCGGTGAAGAGGAGTATGTGTTCCTCAACCGCCGCGGAGCACACCTCACGCGCACCATGATACTGATAATGATAAAGAACACGGCACGCGACGCGGGCATCGAGAAGACGGTATCGCCACACACCCTGCGCCATTCTTTCGCCACCGCCCTGCTGAAGGGAGGAGCCAGTCTGCGAGCCATCCAGGAGATGCTCGGTCACGAAGACATATCCACTACGCAGATTTATACGCACGTAGACATGACCACATTGCGCGAAGAGATAATGTGTCATCACCCGCGAAACATGAAGAAAAAACTTTCTGACGAGTAACAACCAAAAGGGGACCGACTTCGCAGCCGATCCCCCTTGCTCTTTATACAATAACATTATGAATTTTAATAGTGGCTTATTTGTTTGATTACGCTTGCAAAGTTACTCTATATTAATGTCTTGCGCAATACCCAATAGTTGGTAAAATGCGCCTTGGAGCACAATTCAAAACTAAAAACTCCTAATTCCTAAATATTTATTGTACCTTTGTATTTATGCAAAAGAACAACCGTTTTCTTCTCTCTGCGGCGTGGATATTGAGTCTTCATGCTCTCACGCTCGCCTTTCTGTCGCTGTTCCGACTGACGGAATACGTGGCGCTGCACGGCATGGTGGAAAGCACGTCCGCCAATCCGCTCACGGCTTTCGTGCGCGGCGTGTGGTTTGACAACGTCATCACGTGCTACATAACCGTCGTGCCGCTCGCCTTCACGCTGCTCCCGGCAGCCTTCTCGCTGACGCGTCGCTGGATGCGTCGTACCACTGTTTGGTGGTATGGCGTGCTCGGAAGCATCGCTTTCATGGCTTCGGCAGCCAACATCCCCTACTTCGCTTACTTCTTCAAGAACATCAATTCGTCCATATTCGAGTGGTTCGGCTATGCCGGCACCACGGCTGGAATGGTGACGGGAGAGAAGTCGTACTTCCTCTATATTGCCATGTTCTTCGTCTGCACAGCCGCTTACGTCTATCTCATGGTGCGTCTGCGCCGCATGTTCGATAGGCTCATCGGCAAGAAAAACAACAATCCGATATGCTTTGCGCATATAATCGGGGGAGACAACGGGCTTAGGAAAGCCGCAGCGTCTCTTGGCAGGCTCTGCATTGCCGCCGCCATGACCGCTCTCTGCGTCTTCGGCATCAGAGGAAGGACGGGATATAACCCCATAAAGGTGTCGGAGGCATATTATTGTGATGACGCTTTCCTCAACCAGCTCGGCATCAATCCAGCATTCAATCTGCTCACTTCTGCCCTCGACGACATGCGAAAGGAGAACCGTGAGCTACATCTTATGCCTTATCCCGAAGCCATAAGCGAGGCACGACAGAGCCTTGGCATAACCGGCAAGTGCGACTCAACGCACGTTCTGCGTCGCTACGTGGACAACAGCCTGAGCGCCGTGGCAGGGAAAGATAAGCCCAACGTGGTGGTTATCCTGATGGAATCGATGTCGGCAAGCTTTATGCAGACCTTCGGACAGAAGGAAAGACTTACTCCTACGCTCGACTCGCTCTACAACAACTCAATGGCTTTCGACCATTATTACAGCGCCGGCATCCATACCAATCACGGCATGACAGCCTCGCTCTATTCGTTCCCTGCCCTGATGTTCCGCAATCTCATGAAGGGAACCGTGACGCCTCACCGCGACGGCATACCCACCGTGCTCCACAAGGAAGGCTATCACAACATGTTCTTCATGACACACGAGGCTCAGTACGACAACATGAAGGCGTTCTTCACCACCAACGGTTACGACGACATCTATTCGCAGGAGTCGTATCCGAAGGAAGAAGTGGTCAATTCGTTCGGCGTTTCAGACCATTTCCTCTTCTCGTACGCCCTCGACCGCATCAACGAAACGAGCAAGAAATACGCCGGCAAGAAGCCGTTTATGGCCACGCTCCTTACCATCAGCAATCATCCTCCATACATCATTCCGTCGTGGTTTAAGCCCAAGACAAAGGAACCTGAGACGCAGATTGTGGAGTATGCAGACTGGTGTGTGGGCGACTTCCTGCGCCGCGCCAGCCGTTGCCCGTGGTATAAGAACACCGTCTTCGTCATCATGGCGGACCACGGCAAGATAGTAGGCAAGGTGGACAGCGAGCTGCCGCAGTCGTATAATCACATTCCGCTCATCGTCTTCGGTCCCGGCGTGAAGAACGGAAGGGTGGAGAAGCTCGCAATGCAGGTGGACGTAATGCCAACATTGCTCTCTCTGCTCGGCATCAGCTATGAGTATGACGGCTTCGGAGTGGACCTCACCCGTGACGAACGTCCCCTCGTGTTCTATTCTGCCGACAATCAGATAGTGGCACGTTCGCACAATCTCTGCTACATTTACGAGCCGAAGACGGGCAATGCGTTCTGCTACGTCTCCACACCTGACGGTCGTCTGAAGGAGACAAAGCCCTCGGCAGCATTCATTCCGCTGCGCCGTTACGTATTCAGCATGATACAGACGGCACAGTATATGCTTAAAAGACAAATGTAAGTGAAATGCTTGTGTATGACTCAAGAAATGTGTAAATTTGTGCCTTGAAGCACTATTCACTTAATACAAAAACACTATAAAAACATCACAATATACAGAACTATGGAACAAGCTCTCTGGATATACAACACCCTGACACGAAGAAAGGAAGTGTTCAAGCCGCTGCATGCGCCTAACGTGGGCATGTACGTCTGCGGACCTACCGTTTACGGCGACCCACACCTCGGACACGCACGTCCCGCCATCACTTTCGACATTCTCTTCCGCTATCTGAAGCACCTCGGATATAAGGTGCGCTACGTACGCAACATCACCGATGTGGGCCACCTCGAGCACGACGCTGACGAAGGTGACGACAAGATAGAGAAGAAGGCACGCCTCGAACAGCTCGAGCCGATGGAGATAGCACAGTACTATACCAACCGCTATCACGCTGCTATGGAAGCGCTCAACGTGCTCCCGCCAAGCATCGAGCCGCACGCCACGGGCCACATCATCGAGCAGGAGGAACTGGTGAAGCAGATTCTGGACAACGGATTCGCTTACGAGAGCAACGGCTCGGTATACTTCGACGTAAAGAAATACAACGAGAAATATCATTACGGCATCCTCTCAGGTCGCAACCTTGACGACGTAAAGGACGCTTCACGCGCTCTTGACGGCGTGGGAGAGAAGCGCAATCAGGCTGACTTCGCCCTCTGGAAGAAGGCTTCTCCTGAGCACATCATGCGCTGGCCGAGCCCCTGGAGCGACGGATTCCCCGGCTGGCATTGCGAGTGTACAGCCATGGGACGCAAGTATCTCGGCGCTCACTTCGACATCCACGGAGGAGGAATGGACCTCGTTTTCCCTCACCACGAATGCGAGATAGCCCAGGCTGTGGCTTCGCAGGGCGACCAGATGGTACGCTACTGGATGCACAACAACATGATAACCATCAACGGACAGAAGATGGGCAAGTCACTCGGCAACTTCATCACGCTCGAGGAGTTCTTCACCGGCAACAACAAGAACCTCGAACAGCCCTACTCGCCGATGACCATCCGCTTCTTCATCCTCTCCGCTCACTACCGCGGCACAGTTGACTTCTCTAACGAAGCGCTTCAGGCATCGCAGAAGGGACTGGAGAAACTCATGAACGGCATCAGCGACCTTGACCGCATCGCAGCTTCGGCAGAGAGCGACGCAGGGACAAAGAAGATGGTAAGCGAGCTTCGCGAGAAGTGCTACGACGCCATGAACGACGACTTCGCCACTCCGCTCGTCATCGCTCACCTCTTCGAGGCATGCTCCGTTGTCAACAAGCTCGTTGACCACAAGGCCACAATCTCTGAGGCTGACCTCAAGGAACTCTCTGAGACAATGCGCCTCTTCGCCTTCGACCTCCTCGGTCTGCGTCCCGACAACGCTGGTTCGTCATCTCACCGTGAGGAAGCTTTCGGTAAGGTGGTGGACATGGTGCTCGACCTCCGCTCTAAGGCAAAGGCTGCCAAGGACTGGGCAACAAGCGACCGCATCCGCGACGAACTCGCCGAACTCGGCTTTGAAGTAAAGGACACCAAGGACGGTGCCACATGGAAACTCAAGTAAGAATTAGTAATCAATAATTAATAATATGAAGAATCTCAGCTTAATAATAGCCTCAGCGCTCGCCATCTGCAGCTGCTCCACCTCCAAGACCGTAGGACAGGCCACTGACCTCAACGGTGAGTGGGACATCGTAGAAGTAAACGGTAAGGTAGTAGATACCACAAAGACAGAAGCTCGTCCCTTTATCGGATTCGAGACCAGCAAGAACAACGTATACGGTTGTGCAGGATGCAACAACATCACCGGCACAATGAAGCTCAACACGTCACGCCAGACTCTCGACCTCTCGCAGGTGGGAGCTACGATGATGCTCTGCCACGACATGACTACGGAGCAGAGCGTGCTCGACGCTCTCGGACACGTGAAGGGATATAAGGCAGCAGGAGAAGGTCGTGTGGACCTCACAGACAACAGCGGCAAGACCGTATTGTCACTCCAGAAGGCAAAGTAAAAAACAACAAGCCCCGCCCGTGTGCGGGGCTTACAATAAAAGGCAGCACGTATGAAGCACATCGTTTTTCTGACCGGCGCCGGCATGTCCGTAGAGTCCGGTTTCAAGACATTCCGTGGTAATGACGGACTGTGGGAGAACTATCCCGTGGACCAGGTGGCATCGCATGAGGGTTGGCTTAAAGACCCGACGCTCGTCACCAACTTCTACAATATGCTGCGCCACAAGCTCTATGCGGCACAGCCCAATGAGGGTCATCGCCTCATCCACGACCTGGAGAAGGACTATAAGGTGACCGTCATCACGCAGAACGTGGACAACCTGCATGAGAAAGCAGGGTCAACGGACGTCATCCATCTGCACGGCGAGCTAACCAAAGTGTGCTCATCGCGCGACGTTGACGACCCACGTTACCAGCGTGAGCTTACCGAAGACGATTGTGAGGTGAAGCCCGGAACACTCGCCGGAGACGGTTCGCTGGAACGTCCGTTCATCGTGTTCTTCGGCGAATCGGTGCCGATGATAAGCGTGGCAGCGGAAGCAGCCGAGCAAGCCGACATCTTCGTGATTATAGGCACGTCGCTTAACGTATACCCCGCCGCCGGACTTATCCACTACGTGCGCCCCTCCGCCCCCGTTTATCTCATCGATCCGGAGCCGTCGCTCGGCGTAGGCAGGCAGAACTTCACGCACCTGCAATGCGGAGCAAGCGAAGGAATGAAGAAGCTTTGCGAAATATTGAATGATTGAACTTGCAAAACTTCAGTTAAATGACAAATAACAACGAAAAAGGCTGCAAGCAACGATGTGCTTGCAGCCTTTTTTTATGTTATTGATGTCCTTATTCTGTTATTAGAACTTGTAGTTAACACCGAACTGGATGTTTGTTCCGTCGAGGTTAACACCGAAAGCCTTAACCTTAGCAGCACCCTCGTTCTCCTGCTGGTAACCGAAGAAACCAACCTTTGTGATGAAAGCCACGTGGTCAGAGAGGTTAACCTTCAGACCCGGCTTGATGCCGAACTCGAATCCATCGTAATCTCTGCCGTTGCCACCGAAGTGCTTGTAACCTACAGTACCCTCAAGGAAGAGGTCAACGAGCTTTGTGTTGCAGAATGTATAGCGTGCGTACGGAGCGAGCTCGAATGTGTTGTAGCCGTCCTCTACACCCTCGTAACCGATGGTAAGACCAGCCTCCCAGTTCTTGTTGAACTCATAACCAATCTCAGGAACAAGTGCGTAATGCATCTTTGAGTCTGCCTTGCCATACTTAACGCTTGAAAGACCTGCACAACCACCGATGTAAACCTGTGCGCTTGCGCTTGCAGCAATTACCATAGCTGCCATAGTCATAAAAATCTTCTTCATAACCATTTCTTTTAAATATTAATGTCTTTTGTGTTTCAAATCTATGCTGCAAAGATATTATCTATTTTTAATTCCGCAAAATAAATCTTACTTTTACGTTAATCATAGAGAATTATAGAACAACAAAAATACAATTAGCAGATTTATATCAATAAATAGTGGTAGATTTCGCCATACGATTGTGATGTCCGCCCCACACTACAGCCAATAAAACAACCAGCAAGGAGGAGTTTGTCCATAATCTTTACTAACTTTGCACCTACATTTCACATATAAGAACACAAATAAAAGAAACCATACAATGCGTAAACTCCGTACTATAGAAATGCAGCGTCTCACGGTGGACGAGTTTCATGAGGCCAAGAAGCTCCCCCTCATCGTCGTTCTTGACGACGTGCGCTCGCTCCACAACGTAGGCTCCGTATTCCGCTCATCAGACGCTTTCCGCGTGGAAGCGGTGTATCTCTGCGGCATCACAGCCACTCCACCCCACCCCGAAATCCACAAGACAGCGCTCGGCGGCGAGGATTCGGTAGACTGGCGCTACTTCCCTACAGCCACCGAAGCCGTGGCAGAGCTTCAGAAAGAGGGCGTCTTCGTCTATTCCATCGAGCAGGTGGAGGGTTCCACAAAGCTCCAGAACCTCTCTCTCGACACCGACCGACGTTACGCCGTGGTGTTCGGCAACGAGGTGAAGGGCGTCCATCAGGAGGTGGTCGACCTTGCTGACGGTTGCCTCGAGATACCGCAGTTCGGCACCAAGCACTCCCTGAACGTCAGCGTAACAGCCGGCATCGTCATCTGGGAAGTGGCAAAGCAGTTCATTGCAAGCAAATATCGTACAAAGAGTAAAAACTTGTTACAAAATAAAAATTGATTCTAGAGATTTAGATTGCTGTTTTTACGGTGTTTTGCTGTGCAAACAGCACCCATGCTTAACGATAGCGCCACTTTTACACTCCAATAGTGCCACTATTAGACAGTAAAAGTGGCACTATTGCATGATAAAAGTGCCACTATTGGAGTGTAAAAGTGGCGCTATTGCAGCAAAAAACGGCTCGTTTGTGAGCCTGATTTCATGGCGCTTCGCCAGAAAATCGCATAACATGCTGTGTTTAAGCACATTATCTCCAAACGCTCAAAACTCAAGAATTTCGCACCAAAGATTTTGTTGTGCGCTCAGCTCATAGTATTGAGCGTTAGAAATGCAAATATTGTGTCGGACGGCAAGGCGTCCGCTCCTTGTCCTTTTCTTTTTATAATATGGTCCAAAAAGAATACTCTAAAATTTTTTCACACTTATTATTTGTGCCCTCCGCAAAATTAGCATAACTTTGCATTTTAACTGTGTATAAAGATATGATACACATACAAATAAGAATGACAATGACAAGACCATATATCATCACACTTGCCGCACTTCCTCTCATGTTCAGCTCCTGCATCAAGGACGAACCGCTCGGAATGGAATGCGACATCGAAGAGGCTTTCATACATGCCGACGACCCGCAGGCAATGTTCTTCCAACCCTCTGACTCGCTGACACGCGTGATTGCAACGCAGACCACCATCAACTTCAGTCCGCTCCGACCTGGAGCTGACCTTACGCAGATGGCACCGCAGTTCCGCATCACACCGGGAGCCACCATCTCGCCAGCAAGCGGTTCGGTGCACGATTTCTCACAAGGTCCGGTGGTCTACATCGTGACATCGGAGGACGGACAGTGGCACCGTACGTACAACGTGAACATCACTGCCATGGAACCGGAGATACCGGAGGCTAAGACGGACACGATGAGATACGACTTCGAGAACTTCTTCCTTGAGGAGAAGGCGCAGAAATACTATATGTGGAGCGACATCCTCGACAATGGCAACCGCGCCGACAACTGGGCGACGGGCAACGCCGGATTTGCCATCGCAAAGAAGAAAGCCACTCCTGAGGAATATCCCACCACACCGCTGACCGAGGGTTATGACGGCAACGGCGTGAAGCTGACGACATGCTCCACGGGATCGTTCGGCGTAATGATGAACATGCGCATCGCAGCAGGCAATCTCTTCACAGGCGTGTTCGAGTCGACCATCGCCACGAAGACACCTCTGCTTGCCACCCACTTCGGCGACGGAGCCGCCAACAAGCTAAACGTCAAGCCCGTAAGCTTCAGCGGATATTATCAGTATGCGCCGGGCGACGAGTTTATGGACAAGAGCGGAAAGACTGTGGAGGGACGCATTGACGAGGGCGACATCTACGCCGTGGTGTTCAAGAACACTGACGACCAGGGCAACGCCTTCTATCTGACCGGCGACAACGTGAAGACCAGCCCGCAGATTATCGGCAAGGCGCTCAGCGGACGCATCACACGCACCGAGAACGGATGGCAGTTCTTCGACATCCCCTTCGTCTATACCACGGAGCCCGACCCGCAGGTGCTCGCCAACTACGGATACAGCATAGCCATCGTCTTCACCTCCAGCTGCGAGGGAGCACACTTCGAGGGAGCCATCGGCAGTACGCTATTAATAGATAAGGTGAAGGTGGCATACGAGAAGCCCGCCGCACAGCAGAAATAACATTCAACCGCATCAATATGAAGAAAACAATAATCACACTGCTCCTCGTGGCCTTCGTGGGCTTGCAGGAAGCTCTCGCCATAGACATCTTCGGCGATCTCAGATACATGGTACGCTTAGGCTACAGCCTCGGAGGAACGGCTCCGGTGGGCATGCCAGCCACCATCCGATCGCTCGACAAGTATACGCCCACCAACAACACGCTCCTCGGACTGGACGCATACAAGCCCCTGACAGAGAAGTGGGGACTGCAGGCAGGTTTCCATTACCAGAACAAGGGCATGAAGACCGACGCTAAGGTGAAGGGATACAGCATGGAGATGAGACGCGGAGACGAGACGCTCAGCGGACTCTTCACAGGTAATGTCGTAACGGAGGTGGACGAATGGATGGTGACGCTGCCGCTGCAGGTGGCATACAACGTGTCGCCGAACCTGCGTCTGAAGTTCGGACCATACTTCTCTTACGTGCTCAGCAACAACTTCAGCGGATATGCCTACGACGGATATCTGCGCGTCGGCGACCCGACGGGCGACAAGGTGGAGCTGGGACACGCCGAGGGAGAACGCGGCGACTATGACTTCACCGAAGACCTGCGTCACTGGCAGTTCGGACTGGACCTCAGTGCAGACTGGTTCTTCTCCAACCGCTTCGGTGCATACGCCGGACTGTCATGGGGTCTGACCAAGATTTTCCGCAAGGACTTCCACGTCATCGAGCAGTCGCTCTACCCCATCTACGGCAGCATCGGACTGACGTACAAGCTCAAGTAAGAAATATTAATAACGAAAAACAATTGTCTATGAAGAAAATCTTTACACTACTTGCAGTGATCATGGCATCACTCACAGCCATGGCACAAACCACCTTCTATGGTACATGGAAGAACAACTCTAACTCGTTCCCGAGCTTCGACAACTATGTGGAGGTGACCGTAAACGACAACGGCACAAGCACCATCGTACTGAAGGACATCGTATTCGGCAATGACGTTCTCGGAACCATTACGCTTAACAATGTCTCCACCGAGCAGAACGGAACAGGATATAGCTTCTCTATGGGCAGCCAGACCACTTTCGACATCACCAAAGGCAATATGGGCGGTGTGACAAAAGGCTCGTTCGAGGGTTGGGGAACTATGGACGGAGAGAACCTCCAGCTCACAGCCAACTACTTCGACTACGGCACTAAATCATTGCGCTACGTGAAGTTTAACGGCACAAAGGTGCAGACCAAGCCAGACGGACCCACCATCGTCGAGACCGAGACTTTCTCGTCAGACCTGCTCACATCTACAGCAGCCGGCGACACTAAGACCACAAAGAACGCCAATGCCATCCTCAGCAAGTATTCTGACAACACTTACTCACTGACACTCAAGCCGGTGGAGACTGCTGACGCTTCTTACGGAGCCATCACATTCAGCGGACTCGGATATGAGGAAGAGGACGGCGAGACATATATCTCCGGCTACGTGGACGCCACTACCGAGGAGACTTCACCGCTCTACGGAAAGAACATCAAGGGCGACCTCTCTGCCGTTATCAACGTGGACGGCGACCTCAAGGTATACGTCATGCTCGTGGACATGGACGACGAGAACTTCAACGTGGAGATGCAGTTCGGCAAGGAGGAAGAAGAGCCGTTCGAGCCGGTCTCAATGGCAGGTACACTCTCAAGCTTCTCTCGTACTGACGACGGCGACGTATCAGACCAGAAGCCTTCCGTACTGACCATCACTGACGAGGGCGAAGGCAAGTGCACACTCACTATGACCGAGGGTACACTCCCCGGAACAACTCTCTCACTCGGCACCATCACCATCCCTTCAGTGGCTTACGAGGCTGACGAGGCCACTGCCACAATGAATCTTTCTTCAGGCAAGGTGGAGGCAACGACAGAATGCGCACATCCTTTCTATAAGACCATGACCGTGAACAGCCTCTCTGGCACCATCTCAGTGAAGGATGACGAGAACAGTGATGCTGACCTGGCAAACGCCAACATCACATTCAGCGTGGACAACAACGGCACAGAGACTGTGGAATACACATTCTCAACCAACGGATACGTAACTGGCGTAGACACGGTGAAGAAGGCTGACGGCTCAGTGAAGCACATCTACACCATCTCTGGCATCGCCACCACACAGATGCAGCGCGGCGTAAACATCGTACGCCATGCTGACGGCACTGTGACTAAGGTGGTTAAGAGATAAACGAACAGAAAACACTCACACAAATAAAAACAACAAAAGAATGAAAAAGTCATTATTCACAATGGCAATGGCTGCGATAGCCTTAACTGCCAACGCTACCGACTACCTGGGTAACTACAGCAACAACGCTGGAGGACAGACCAGTACCGTGGAAGGTAAGGTAAGCATCGAGGAAGGTGCGGACGGAACAAGCACCGTCACCATCCATAACTACGCTTATGAGGTGTATGGCTCAAAGCACTATGTGGGCAACATCGTGCTCAACGGCGTGAAGACATCCAAGGTGGGCAACGTAACTATCTTCGAAAGCGCCCAGAACGTGGACATCACAGAGGGTGACGTCGACACATATACATGGGAAGGTCCCAGCTACTCGGCTCTCTGCAATGGCGGTGTGCCCGTAATCTTCAAGGCTGAGCTGCGCGGCGACAAGCTCACTGCAGCCTTCAACCTCGACACATTCCAGGCCATCAAGCGCCGCATCAAGACCACATTCGGCGAAAACCGCTACACCATCGGACAGATTCTCGGTTCGAACTTCGATGCTTGGCACACAGCCAAATACACTGGAGGTGTACCCAAGAAAGACTACACCAGCGACGAGCCTGACGGATGGCACTCATTCATGAGCGCTTCAGGCACTCTCACAGGCTTCGTAAGCAAGAACACACACACATACAAGTCTGACGACGTGCGTCCCGGCGGCAAGGGCACAAGCCTCAAGCTCGTTTCAGGCATCGTAAACGTAGGCATCAAGCAGCCCGCCAACGGCACCATCACCACCGGTCGTCTCCAGGCAAGCGGTTTCACACCGAAGGACACCGGCAACAACTCTACTTCTGATCCTTCTTCAAGCGACGTAGACGGAAACAACGATCCGTTCTTCTCAGCTATCAGCTCACGTCCTGACTCTATCGCCGTTTGGGTGAAGTATAAGCAGGGCACGCTCTCTGAGTCTGACAAGAAGAATTATCCTTACGCCACCATCTCTGCCATCATCAACGACGGCACAAAGATTCAGGACCCGGCTGACAAGGAGTATAAGACCATCGTGGCTACTGCCCAGAACAAGGAGATAGCCGAGACCGGCAACGAGTGGAAGCGCATCAGCGTTCCCTTCAACTACGTTTCGAACGACATCGACCCGAAAGCCATCCTCGTTACCATCTCTACCAACGCAGAGCCGGGTGTGGCTTCGAGCGACGAGAACAATCCTGACGTGCTCTACATCGACGACCTCGAGCTTATATACAACGCACAGCTCAACAACGTGAAGATCAAGGGTGTTGACTTCACATTCGAGCCGAACAAGTATTACTATGACGGTCTGACATTCGACGGCGAGCTTACTGACGCTGACGTAGAGGTAGAGAAGACGAGCAACGGCTCATACATCAGCCAGACCATCACACGCAGCCCGGCAGAGAAGGGTTATGCCACTGTTACCGTAACCGTAACTTCGGCTGACCTCAAGACCGTGAACGCCTACACATTCAAGGTGAAGGAGGCTGCTGCCGAGCCTTCTAAGGACTACACCGGCAACCTCACCATCTCTCTGAACGGCGAGCAGCAGGATCCGGCAGAGGCAACCATCTCTACCATCCAGCACGAGGACGGCACATACGACATCCGTCTCAACCAGTTCTCGTTCGGTCCGTTCCTCATCGGCGACGTAACCATCAAGAACGTGCCCACAACAGAGGTGGACGGATGGACTGTCTATACAGCAGAGCAGGACGCAGAAATCACCAATGGCGCTGAAATAGCAGAGGCTCTCGGCGGCAAGGTACACATTAAGCTCGCAGCTCAGAGCAAGGACGACGACCTCTATGCAGAGATCACGCTCCCCGTTGAGCTTGGCGAGGACGTGATTGACGTATTCGCAGTATTCGGCAACAAGCCCGCTACCGGCATCAACGGCATCGAGGACAACGCCAATACCACCGTTACCGGCATCTACAACGCTTCAGGTATGAAGCTCCAGAAGCTGCAGCGCGGCATCAACATCGTCCGCACCGCTGACGGCAAGACCGTAAAGATTATGAAGTAAACAGCACGATTGAGGTTATAAACAATACATAACCTTATCAAATACTTAAACGAAAAAACTCCAGCCATTGCAGAAATGCAGCGGCTGGAGTTTTTTTTGTTGAGTGAGAAACACTCTATCATAACTTATTCTTATGTTCGTCCATCAGCAAATTCACCAAATATTGGTCACTACGACAATGCATGTCAGCGATGCCTTCACTCATCATCTTATAAAGATAAGAATCATAAAAGACCTCCAAAGAGTCTTCCAGAGAAAGCCAAGACAACTCAGCAAAGAGTTTAACCACACGAGCATATTTCATCTGAAGGATTGTCTTGTTAGCTTCCATATATTATAATTTTATTTCTTCCGCTTTAATAAAGCGTAAGTGTCGGTTAATAACCTCCTGATTTAAAATACAGATTTGATGATTGGGATGTATGAATACTAATCGCCTTAAGGCTTCATCTTTGCTTATATTGCCTGAGAAATACAAATCGATAGTATTAAACACCTTATCATCTGCTATACCTCCCGAAACAATATCATAATGTTCAGACTGCTTTCCGACACGACATAAGGCAACAAAGTCAAGCCATTCCTCGTCATACGAACTGAATTCTTTGATACGAAAAAAGTTTAAATCATCATCCAAATCATAATGTTCAGATAAGCTTTATCTTCATTAAGAAGAAAACGTAGGGCATACTTTCTTGCTTGTTCTTCAAGGGATGTCATATAGAATCCCTTTCCGAAATCAAGAAAATTACGAGAGTGCAAGACATCAGGATTGTCAACAATACAGTTAGAGGCGTGATATAGTATCATGGCAAAGCCCCTTTCTTTTTCAACAATCCAATCAAATCGTCCATTATATAGTCCTTTCCAAATGTATGTAAAACATCATAGCAAGGCACTATATATCCATCCAAGAGTCCAGACGAACGCAACATCTTATATACTTTACTTGCGCTCATCTTTAATCGGTCAGCAAGATTGCCAACACAATAGGGTTATGAAGTCCAACTGATATTCTTGCATAAGTGATTTTGTTTTTGCAAATATAAACAAAAAAATCGAATTGTATGGCATTGTCAATCCATTGATTTTCAAAATACCTTACTTCCCTATCCTCTTTATTCCTTCTTCCAGCCTACTCCACGGGCACGCCATATTTATTCTTATGAAGCCTTCGCCTTCCTTGCCGTACATGCTTCCGGCGTTCACCCATACGCGGTTCTCGCGCATCAAGCGCTCTTCTATGTGCTCTGACGACTCGCCGAGTGAGCTGCAGTCCACCCATGCCAAGTATGTTCCCTCCATGTTCATAACGGGGAGGTGGGGCAATTCGCGGGCGAAGAAGTCGCGGAGGCGGCGATAGTTCTCCGTCAGGTAGGCACGCAACTGGCACAGCCATTCATATCCGCCATCCGAATAGGCAGCCTGAAGAGCCAGAACGCCGAAGGGATTGACGTCGCAAACCTCATTGATGTTTATGGCACGGTCAATTCTTTCGCGTACAGCGGCGTCGCGGCAGACGATGTTGGCAATCTGCAAGCCGGCTATATTGAACGCCTTAGAGGGCGAACAACACGTCACGGAGCCGTACGAAAGATCGTCGGGGAGCGTGCCGAACGGCGTATAGCGGTGGTCGCCAAGCGTCAGTTCGCAATGAATCTCGTCCGAAACCACCCGTACGCCATGCTTCTTGCAGAGCACAGCCACACGCTCCAGCTCGTCACGGCTCCACACTCGTCCACCCGGATTGTGCGGATTGCAGAGCAGCAGCAGACGGGCACGCTCGTGCGAGAGGCGCTGTTCGAGGTCGTGGAAGTCGATTTCGTAACGCAGGAGCGCTTTATTATAGATGAGTGGACTACTCGACAGCTCGCAGCCGTTATTGCGTATAGAGGAGAAAAAACAGTTGTATACGGGTCCCATCACCACCACTTGGTCGCCAGTCAGCGTCAGCGCCTTGATGATGGCTGATATGGCAGGCACCACGCCTGAGGTGTAAATGATGTCGTCACGATGGAAGCGCCACCCGTGTCGTTCCTCAAACCAGCGGCATACAGCATCATAATAGCTGTCCGGCACGCGTGTATAGCCGAAGATGGCATGGTCGACGCGGCGGCGCAGCGCCTCCGTAATGCCGGGATAAGTCTCGAAGTCCATGTCAGCCACCCACAGCGGAATGATGTCATCACCAGCCGCCGAGTCCCATTTGTACGAGTTGGTGCCACGGCGGCAGGTAGGTTTAGAGAAGTCGTAAATCATAATTATATTATTTTTCTCTGCTACTAACCACGCAGTCAGCCGGCTTCTTTATGTTCTCGTCTATAATCACCTCTCCGATGCTGTCTGCCGTGATGCGTCCCGACATCGGATTCTTTATGCTCTTGATGTGTCCGCGGATGTCAGCCTGAACGGTGGAATACTCGAAGGCACGGTCGCATTCGGCGTCGAACGTGCAATCCTCAAGCACCAAATCCTTGGCATAGCAGAGCGGCTGTTCGCCGGAGATGTGGCATCTTACGAGGCGGAGTCCGCGCGAGTGCCATCCGATGAACTCACCGTTAAGCTCCGAGTCGTACACCGTGACGTTGTCCACCTCCCAGAACGAGTCCTTCGTGTCAATCTTGGCGTTGCGGATGACGATGTCGCGTGAATACTGGAACACGTACTTCGAGTCAGAAACGAGTCCGTCCACCTCCACATTGCGGCAGTGCATGAAGGGATAAGTGCCGTCATGCAGCACCACATTCTCCAGCTTCAGCCCGTCAATGCCCCAGAAAGTCTCGTCGGCGTCGTTTATGGTGACGTTCTTCAGCGAGAGATTCTTCATCTCACGGAAGAACTTCGGGCCGTTGATGACGCAGTCCTCCATGTGCATATCGTCCGAATACCAGATGGCAGAGCGCGAACCAGGTGCGAAATAACAGTTGCGGATGTCCGATCCCTTGACGTGCCAGAGCGGATATTTGCCCTCAAAATAGCAGTTGCGGCAGACAATGTTGCTGCATTCCTTTACGCCCGACTCGCCGAACGTGATGCGAACGTGGTCGAGTTCCGTGTTGTGGATTTCGAAGAGAGGACGCTCTCCACCGAATACCTTATTAGCAATTTTCTCCATAATCGTAATAGTATAATTGGTTTTGTATTTTTAAATCTTTTTCTGCGGCTTCAGCTTCCATGTCCACAGCTTCACGAGGAATATCATGCCGCGGAAGCAAAGCTCCAGGCACATCGCCAGCCACACGCCACGCAGACCCATCGTCGGGGCGAGCAGCGCGGCAAGCGTTATGCGCACGCCCCACATCGAAGCGAGGTTCATGATGCTCGGAGCTATGGTCTTGGCTGCTCCCACGAACACGCCGTAGCAGATGATGGCTGCACCGAACATCGGTTCGGCGAAGGCTTCTATGCGCAGCACCTCCACACCAAGCTGTCTTACCTCCATAGAGGGAGTCATCATAGCCATCGCAAACGGTGACGCCACGTACATCACCACGCCCATGACCGACATTATCGCTACGCCAAGCCCTACGGAGAGCCATGCGAAGCGCTTCATCAGGTCGTGCCTTCCTGCACCGATGGTCTGTCCAACGAGCGTCGTGGCAGCGTCAGCAACGCCGTAGCCGGGCATATAGCAGAGACTCTCCACGATGATACCGAACGAGTTGGCGGCGATGGCAATGGTGCCGAGCGGAGCGATAATGATGGTGGTGACGATGTAAGCCGACGTCATAATGGTCTGCTGCAGTCCCATCGGCAGTCCGATGTGCATGGCGTTCTTCACCACATTCCACGTCGGCAGGAAGCGTCCGCTGTCCTGACGCAGACAAAGTTCGCCCTTGCGGAAGCACAGTATATACATCGTCACCGTGGCTGCCACAGCCTCCGCCGAAACCGTTCCGATGGCGGCGCCCTCCACTCCGAGTCCCGCGCCGGGCATCATCACCTGCGTGCCAAGCACTTCCATGGGGCGCGTGGGGAATATAAGGAAGAAATTGAAGAATACGTCCAGAGCCATCATCACCACACTCATCACGCTCGGCACCACCATATTGCCCGAACTGCGGAGCATGCCGTAGCCGAACATCGAGAACTGGAAGGCGGGCAGACCCAAAGAGATGATGGCGATGTAAACGGACGACGTGCTGCAGATGTCCTCTCCCCCACCCAACCATCTTGGCAGGAACGGACTGATGGCAAGCACCGTCATTCCCAACAGCAGGCTAACCACCAGCACGGACATGATGCCCTGGCGCAGAGTGGCACGTGCACGTGCGGGGTCGTTGCCGCCAAGCTGATGGCTGACCTGAACGTAGAAGCCGGCAGCCGCAGCCGAACAGATGCTGCCCATCAGCCACATGGTGGTCTCCACCAGTCCGATGGCAGCAGAAGCAGAAGCGCCAAGGCTACCCACCATCGAAGCGTCTATATACTGCATCATCGTGGTGGTGAGCTGGGCGAGTATGGCAGGCGTTGCAAGACTCAGCACGAGCCTCGCTTGCTGGGAGAACGTCATCGGCGCTCCCTTACGTATCATAGCGAGAAGTATGTCCTTCTTGTTGTTGCGATTCATAATAAAGTAATAAAAACAAAGACATGCTTTCCTGTCTTGGCAGAAAAACATGTCTTTCAGCATATATATTCCTTGAAGGTGTGTCTTCGCTCCTGTTAAGACAGCTCCAGCATGCGCTCTATCGGCTTCACGGCGTCGCGTGCTATCTCGGGGTCCACCTCCACAGAGGGCCACTCGTAGCGCAGCGTGTTATATATCTTCTTCAGCGTGTTCTTCTTCATATACTCACATTCGTTGCAAGAGCATCCTACCCCACCCTCGCTTACTTCCGGCGGAACAGGATAGAACGTCACGTCGGGGCAGCTGCGCTGCAGTTCGTGCAGGATGCCAGCCTCCGTAGCGATGATATATTCCTTTGTCTCGGGATGAGCCTTGGCATAATTGAGCATGGCAGCCGTCGATCCCTTCACGTCAGCCACAGCAAGCACAGGAGCCTTACACTCCAGATGAGCCATTACCACAGCCTCAGGATGCTCCTCCTTGAGCTTCACGATGGCTTCCACGGAGAACTTCTCATGAACATGGCAGCCGCCGTTCCAGAGAAGCATCTGACGACCTGAAACGCTGTTGATGTAATTGCCGAGATTATAGTCGGGACCGAAGATAATCTTCTCGTCCTTCGGGAAAGAAGCCATCACCTTCTCCGCATTGCCTGACGTGACCACCACGTCCGTGAGCGCCTTTACAGCCGCCGTGGTGTTGACGTAGCTCACCACCTTGTAGCCGGGATGCTGCTCCTTAAACTCCTTCAGGTCCTCAGCCTTGCATGAGTCAGCCAACGAGCAACCCGCTGTCAGATCCGGGCAGAGCACCTTCTTCTCCGGTGAGAGCAGCTTGCATGTCTCAGCCATGAAGTGCACACCGCACATCACAATCATCTTGGCGTCGGTCTGAGCCGCCTTGCGTGCCAGCGCCAGCGAGTCGCCGATAAAGTCAGCCACTTCCTGCACCTCGCCCACCGTATAGTAATGAGCCAACAGCACGGCGTCCTTCTCCTTGCAAAGACGGCGTATCTCTTTCTTAAGGTCAATCGACTCGTCAACAGGCTCGTCGACAAATCCCTTTTCAGTCCACTCTTTATTCATTGCTTTATTGTTTATACGTTTCGTTCTTTTGGTCGTTCCCACCACTTATCCACAACATCTATATATATTCTCTCTTTCTTTTTTTTAAAAGAAAAAAAATATTATTAGGATGATGTACTGTTAGTATGTTGGTAACTTTCCTGTCTTTTTCTTGCATATTAAGTTATAAACATGTGAAAGCCTGTTGTCCACAGGCAATCGTAACATCTTCCTGTTGATTTTAAGCGTAATAGGCGTGTTATCCACAATATGATGTAGACACGTGCAAAGTTAATAAGTTTATATCTTTTTTCGATTAATAATCGTGGAAAACTTTGTAATATCAGTTTAATAATAGTGTTAGTTATCCACACCCCAACTGCTACTTCCTGTCCCCTGTTGATAAGTGGCGAGTTATCCACAGGCTTCTCCACACGGTTATTAACAGGTATCACAGGGTTATGAACAGGGAGCGGCACGATGGCTGAATCATCTACTTTTGTTTAGTTATATTGGTAACTTAGGAGGCTATGGCGTCTCGCCGTAGCCACGCAGCCTCCAATACCTGACATCAAACAACTTATTATGCTAACCGTTCATGGGTGCGGGGCTACGGCGGGACGCCATAGCCTCCTAAGTTTGTATTAACTGCTTATACATAATTCCAAAGGATATGCTATTGTTAATATTAGCATATTGATTATCATTCGTTTACGCAGTTATCCACAATTTACGTTAACCTGTTGATAACAAGCGCCCCCTACCCTACTCTTTTTCGCCTGTTTTTCATTATATAAACATGCTTGTAGAATAACTATACGTTGATTATCAGTATACTTATAGAGTTATCCACAGGTGTGTTGATAACTATCTGTTGATACCATTCCTACGCCTGTCCTACCCTATTCTTCAAGACAGGCTCATAGAGTGTGGATAACTGGTGTATACGTAGTGTTATCCACAGGCTATATTCCTGTTATATACAGGCTTTTCAACGTAAATTGTTAATAACTTATGCTTGTGTTTCAGTATGTTAAGTCAGTTATCCACAATCCTGTTCACAATCCTGTATGTTGATAATACTGGCGCATCAGAACAGGAATTGCTTTTGTTTGCCTGTTTTATAACGGAATAAACAGGTTTATACACATGTATGTTAATAACTATTTGCTGTATACCAATCATTTATAAAGTTACCAACACTAATGTTGATAACTTACATTTGTATGCGAAGACGAGAATAATTCAGCATTCCTCGCTCGGCTTTGCCGCTTGCCTAAGCAAGGATTCCTAATTCTTCTGCGGTTCCGCCGAAGACGATATTTGCATTTCTAACGCTCAATACTGCCACTTGAGCGCACAACGAAATCTTTGGTGCGAAATTCTTGAGTTTTGAGCGTGCAGCGTCAACTTATTTATTGTCAGTCGGTTATGCGGTTTTTGTATGATGTGTGCAATGTTTTGCGTCCTTAAACAGCCACTTTATGCCATCATAGAGCCACTTTTACACTCTAATAGTGCCACTTTTATCATGCAATAGTGCCACTATTAGAGACTAAAAGTGGCACTTTCGTAGTGTAAAAGTGGCGCTATTGGTAAGTGATGGTTGCTTTTTAATCGTGAAAGACAAGAAAATCACGTATCTGAATCTCTAGAATTGATTTTTATTTTGTAACATGTTTTTACTCTTTGTACGATATTTGCATTATCCACATGAGTGTGGATAACTTGTGAATAAGGATTTTGTGTGTGCGATAAACAGAAACTCCTGTGTGCGTAACGCAGCGTTTTTGTGTGCGTATGTCATTTCTGAGTGTTGATAAACAGGCAGAAAAAGGCTCTCTTTTCAACTCTTTTTGTTAATAACTGCATATTGTGTATCAGCCTGTTGCGGAGTTATCCACAGGTTATCCACAATTGTGGATAACTCCGTATGCCTGTTATTGTAGATAACTGACAAACAGGTGTAGATAACTGACAGGATATTGTGGATAACATAAAAAACCGATGATACCAAATATAACGGTATCATCGGTTTTGTTATTGAAAATGTATTTAGTAAATTCTATAATTCATTTATCAATTTATCAAGTGTATTCAGCTGTTTCTTGCCGGCAACAGCATCCTTTAGTTCACGAAGTGCTCCTCTCAGATCAGCCGCTATGTTTTGTGTTGTTTCAGTAACGGCGTCTGAAGAGGTAACAGGAACAAGACGAAAACTGCCTTCACGTGACTTCAGAATCACGTGTTCACCTGAATTTACCATTGAGAAATATTTGCCCTGATTGGCTCTGAAATCTCTTGCGCTAACTATCATCATGATTATTTTACTTTATGTTTACGCCACAAAGTTAGGTATTATATTTTATATTGGCAACCGTTTTGGTACCAAAAACGGTACCAAACATAATAATTAACAACTAAACTATAGCTTGAGAAGCTTAAATTCATTACCATAAATTTGCGTATCCCGTTTTTTTTTATTTCTTTTGTAAGTTGCAGCCGATACATCTTTATATTTATATCGGTTCTGCATTGTTATTGATACGTATTTAAATAAAAAAACAGAACAATCCTAATATATGGTTCAGAAAAAGAAGGATGATGGACTTACGCCGATGATGCGACAGTTTTATTCGTTCAAGGAGGCCAATCCGGACGCTTTGTTGCTCTTCCGCTGCGGCGACTTCTACGAGACTTACGCTGATGACGCCGTGGAGGCGGCTAAGATTCTTGGCATTACGCTTACACGTCGCTCCAACGGAAAGAACGCCAATGGTGCGGCTTGCGAGATGGCTGGTTTCCCTTATCACGCTCTCGACACTTATCTGCCTAAGCTCATCCGTGCCGGAAAGCGCGTTGCCATCTGCGACCAGCTGGAAGATCCGAAGCTTACGAAGACCCTCGTAAAGCGTGGCGTTACGGAGCTTGTGACGCCCGGCGTGTCGATGGACGACACGGTGCTGAACTATAAGGAGAACAACTTTCTGGCTGCCGTACACATGACGAAGACGGCATGCGGCGTGTCGTTCCTGGATATTTCTACGGGAGAATTCTTAGTAGGGGAGGGCACGTCTGATTACGTGGAGAAGCTGTTGGTGTCTTTCCAGCCTAAGGAGGTGCTGCACGACCGTCAGATGAAGCGTGAATTCGAGGACAGGTTCGGCAACAGGTGGTGTACGTTCCAGCTGGACGACTGGATGTTTACGGAGCAGAGTTCGCGTCAGAAGCTCCTCAAGCACTTCGGCACGCAGTCGCTCAAGGGTTTCGGTGTGGAGCATCTCACGCTTGGCGTGGTGGCTGCAGGCGTAATCATGCAGTATCTGGAGATGACGCAGCACACCAATATAGGCCATATAACGTCGCTCCGACGCATTGAGGAGGACCGTTATGTGCGTCTTGACAAGTTCACCATCCGATCTTTGGAGCTGCTTGGCAGCATGCAGGAGGACGGTTCGTCGCTCCTTGACGTCATCGACCGCACCACGACGGCGATGGGAGCGCGTATGCTGAAGCGCTGGACCGTATTTCCGCTGCGCGACGTGGCTACGATAGGCAAGCGCCTTGACGTCGTCGAGACGTTCTTCCGCAAGCCCGACTTCCGTCAGGTCATTGACGAACAGCTCCATCGCATAGGCGATATAGAGCGAATAATATCGAAGGTGGCAGTAGGAAGAGTGTCGCCGAGAGAGGTGGTTCAGATGAAATTGGCTCTACAGGCGCTTGTTCCTGTGAAGTCTGCCTGTCTCAGTTCTGACTGCGAAGAGATTCGTTCGATGGGTGACAGGCTCAACCTTTGCGAGAGTCTGCGCGACCGCATCGAACGCGAGATACAGTCTGATCCGCCTTTGCTCGTAGCTAAGGGCGATGTCATAGCTTCCGGTTACTCAGAGGAGCTGGACGAGCTGCGCTCCATTTCGCGCGGAGGCCGCGACTATCTGCTGAAGATTCAGGAGGAAGAGGCGGCGAAGACAGGCATCCAGTCGCTTAAAGTGGGATATAACAACGTCTTCGGATATTACCTTGAGGTGCGCAATACTTATAAGGACGCCGTGCCACAGGAATGGATTCGCAAGCAGACGCTTGCCAATGCGGAGCGTTATATCACGCAGGAACTGAAGGAATATGAGGAGAAAATCATGGGTGCGGACGAGAAGATTCTCTCCCTTGAGAGCCGTCTCTTCAACGAACTGGTTACGGATATGGCTGAGTTTGTGCCGCAGATACAGATCAATGCCAATATCATAGCTCGCATAGACTGTCTGCTTTCCTTCGCAAAGGCGGCGGAAGAGCATCGTTATGTTCGTCCTGTCGTGGCTGACGACGCCCTGTTGGAGATACAGGCAGGACGCCATCCTGTCATCGAAACACAGCTTCCGGTGGGCGAGCAGTATGTTCCGAACGACATAAAACTCGACACGGAGAAGCAGCAGATAATGATAATCACCGGACCAAACATGGCTGGTAAGTCGGCGTTGCTGCGCCAGACTGCCCTTATCACGCTCATGGCGCAGATGGGAAGCTTCGTGCCTGCCGACTCGGCACATATTGGTCTTGTGGACAAGATATTCACACGTGTGGGCGCTTCGGACAATATCTCGTTGGGCGAATCGACGTTTATGGTGGAGATGACCGAGGCTTCGGACATCCTCAACAACGTTACGCCGCGCTCCCTTGTGCTCTTCGACGAGCTTGGACGAGGCACTTCCACGTACGACGGCATCTCCATTGCGTGGGCCATCGTGGAGTATCTGCATCAGCATTCGGGTGCTCAGGCCCGCACGCTCTTCGCCACTCACTATCACGAGCTTAACGAAATGGAGAAGCATTTCGAGCGTATCAAGAACTATAATGTCAGCGTGAAGGAGGTGAACGGTAAGGTTATCTTCCTCCGCAAGCTTATGCCGGGCGGATCAGAACATTCGTTCGGTATACATGTGGCAGAGATAGCCGGTATGCCGAAGTCGATAGTGAACCGCGCCAACGCCATTCTGAGGCAGCTTGAGGCAGACAATGCCGGAGTGGGAGTGGACGAGAGTGGGGCAGAGGCATCGGCTGAAGCTCCTTCAGAGAACGCCGCAGCCGCGACCGTCACGTCCGTAAAGAGGCGCAAGGGAGGCAAGCTATCGACGCGCAACATCGCCAGCCAGTCGTCCGTTCAAGGCGTACAGTTGTCTTTTTTCCAGCTGGACGACCCCGTACTCTGCCAGATACGCGACGAGATAATAGGTCTGGACATCAACAACCTCACGCCCGTGGAGGCGCTCAACAAGCTGAACGAGATAAAGAAAATCGTGACCGGAAGGTCGTGATCTTATAATATAAGCTGTATAAATTCGTTATATAAGCAATAACGAGAGAGAGAATAATTTAGAAACGAATTGGGTAACAACTTAACTATTTAGAGAAGAATATGAAATGTAAGACACTTGCTGTATCGATGACCAACTCGCATCTGCTGAATACAGGTCTTGGAGAGTTTGAGAAAAGCATAGGTATACGCCTTGCAGACAAGGCTCCGATGCTGCTCGAGAAATATGGCATAAAGCTTCTGTTTCTCGTGGATAAGGAGATGGTGGGAGCTTTCGGCGACAATGTCGACTACTACGTCATCAACAAGGTGCGTCGTGAATTGCTGAAGAACAGTCTGTTCACGCCGCTGCGTCGTTGGCTGCTGCCGAGTGTGGATATGGTGCATTGGACCAATCAGTTCTATAAGTTCAGAGTTCGTATTGCTCCGAAGCTACTTGTTACGGTGCACGACTTCAACTTCATGCACAACGAGATAACCGGTTTGCACAAGCGTAAGAAGCTGATGGTGACCACCCGCCGCCTCGATCAGGCTACGCATCTGTCGTTTATATCCAACTTTACAGAGCAGGATGTCAAGTGCTACTATGACTTCAAGCAGCCTGCCCGTGTGATCTGCAATGGCGTTACCAATCTCAATACGAAGACTCAGGAGCAGTATGACAAGGAGCTGGAGGGAATGGGAGTGCCTAAGACTTTCCTTTTCCACATCTCACGCTGGTCGCGCAAGAAGAACGTGATTCTGATACTGGAGATGATGAAGAATCTTCCTGACGAGCATCTGGTGCTTGCTGGTACGGCAGGGGAGAAGTTTGAGAAGCTCGTTTACGACACCATAGAGAGCCTACAGCTGAAGAACGTCACCGTTGTGGGCAAGGTAACGGGCGAGCAGAAAGCGGCGCTTCTGAGCCGTTGTAAGGGCCTTCTGTTCCCTTCGATGTCGGAAGGTTTCGGTCTGCCGGTAGTGGAGGCTATGTGTTTCGGCAAGCCTTCGTTCCTCACACGCCTTACATCGCTGCCAGAAGTGGGTGGCGACATCAGCTATTACTTCGATTCGCTGGACGCGAAGGATATGGCTGAGACTGTATGTAAGGGACTTGCCGATTATGCCAGCGCACCGGAGGAGAAGGCGGAGAAGCTGAAGCAGCGTGCAGCAATGTTCAGTTGGGACCGCGCCGTAGACGAGTACGTGCAGTTCTACATCGACATTTTGTGCGGAAAGGAGTAATAAGTTGAGGGTTGAGGGGTGAGAGTTGAAAGTTGAGAAGTGAGAGTTGAGAGTTGAGAGTTATGATTACCATTGTTGATAATATCATATACTAAAAAGAGATATCATAACTCTCAACTTTCAACTTTCAAATCTCAACTAAAAGTAATCATAACTCTCAACTTTCACTTCTCAAATCTCAACTAAAAGTTATAAATCCAGCTCGAACGAGATATTGTGTCGCTTCGAGTATTTCGTCCAGAACAGTTTGCGCTGTTCCATTATGTTGCTGAGGCAGTCCTCATAATTCATGCCTCGCTCCTTAGCGTAAACCTCTGCTATTCTTGTAAAGAACTTCTTTGAGCCCCAAAGACGGGCGAAATTGGCGCATCCAGCCTTCATTGCAACCTCGCCGAAGTACATGCGATTGATGTCGACAACGGAGAAGTGGTATTCTCCCTTGTCGTCCTTCTGCCATAGGATGTTGCCCGGCGAGTAGTCGCGATGGAGCAGTTGCTCCTCGTGCATGTGAGCCGTGAAGCGTGCGAAGGCTTCTGCGAGCGGCAGGCACTCCTCTTCCTTCATCTTTATCACCTCGTAGAAGCGGTTAGGGTAGGGGCATTGCAGGCTGATGAAGTACGATTCCTTCAGTATTCCCATCACACGGTTCTCAATGTAAGCCACAGCTTCGGGAGTTTCCACGCCCTTTGATAGCAGTATGGAGGGATATTCGTAGGCTCTCTGTCCTTTCGGAGTGCGAAGGGAGGTGGAGTAGATTATGGCGTTAAGGAAGTGCGGGGCGTGATAACGCTTTACGTTCACGCTCAGTCCGTCCGGCGTCTGCATCACCTTAATGAGGTTTCGTCCGTTGTGTATGGTTTCGCCCTCATGCTCCATGCGCTCGGGTATCGACTCGATGAATGCTTTGAGATGGGCGTATTTGTCGGCTATTCTTATTGACATCATTTGTCTTCTGTTTTTATTATTGCATTGTTTTAGGGTTCGTGTCGAGGTCGTCGTCCTCAATACGGATGCGTCCGTCGTATGTGAGCAGCTCGTTACGCTTATATTTGTATGACGTTGAGGCTATTGACTGCGCCCGGTCGTAGCGGTTTGATCGTACGTCAAGGATGCCGCAGACAAGCTCATACACGAGGTCGTTGGTGAAATAGCGGTCGCTGTTGGCTGTCAATGCCTCTGCAACGCCGGCATGTTGCTTTCTGTATTCGTCAGAAAGATACGTCCAAAGCGGTATGCGAACCATCTTGAAGCCGAGGAAACGCGGCGAACGACGCATGTCGGGGATGCCTCCGTGGTCAGAGAAGTAGACCATTGCCTGGAGGTTGAGCTTCTGTTTGGCGTAACTATAGATACGCTCAAGCACGTGGTCGGTGTAGCGGATGGAGTTACGATAACACTCCACATCGCCTCCGTCGGTACGCAGTCCGTGCTCTTTGGCGAACGATTCGGGATATCGGTTCTCGTAATTGAAGTGCGAACCCTTGAGATGCAGCACCACGAAGTTGTCGTCTTCGGGATTTATCTCGTCCAGGAAGCTCAGCAACGACTCGTCAAACTGCTGTATGCCGCCCTCCTTCTTCACCCATTTGGCAGTGTCGGAGGTCTGCGCCACGAGCGTCACGGAGGTGTCGTTGATGCCAATATAGCTCTGATTGCTATACCATTTGGTCACGTATCCGGCTCGTCTTGCGATGTCGATGATGGAGCATGAGTCGGCGAAAGGCTTGTCATTATATTGGTTTCGCTCGGTCAGGACGCGCTCCAAGGAGGGCACGGTCTGCATGGCACACGAGTAAGCGTTGGGGAAGAACACGAATCCCGAATCCTCCTGCTTCCTCATCTGCGTCTCCCAAGGCGTTGTTTCCCAAGGCTGTGAGGGGGAGAAAGCAGACATGTAGTCGCGGCAAGCCGACTCGCCTATTACCATTATTATGGTCTTTCCGCGTCTTGGGCTGTCGTTAAGCTTCTCCACTTCCAGCGTTTCAAGGCGCTGCTTCATGCCCGTACGATAACCCATTGTGCTGCGATTATACGTTCGTACGTCGATGTAGAGCGTCATTATACCGGTGCGGACGAAGAGTCCGTGGCGCGGTTTCCAGATGTATGTGGTGAAGTAAATGAATATGGCGATGATGAAGAAGGCTGCCGCTGCCGTACCGGTGGACGTGGCTGCCTCATGCAAAGGGAAGGTTGGGGCAGAGGCGTTTGTCGCTATGCAGAGAGCAATGATGCCACCAATGGAGACGAATGACAGCGCTGTCTTCCATATCGGGAACGACTTAACGAACTCGCGTGCCTCGCTCCAGTAAGTGTTTACAAGCGGCTGCATGCCTGCTTCGTCCACGCAAGTGCGGTAAACGGCGTAATATACTGCCTGTGCGAGAGGTATGATGATGAGCGCAGACTCCACTATTCCTACCACGATGGCAGCCGCAATGGGGGAGAACCATGCTATGATGTTCTGCAATGCCGTCAGCCAACCGAAGAGATAGATGCCGAAAGCGATGTCCATGTGGTTGTCATAGTCGGGCGATGAGGCGCGGTGGGTAAGGTCATACGTGACGTTATATACCGTCATCCACAGCAAAGCTGTAAGGAATGAGGCAGCGATGGCAGTGGAGCAGGGCATGATCAACGCTTCGCGCAGAAGGTTATCGCTGTGTCCAGCCAGCACGGCAGCCTCCATTGGGATGACAGCCTGAAGCGCAGCGAGAAGGTAACGTCGCTGCTGCTGGCCCCGCGAGTTGCGTGCCAGTCCCATATTATAGCGCAGGAAGACAAACATTCCTACCCCGAAGAGTATGAAGAGTATTAGCATTTCTGAATGATTATGATATGAATTTTGCCGGCAAAGACATACGTAAATGATAAATAGCCTACAGATTGACGAGTTTCCTATACACCTCCATCACCTGCTTTGCCGTGTCCTTGTTCTCGAATCGCTTCACGTATTCGCGGCTACGCATGATGCGCAGGTCGCGTTGTTCGGCTCCGCGCAAGGTCAGCCTGATGGCTTCGGCGCATTCTTCGGGGCTGTCAGGGCTTACGTAAAGGCAGTCAGGACCGCCCGCTTCCTCCAGACACGATCCCGTAGCAGCCACCACCGGCAGTCGGCTCTGTATGGCTTCGATGATGGGAATGCCGAATCCTTCGTAGCGAGAGGGATAGACAAACGACTCTGCCAGCTGGTAAATGGCGTGCAGAGCGTTGTTTTCCACGCCCGAAAGCATGTGCAGACGGTGCGCCACATTGTTCTTCTCAGCCCATTTCTCCACCTTGTCAGCATACTTCGTGCGTCTTCCGACCACCACCAGATGGATGTCTTCGGAAAGGTATTTGAGGGCTTTCACGGCGAGCAGCACGTTCTTTCGCTCCTCAATGGTGCCCACGTTGAGCACGAATCGTTCGGGAAGGTTGTATCTGCGGCGTGTCTCGTCAGCCGCTTCCTCGCTTACCACGTTGGCGAAGCGTACGCCGCAACTCTGATAGATGATGTCTATGCGCTTGGGATTGACGCCTCCAAGCTCCACGATGTCCTCCGCCGTGCGGCGAGATATGGCTATTATGCGGTCGGCTTCGCGGCACGTAAGGTGGAATTTGGCGCGATACATCATCACGTCAATGGGATTATAGTATTCGGGATGGCGCATGAATATGAGGTCGTGTATGGTCACCACGCTCTTTATTCCCGACTTTCTGATGCCTATAGGCAGCTCGCCTGACAGTCCGTGATACAGGCTGACGCCTTCCTTTTTAAGGTCGCTTACGATGCCCCAGGAACGCCAGATGGCTTGCGCTATGCCGCTTTTCGCACTCTTGGGATAAACATATCTCATTCTTTGCGACATGTTCACTTGCTCCCTGAGGTTTTCACGTCCGTATGAAGGCGTGTAGAGGAGCATCTCGCAGGCTTCGGGAAGAGTGCGGGAGAGGTCGTTGACAAGAGTGCGCGAGTAATTGCCAAGTCCGGTAGTGTTGCGCACGAGTCGCTTGGCATCGTATGCTATTTTTGTCATGATATTGTTATTTTAAGTCAACTGATTGCTTGACGTTGTCTTTTTATTAGCGCTATGGGCTCTTTATTGTTTGCGCGGCATGGTCTTGCCGTCCACTATCACGTATTCTTTGTCGAACTGTTCGTGGCTACGCTTCCATCTATTGTGGGTCCAGAGATAGTAAGCCGGTTCGCGGCGGATGGTCTGTTCGAGGAGCTGGAAGAAGCGTCGGGTGAGTTCGTGCTCTTTCCATTCCGCCGGATTGCGCGTGATAAGGTGGAGCGTGGCTGTGTAATATCCTCTCTTGGGTCGTTCAAGGTCGATGTAGAACACGGCGTTGTTCATCTTACGCATGATGCGCTCCGCACCCGTAAACACTCCTGTGTCGTGATTGAGGAAGTCCAGCCATAAGTGGATATTGGCGTAACGCGGACCCTGATCGGCTATATATCCGCAGAAAGAGCGTATGTTCTGGCGTCGTAAAGTAACGATATGGCGTAGTATTTCGTTCTTCGGGATGACGATGCTTGACGGTTGCGACGTGCGGATCTTCTGGAACAGCTTGTCTGCCCATTCCGAACGCAGCGGTTTGTATATGAGACCCATCTTACGGTTCTCTGGGAATGCGATGCCTGTGCATGAGAGCCACTCCCAGTTGCAGTAATGTCCGAGGAACGCAGAGCAGTCCTGTCCTTCCTGAAAGCACTTCTCCACCTCCTCCGCACCGACGATTTTGAATCGCTTGCGCAGCTCCTTGTCGCTGATGTTCAGCAGCTTGAACGTCTCTACAAAGTAGTCGCAGAGCCATCTATAGAAGCGTCTTTCCAGCTTCAGACGCTCCAGTTTAGTCTTCTCGGGGAAGGATGTGGCGAGGTTTCGCCTTACTATGCGTCGGCGATAGCGCACAAGATGGTAAAGTATGACGAACGCCACGTCACTGATGGCGTATAAAAACCAAAAGGGCATGAGCCCTGCGATAACTCGCAAGACTCTCACCCTTTTCGAATCCTTTTCGTTTGTATGTTGTTGAGGAGTGTTATTACCCATACGTAGTGTATTGTTCAGTATTTCGTTTCAGTTTCCTTTTACTTCTGCATCTCGTGCAGCTTGCGGTAATATCCGCCCTTTTCGAGCAGTTCTTCGTGCGTTCCGCGCTCCACAATCTCGCCTTCGTGTAGCACGCATATCTCGTCGGCGTTCTTGATGGTGGACAGTCGGTGAGCTATTGCCACCGTGGTGCGCGTCTTCATGAGGCGTTCCAGGGCGTCCTGCACCAGTCGTTCGCTCTCCGTATCGAGAGCAGACGTTGCCTCGTCGAGGATAAGGATGGGCGGATTCTTGAGTATGGCTCGGGCTATGCTGACGCGCTGGCGCTGTCCGCCTGAGAGTCTGCCGCCACGGTCGCCGATGTTGGTGTCGTAACCGTGCTCTGTCTGCATGATAAACTCGTGTGCGTTGGCTATGTGTGCCGCCTGCTCCACCTGCTCACGTGTGGCAGAATCCACGCCGAACGTGATGTTGCCGTAGAACGAGTCGTTGAAGAGAATGGCTTCCTGATTGACGTTGCCGATGAGCTGGCGAAGGTCATGGATGCCCAGATCCTTTACGTTTATGCCGTCGATGAGCACCTCTCCCTCCTGCACGTCGTAATAACGCGGGATAAGGTCCACGAGAGTAGACTTTCCTGATCCGCTCTGGCCTACGAGCGCCACCGTCTTTCCTTTCTCTATTACGAGATTGATGTCCTTCAATACCCACTGTTCGCCGTAGCGGAACGATACGTGGCGGAACTCAATCTGATGCTCAAACGAAGCTATATGCTTGGGATTGGCAGGTTCCTTGATGGTGTTTTCTGCCTTCAGAATCTTGTCTACACGTTCCATTGAGGCAAGTCCCTTGGGGATATTGTAGCTCGCTTTGGAGAAATCCTTGAGCGGATTGATGATGGAATAGAGCATCACAAGATAATAGATGAACGTCGGACCGGACAGAATCTGCTGGTCGAGCACTAAGATGCCGCCCACCCACAACACGATGATAATCAGTACTGTGCCCAAAAATTCGCTCATCGGGTGAGCCATCTGCTGGCGGATGTTGACGCGCTGTATGGAGTCGCGGTATTCGGAGTTGATGCCGTCAAATCGCTTGTTCATCTTATCCTCGGCGCAGAACGCCTTGATGATGCGCAGTCCGCCGAGCGTTTCCTCCACCTGCGACATCGTGTCGCTCCACAGCGACTGTGCCGCTATTGACTTGCGCTTGAGCTTTCTGCCCACATATCCCATAAACCAGCCGAAGATTGGCACGAATACGAGGGTGAAGAGCGTCAGCTGCCACGATATGAAAATCAGGGCTGTGAAGTAGGATATGATGAGGATGGGGTTCTTGAAGAGCATGTCCAGCGACGACATTATGCTGCTCTCTATCTCGCCCACGTCGCCCGTCATACGTGCAATGATGTCGCCCTTGCGCTCTTCGGAGAAGAATCCGAGGGGCAATGACGTAATCTTATGGTAGAGCTGGTTGCGGATGTCGCGTACCACACCCGTACGAATGGGGATGATGGTGGCTGAAGAAAGGAAGTAAGCTCCCGTCTTGAGGAACGTCGCGAAGGCGAGGAACAGACCTATAAGCAGCAGCGTAGTGGTGGCTCCCACGTCGCCGATTAGCTGCGTGACGTAGTAGTCGGCGTTGTTGGCAAGCACTTCCTTCAGGTTGTCCAGCGACCAAGGCATAAGCTCTGTGGCAGTACCGGCTCCCTCCGTGCGGAAAAGAATCTGCAGGATGGGGATAAGGGCTGCGAACGAGAAGATGTTGAGCACCGCCGAGAGGATATTGAAGACCACCGTCAGCGCCAGATACTTCTTGTAGGGCGGGATGAAACGCCGCAGTATTTGGAGGAATTCTTTCATTTATCAATTTACATTAGAGCCATGTTCGAACAGATATTCAGGTGCTATATCTGCACCATTCGACCAGAATATTGTACCATCCAGTCCGAATTGCTCAAATTTCGACTTGTCTTTTAATTCTTCAAAGGCCGGATATTGCAAAAGAGGAGTAAGGTCAACTTTTCTTTTTTCTCCGTTATTGAAGGTGCAGATCAGTGTGTAGTCGCCTAAATAAGTGACTTCTGTTACATTTAGTATCATAACAAGCTCCTTTCTTTATCTGTTTATTTTGTTTATTCTTTCACCACGTTGGGCTTTATCCCATATTTCCATAATTTCAGCCTCATGTTTGTCTATAAAATCATTTACTAATTTTATGGTTTTAACTTTGGCCTTTCCTTCTACAATACGGTCCTTTATGGTGATTGTAAAATCTCCCTCTCCGCTTTTAACGTGAATGTGTGGAGGATTATGGTCAAAGGCATAAATGTATATCATAATGCCTTGTATGACGAAAATAGACCCCATATTTTATTGTTTTTATTGGTGGACAGCTTTTCTTATTCTATGCATTCTCCCAGCAGCGTAGCCGACGTTGCGTCAGTAATCTTCACCATAACGCGCTCTCCGATGTGATGTCCCTTCTTGTCGAACACCACAGCCTTGTTCTGCTCGGTGCGTCCCATGAGCTGTTCGCGTGATCGCTTGGAGAATCCTTCCACGAGCACTTCAAAAGTCTTGCCGATGTCCTTGCGGTTCTGCTCGGCTGAAATCTCGGTCTGGAGGTGGATAAGTTCGTTCAGACGCTCTATCTTTACCTCTTCCGGTACGTTGTCGGGCAGGTGCTTGGCGGCGTATGTACCCGGGCGCTCGCTGTACTTGAACATGAAAGCAGAGTCGAACATGCACTCGCGTACCAGCGAGAGAGTCTCGGCGTGGTCCTCCGGCGTCTCGTCATGATAGCCCACGAAGAGGTCGGTGGACAGTCCGCAGTCGGGGATGATGCGTCGTATGGCAGCCACACGCTCCAGGTATTGCTCACGCGTGTACTTACGGTTCATGAGCTTCAGAATCTTGCTTGATCCGCTCTGGGCTGGGAAGTGGATGTGCTTGCAGAGGTTTGGCTCGTCAGCTACGGCATGGAGGATGTCGTCCGTCATGTCCTCGGGGTTGGATGTGGTGAAGCGCACGCGCATGTCGGGCACGCTCTGAGCCACCTTGCGGAGGAGTTCGGCAAACGATACGCCGCCTTCCATGCGCTTACCGGCAGGTGTCAGACCGTAGCTGTTTACGTTCTGTCCGAGTAGGGTCACCTCCTTGAAGCCGCGGTCGTGCAGGTCCTTCACCTCACGCAGGATGCTCTCCACGTCGCGCGAACGCTCGCGTCCACGAGTGTAGGGCACGATGCAGTAGTGGCAGAAGTTGTTGCATCCTCGCATGATGGATACGAATCCGCTCACGCGTCCCGCTCCGATGCGCTGCGGAATGACATCGCGATACGTCTCCGTAGTGCTCAGCTCGATGTTGCAGGCGTTGTGTCCGTTCTCGCATTGTGCAATCATGTCGGGCAGATTGAGGTAAGAGTCGGGTCCGCATACGAGGTTGGCGTGATGGTTGTTGATAAGGTCCTCACGCACACGCTCCGCCATACAACCCAGAACGCCCAGTATCAGCTGGCGTCCCTTCTTCTGCTCAGCATGCAGAGTCTCCAGTCGTCCGTATATCTTGTTCTCCGCATTCTCGCGGATGGAGCAGGTGTTGAGGAATATGGCGTCGGCGTCAGCCTCGTTCTCGCACAGCTCGTAGCCAGCCATCTGCATGATGGAAGCCACCACTTCAGAGTCTGCCACGTTCATCTGGCAGCCGTATGTCTCAATGAAAAGTTTCTTCATTTATATGATATATATGTATGTTTCGTGTGTATATAACTATGCAAAGTTACGAAAAAAAGAATAAACGTGGGGTATAAATGTTGCAGAATGAGAGAGTTGTGGCTATTTTGTGTCAAAGCCCTGCCTACCACAGCTGATTCCACTGCTAAATCGCAGTTTTTATAGCATGAATTTATAAATGAGCAAACTGTGCAAACCTAGGAGGCTATGGCGTCCCGCCGTGGCCACGCACCCACGAACAGAAAATATAAAGAAATTAATAGGAAGAAATCTTCTAATTCACAATTGAATAATTCACAATCGCAGGCGAAGCCGAGAATAATTCCTAATTCAAAATTCCTAACTCTTCGGCGCTTCCGCCGACACAATATTTGCATTTCTAACGCTCAATACTGCCAGCTGAGCGCACAACAAAATCTTTAGTGCGAAATTCTTGAGTTTTGAGCGTTTGGAGCTAATGTGTTAATATACAGTGTGTTATGCGGTTTTCTGGCGAAGCGCTATGAAATCAGACTCACAAACGAGCCGTTTTTTGCTGCAATAGCGCCACTTTTACACTCCAATAGTGCCACTATTAGACAGTAAAAGTGGCACTATTGCATGATAAAAGTGCCACTATTGGAGTGTAAAAGTGGCGCTATCGTATGGCGTGGGTGCTGTTTGCACAGCAAAACACCGTAAAAACAGCAATCTAAATCTCTAGAATCAATTTTTATTTTGTAACAAGTTTTTACCGTTTTGTACGATATTTGCATAGCGGACACGAACAACCAGCAGATTGAGTATGAGCTGAGGGTCCCGCTTCGCGGAACCAAGGTAGGGTGGGGAGTATTTGCTTATCCCACAGCTGCGCTCCTTCGGAGCTTGTAGTGGGTTTCTGATAGATACGTGTCCCCTCGGGACACGGCGCTGATTACACAGTTAGCTTATCTTAGGGGCTGCGATGGGTTCTTGTAATACGTAACTTTGTACCACCAGTTCTGCTATGGGAGGGTGCGTGGCTACGGCGAGACGCCATAGCCTCCTCGGTTTGTCCCTAAATCCTGTCTTCATGTCTTCATGTCTAAAAAATCATGTCTTCATGTCTTCTTGTCAAAAAACATCCCCGTCTAACCGTCTATATTACGTCGGTTTACGACATAATTTAGAAAAATAGTGACAAAAAAGGCTTGTCTCTCACTTGTTTTAGGTAATTTTGCAGTTTACTATAAATATTGTGAACAAACAAGACACCAATGAGTCTGACAAGTATAATAAGAGGAGCGTTCATTCCACGACAGCATAAGCTGGAACGCCATTTCACACAACCAGAGCAACTGCAACACGATGTGCTGCAGCATCTGCTCGACGCCGCAGCCGATACCGAGTATGGCAGAAACCATCTCTTCGGCACAACGAAGACATACGACGACTTCGTGCGAAACGTACCCGTCAACACCTACGAGGAGCTGAAGGCCGACATCGACCGTATGCGCCACGGCGAGCCTGACGTGCTGTGGCCCGGCGTGGTAAGATGGTACGCCAAGTCGTCAGGCACCACCAACGACAAGAGTAAGTTCATTCCCGTGTCGCAGGAGGGTCTGAAGGACATACACTACAAGGGCGGCACGGACGTCGTGGCGCTTTATCTGCAGAACAATCCCAAGAGCCGAATGTTCGACGGAAAGGGACTGATACTGGGCGGATCGCACTCGCCCAACTACAATGTGGCGGAGTCGCTCGTCGGTGACCTTAGTGCCATCCTCATCGAGAACATCAATCCGCTCGTCAATCTTGTCCGTGTTCCGAAGAAGCAGACAGCCCTGCTCTCCGACTTCGAGGTGAAGCGCGACCGCATAGCGCACGAATGCCTCAAGAAGAACGTCACCAATCTCTCCGGCGTCCCTTCGTGGATGCTCAGCGTGCTGGTGCGTGTGCTCGAGATTTCGGGCAAGGAGCACATCAACGACGTATGGCCCAACCTGGAAGTGTTCTTCCACGGAGGTATCGCCTTCACGCCGTATCGCTCTCAGTATGAGCGCATCATAACGAGCGACAAGATGCACTACATGGAGACGTATAACGCCTCAGAGGGATTCTTCGGCATACAGAACGACCCCACCGACCCGTCCATGCTGCTCATGCTCGACTACGGCGTCTTCTATGAGTTTATGCCGATGGACGAGTTCGGCACGGACAATCCCACCGTCGTACCCCTCGAGGAAGTGGAAGTGGGCAAGAACTACGCCATGCTCATCTCCACCTCGTGCGGACTCTGGCGCTACATGATTGGCGACACCGTGAAGTTCACGTCCGTCAAGCCATATAAGTTTGTCATCACGGGACGCACCAAATACTTCATCAACGCATTCGGCGAGGAGCTTATCCAGGACAACGCCGAGAAGGGACTCGCTTACGCCTGCCAGCAGACGGGAGCAGAGGTGAAGGAATATACAGCCGCACCGGTGTTTATGGACCAGAACGCTAAGTGCCGCCACCAGTGGCTCATCGAGTTCGCCAAGGAACCTGCCGACCTCAACGCCTTCGCCGACATCCTCGACAAGCGCCTGCAGGAGATCAACTCCGACTACGAGGCAAAGCGTTTCCACGACATCACCTTGCAGCACCTCGAAATAGTGAAGGCACGTCAGGGACTCTTCGACGACTGGCTCCGCTCAAAGGGCAAGCTCGGAGGACAGCACAAGATTCCGCGCCTCTCCAACAACCGCGCCAACATTGACGAAATGCTGGAGATGAACGCACAGTAAGAGACATATATCACAGTTATATGAATATATTCAAGATTATATCACATGTCCTCGTATTGCTCCTCGCCCTCCTCGTCGCTTCCTGCGCACGAATGGGACGACCTGACGGAGGATGGTATGACGAGACGCCACCGAGCGTCATCGGAGCCACACCCGGCGACGGCAGCGTGAACGCCAAGGCAAAGAAGATAAACATCTTCTTCGACGAATTCATCAAGCTGGAGAACGCGTCGGAGAAGGTGGTGGTGTCGCCGCCGCAGCTGGAGCAGCCAGAGATAAAGGCGACGGGAAAGCGCATCAGCGTGGAACTGAAGGACTCGCTGAAGGCCAACACCACCTACACCGTGGACTTCTCAGACGCCATCAGCGACAACAATGAGGGCAATCCGCTCGGCAACTACACCTACAGCTTCTCCACAGGAGAGGAGATTGACACATTAGAGGTGTCGGGATACGTGGTACAGGCAGAAAACCTCGAACCCGTGAAGGGAATACTCGTGGGTCTGTACGCGGAAATGGCAGACTCGGCGTTCCTCAAGATGCCGATGCTGCGCGTGGCTCGCGCCGACTCGCGCGGACACTTCGTCATCCGTGGCGTGGCACCGGGCACGTACCGCATATACGCCCTCAACGACATGGACGGCAACTACTGCTTCTCGCAGAAGAGCGAACAGATAGCTTTCTCGCACGACACCATACGTCCCTCGTTCACGGACGCCGTAAGACAGGACACCGTATGGCTGGACTCGCTCCACATCAAGGACATCACGCGTCAGGGATACACCCGCTTCACGCCGGACGACATCGTGCTGAGAGCGTTCAACGAAACTCTGACAGACCGTATGTTCCTCAAGGCAGAAAGAAGCGAAGCCAACCGCTTCTCGCTCTTTTATAGCTACGGGTCTGACCAACTGCCCGTACTTAAAGGGCTGAACTTCAACGAGAAAGACGCCTTCATCATCGAACCGTCAGAGAAGGGCGACACCATAACCTACTGGCTTCGCGACACCACACTCGTCAATCAGGACACGCTGGACGTGGCCCTTACGTATCTTGCCACCGACACGCTTGGCGTGCTGCAGACACAGCACGACACGCTGCAGATACTCTCCAAGCAGCCTTACGCCAAGCGCATGAAGCAGGCGCAGAAAGACTATGAGGAATGGAAGAAGCAGGAGGACAAGAAAAAGAAGAAAGGCGAGCCTTACGACTCCATTATGCCGATGCCGTGCCTCGAGCCGAAGCTCTCGGCAGAGTCGTCGCTCGATCCTGACTGCAACATACGCTTCGACTTTGATACGCCGTTGGCAAGCGTCGATACGTCCAAGATTCACCTCTACGCCAAGCACGACACGCTGTGGTATACAGCCAACCTGCGCTTCGAGCCTGTCATGCAGAAGCTTTCGACCGACTCCGTCCCCGTACCTTCCATGCGCAACTATATGTTCCGCGCGGAATGGCGACCCGGCATCGAATACAGCTTAGAGGTTGACTCTGCTGCCTTTACCGACATCTACGGCACCGTGTCGCGCAGCATAAAGCGCGGCATAAAGGTAAGACAGCTTGACGAATACGGCACCCTGTTGCTCAACCTTCGTGGCATGCAGGGCAAGAGGGCAGTGGTGGAGCTGCTCTCGGCGCAAGGCGCACCGTTGAAGAGAGTGGTCACCGAAGACGGCACGGCACAGTTCTTCTACATCAAGCCCGGCAAGTATTACGCACGTCTCTTCGTTGATACCAACCGTAACGGTGTCTGGGACACCGGCAACTACAGCCTGAATCAGCAGCCGGAGGAGATGTATTACTATCCGGAAGAGATGGAATGCAAGGCGAAGTGGGACATCACGCTCGACTGGGACCCCACCGCACGTCCGCTTAACGAGCAGAAACCAGCTGCCATAACCAAGCAGAAGGCGGAACAGCAGAAGAAGATTGCCAAACGCAATATGGAAAGGGCGAAGAAGATGGGCATCGTTTATCCCTTCTAACCCAAATATAAACAAGAAAAACAACTAAAGCTATGAAAAGACTCAGAAACGTAATTATCGCCGTCATCCTGCTCCTCACAGCAGGCGTGACACAGTCTGCTGCACAATGCAAGTTCAGGAACACGGCTTTCAAGTCGGGCGAATACCTATCATACAACCTCTACTTCAACTGGAAGTTCGTATGGGTGAAGGTGGGCAACGCGTCGATGTCAACGGTGGAGAGCAAGTATCACGGCAAGCGCGCATACCGCTCCTCGCTCATCACACGCTCCTCGTCAAACGCCGACAAGTTCTTCGTGATGCGCGACACGCTGCTCTGCTATAACTCGCTGCAGATGGAGCCGCTCTACTTCCGTAAGGGAGCACGCGAGGGCGACCGATACACCGTGGACGAGGCTTTCTTCTCATATCCCGGTGGAAAGACACACCTCAAGCAGCACCAGCAGAAGAACAACGGCACACATGTGTGGCGCGAATCGAATCCTGCGGAGTGTACGTTCGACATGCTGAGCATCTTCCTCAGAGCACGCTCGTTTAATCCCGAAGGATGGAAGAAGGGCAACCGCATCCATTTCCCCATCACCGACGGCACAAAGGTTATTCCTGCCGTGCTCGAATATAAGGGAAAGACCACGGTGAAGGCGGACAACGGACACAAATACCGCTGCCTCCAGCTCTCTTACATAGAGAACGAGAACGGCAAGTATAAGGAAATCGTGCGCTTCTACGTCACCGACGACGCCAACCACGTGCCAGTACGTCTGGATATGTTCCTGCGTTTCGGATCAGCCAAGGCGTTCCTCGTGGGTATGAAGGGAGTGAAAGGTCCGATTACGTCCATCGTGAAGTAAGCAACTATACATTATTATATATATTATATGCAAAAGCAAAGTCATCATATAATATACCGTAAGTTCGTCGCTGCCGTGACCGTTATGGCTGTCATGGCAGCGGCCTTGACGCTTACCACTTCGTGCGACAATCTGCCGTTCGGAGCAAACGGCAAGGCTGGTCAGAAGAAGAAGTTCACCAATGAGGTGATGCTGCGCTATTCGCCCGTGAAAGACCAGGGCATAAGCCCGCTCTGCTGGATGTACGCCATGCTTGCCACCATCGAGACAGAGCACATCATGATGGGCGACTCCGTGAACCTCTCTGCCGACTACGTAGCGCGAAACTTCCTCTCCGAGCAGGCACGATGCCACTTCCTCTCGAGCGGCTATGACCGCGTGACACTCCACGGCACCGCGCCGCAGCTGCTCCGTCTGCTGAATGAATACGGCGTAATGCCGTACGACTCATACAATCATCCCGGACTCAATTACGACGCACTCGCCAAGCGCGTGGTGATGCTCTCCAATGCTTCCACCGACATGAGCAAGCTGGAGGAGCAATGCCAGCGCGTCTTCGACGAACGTATAGGCGCATTGCCGAAGAAGGTGTATATGCTCGGAGCTGAATATACGCCCGAAGAATTTGCGCACAGCGTGTATATGCAAGGCGAATACACAGCGCTCACCAGCTTCTCGCACCATCCTTTCGGCGAGTCGTTCGCACTGGAAGTGCCCGACAACTACAGCGACGAACTGTTCTATAACGTCCCCATAGACGTGCTGATGAAGCGCATAGAACGCTCGCTGCGTGCAGGACATCCCGTTTGTTGGGAAGGCGACACGAGCGAGACGGGATTCTCATTCAAGGACGGCATAGCCACGTTAGGCGACAACTCGACACCCTGCTCGCAGCAGCAGCGACAGAAAGCCTTCGAGACACGTCAGACCACCGACGACCACTGCATGTGCCTCATCGGCATAGCGCACGACCAGAACGGACAACGCTACTACATAGCCAAGAACTCCTGGGGCACAGCCAATCCCTACGGAGGCCTTATGTATCTCTCGGAAGATTATGTAAGAATGAAGACTGTGGCTTTAGTGGTGAAAAACATCAATATGTAAGCACACGTTAAGGGTTTGCCCCAACACACAGAAAGCACAGTTTTGCTTCGTGTTGTTGGGGCAAACACATAGACAAAAAGGATATTTATCGTCTTTACTTGTAAAAAGTAAGGCTTGTTAACATTTATTTAACCATTTGTTATGTCATTTTCACATCTATTTTAATAACTTTGCGATTGAGTCATAACAATTGACCCCAAACCACGATAAATAGTAATTAAAACATAAGAGAACAAGTCAAAAGAGTTTTGTAATAATAAGTATTCTAAACCGAAAATATTACAACCTTATTATAAACAACAATCCTAGAACAATGAAGAAAAAGAATTTCTATGTGCACTCTCTAAGGAGAGCGTGCCTTACCGGTGCGTTGGTGCTGACAGCTGCTGCTGCAAGCGCCCAGAGTACCGTGGTTAAAGGTACCGTAAAGGATGCTACCGGAGAACCCGTTATCGGTGCCTCCATTAAGGTTCAGGGTGACACTAAGAGCGGTGCCATCACGGACATCGACGGTAACTATGAGATCACAGTACCATCGCCAAAATCAAAGATTGAGATCTCTTATTTGGGATCACAGACTCAGGTGGTTTCCGTAGACGGAAAGAACAATATCAACGTAACTCTCCAGGACGAGAGCCAGGCTATCGACGAGGTTGTGGTTACAGCCCTCGGTATCAAGCGTCAGGCTCGTTCGCTCGGCTACTCTACAACAAAGGTTGGTGGCGACGAGTTCCAGCTCGCTCGTGACCCGAACCTCGGTAACGCCCTTTCAGGTAAGATTGCCGGTGTGTCAGTAGCAGGTAACGCCACTGGTGGTGGTTCTTCTCGTGTCGTTATCCGTGGTAACGCTTCTATGACGGGTAACAACATGCCTCTCTACGTTATTGACGGCGTTCCGTTCGATAACACAAACCAAGGTAGCGGTGGCACATGGGGTGGTACCGATATGGGTGACGGTCTGAGCAACATCTCTGCCGACGATATCGAGAGCATCCAGGTGCTTAAGGGTGCTGCTGCATCTGCACTTTATGGTTACCGCGGTGGTAACGGTGCCGTGCTTATCACAACAAAGAGTGGTAAGAAGGGTCAGCCCGTAAGCATCGAGGTGAACAACAACCTCACATTCAACACCATCTATGACCAGCGCGACTTCCAGAAGGTATTCGGTCAGGGTAAGGACGGCAAGCGTCCTATGGACATCGTTTCTGCCCAGGAGTCAGAGACAAGCAACTGGGGTGAGGCACTTGACGGTGGCGAGGCAGTCAACTTCCTCGGCAACAAGTATAAGTATTCTTACGTTGACAACTTCGACAACTTCTATCGCACTGGTGTAACTGAGAACGCATCTGTGGCTATCTCTGGTTCTGACCAGAAGGTTACATACCGTCTCGGCGCTACATACAACAAGGAGAAGGGCATCCTGCCTAACGCCAACAACCGTCAGGTGGGCTTCAACATGAACACCACTTACAACCTCTTCAAGAACTTGACAGCTACTGTAACTGCCAACTACATCTTCGAGAAGTTTAACGGACGTTCTTCACTTTCAGACGGTAACGGCAATACCAACGCTTCTCTGCTCTGGCACGCCAACTCATTCGACATCCGTTGGATGGAGCGCGGCTCTGCTGACAGCCCATGGGGTACTACAACAGACGGCAAGGAGATGATCGGCGGTACCAACGTTTACTTCAACAACCCGTACTGGCTGCAGTATCGCAAGACCAACGAGGCAAGACGTAACCGTTTCACCGGCGCCATCAACCTCAAGTGGGACATCACAGACTGGCTCTATCTCCAGGGAGCAGTACAGCGTGACGGCTATACATACGAGAACAAGACAGTTCAGCCTACCGGCGCTGCTGCCGACCCGTACGGCTTCATGTCTGAGTATATGAAGAACTACTACGAGATGAACTACAACTTCCTCCTCGGTTTCAACAAGACATTCGCTGAGGACTGGAGCGTTGGAGCTACATTCGGTGGTAACAAGCAGGACAACACCGTTAAGGGTTATTATCCCTCAGACGGCGGTCGTCCGTTCATCGTGAACGGTCTCTGGTCAGTAAACAACCTCGACCCGACAGACACACGTGCCAAGATCACATACGCCAAGTATCGCGTTAACTCGCTCTACTTCACAGCTGACTTCGGATGGCGCAACCAGGTGTTCTTGAACGTAACCGGACGTAACGACTGGTTCTCAACACTGTCTCCGGACAACAACAGCTACTTCTATCCGTCAGTAACTGCATCATGGGTATTCACCGACTCATTCCGCGAGGCTCTGCCGAAGTGGTTCGACTTCGGTAAGGTTCGTGTTGGCTACGCTTTCGCATCTAACGGTACATCAGCTTACCAGAACCTCCTCTCTTACAAGGTGCAGAACTACAAGATCAACGGCGTTCAGGCTGCTACAGTGAACACAACACAGTATCCTAACGAAAACCTCAAGCCGGTACGCATCACTGAGAAGGAAGTAGGTTTGAACCTCGCATTCTTCCAGAACCGCTTGAACTTCGACCTTGCTTACTATATCAAGAACACGAAGGACGATATCGCCATGATCACTAACTCTTCAGCTTCTGGTTTCTCTTCACGCGTTGTAAACGTAGGTGAGATCGAGAACCGTGGTTTCGAGTTTATGGTTGACGCTACTCCGGTGAAGACAAAGAGCTTCATGTGGAACACCACATTCAACTTCTCTTTGAACAACTCTGAGGTTAAGTACCTTGGTGAGGGCGTTGAGCGTCTTGCCATCGAGGGTGCTACATCACGTATGGGCTCTGTTGGTGTCTACAACGTAGTAGGCTCTGCTTACGGTCAGCTCATTGGCTACAAGTACAAGCGTGACGCTCAGGGTCGTCTGCTCCTGAAGGACGGTCTCCCACAGAACAGCGGCGAGCAGGAAAGCCTCGGCTGCGGCGTATACAAGTACACCGGCGGTTGGAGCAACACACTCAAGTATCGCGACTTCGCTCTCTCATTCCTCATCGACTACAAGTTTGGTGCTAAGCTCTTCTCTGGTTCTAACTACCAGGCTTACAGCAACGGTCTCCACAAGAACACTCTCGTAGGTCGTACAAAGGAGAACCCGAACCAGACTTATGTATTCCCGGGTATCGACGAGGCTACAGGCAAGCCGAACCAGGTGGCTGTTACTGCACAGAACTACTACGGTAAGATCTGTGACAACAACATCGCTGAGGAGTTCACATACAACGCAAGCTTCATCAAGCTGCGTGAGGTTTCGCTGAGCTACACATTCCCGAAGAGCCTTCTCGCCAAGACAAAGTACGTGAAGGGCTTGACACTTTCTGTCATCGGACGTAACTTATGGACAATCATGAAGCACACAGACAACATCGATCCGGAGGCTGCTTACAACAACAGCAACGGTCAGGGTCTGGAGCTCAACGGTTATCCGTACACTCGCAACATCGGTTTCAATGTTAACCTCAAATTCTAACATAATATAAGATCATAAAGATTATGAAAAGATATATTAAAAATACACTCGCTGCGCTCTCCATTGTCGCCCTGGCTTCAAGCTGCGGTGACTTCGGTGACCTCAACGTAGATCCGGAGCACTCCAACTCCGGAAACGTGAACTACCAGATGGTATTCACAAACGCACAGCACCAGTCGCTCGGTTCTGACTGGGACATCTGGCGTGACGGACTGATTTACCTCTCACAGTGGAATCAGCACATCGCTGCCGGCGGTTGGTGGTGGAGCTACGGCATCAACAGCTACTCAAACGGTTATGCTGCCGCTTACTGGGGATCAGCCCTCGGCTCTGGCGGCCGTGGCGTTATCCGCGACATCCAGACCGTAATCCGCAAGTGGAAGGACGATCCTGCCAATCAGCAGAACTATCAGATTGCACGTATCATCCGCGCTTACACCTTCCAGCGTCTTACTGACCTCCACGGTGACATTCCTTATTCACAGGCTGGTCAGCCGGAAGAATATCCTTATCCGAAGTATGACAAGCAGGAGGACATCTATAAGGACCTCCTCAAGGAGCTGGACGAGGCTCAGGCTAACCTCGGCTCTGGTACGGCATCTCTTGGCACACAGGAGCTCTTCTACAACGGCGACGTTGCCAAGCTCAAGAAGTTTGCCAACTCTCTGATGCTCCGTACAGCTATGCGTCTGACAAAGGTGGACGAGGCTACAGCCAAGGCATACGCAGCCAAGGCTTATGCCAACGGCGTAATCACCACCAATGACGACGACTGCTACCTCATGCACACCGGCGGTGTAACAACCAACGACTCTTCTGAGCCGTACGCAAAGATTCTCGTTCACGAGGATCAGGGCGTGGCATACATCAACGAGACATTCTATAATGCCCTCAGCAGCACCAACGACCCGCGTATTCCTCTGATCATGTGTGTATATCCGACAGACTACAACACAAAGGACGCTGATCCTGCCAAGATGGAGAACTCTGCTCCTGAGAAGCAGAAGCCTCTGAAGGGATTCTACAGCATGTCTGCAACATCAAGCTACTCTATCAAGAAGTACTATCCTGAGGAGTTCACTGACGAGGTTCTCTCTAACGAGAGCAGCGACAAGTACTACAAGAAGGTATACTCACAGCCTAACCGCTCAACATACGGCGACCCGACAGGTCCTTCGTTCGTATGTACAGCCGCTCAGACCAACCTCCTGCTCGCAGAGGCTGCCCTCCGTGGCTACATCAGCGGTGACGCCAAGACATTCTATGAGGCCGGTGTTCGCTGCGCCATGAAGCAGTTCAACACTTACCCGAGCGCCAACGCCAAGGCTCTCTGTGGCAAGTACCTCACTGACGATGCAATCAACGCTTACCTCGCTGCCAATCCGTTCAAGGAGGCTAAGGATGACCGTCTGGAGCAGATCAACACTCAGTACTGGATCACCTGCTTCTGCGACGAGTATGAAGCGTACGCCAACTGGCGTCGTTCTGGCTATCCTGACCTGCAGGAGCAGTGCTCTAAGCACGACAACTTCAGCGAAATAGGCAACTGGGGTCCTGGCATCGTTCGTCGTATGCCTTATCCTTCTGACGAGGTTCAGATCAACACCGCCAACTACAAGGAGGCTCTCCAGCGTCTTGGTCTGCAGACAGAGGACGACTTCAACGCTACACGCGTATGGTGGGACAAGAAGTAAGAGAATCATAGATCTCACATTCTTATAATAATATGGGGGCGAACCTTTCGGGGTTCGCTCCCTTTTTTGTGTTTATGAGGTTTGTCGGTTTGAGGCAGAATAATTAACTTTGCAGACGATAAAACGCATAAGAGAATAGCTTTAAGAATATAAGCATAAAATGAAGAAAATCGTAATACTCGACTTTGACGGCACCATCGCCGACACACGCCCCGTCATACTTGCCACATTCCATCGCACATTCGACGCCATGCACATGGTACAGCACACTGACGAAGAGATAGCCGCCACGATAGGACTGCCCCTCGTGGAAGCCTTCCCCGTACTGCAACCGATGGACGCAGAGAAGGCAGCGGAATGCACAGCCTGCTACCGCCGTCTCTTCTTCGAAGTGAATGACAGAATAGGCGTGAAGATGTTCCCCGAGGTGGCAGACACGCTCAGACAGATGTATGAGAGCGGCATGATACTCACCATAGCCACCAGCCGCGGCAGACAGTCAGTCATCGACTTCGTCCGCTCATTCCGCCTTGACGATATCATAACCTACTTCATCGCAGCCGAAGACGTCACACATGCCAAGCCCGACGCCGAACCCGTCATCAAGACACTCCGTCACTTTAATCTCAAGCCCGAAGACGCCATCGTCATCGGCGACACCCACTTCGACATCCTTATGGGACGCAACGCCGGATGCACCACCATAGGCGTCACCTATGGCAACGGCACAAGAGAAAGCCTCGAAGAAGCAGGGGCAGACATAATAGTGGACAAATTCTCAGATATAGAAATTAGGAGTTAGGGATTAAGTGATATGTTAATAAAATTCTATTTTATTTATAAATAGTAGATTTTTCGCTGAAATCATATCTATAATTCTTTTAAATTCGAAAATATAATATAACTTTGCAACCGTATAATCCGCAATCTAACTACTAAACCTTAAACAAGCAATATCAACCAAATAAACAACAATATGAAATTAAGAAAACTGATGGTTGCAGCCCTTCTCTTCTTTGCAGGGCTGGCACAGGCACAGCAGATGCCTACGTTACCCGTCGATCCAGACGTGCGTATCGGAAAGCTCGACAACGGGCTTACTTACTACATCCGTCACAACAACTGGCCGGAGAACCGCGCCAACTTCTACATTGCGCAGAAGGTGGGTTCCATTCAGGAGGAAGAAGCACAGCGTGGTCTGGCTCACTTCCTTGAGCACATGTGCTTCAACGGCACTGAGCACTTCCCCGGCAACGGTGTTATCCGCTATTGCGAGAGCATCGGTGTGCAGTTCGGACGCGACCTCAACGCTTACACTTCCATAGACGAAACCGTATACAATATCTCTAACGTGCCGACAGAACGTCAGTCGGCTCTCGACTCTTGCTTGCTCATTCTGAGCGACTGGTCGAACAGTCTCACACTCGACCCCAAGGAAATCGACGAGGAGCGCGGCGTTATCCACGAGGAGTGGCGTTTGCGTACCAGCGCATCAAGCCGTATGTTCGAGCGCAACCTCCCCGCTCTCTATCCCGGCTCGAAGTACGGTCTGCGTTATCCTATCGGACTCATGTCGGTTATCGACTACTTCAAGCCGAAGGAACTCCGCGACTATTATGAGAAGTGGTATCATCCCACAAACCAGGCCATCATCGTCGTAGGTAACGTTGACGTTGACCACACCGAGAAGAAGATAAAGGAGCTCTTCGGTTCGTTCAAGAATCCTGAGAACCCCGCTCCAATCGTAGCTGAGCAGGTGCCTGACAATGCCGAGCCTATCATCATCATCGACAAGGACAAGGAGCAGGCAACAAACTCTGTTGACCTCATGATCAAGCACGACGTCTTCCCTGAGGAGATGAAGAACACAGCCAACTACCTCGTTTATCAGTACGCCAAGACCGCTGCCATGCACATGCTCGGCACCCGTCTTCAGGAGAAGAGCCTCGATGCTGACTGCCCGTACGTAGGCGCTTCAGCAAGCGACGGCAACTATATCTTCGCCAAGACAAAGGATGCTTTCAGCCTCAGCGTTACTCCGAAGGAGCTAGCAAAGTCGGCTGATGCTCTCAAGGCTGCTTACATTGAGGCTCTCCGCGCTGCCAAGTTCGGATTCACAGCCACTGAGTATGCACGCTTCCAGGAGACATACAAGAGCATGCTCGACAAGGTATACAGCAACAAGGACAAGCGCACCAACGACGCTCTCTACGCTCCGTTGAAGGACAACTTCCTCGATGGCGACCCGATGCCGTCACTCGACGTAGAGTACGGTCTTATGCAGCAGATCGTACCCAACATCCCCGTTGAGGTTATCAACGAGATGATGAAGGAGTACGTTCCTGAGAACGACTCTAACATGGTGATGCTCGCATTCTGCAACGAGGCAGAGGGCAACGTATATCCCACAAAGGAGCAGCTCCTCGACGCCATCCACTCTGCACGCAAGGCTGACATCCAGGCTTACGTGGACAACGTAAAGAACGAACCGCTCATCACCAACCTCCCCAAGGCTGGTAAGGTGAAGAGCGAGAAGAAGAACGCCACACTCGGCTACACAACGCTCACTCTCTCTAACGGCGTGACCGTTAACCTCAAGAAGACTGACTATAAGAAGGACCAGGTGATCCTCAGCGGTCGCGGATTCGGCGGTCAGACTCTCTATGACGAGAAGGACTACACCAACCTCCAGATGTTTGACGACGTAATCGGCGCAAGCGGACTCGGCGCATTCTCTGCTACAGAGCTGCAGAAGGCTCTCGCAGGCAAGATTGCCAACGCTAACCTCTCGCTCAACAGCCAGCTGTATACCACTATCTCAGGCAACTCAACACCGAAGGACGTTGAGACAATGCTCCAGATGGTTTACCTCTACTTCACTAACATCAACAAGGACCAGAAGTCGTTCGACAACTTGATGAACCAGTACGAGGTGCAGCTCAAGGACCGCGACCTCAATCCTGATGTGGCTCTCTCTGACTCGCTCACTGCCACTATCTACGCTCACAACAAGCGCGTGGCTCCGCTCACAGTGAACAGCCTCAAGAACGTCAACTATGACCGCATCCTCCAGATTGCTAAGGAGCGCACAGCCAACGCCAACGGATGGACATTCACCATCGTAGGCAACTACGACGAGGCCACCATCAAGCAGCTCATCTGCCAGTATCTCGGCGCTCTGCCTGCAAAGGGCAAGGTGGTTAAGAGCAAGCGCGAAATGGACATCGCTCCCGGCGTTATCGACAACACCTTCACACGCAAGCAGGAGACTCCGAAGGCCACTTCATACATGCTCTGGCACAACACCACAATGCCTTACACTCTGAAGAACTCTATCTGCGCCGACATCGCAGGTCAGGTGCTCTCTATGGAATATCTCGATAAGATCCGTGAGAAGGAAAGCGCTGCTTACTCAGTAGGCGCATCAGGAAGCTCAACATTCTCTGATGACAACTACCGCATGTTCCAGATCTTCGCTTACTGCCCGATGAAGCCTGAGAAGAAGGAAATCGCCATCAAGATCATGAACGAAGAGGAGCAGAAGCTTGCCAACACTTGCGACGCTGCCAAGTTCCAGAAGTGCAAGGAGTATGTCCTCAAGCAGATTGACGACCAGGTGAAGACCAACGGCTACTGGATGGGCATTATCGCTGACAGCTACTTCCGCAACTTCGACAGCCACTCAGACTACAAGAAGATTGTAGAGGCTCTCACACCGCAGGATATCTGCAACTTCATGAAGGAGTTTAACAAGGCCAACAACCACATCACCGTGACAATGTTGCCGCAGGAGTAAGACATCCTGACTGACAATTGAACTTGCTAAAGTTCAGTTAAGAATATAAAAAGTCCTGCAAGTACTGACAACGGTACTTGCAGGACTTTTTTCGTTATACGTCTGTTTTTTGTTTGTTAAAATTTGGTGGTTTGTGGCATTCACTTTACCTTTGCACAAGTTTTTTAACGTTTAACGAAAAAATCTATTACTTACCCCAACATGTTCGCAATCATTCTTAATGCAGTAGCTATCTTCGTCGGTAGCGCCCTTGGAGCCTTGTTTCAGCGAGGCATCAGCGAGAAATACGTAAATGTGCTTAACACCGCTATGGGACTTTGTGCCATCACCTTAGGTATGAACGTCGCCATAGAGAGTATGCAGAAAACACAGTATCCAGTGCTCTTCATCTTCTGTCTGTCCATTGGCGGACTCATAGGAACTCTCCTCAAGATGGACCAGCGCATGGAAAACGCCACACGAAGCATCTCGGGATCTAACCTTGGAGAGGGCATCACCACCGGTGTGCTGCTCTGCTGCGTCGGAACGCTTGCCATGATGGGTCCCGTGATGAGTGCGCTTTACAACGACAACACCTATCTTATGACTGCCGCCACGCTCAACTTCGTTACCGTCCTCGTGCTGGCGTCGTCCTACGGTTTCGGCATCGCGCTCGTCGGTGTGGTTGTCTTTATATGGATGTCATCCATCTACGGCTTGGCACTCCTTTCGCGCGACCTCATCTCTGAAGAACTCATCTGCGAGGTGTCGGTAGTGGGAGGTATCCTCATTGCCGCTTCGGGCTTGGGCATCTTGCACATCAAGGACTGCAAGACCATCAACCTTCTCCCCGCACTCTTCATGCCAATGGTGTTCTTCGCTGTAAGAGCATTGCTCGCCAATTTCGGCATCCACTTCTAAACAGGAAGTTAAGTATATATTGCCTTAGACGGCGAAACAACGAAATTTATCTCTAATTTACGAATTTTGGCTGTATTCAAATCCAATAATTCTTTACAGATAAGATTCTTTGTTTCGCCGTCTAAGGCAATATTTTATTCGTTGCTTCCGCGTCTGAGCGTAATTATTTTGTTTGTTCTGCCTGTTTGTGAATATCCTTTGTTGTATTTGCGCTGTCTGAGACTTTTTTGCTAACTTTGCAACTTTATAACCAACAGATTATGAACAAGAACAACACTATAATGACGATGGCTTTGAGCCTTGTCATGACACTCCTCTCGCTTAACGCCAACGCCAAATCCTACGACGATGGCTTCGCTGCCGACACGGTCAGCACAGCAGCAGACGGTTTTGACTATGAGGGCGACTCGCTTTTCAGCGTCGCTGACTCCGTTATCAACGAGAAGACAGTAGCTGCGGACACGGCTGCCGTGGCTACATATCCTTACGGCGGGGCTGCCGACAATCTGGACAGCGCCTTCAGTTACGATCCTTACAAAGACAAAGAAGACCCGACACACCACTTCCGCGCAGCCGAATGGCTGATACCTGGAGGCGTGGCAGTCTTCGGCGCAATCTGCGTGAACGCTTCATGGGGAAAGAATCTGCGCAAGAATCTGCACAACACGTTCTCGCAGAAGGGCCTGAACAAGACATCCATCGACAACTACATGCAGTACGCCCCGGCTGCGCTGACGCTCGGACTGGGGCTCTGCGGCGTGAAAGGACAGCATGCCTTCAAGGATCGCGCCATCATAATGATGATGTCTTACGCAACGATGGCAGCGGTGGTGAATGTGGCTAAATATACCTTTAAAGAGAAACGACCCGATTCGTCATCGCACAACTCGTTTCCGTCAGGACATACAGCTACGGCTTTCGTGGGCGCAGAGATGCTCTATCAGGAATATCGCACCACCCATCCGTGGATAGGATACACGGCTTACGGACTCTCTGCAGCCGTGGCTTACCTGCGTATGCACAACGACCGCCACTGGGCAAACGACGTATTGGCTGGCGCTGCCGTGGGCATGCTCTCCACAAAGTTCGCTTACTGGCTCTATCCTAAGATTTTCCGCGAGAAGAAAAGAGAGAATCGCATAAAGCGTACAGCATTCTTCGGCATGCCGTATTATCAGGACAAGGCAGCCGGAGTGAACGTTGCAATGGTGTTCTAAGCTAATTCAGCACGTCAATTAAAACAATAAAAGCTATGCTCAAACGAATAAATACCATACTTATGATGACCGTCATGCTGCTCTTCACGGCATGTCTGACGGCGGCTGCACAGGACGACGTCACCTCTGACGACAACGAGGTGGGCTCAGACTCGCCTGCTTTCGTGCCGATGGTGAAGGTGGGCAAGGCGCTTGTCGATAATGACAGCATACAGTACGTGGAGCTTAACACGCTCTATGTCTACCCCAAACTGACGTTCAAGGACGAGAGACAGCGACAGGCTTACAACCGACTGGTGGCTAACATCAAGAAGGTATTGCCCATCGCCAAGGAGGTCAACTCCATCATTGTGGAGACATACGAATACCTTCAGACGCTGCCTGACAAGAAGTCGAAGGACGAACACATGAAGCGCGTGGAAAAAGGCATACGCAAGGAATATACGCCGCGCATGAAGAAGCTGACCTATTCGCAGGGCAAACTGCTCATCAAGCTGGTATATCGTGAGTGCAACTCGTCGTCATACCAGCTCATCCAGGCATTCTTAGGTCCGATCCGCGCCGGCTTCTATCAGGCTTTCGCCTCGCTCTTCGGCGCTTCGCTGACGAAGAAGTACGATCCGGAGGGAGTGGACAAATACACGGAACGCATTGTAAGACAAGTGGAAGCAGGTCAGATATAAGTCTGTATCTGACTGGACATAAATTATCTGTTACGGCATTTTGCAAAGTTAGTTTTTATTACAGGTCCGTATCTCGTTTTTTATCAGTAACTTTGCAAAGCCGTTGTGTACGGCACTCAATAGCTAAAAACACAAGAAAGTAAAAAGAAAGTAAAACAAAGAAGATATGGACTGGATAAACTCCCTCTTCATCGATCACACCCCCGTGCAGACATGTTTCCTCCTTTCGTTGATTGTTTCGATAGGCGTCTTCATGGGAAAAGTTCGAATAAAAGGTATTTCGCTTGGTGTGGCCTTCGTCTTCTTCATGGGCATCGTCGCTGGTAGTTTCCACCTCGAAGCCGACCCCGGGATGACAAGCTTCGCCGAAACATTCGGACTATCCATTTTCGTGTATGCACTCGGACTGCACGTCGGACCCAACTTCGTGGGACTGATGCGCGATGAGGGCATAGCGCTCAACCTATGGGGCTTCGCCATCATCCTCCTCGGAACGGTTATGGCTCTGGTGCTCTGTCTTGTTACGGGCATAACCATCCCCGATATGGTCGGCATCCTCTGCGGTGCCACCACCAATACGCCTGCTCTCGGTGCTGCACAGCAGGCTCTTATCTCCGCACACGTATCGAGCAGCGGCGCCGCACTCGGCTGTGCCGTCACTTATCCGCTCGGCGTCGTTGGCGTCATCTTCGCCATGATATTGCTTCGCAAGACCCTTGTGAAGCCCGAAGACCTCATTCCGCACAGCCACAGCGACGAGGACAATACGTATATCGGACAGTTCGTGGTGATAAATCCTGCCATTGTGGGACTGACCATCGCCGAAATAGCGCAGACATCACAGCGCCACTTCATCATCTCGCGCATCTGGCGAAACGGCAAGGTTATCGTGCCGATGGCGCAGACCGTCATGATGGAGAACGACAACATCCTCATAGTCACCACACGTGACGAGGTGCCGGTAATGGACATCCTCTTCGGCAAGCACGTGGAGAAGGACTGGAACCGCGACAAGATTGACTGGAACGCCATCGACTCCACCGTCGAGAGCCGCGTCATCGTCATGACACGCACCAAGCTCAACTCGAAAACGCTCGGCTCGCTGCACATGCGCGAGACCTACGGCGTAAACGTAAGCCGCATAATGCGAGGCGACATCAAGCTCCTTGCCACCGACTCGCTCCACCTCCAGTATGGCGACCGCCTTACCGTGGTGGGCACACCGGAGGACATCGACCATGCTGAGGCGTTCCTCGGCAATGCTATGGGCAGACTGAACGAGCCTAACCTCGGTGCCATCTTCTTCGGACTGCTCATGGGTCTGGCTCTCGGAATGATACCAATCAGCCTGCCGGGAATGAGTTCGCCGGTGAAGCTCGGCATCGCCGGAGGTCCTATCATCATGGGTATCATCGTCGGCGCTCTCGGTTCGCGTCTGCGCATCATCACCTATACCACACGTTCCGCATCGCTGATGCTTCGCAAGCTCGGACTCTCGCTCTATCTTGCCTGCCTCGGTCTCTCAGCCGGTAAGGACTTCCTCTCCACCGTGGTACGTCCCGAAGGACTCATGTGGGTGGGCATCGGTCTGGTGCTTACCATGCTGCCGCTGCTCATCATCGGCGCCGTGGCATTGAAGACCAAGAAGTTCGACTTCGGAACCATCTGCGGATTGCTCTGTGGTGCCATGGCCAATCCTATGGCGCTCAGCTATGCCAACGAGACCATCAAGGGCGACCGCGCCGCCGTAGCCTACACATCGGTTTATCCGCTCGGCATGTTCATCCGTGTGGTAATAGCGCAAATCATCATCATGACGTTGGTTTGCTGACGCATAAACATTAAAGACATCGCATGACAGACAATATCATCAATCCCCCTGACTATCGCCACGACACCGTTCTGCCGCTTCCGATGGAGGTGACAGCCAACGCGTGGGCGGTGGATGCAGCCTGCTCCGGCAATCCCGGACCGATGGAATATCAGGCCATCGACCTCGCAACCGGAGCGCAGGTCTTCCATTTCGGACCCGTTCACGGCACCAATAACATAGGGGAATTTCTCGCCATAGTTCACGCCCTCGCCCTTCTTGACCGCCAGGGCGTCACCGGAAAGACCATCTATTCCGACTCGCACAACGCCATTCTATGGGTGCAGAAGCGCCAATGCAAGACCAAGCTGCTGCGCACACCGCAGACCGAACAGCTCTATCAGATAATAGCACGCGCCGAAAACTGGCTCCGAACACACCAGATAAAGAACTCCATCGTGAAGTGGGAGACAAGAAAGTGGGGAGAAGTGCCGGCGGATTTCGGAAGAAAAGGATAGCAGCATGCTGCTGCACGAATTAGGAATTTTGAGTTATTCCGCTGTGTGCGTATGTTAGTGACAATATTTGTTTTTATGACGATTCGCGTTACCTCAATAATTGATAATATTCAACCATTTCGCTGTCATTTTGCACAATAATTCAAAAATCGTTGTTCACATTGTTGTATATCTCAATAATAATGGCTAATTTTGCTGACAAATTGTAAAGGATAAACATAAAAACAAAAAGGAATGGATAAGATAGACAATCTTGACAAGAAAATCCTCAGCATCCTCTCCAAGAACGCACGCATTCCGTTCAAGGACGTAGCGGCTGAGTGCGGAGTATCGCGCGCTGCTATTCACCAGCGTGTGCAACACCTCATCCAGGGCGGCGTAATCACCGGTAGCGGTTTCGACGTCAATCCGAAGAGCATCGGATACACTACATGCACGTACGTAGGTCTCAACCTCGAGCGTGCCAGCATGTACAAGAACGTGGTGGAACGTCTGATGGACATCCCCGAAATCGTGGAGTGTCACTTCACCACCGGCCCCTACACTATGCTTATCAAGCTCTATGCCCGTGACAACGAACAGCTCATGGACCTCCTCAACAGCAAGATGCAGATGATTCCGGGAGTGGTTTCTACCGAGACTCTCATCTCGCTCGACCAAAGCATCAAACGCGAAATTCCAGTACATCTGGAAGATATGCTGGACGAGGATAATGAGGCGTAAACAACAAGACATCCAAAAGACGCGCCCTGTAAGGGCAAAAGTAAAGGCGTGACACACTGACGTGCCGCTCACTTTTGCGCTTACAGGGCGCTTTGGCATTTATATACACACATATTATAATATGAAGACATTCTCCTTAGAACAACATCTGAAAGCCGTTTACGGTCAGGCACCGAAAGGATCGAAGCGCCCCGTAATCGGCATTACCACCAATCATAGCGGCATTGACGTCACCGTACGCGAACTCTACCATAACCAGATAGTCAAGGCGGGCGGCACTCCACTACTCATTCCGCCAATAGACGACGCGGATGTCATCCAGTCAACGCTGGAACGCGTGGACGCAATAATACTGACGGGTGGCGCTGACGTCAACCCGCTGTGGGCTGGCGAACAGCCTTCCACCAAGCTGCATCACATCAACGCCGTTCGCGACCTGCCTGAACTGATGATAACACGGCTGGCATTCAATCGTCAGATACCCATTCTCGGCATCTGTCGCGGCGTGCAAGTGCTCGCAATGGCGCTCGAAGGACGCATACATCAGGACATCTCGCACATCGCCACAAACTTCCAGCACTCGCAGGACGCTGACCAGTCGGAACCTACGCACAGCGTGGATATAGAGAAGGATTCTGTGCTGCACGAGATATTCGGGACGGACAACATCTTCGTCAACTCGTTCCATCATCAGGCGGTGGCTGCTGCCGGACCTCATTTGCGCGTGGTGGCAACGTCGCCGGACGGCATCATCGAGGCTGTGGAGAGCAGCGAGCACAAGGCTGTAATGGGCGTTCAGTGGCATCCTGAGTGGCTCGGCGACGACGGACAGCCGCTCTTCAAGTGGCTCACCCAAGAGGCAAGCCTCTACCGTGAGGCACGACGCTTCCAGGAACGCCACCTCACTCTCGACTCGCATTGCGACACGCCGATGTTCTTCCCCGAAGGAATAGCCTTCGAGCAGCGCGACCCACGCATCCTCTACGACCTCCACAAGATGTCGGAAGGCGGAACTGACGCCGTGACAATGGTGGCGTATCTGCCGCAACCGAAGCCGGGAGAGACGTTCGCAGAGATAGCTCCGTTCCCCGTCAGCGGACCGAAAGCGTATGCTGACCTTATCTTTGACAAGATAGACGAGACGGTGCTGAGAGACAAAAGCCTTATTGCTCTGGCACGAACGGAGGAAGATCTTTGGAAGAACAAGCGTGCCGGGAAGAAGTCGCTCATGATAGGCATAGAGAACGGACTTGCCATTGAGGACGACATACGCAACGTGGAGCATTTCGCTCGACGCGGCATTGTATATATAACATTGTGTCACAATGGTGACAACCAAATATGCGACTCCGCCAAACGTTCCGCCAATACTCACGGCGGCGTGTCAGAATTCGGAGCGAAGGTCATTGGCGAGATGAACCGCTTGGGACTGATGGTGGACCTTAGTCATGCAGGAGAGAAGTCGTTCTATGATGCGCTGGAAATATCAAAGACGCCAATCGTATGCTCTCACTCCAACGCCAAGGCGCTGTGCGACGTACCACGCAACCTTACGGACGACCAGATGAGAGCAATGGCTAAGAAGGGTGGCGTATGCCAGATAACGCTCTACGCCGGATTCCTGCAAGCAGAAGGCACGGCTTCCATCCTCGACGCAATGCGCCACCTGGAGCATGCCATCAGCATAATGGGCATAGAACACGTCGGTTTGGGCACGGACTTCGACGGCGACGGCGGCGTACCGGGACTTGCCGATGCCTCCGAGTTAATCAATTTCACAAAGGAACTGCTGCGCCGCCGATTCTCAGAAGAGGATATGGCAAGAATATGGGGTGGCAACTGGCTCCGCGTGATGCGCGAATGCGCAACACGCAATTAGGAGTTTTGAATTAGGAGTTTTGAATTATTCTCGGCTTCGCCTGCGATTTTGAATTATTCAATTTTGAATTAACTATTTCTACATCTTAAGTGATTCAAAATTGAACAATTCAAAATGCGCCTTGGCGCACAATTCCTAATTCAAAACTCCTAATTCAAAATTCAATAACGATTATTCCTCAGAATATAGAACCTGCAATACTGTCTGTCCTACAGCCTTGAGCACGTTGGGGTCGATGTTTTCCATCGTGTCGTTCACGGTGTGCCATGTCGGACCGAAAGAGCTTTGCTGGCAGTCGGGGAAGAAGGGAACGATGTCGATGCAGGGAATACCTGCCTTCTCGTTTACGGGAACGTGGTCGTCGGTGAGCATGCCGCCGTCCTTCATCGGGAAGAACGAACCGTAGCCGATGCCGGCAGCGGTGCGCCATACCTTGTTGACTATCTCAGCTGCGTACTGCTTGGACACACCCTCCTGATAGAACTTAGAGCCGGCACCGCCAACCATGTCGAGCAGTATGCCGTAACGTGCCTCGTAACCTTCCGGCAGGTGCGTAGCCCAATGCTGTGCGCCGAGAGCCCATGTGTCGGCATCGTCGGCAACGTCAGCCCACTGCGGTGTGCCCCAGTCCTCGGCGTCGAAGCAGACAAAGTCTACTCCCACTTTCAGCGTTGTATCAGACTGCAGAGCACGAGCAATCTCGAGCATCACAGCCACACCACTGGCTCCGTCGTTGGCAGCCATGACGGGCTTGCGCCAGTTGGTGGAGTCGGGGTCGTTGTCAGCCCAGGGACGGCTGTCCCAATGGGCGCAGAGGAGGATGCGCGTGGTGGCTTCAGGGCGGAAACGCGCGATGATGTTGCGGGAGTGGAGCGTAGTGCCGTCCCATCCCTTCACGTCAGCGTCCTGAGCCTCAACGGTCATGCCGTAGGAGGCAAACTTCTTCATTATCCACTCGCCACACAAGTCGTGGGCACGTGAGTTCATTGTGCGCTCACCGAAAGCACACTGTGCAGCGGTGAATGCGTAGGCAGAGTCGGCGGAGAACGTCGGGCCTACAAGGGCTATGGTGTCCGTCTCAACAGCAGAGGTCTTTGCGGTGTTCTTGCAGGAAGCGCAAGAGCAGGCAAGGACAACTGCCACAAACATTGCCACGGACGAGAAAAAGAGCTTCTTCATAATCTTTAGTGCTTGCTTTCGTAGGCTAAGGCGTACATCTTTATCTGCTTAACCATAGCCAAGAGGCCGTTGGAGCGGGTAGGGGAAAGATGGTCCTTCAGACCTATGCGTTCGATGAAATAGAGGTCGGCGTCAAGGATTTCCTTGGGGGTGTGGTCGCTTATGACCTGAATGAGGAGAGCAATGATGCCCTTTACGATGAGGGCGTCGCTGTCGGCGGTGAAGACGAGATGGCCTTCTTCGGTCATGTCGCACTGCACCCACACACGGCTCTGACAGCCGTCGATGAGGTTCTGCTTTGTCTTATACTTGTCTGCCAGTGGCTCAAGCTCGCCACCGAGGTCGATTAACAACTGGTATTTGTCCATCCAGTCGGAGAAGTCCTGAAACTGCTCAATGACTTCGTCCTGTGCTTCGTTTATTGTCATGGTTATTCTTTTACTTGTTCTCTACTTTCACTAACTTAAACAGCTTGTCGCTGGGGCGTATCTTTCCGGGGACGCGGAAGGAGACGTGCTGGCCTTTCTGGGCTGTCTCTACGGGCTTCAGCTCGTAACGTATCTCGTCTACGTCTACGTACATCACGCCGGTGGTGGGACCGGTGATGAGCAGGCGGTCGCCAACGGAGAATTCGCATGCCTCACACGTAAACTCCGCTACGCCGAGCTTTGAGAAATACTTTACGCCACGACCTACGTACACCTTCTTCTCGGTGGCGTTAGATCCGTAGTTGCTGTTCCATTCTCCCAATGTCTGACCCTGATAATATCCGTCCCAGAAGCCGCGGTTGAAGACGGTGGCGAGACGCTCGTCCCACTCGTCCTTGCGCTCCTCTGTGAACGTGCCGTCAAGGACAGCGGCAATGGCTTCCTTATAACACTTCACTACGTTATATACATACTCGGCTCCACGGGCACGACCCTCAATCTTGAAGACGCGAACGCCTGAACGCATCATGCGGTCGATGAAGCGGATGGTCTTCAGATCCTTGGGCGACATGATGTACTTGTTGTCAATCTCGAGCTGATGACCCGTCTCGTTGTCCGTGACGGTGTAAGAACGGCGGCAGATCTGCATACACTGACCACGGTTGGCGGAGCGTCCGGTGTTCTCAAGGCTCATATAGCACTTGCCGCTGACAGCCATACAGAGGGCGCCGTGGCAGAACATCTCGATGCGGACGGGGTCGCCGTTTGGTCCGACGATGTTTCGCTCTGAAATCTGAGAGTGGATGTAAGCCACCTGGTCCATGTTAAGCTCACGCGCAAGCACCACCACGTCGGCAAACTGAGCGTAGAACTCCAATGCCTCGGCGTTGCTGATATTGAGCTGTGTGGAGAGATGCACCTCCACACCCTTCTTCCTGCAGTATGTCATCACAGCCACGTCGGAAGCGATGACAGCCGAAATCTTCGCCTCATAAGCGGCATCTATGATGTGGTGCATAAGCTCCACGTCCTCGTCATAGATGATGGTGTTGACGGTAAGATAACTCTTCATGCCGTGCTCGGCGCACGTGGCAGCTATCTCACGAAGGTCGTCGATGGTGAAATGATTGGCTGAATGCGAACGCATGTTGAGCTGCTCCACACCGAAGTAGATGCTGTCAGCACCTGCCTGGATGGCAGCCTGAAGACTCTCACGCGACCCCACCGGAGCCATCACCTCATAATCCTTTATTGTTGTCGTATTCATATCTTGGTGTAAATATATATCTAAATGTATACCAGATTGCAAAATTACTCAATTTTAGGCAGATAACATAAATATAAATAGTAACTTTGCTTAAGACAATATACATTAACCATTCATGAACATCAAATTTCTCCACCGCACAACCATCATAACCCTGCTCTTCACAATCCTTTCCACCACAGCCAACGCCACTGACTGGTTAGGACGGATAAGCGACGATATGCCCGTATGCCGGCTCTCCATTCCCGGCACGCACGACGCTGCTACGGGAGAAGGATTCATCGACGCTGATACGCTCGCGGGCAACTACATAGCACGCACGCAGGAACTGACGCTGGCGAAGCAATGGGAGGCTGGCATACGCGCCTTCGACCTCCGTCCAGACCTCGCCACCGACTCATTGGGCATGCAGAAGATGACGGTGTTCCACGGCGAGTTTGCCACAAACACCAGTTTCTCCGCCGTGATAAGCATGCTGCGCGACTCGCTCCGCGCCCACCCGTCGGAGTTCGCCATCATCATTATGCGACACGAATCGTCGCCCAACCGCGAAAGCAGCCATTGGGCAGACCGCATGGACTATATACTGGCGCTCAACAGCGACCTACTCGTCGACTTCCGTCCTGACATCACCGTGGGACAGCTGAGAGGACGCATACTCCTGCTCTCGCGCGACAAGTATGACAGTGTGCCGCACGGAGCATTCGTGGAGGGATGGCGTCACGACGGCATCATCGACACCGCCAACCCTGCCACCATACAGGGATGCACGCAAAAGGGCAGCCTGCTCGTTCAGGACCTCTACGACACCAGCCAAGAAGCGGACATGGAGGCGAAAACCAAAGCCATGCAGCAGCTCTTCCTCCTCGGAACACGCAGGAAAGCGGACGAGGCAGGACGCTATACGTGGATGATAAACCACACGTCGGGATATTGCATCACGTCAACGGAATACACAAAAGAACCCGTATCCACCACGGAGGGATATCGCGCCAACGCCGCCAAGACCAACCTTCTCATGGCTAAGCTCTTGGAGAAACGCGCAGCGGAAGGACGACGCGGCGGGGCAGGAATAGTGATGATGGACTTCGGCGGCACAGACTGTTCGGGCTGTCAGGACGTCTACGGACTGCGCCTCGTCAACGACGTTATCAAAAACAATATTTTCTCGTCTAACGAATGATATCCACGGCAAAGTGACAGCACAAAGAAAAAAAATCGCTAACTTTGCAATAACACTGAATCATCACACTTTTAAAAATACCATAATATGGAAAGAACATTGTTGCTTTTAAAGCCTTGCACAGTACAGCGCCGTCTTATCGGCGAAGTGATCAACCGCATTGAGCGCAAAGGTCTGCGCATCGTTGGAATGAAGATGATGCAGCTGGACGACAAGATACTCAACGAACACTACGCACACCTTACCGAACGCCCATTCTTCCCGTGGCTCATCGCCTCAATGAAGTCGGCTCCGGTTGTGGCAATGTGCGTGGAGGGCAACAGCGCCGTGACAGTTGTGCGCAACATCGTAGGCGCTACGAACGGCAGAAAGGCTGCTCCGGGAACCATCCGTGGCGACTACTCGATGAGCGGACAGGAGAACATCATTCACGCTTCTGACTCACCTGAGACAGCAGCCATCGAGATGGAGCGATTCTTCCGCAAGGAGGAAATCTTCGAATATCCCGACCCTCTGCACGACTATATGTACGCACCAGACGGCGACTAATATCTAACTAACAAATATGAGTAAAGTAATAATCAACAGTTTTCATGAGTTCACCGCTCTGCTCGGCAAGAACATCGGCGTGTCCGACTACGTAGAGCTGAGCCAGGAACGCATCAACATGTTTGCCGACGCCACACTGGACCACCAGTGGATTCATGTCGACACAGAACGTGCGGCTACCGAAAGCCCCTTCAAGACAACCATAGCACACGGATATCTCACCCTCTCCGTTCTGCCTTATCTCTGGAACCAGATCATTGAGGTGAAGAACCTGAAGATGATGGTCAACTATGGCATGGACAAGATGAAGTTCGGACAGGCTGTGAAGTCTGGCGAGTCAGTACGCCTCGTAGCCGACCTCCACTCCATCGAGAACCTCAGAGGCATCGCCAAGGTGCAGATTAAGTTCAGCATCGAGATTAAGGAGACCAACAAGAAGGCGCTCAGCGGTATCGCCACATTCCTCTATTACTTCGAGTAAGAACGGGATTTTCTTAAGTAAACAACACAGCCAACAACAAGCACGACATTGTTGCTGGCTGTTTTTTTTTCGTAATGATAGATGTCAGTCCCCCTTCGGGGAACTGTATGGGGTGGAAGTATCGTACGTACCCACAGCTGCGCTGCTTCGCAGCTTGCAGTGGGTTTCATGATATAGGTCCCGCTTCGCGGAACCTGCAGCTAATGCTCAATCTGCTGTCGTCCGTAGGTGCGTGGCTATGCTATGCAAATATCGTACAAAGAGTAAAAACTTGTTACAAAATAAAAATTGATTCTAGAGATTTAGATTGCTGTTTTTACGGTGTTTTGCTGTGCAAACAGCACCCATGCTTAACGATAGCGCCACTTTTACACTCCAATAGTGCCACTATTAGACAGTAAAAGTGGCACTATTGCATGATAAAAGTGCCACTATTGGAGTGTAAAAGTGGCGCTATTGCAGCAAAAACCGGCTCGTTTGTGAGTCTGATTTCATAGCGCTTCGTCATGAAATCTCATAACATGCTGTGTTTAAGCACATTATCTCTAAACGCTCAAAACTCAAGAATTTCGCACCAAAGATTTTGTTGTGCGCTCAGCTGGCAGTATTGAGCGTTAGAAATGCAAATATAGTCTTCGGCGGAACCGCCAAAGAGTTAGGAATTTTGAATTTTGAGTTCTTGCTTATGCAAGCGGCAAAGCCGAGCGGTGAATTATTCTCGGCTTCGCCTGAGATTTTGAATTATTCAGTTGTGAATTACAGCAGACAAGGCAAACATAGGAGGCTATGGCGTCTCGCCGTAGCCACGCAGCCTCCTATAGCAGAACATCAATCAGAGCCGTGTAATACGTAACTCTGTACTGCGCCGTGTCCTGAAGGGACACGTATCTATCAGAAACCCACTGCAAGCTCCGAAGGAGCGCAGCTGTGGGATAAACAAACCTCTCCACCCTAACTTGGTTCCGCGAAGCGGGACCGACTATTATCCTCAACATCATAGTGGATGCGTCAGTCCCCCTTCGGGGAACTATATGGGGTGGGAGTATCGCACGTACCCACAGCTGTGCTGCTTCGCAGCTTGCAGTGGGTTTCATGATATAGGTCCCGCTTCGCGGAACCAACAGCTTATTGTAATTCACAAGCAGACAAGGCAAACATAGGAGGCTATGGCGTCTCGCCGTAGCCACGCAGCCTCCCATAGCAAACGCTCGATCAGCAAATTATTGATTAACTGTTCGTGGCTGCGTGGCTACGGCGGGACGCCATAGCCTCCTAAGTTTGTCACGAATCCATAAGCAGACAAAAAAAGGGGAATGACTATAAAGCCATTCCCCTTTTTATATTAATGTTTCGTTGGATTTACTTCTTCTTGGAAGTCTTCTTTGCAGCAACCTTCTTCTTGCTTGCAGTCTGCTTCTCTGCCTTTACGTCCTTGGCAGGAGCCTCCTGCTTGCGGTCGATCTTAACCAGCTCCACCTTGAAGATAAGAGTAGAGTAGGGCTTGATGTTGCCGGCGGCACGAGAGCCGTAAGCGAGATCCTGCGGAATGTAAAGCTCCCATGTGCTGCCCTGCGGCATCATGGTGAGAGCCTCTGTCCAACCCTTGATTACCTGGTCAGGACGGAAAGTTGTGGTGTTCGGGTTGCGCTTGTAGCTGCTGTCGAACACGTTGCCGTCGATGGTCTTGCCCTCGTAGCGTACGGTTACGTTGTCCTCCTTGCCTGCAACCTCGCCGGTGCCCTTAGTGAGAACCTTATACTGGAGGCCTGAAGGGAGCGTGATGACACCTTCCTTCTTTGCGTTCTCAACCAACCAGTTGGCGTTGTCCTTCTTGTAGGCTTCCTCCTGACGGCGCTTCTCAGCAGTCATTGTGGTGGTGAAGTAGTTGTTGGCATCCTCGTTCTTCATAACGGTGGTGTCGCCGAGGACACCTGCGAAGAAACCAGCGTTAAACTTCAGGCTGTCTATTGCCCACGGAGTCTGCTTGATGTCGTTCTTCACGTTGGGGAAGATACGGCTTTCGAGCATCTGAGCAATCTGCAGACCGGCAGCGTGAGCAGCAAACTTCTTGTCGTTCTGCTTCTCGATGCCTTCCTTGATGCCGGCAACAAACTCCTTGATGTTGGTTGAATCAACGCCGAACTGCTGCTTAACGTAGTCCATAAGACCACGAGTGGTGAACATACCGGCTGCGTAGCTGAGCGTGTCGGCCTTTGATGTGAGAGTGACCGGTGCCTGGCAGCACTCAGTCTTGCAAGTCTTCTTCTGCTTCTTGTCCTTCTTGGCAGGAGCAGCAGTAGCGCTTGCTGTGGCGAGAACCGCAGCAAGAGCCAAAGTGAAAATCTTCTTCATTATTTTGTTATAATGTAAAGTATTGTTCGGTCTGTCTTGTCAGCTTACTTAACGCTGACAAGCTCGATGGTGAAGATCAGAGCTGAGTAAGGCTTAACATCGCCCTGCTCACGATCGCCGTAAGCGAGATCGTAAGGTACGTAGATCTCCCATACAGAGCCGGCAGGCATGTGAACGAGAGCCTCTGTCCAACCCTTGATCACCTGGTTGGCGCGGAGCTGGATGGGGTTGCCACCGTTGTTCTTCTTTGTGCTGTCAAATACCTTGCCGTTGATGAAGCGACCCTCGTACTTAACCTCCACTACAGAAGTGTCCTTAGGCATAGCACCGTTACCCTCCTTGATTACCTTATACTGCAGACCTGAAGGCAGAGTCTTTACGCCCGGCTTCTTGGCATTGGCAGCGAGCCAGTCCTCACACTGCTTCTTGTAAGCGCCGTAGGTCTTCTCCATGTTCTTTGACTTGATGGCCATCATCTTGGCCTGAGCCACAGCCTGAGCCTGCTCCATTGTCATGGCACCCTTCTTGCCCTTAACGCCGGCTACGAAGCCAGCCATGAAGTTCTTCAGAGAGATGGTCTTTGTAGAGTCGTCGCCGAAGAGCTCGTGATTGATGCCCTTAACCATGCGGTTAGAGATCTGCTGACCGATCTGGATACCCATGTAGTAGGCGGCCTTCTTCTTGTTGTCGCCAGCGTTGGCACCCTCGTTAAGACCCTTGATGAAGGCGTCCATATAGGTGGTGTCGATGTCCATCTGTGTGAGATACATCTTCAGACCCTGTGTCTGTGCCATACCGATGGCATAGCTGAATGAGTCGACGTCGTTCTTCAGATTTGCATTGTTTGAAGATGATTTGCCGCAAGAAGCTACGAAGCTTGCAACGGCGATAGCCAGTAAGGCTACGAAAGTTAATTTTTTCATTATCGTTGTTTTTGTTGTTTGCTGATGTTGTTTTTGGATTAGAGCACCTTGATAAGCTCTACGTCGAATACGAGTGCTGCGAAAGGAGGAATGGCCTGACCTGCGCCGCGCTCACCGTAAGCGAGCTGGTAGGGGATGAAGAAGCGATACTTGGCACCCTCGCTCATGAGCTGAACGCCTTCTGTCCAACCTGCGATAACGCCGTTGAGGGGGAATGTGGCGCTCTCGCCGCGCTTGTAGCTGCTGTCGAATACGGTGCCGTCGATGAGACGACCCTCGTAGTGGCACTCCACTGTGTCGGCAGCTGTCGGCTTCTTGCCGCTGCCCTCATTGAGCACCTGATAGAGCAGACCTGAAGGCAGAGCCACTACGCCTTCCTCCATAGCCTTGTTGGCGAGCCATGCTTCGCCCTTCTCCTTGTTGTCCTTGTATTTCTCTGCGGCAGCAGCGCGCTGCTTAGCCTCCTGCTCCTCGAAGAATGTGGTGACGAGCTTCTGCGCCTCCTGGTCAGACACCTGCGGTTCCTTACCGGTAAGGATGTCCTTTATTGCCTGTGAGAAATCGTCGATGTTGAGGTCTTCGGCTCCCATCTGTGCGAGCTGGCGGCCGATGCCAAGACCAAGGGCGTAACTAAGTTTGTTCATAATTCTTTTTTTGTATTGTTTTAATTATATATATGTGTCTTTTTTCAAATGTGCAAATTTACGACTTTTATCTGATAGACTTTCCTACATATTATTAAAAACTATTAAATACAGTACTTTAGCAAAATCTATTCTTCGCCTGCAACCTTCTTGGGTCCTCTAACGGTTTCGCCTTTCTTCAGTCCGCTGCGAATCTCGATGTTGATGCCGTCGCTCAGACCGGTTGTTACCTTGCGGCGCTCGTATGTCTTCTCCTTGCCGTTGCCTTTAACGACGTAGACGAAGGTGTCGTTGCCGCTGAACTCGATGGCGCTCTCGGGTACGGAGAGGACGCCGCGTGCCTCGGCGAGCACTATCTCGGCGTTGGCGCTATATCCGCTGCGTATCTGCTCGCTGCTGGTGGGGAGGTTTACGGCTGCCTTTATCTCAAACTGGTTAGCACCGTTCTGGTCGGTGGCTTTCGGCGAGATATACTCCAGACGGGCATCGAACTTGAGGTCTTGAAGGGCGCCGATGGTTATCTTCATCGTCATGCCGGTGGTGAGGCGTCCCACCTCGGTCTCGTCAATGTTGCCGCGGAATATGAGGTCGTTCATGTTGGCGACGGTGGCGATGGTGGTGCCGTCGTTGAAGGTGTTGGCAAGGATGACGGAGTTGCCCACCTTCACGGGGATGTCAAGGATGAGTCCGGTGACTGTGGAACGGATAAGCGTGGACGAAGCAGAGGCGTTGGTCTTCGATACGCCGTCGCGCACCACCTCCAGGTTGTCCTGCGCAGCTGCAGATTCCTCACGGGCCTGACGCAGCGCCTGAGCTATCTTGTCGTACTCGTCGGCAGACACCAGTCCCTTGTCGAAGAGAGCCTTCTCACGCTCGAAGTCGGTGCGTGCCTGACGCTCGTTGATGCCAGCCAGTCTGACGCGGGCCTGTGCAGCGCTGAGCGAGCTCATATCGGGGATGACCTTCACCTTGGCAATCACCTCTCCGGCTTCCACCTTCTGTCCTGCCTCCTTGAGAATCTCCGTGATTATGCCTGAAATCTGGGGCTTGACGTTCACCTCGTTACGCGGCTCTATCTTTCCCGTCACGACTGTGGTCTTGCGGATGTCCATTTGCTTCGGCTCGAACTCGTTGTATTCCACCGGTTTCGGCTGCGACTTGATGTAGAGGAACACGAAGGTTCCGATGAAAACGACGGCGGCGAGGGCCATCATGATGTACTTGAAGTATCGTTTCATATCGTTGTATGGTTTTTTATTCAGTAATTGTTCAGGTTATTGTCATTCGTCTCGCATTGCGTCGACGGGCTTTATCCGCATCGCTCTCAGCGCAGGGGCAAGTCCTGCAAGCACTCCGAGGACGGACAGTCCGATGACGGTTACGAGGGCCGTCCAGAAGCTTATCTGGAAGTTGGCTTTCGGTATGCCGTCCGTGGTGTTTGCCATCTCCAGTCCTTGCAGGATGAGCACCACGAACACTATGCCGCTCATTCCGGCTATGGCGGTCAGCAGGATGCTCTCCTGGATGATTTGGGTGAGGATGACGCGCGGTGTGGCACCGATAGCGCGGCGGATGCCTATCTCGACGGTTCGCTCACGCACGGTCACCATCATGATGTTCGACACGCCGATGGCTCCGGCAAGAAGCGTTCCGATGCCGACGAGGAGGATGAGCAGATTGATGCCTTTAAAGAGATTGTCCACCATCGCGAACATCATCTCCGTATTGAATATCATTACGCCCTTCTCGTCCGTAGGGTCGACGTCGTGACCGTTGGCAATGACTGTGCGTATGTGGTCGGTGATGTCGCTCATCGTTATGCCGGGCTTGGCGGTGACGTAAAGGAGATCGACGTCTGCGCCGCGGTTATACACCTGCTGCACGAGCGAGAGCGGCACGAAGATTGAGCTTTCGTCATTGCCGTTGACGTGCATTCCTCCGTCGCTGTAGTTGACGCCCACTACGCTGTAGTAGACCGAGTCGATGCGTATGACCTGTCCGCAGGGGTCGCCTCCCTTCGTGAAGAGATTCTTATATACCTGCTTGCCGATGACACACACCTTGCGTCCCTGAGCAATGTCCATTTCGTTGATGTAGCGTCCGTAGCGCAGGTTGGGCGTAACCACCTTTCGCATCTCCGGCGTGATGCCCTTCACCGTACCTGACGACTTGCGGTCCTCGTACGTGGCGTTCGATCCCCATCGTGTTATGGTGGGCGTGATGGCGTCCAGCTCCGGCACGTTGTGTCTGAGACGCTCAATGTCGGTTCGCGTCATCGTCCACACTCGTCCTTTCTGGAATCCGTGGTATGGCTTGGTGGTGGGCTGTGCCCATATCATCGCCGAGTTGCTGGCAAAACCCTGGAAGTTGTTTGACAGCAGCTGCTTCAGTCCGTCGCCGCCACCGATAAGACCCACGAGCATGAAGACGCCCCAGAAGACGCCGAAGCCCGTAAGAAAGGTCCTCGACTTGTTTCGCGACAGCGTGTCGGTGATTTCCCGAAGGCGGTCAATGTCGAATTTTATCATAAATATTAAATCAAAACTCAATAAATCAAAATTCAGTTTATTCTGCTCTCAGCGCTTCAATTGGCCTTGTCCGTGCAGCCTTTCTTGCCGGTACGATTCCTGCTATGGTTCCTGCCACAATCATGAGGACGGTGGCTTGTATGCAGATGCCGATGCCAACGGTGGGGTCCTCGAACACCTTTAGGGTGAAGAAGCCGTTGTCCAGCTTTTCCTGTCCGATGGTGGCGTCCATGTATTCATTGGCGGCGACGCCGAGCACCATGCCGATGTATCCGAAGAACGTGGTGATGCAGATGCTCTCCACGATGATAAGACGCAGGATTGACCAAGGCTTGGCGCCGATGGCTTTGCGGATGCCGAACTCGTGCGTGCGCTCCTTAACGGTGATGAGCATGATGTTGGAGACGCCGACGATGCCGGAGATGAGCGTCAGGATGCCGATTATCCATAGCGCGGTGCGTATCATTGTCGTGCCCGTGTTCATCTGCAGGTTCTGCGTGAAGCGGTTCCATATCCATATTGAGTTTTCGTCATCAGGAGCTGCATCGTGCAGACGGTTGACGCGTGAGCGGTAAGCATTCTCGAAGTCCTCGTTCTCCTTCATTGAGTTTAGTCCGTGGAAGGAGAATACGATGTTGCCCGTCTTGTCGCCCTTGGAATAGATGGTGCGGAACGTCGTGAACGGGATGAAGGCGTCATTGCCCATCGTGCTCTTGTCCGACTCGTATATGCCCACCACTTGATAAACAATGCCAGCTGCGCTGATGTATTGTCCCATAAGATTGAGCGGAGCACGCTCCAACAGTTCCTTCGCCATGTCGGAGGAGATGACGATGTTCTTACGCTGGTCGCGCAGGTCGAGGTCGTTGATGAAGCGTCCTACCATCATCGTGCGCTTGTTTATCACCACATCGTTGGGATAGACACCGCTGACGTTCACGCCAGTGGTGGTGGAGCCGCGATATACAAGCGTCTGCGACGGCTGGTCGAGTTCGGCACCCACATCCTCGATGTTTTCGCCGAAGCCGTTATCGGTCACCGCCATGTCCTTGTCGTTGAGTTCCACAGTCCTGCCTTTTCCCATACCGGCGTAAGCCTTCGACGTTTCGCCGCCGTAAATCACCATGGAGTTGGCGAGAAACTTCTTGGAATTGCTCGACACGGCATTGATGAGACCGTTGCCGGCGCCCAGCAATACAATGAGTATGAATATGCCCCAAGCTACGGAGAATCCGGTAAGGGCAGTTCGGAGCTTGTTATGGCGTATGGTGGTGAGTATTTCGTTGAAGGTGTCGCGCATAGTAAGTTCAGTTATTTCATTATTCCGTTAATGCCGAACGGGCTGGCGTTATGGTCGGTGTTGATGTCAATCTTTCCTATCAGTCCGTCCTTTATATGCACAATCTTGTTGGTCTGGTTGGCAACGCCACTCTCGTGTGTGACGACGATGGTGGTGACGCCCTCCTCCTTGTTTAGCTGTGCAAGGAGCTGCATCACCTCCACGCTCGTCTTCGAGTCGAGCGCTCCGGTCGGTTCGTCGGCGAGGATTATCTCGGGCTTCGTAATCAGCGCCCTTGCTATAGCCACACGCTGCTTCTGTCCGCCCGACATCTCGTTGGGATAATGGTCAGCCCACTGCGTCAGACCGAGACGTTCGAGGTATTCCATGGCAAGACGATGGCGTGTGCGGCGCGACACACCCTGATAGTAGAGCGGCAGTTCCACGTTCTCCACGGCAGTCTTGAAGGATATGAGATTGAACGACTGGAAGATGAAGCCTATCATGCGGTTGCGGTATTCGGCTGCACGCGTTTCGGAGAGGTCCTTGATAAGCGTATCAGCGAGCCAGTATTCGCCCGAATCATAGTTGTCGAGGATGCCGAGGATATTGAGCAGGGTGGACTTGCCTGAGCCAGACGCGCCCATGATGGACACGAACTCGCCCTTGTCGATGTCGAGGTTAATGCCCTTGAGCACATGCAGGGGCTGAGCGCCCTGGTACGTCTTGTTGATGTCTTTAAGTTTTATCATACTGTGTCAGTATTATGTAAGCGGGGTGTCAATGTACAGGATAAGCTGGTATCTTATTTCCATCTCCATGTCTTCACCACCTTACGTCCCAATCGGGTGATGGCAACGGTGATGCGTTGCGGCGAGAGATGCTTGCCGCCGATGATGAGCATCACGGCTGTAAGGATGAGGACGATGCCGGCTGCAAGTCGAGGAGTGAATGTCTCGCCGAAGCAGACGACGCCGATGGCTACGGCAGTAATCGGCTCGATGGCACCGAGGATGGCTGTAGGCGTAGAGCCGATGTCGTGCACAGCCACCACCATGAGCACGAGGGACAGCACGGTGGGCATGAGAGCCAGCTGTGTGGCGTAAATCCACTGACGTGGAGTGACGAGCATCTGCAGCGTGCCGCCCGTGGCAAAGGTTACGCCAAGGATGGGGATGAGTCCGAAGAGCAGCACGTAGAACGTAAGATTGACGGAGGAAAGGCGCAGGTGCGACTTGTTGACCACGACGATGTAAATGGCGTAGCTCAGCGAAGACAGCATCACAAGTGTGACACCGAGGACGGAGAGCGGCGAACCGTCGCCGGATTCGTTAAGCAGCGAAATGCCTGCAAGTGAGAGGAGTATGGAGATGACGGTGGCGGCGGTGACCTTCTCGCGGAATAAGGCTGCCATGATTACTGCCACCATTACTGGATAGACGAAAAGAAGGGTGGATGCTATACCTACATCCATGTGATTGAAACTGATATAGAGTGTGGCGGACGACGTTCCCATGAGGATGCCGAGCGGGATGAGGGTGAGGAGCTCACGACGTGTGAGCGCGAAGGAGCGGCGCTGTACTAACATCATTACAGCGAGCATAACGGCAGCAATGCCGAAACGGAAGAACAATGTGGTGTATGCGGTTATGCCGTCATGGTAAAGGTTCATGGCTCCGAGAGGGTTGGTGCCATAGAATACGGCAGCAGCGACGCCGCATATAGTGCCACGTAATGTCGAATTCATTTGTTGTTTGAGTTAAAAAAAGACGAGAAGACTGACTATTACCTATATATAAATGTAAGTAAGAACCAATCTCCTCGTCCGCATCTATCAATTATTCATTTATTGAGTATTCAGATTACATTCTCTCAGGCACCTCAATGCCGAGCAATGCCATGCCGTTGCGCAGGGTCTTTGCCACGTTAGCGGCAAGCACAAGGCGTACGAGCTTCTCCTCCTTGGTGTCTGCACCGAGAATAGAGTAGTCGTGATAGAACTGATTGAAAGCCTTTGTAAGCTCATAGCAGTAGTTTGCAATGCCGCTGGGCGAATAGTCCTTGCCAGCCTGCTCCACTGCAGCACCGAACTCGCCGATCTTCTGAATCAGCTCAATCTCCTTCTCGTTGAGCGGCATGTTGGCCTCGAGAGAAGCGGGAATGGCGATACCTTCTGCCTCTGCCTTGCGGAGAATGGAACGGATACGTGCGTATGTATACTGAATGAAAGGTCCGGTATTGCCGTTGAAGTCGATTGACTCCTCAGGATTGAAGAGCATGTTCTTGCGGGCGTCTACCTTCAGGATGAAGTACTTGAGTGCACCGAGACCCACTACGCGGGCAATCTCGCGACGCTCTTCCTCGCTCATATCCTTGAACTTGCCAAGCTCTTCGCTGGTCTTGAGAGCGTCGTCCACCATTGCTTCTATCAGTTCATCAGCGTCAACGACAGTTCCCTCGCGGCTCTTCATCTTGCCGTTAGGCAGCTCCACCATTCCGTAAGAGAAGTGAACAAGCTCCTTGCCCCACTTAAATCCGAGACGGTCGAGGAGGATGGAGAGCACCTGGAAGTGATAGTTCTGCTCGTTGCCCACGACGTAAATCATCTTGTCAATGGGATAGTCAGCGAAGCGCATCTCTGCAGTACCGATGTCCTGTGTCATGTAGACGCTGGTGCCGTCAGTACGGAGGAGCAGCTTCTGGTCGAGTCCCTCGTCGGTAAGGTCAGCCCATACCGAGTTGTCCGGCTTGCGGAAGAAGAGTCCCTTGGCGAGTCCTTCCTCCACCTTCTTCTTTCCTACGAGGTAAGTGTTCGACTCATAGTAGATTTTGTCGAAGCCGACGCCGAGTGCCTTGTATGTCTCGTCGAATCCGGCGTACACCCAGTCGTTCATCTTCTTCCAGAGAGCGCGAACCTCAGGATCGTTGTTCTCCCACTTCACGAGCATTTCGTGAGCCTCCTTGATGAGCGGAGCCTCAGCCTTTGCCTTCTCTGTGGCAGCTTCTTCGTCCATGCCTTCAGCCACGTACTTGGCCTTAAGCTCTGCCACTTCCTCGCGGTAGTGCTTGTCGAAAGCCACGTAGTAGTCGCCGATGAGGTGATCGCCCTTCTTGCCTGAAGTCTCAGGTGTCTCACCGTTGCCGAACTTCAGCCATGCGAGCATCGACTTACAGATGTGTATACCGCGGTCGTTAACGATATTGGTCTTGATGACGCGGTTGCCGTTAGCCTCCATAATTTGTGCAAGTGACCATCCGAGGAGGTTGTTACGCACATGTCCGAGGTGGAGCGGCTTGTTGGTGTTAGGTGACGAATACTCTATCATCACGAGCGGCGAGTTCTCAGTTACGGGCTTTTCGCCGAACTTCGGGTTGCTGTTCATCTCGTTGAGCAGACCAATCCATGCCTTGCTGTCGATGACGAGGTTGAGGAATCCCTTAACGACGTTGAAGTCGGCGATGGCGTCGCAGTTCTGCTTGATGTATTCGCCAAGGTCCTGAGCTGTGTCTTCCGGCTTCTTGCGAGAAATCTTGAGGAAGGGGAACACTACGAGCGTGAGGTTGCCCTCAAACTCGCGCTTTGTCTTCTGGAGCTGCACCATCTTCTCGGGCACCTCTTGTCCGTAAAGGGTCTTCACTGCCTGCTGTGCAGTGGTGATGATTTGCTGTTCTATAGTCATGTATCTTGTATATATTTTTTTAAAATCAGTTTGTTGTTATTTAATTGAACTTGCGGTAGTTCAGTTATTTAATGAATCCGAACGCCTTGTCGTACTCGGGGCTGTTGGCGAGTCGTCCGTTGACGAGGCACACCAGTTCCACGGTTGCGCGGAACGCCAGTCGGTTGTCCTCCTTGCGATAGATGTCCTGGAGGAAGACGTATCGCAGTCCTTCCTTTCTGATGGCGAGTCGTGATACGAAGACGTCGTCATTGTGGAGCGGCGCCTTATACTGAAGGTTCATGCGTGCCACCACGGGGTCTATGCCCTGGTCGTGCAGCTTGGCGAAGCTTACGCCGAGCGACTTGAGGTAGAGGTGTCGCGTATGTTCGGTGTAATGGAGGTAGTTGGCGTTATTGACGATGCCCTGTATGTCGCATTCGTAGTCGCGCACCTCCATCTCTGTCTCAAAGACGTATTCTGGTTGCATATAGTTGCGTTTATGTTTTAGTTTTTATATGCTTTCGCGTTATTATACGTACGTTCTTATAGATGTAACACTCCTTCCGGTCCTTCATTGAAGAGCAGGTCGAGCGCCGACATGTTCGGTTGGAATCCCTGTCTCAGATTATGCACCTGATAGTAAGGCTTCGGCGTGAAGTCGGGGTCTGGCAACGGATGCTTCGGACGTATGGCGTCACGGAAGTCGTCGATGTCTTCGGCGTCTGCGTCGACGTAATGGTCGGTCACGGTGATGTTAGGCTCCACGTCGAGGAGTTCGCACAGCTTCAGCGTGGTTTCCATGTTGAAGTCGAAGAGATAGTCCCATCTGCGTTCGAAGAACGGTCTTATGTCGTCCTCGTAGTAGATAAAGAACGGACTCTCCCCGTAAGCCGAAACAAGGGCGTTCCAATGTAGGTGTCGCCATGAGCCGTGGTCGGAGATGCGTATGTCGCGCATCGGACACTTCGTTCCCTCGTAGCGTTCTATTGGCACGGTGAGCGCCTGTACGCCGTTGGCAGTGGCAATGAGACACCGGTTGCGATAGGTCTGCTTCGTGAAGTTGTCGTGCGCCTCCACCGTTATCTTCCCGTAGCGGTGGAGCTTTTGCATCCACTGCACGGGCGGGAAATAGGCGGAGGACAGGAGCGCTGTCTTCTCGTATGGCGAGGTCATTATGTGCTCTGTTTTTATTTGATATTGTCCACGAAGCGGAAGAGACGGCTCCATCGGATGCCTGAGAATCCTGAGTGGTCAGGGTCGTGGCTCCACCAGATGAAGATGGGCTTGCCGACGATGTGGTCCTCAGGCACGAAGCCCCAGTAACGCGAGTCGAGTGAGTTGTGACGGTTGTCGCCCTGCATCCAGTAATAGTCCATCTTGAATGTATAGTACTTCGCTTCCTTGCCGTTGATGTATATCTTTCCGTTCTTCACCTGAAGGTCATTGCCTTCATACACGCGGATGGGGCGTTCGTACACGGCGATGTTGCTCATAGTGAGCTTCAGCGTGGCACCCTTCTTCGGAATCCATACCGGTCCGTAGTTGTCACGTGTCCATCCCTTGTTGCCGTTGAGCGGATAGATGTCCCATGTGGTCGGGTCGTTGACGAGCGTAACGCTCTCCACCACGTCCTTGCGTGCCTTCAGCGCCTTTACGGAAGCATTGGTAAGCGGCAGATATCCGGATGTGTTGAGGCTGGTGATGTCCTCCATTGAGATGCCTAATTCGTCCATAAGTTCGAGCGGCATCTGGCTGCGGAGCTTCACGTAGTAAGAATACTGCACGTTGTCCGGCTCCTTGTTGGCCTTGCCGTCAAGATAGATGATGCGGTTCTTTATCTGGAGAGTCTGTCCCGGCAGACCCACGCAGCGCTTCACGTAGTTCTCGCGGCGGTCGGCAGGTCTTGCCTTGATATGTCCGTATTCAGAAGGATTCGAGTCGATGATGTGGCGTCCGTCAGCATACATCTGTGCGAGGAAGTCGCGCTGCTGCTGGAGTGTCATCTTGCTGAGGTTGGGCAGGTAGCCGCCGTGCGTCTGTGCATAGGCGCCCTCTCCGAGTCCGTAAGCGAGGCGATAGAAGTCCTGCGCCTGATATTGCGGAGCTGTGCAGATGGTGTCGCCAGCTGGATAGTTGAACACTACGATGTCGTTCAGCTCTACGTGACCGAATCCCTTGGCACGCTCATACTTCCATTGCGGCCACTCGATGTACGAGTCGCAGTCGATGACGGGCAGTGTGTGCTGTGTGAGCGGCATGGTCAGCGGGGTCTGCGGCTTGCGCGGTCCGTAGCTCACCTTCGACACGAAGAGGTAGTCGCCGGTCAGCAACGACTTCTCGAGTGATGATGAGGGAATGACGTAGTTCTGGAAGAAGAAGAGGTTGATGAAGTAGACGGCTACGAGGGCGAACACCAGTGCGTCCACCCATGACATGATGAAGCGTGTGGCATCGTTAGGCGACTCGCGCCACCACTGCCATTTTATCTTCTTTGTGATGTATACGTCGAAGATGAAGGGTACGACGATGAGTCCCCACCAGCTTTCCACCCATACGAGGAAGAGCAGATACAGAATGGTGGCGACGGCGAATTTGGTCCACTGGCAGCGTGGATTTAACTCTTTTTTTTCTTTTGTTGCCATGTTGTTTGTCGGTAATGTGTATGTAAGAGTGTTCTTTTGTTGTCTTGTCTCTTTGATATTGCCTTGGGGCTTAGAACTTGAAGAGGTCGCTTGTGGTAAGCAGACCCTCGTGGTCCTTGGTGTATTCGGCTGCGAGAACGGCTCCGAGGGCGAATCCCTTTCTTGAATGGGCGTCGTGCGTGATGGTTATGGCGTCAGCGTCCGAGTCGTACATGATGCTGTGGATGCCAGGCACCTCGTCGCGGCGGATGCTCTCGATGGGCAGTTCGTCGGCAGGAACGTCGTTGGTGCCGGTCACTGTGCCGTCCGCATGGCGCTGCACGCCCTTCACCCATTCCTTCTTGCGATCAAGGTCGTCAATGATTTCTTCGGCGAGAGTGATGGCTGTACCTGAAGGAGCGTCGAGCTTGTGGATGTGATGAGTCTCTTCCATGCGTACGTCGTACTGCGGGAAGCTGTTCATGATGCGAGCGAGATAACGGTTGACGGCGGAGAAGATAGCCACGCCGATGGAGAAGTTGGAAGCCCAGAAGAGCGTCTTGCCCTCTTCCTTGCACATACGCTTAACGTCGTCGGCATGGTCTTTCATCCATCCCGTCGAACCGCTCACCACCTTCACGCCTGCCTTGAAGGCACGCAGGTAGTTGGCGTAAGCCGCTGTGGGCGAAGTGAACTCTATGGCTACGTCCGCTGAAGCAAACTCAGGAGAGTCGAAGTCCTGCTGGTTATCCACGTCTATGATGCAAACTATTTTGTGGCCGCGTTCCTTGCAGATGGTCTCTATCATGTGTCCCATCTTGCCGTAGCCGATAAGTGCTATATTCATTGTCGTTGGTTGTGTTTTTTATATATATCTTGTGTGTTATATATGCGTAATATATGCGTGTGTGTGCTTATTTATATATGCGTGTGTGCGCCTATCCTGCAAAGGTAGTGGAAAAAGACGGATTAGCGCCCTTTTGCTGCCACTTTTTACCCAAGTTTAGCATTTCACGCAGCAGCTGGGGCTGTAATGATTAGGATAATTCAATAAAAATAGCTAATTTTGCCCTTCATTTAGGAAATAATCACACACGTATGGAGACATTAAAGGAGAAGACGGCAAGAGGCTTGCTATGGGGCGGTCTGAACAGTGGCGTCCAGCAGGTTGTAGGTTTGGCATTCGGCATCATTCTCGGTCGTCTGCTTGCCCCTTCCGACTATGGCATGATGGCGATGATCAGCATTTTCTCGCTGGTTGCCACGGCATTGCAGGACAGCGGTTTCCGCACCGCGCTCGCCAATCTTCCCGACCCCAAGCCGGAGGATTACAACTCCGTTTTCTGGTTTAACATCATCGTAGCGTCCACGTTGTATGCGGTGCTTTTTCTTGCTGCTCCGCTCATCGGCGAATATTATCATACGCCTCGTGTAGTGCCCTTGTGCCGCTATGCCTTCCTAAGCATTATCATAGCATCGTTCGGCACAGCCCAATCGGCTTATCTCTTCAAGAATCTTCGTGCCAAGCAGCAGGCTGCTGCGGGCGGTTTCGCCGTTATTGCGTCGAGCCTTGTGGGTGTGGGTATGGCAGCGATGGGCATGGCATACTGGTCGCTTGCCACGCAGGGCCTCGTGTATGTGTCCATCAATACGCTCCTTCAGTGGCATTTCTCGCCGTGGCGTCCTTCGCTGCGCAGTGTGACGTTCGAGCCGGTGAAGCGCATGGCGCGTTTCTCATGCAAGATTCTTGCAACCACCATCATGACCTGCGTCAACAACAATGTGCTGAATATTCTCTTGGGACATTATTTCTCGCCCCGCGATACGGGCTACTACAATCAGGCTTACCAATGGAACACCAAGTGTTTCTCGCTCGTACAGAGCATGGTGGCGCAGGTGGCGCAGCCTGTCTTGGTGAGCCTTGGCAACGAGCCTGGCCGTCAGCTCGACGTATTCCGTAAGATGATGCGTTTCACGTCGTTCGTGACTTTCCCGCTGCTTTTCGGCTTCGGACTTGTAGCACCTGAGTTCATTGAGTTGGCTCTCGGTGCCAAATGGCTACCTTCCGCCGAGCTTATTCAGATTCTGTGTGTGTCGGGAGCCGCCATGCCACTGGCTACATTGTTCTCCAACATGATTATCTCGAAGGGCCGTTCAGGCACATTCTTCTGGTGTACGTTCTCTCTTGGCGTGGTCCAGATAGGTCTGATGCTGGTTCTCTATCCGCTCGGCATCCACATGATGGTCATAGCATACATGCTCCTCAACACCTCATGGCTGGCAGTATGGCTCTTCTTCGTCCGCCGTCTTACCGGCTACGGCTATCTGATGTTCTTCCGCGACGTCCTGCCTTTCGCCATAGCAGCAGCGGGTGTGATGTGGGTGGCTTATATGCTGACAAGGCACATAGAGAGCCTCTGGGCGCTCCTCGGCACAAGAATGCTGATAGCCGCCGTGCTCTATTATGTGGTGATGAAGGTGGCAAGAGTGAAGATTCTCGGAGAGTGTGAGAGGTTTGTAAGAGGAAAGCTGAAGAAGTAAGCTTAGCTTTCTAGGCGTTCTAGCCTCTCTAGAAACTCTAGACATTCTAGCAAAAAAGTAAAAACAAAAAAAAGAAATGAAAATAGGAAACATCGAATTTGGTCCGCATCCTCTCTTCCTTGCTCCTATGGAAGACGTTACGGACATTGGCTTTCGCCATCTTTGCAAGCGTTATGGCGCGGCGATGGTCTACACCGAGTTTGTGAGCGCAGAAGCTCTTGTGCGCTCCGTCAACGCCACGCTGCGCAAGCTTGCCATCAGCGACGAGGAGCGTCCTGTAGGCATACAGATTTACGGTCGCGACGTCGACTCTATGGTGGAGGCGGCTCGCATCGTGGAGCAGGCAAAGCCTGACGTTATAGACATCAACTTCGGTTGTCCGGTGAAGAAAGTGGCTGGTAAGGGAGCCGGTGCCGGTATGCTTCAGAACATCCCTCTGCTGCTTGAGATAACCCGTGAGGTGGTAAAGGCGGTGAAGACGCCGGTGACGGTGAAGACCCGCTTGGGTTGGAACTCGGAGCAACTGGTTATCTGCGACCTCGCCGAGGCGCTGCAGGACTGTGGCATTCAGGCTCTTACCATACACGGTCGCACCCGTGCCCAAATGTATACGGGCGATGCCGACTGGACTCTTATCGGCGAGGTGAAGAACAATCCCCGCATCCACATTCCCATTATCGGCAATGGTGATATCTGCACGCCGGAGCAGGCAAAGAATGCTTTCGACCGCTACGGTGTTGACGCAGTGATGGTAGGCAGAGCCACGTTCGGTCGTCCCTGGATATTCAAGGAGATGACGGACTATCTGGAGGGCCGTCCCGAGGACCCGTCGCTGACCATCGACCACAAGATTGACATTCTCCTTGAGCAGTTGCGCATCAACGTGGAGCGCATCGACGAGTATCGTGGCATCCTACACACCCGCCGCCACATAGCCGCTTCGCCTATCTTCAAGGGCATCCCCGACTTCCGCCAGACCCGCATAGCCATGCTAAGAGCCGATACGGTGGAGGAGCTGACGTCCATTATGGAGGAGGTGAGAAAGAGGCTGAAGGAAGCTCGCTAAGAAAAAATGTGCCCAGCTTAAGCTCCGTCAGGGGCTTAGGCTGGGCACATTTCTTTTAGGGGGCTAGGCGTTCTAGAGATTCTAGAGAGGGTATAGATGTTCTAGAGGGTCTAGAAAAGCTGGGCTTTTTGGGCTTTAGGCCTTACTCGTTTTCAGGAGCCTTGTCGAGGAGGTCCATAAACTGGTCGAGCTTCGGAGTGATGATGATCTGGGTGCGGCGGTTGCGCTGCTTGCCCACCTCTGTAGAGTTGGTTGTTACAGGGTTATACTCGCCACGACCACCTGCTGTGAGACGCTTCGGGTCTACACCGTACTGGTTCTGGAGAGCCTGAACCACGCTGGAAGCACGCAGAGCTGAGAGGTCCCAGTTGTTGCGGATGTTCTTCATAGAGGCAGCGTTAGTGTTTACAGGCACGTTGTCGGTGTTACCCTCGATGAGAACCTCATAGTCCTTGTAGTCAGTGATGATCTTGGCAATCTTGCTCAGAGTCTCGGCAGCGCGATCGTTGATCTCGTAAGAGCCGCTCTTGTAGAGCATGTTGTCAGCAAGCGAGATATAGACAACACCCTTGAGCACCTGAACGTCCACTTCCTTCATCTCCTCCTTGCTCAGAGAGCGTGTGAGGTTGTTGGTGAGCACCATGTTCAGAGAGTCGCTCTTCGACTTCACCTCTACAAGGTGACGGATGTACTGGTTCGACTCGTTGATCTGGTCGACGAGCTTCGAGATGTTCACGTTATTGGCGCTGGCGTTGGTCAGACTCTTGTCGAGCGAACCCTGCAGCGAAGCGTAAGCCTGCTTAGCCTGAGCGAGCTGCTCCTCAAGAGAAGCCACACGAGCCTTGGAAGCTGCGAGCTGCTCCTTGGCGTCCTGATAGTTGCCGGTCAACTCTCTGTTCTCAAGGCGACAGTTGTCGAGATCCTTCTTGCTGGCGCAGCTTGTGAATGTCAGCAAGCCAGCCATCATTGCGATTGCAAATACGTTTCCTTTTTTCATATCTTTCGTTTTTTTGTTGTTATATCTATTTTAATTTAAGCTATAGAGTTAGCACTTTAACACAAAACTGTGCTGCAAAGTTAGCATTTTAAGTTGTAGCCTCATCTACAATAACGAAGTATTAGGCTAAATGTTGAATCACTTTAATTTATTTTAACTCGACATTTGCATATCTCAGCTATAATTTTTATTTTTGCAACTAAATAAGCATATCTACTATTACACAATTTATCTTATGAATAAGCTAAGACATATCTTCCTCGCCGCCGCTTTTATGTCCGTACTCGGCGCCGGGGCAAAGGACAATGTCGACTATGTCGACCCCTTTATCGGAACCACCAATTTCTCCATCTGCAATCCAGGTGCCATCATGCCGCACGGTCTGATGTCCGTCGTGCCGTTCAATGTTATGGGCTCTGACCTCAATCAGGACGACAAGGACAAGCGCTGGTGGTCGGCGGTATACGAATATAACAACAAGTATTTCACCGGTTTCGCCCACGTCACGCTCAGCGGCGTAGGCTGTCCTGAGATGGGCACGCTGCTCACCATGCCTACAATGGGCGAGCTGAACGTCGACTATCGTTCGTACGGATCGGAATATAAGGACGAGACCGCACGACCAGGATATTACAGCACCATCCTCACCAAGTACGGCATCCGCACAGAGGTGACAGCCACAACACGCTCTTCCATCGAGCGCTACACCTTCCCAAAGGGTAAGGGCAACCTGCTCTTCAATCTTGGCAACGGCCTTACCAACGAGGTGGGAGCCTCATTGCGCCGCGTCAGCGACACGGAGTTTGAGGGCACGCGTATGCTCGGCACGTTCTGCTACAACCCGCAGGCTGTCTTCCCGATGTACTTCGTGGTACGCGTAAACAAGAAGCCGGCTGCATACGGAATGTGGAAGAAGCAGCCCGACTTCGGCAATGCGCAGAAGCAGTGGGACGAATATCAGGGCAAGTATAAGCTTTATCCCGGCTACGGACGCGACATGGCTGGCAACGACATCGGCTACTATATGACCTACGACTGTGAGGAAGGCGAACAGGTGGAGGTGCAGGTTGGCGTAAGCTTCGTGTCCATAGCCAACGCCCGCGAAAACCTTGACAAGGAGCAGAAGGGATTCAACTTCGATGCTACTGCCAATGAGGCTCACGACCAGTGGGCAAGCACACTCGACAAGGTAACCGTGGAGGGCGGCACCGAAGCGCAGCGCCGCGTGTTCTACACGGCTCTCTATCACTCGCAGATTCATCCCACCATCCTTCAGGACGTCAACGGCGAATATCCGAAGATGGAGTCGTCGGAGAACGGCAAGACCAGCGGCAACCGCTACACCGTATATTCTCTCTGGGACACTTACCGCAACCTCTCGCAGCTCGAGACATTGCTCTATCCTGACCGTCAGGTGGATATGATCAACTCCATGATTGACATGTACCGTGAATGGGGATGGATGCCGAAATGGGAGCTTTTCTCTCGCGAGACATGGACAATGGAGGGCGACCCTGCCATTCCTTACATTGCTGACGCTTACATGCGTGGTCTGCGCGGATTCGACATCGAGACGGCTTACAAGGCGTTCCGTACATCTGCCACAACACCGGGTAAGGACAACCGCATGCGTCCCGACATCGACCCGTACGTCAGCAAGGGATACGTACCCCTCGGATTCTATGCTGCCGACATGTCTGGCGACAACTCCGTGTCGCACGCTCTGGAATATTATCTCGCTGACAACGCCCTCTCTATCCTTGCCGGCGAACTCGGACACAAGAGCGACGCCAAGCTGTTCCGTCAGCGCTCGCTCGGCTACCGCCACTACTACTCAAAGGAGAGCGGCACGCTGCGTCCCATCAACATGGACGGCTCGTTCCTCACTCCCTTCAATCCTGAGGCTGGAGCCAACTTCGAGAACTGCCCCGGTTTCCACGAGGGCTCGGCATGGAACTACACGTTCTACGTGCCCCACGACGTAACGGGCCTTGCCAAGCTGATGGGTGGTCAGAAGAAGTTCGTGGACAAGCTGCAGATGGTGTTCGACAAGGGTCTGTACGACCCCGCCAACGAGCCTGACATCGCTTACCCCTACCTCTTCTCTTACTTCAAGGGTGAGGAATGGCGCACGCAGAAGACCGTCAGCGACCTTCTCAAGAAGTATTACACGGACAAGCCGGACGGCATTCCCGGCAACGAGGACACCGGCACAATGTCGTCATGGGCAATCTTCTCTATGATGGGTCTCTATCCCGACAACCCCGGTTCGCCTTACTACACGCTCACCACACCTGTGTTCGACAAGGTGACGCTGCATCTCGACCCGCGCTTCTATCCTAACGGTGACATTACCATCACCACAGACCGCAAGTCGGCTGATCAGACATACATCAAGGAGATGACCATCGGAGGCAAGAAGCTCTCTTCTTTCCGCATCTCACACAAGCAGCTCGTGGAGGGCAAGAATCTCGAAATGAAGCTCAAGTAGGCTCAGAATAGGCTAAAAAACATATAACGGAGCTACAAGTCAGGAGTTTTTTCTTAAAGGAAAAGCTTCAGACTTGTAGCTCCGTTTTTTTGTGAGGTAAAGCAGCGATTTGGGTTTAGAAGCTGAAGTTAAAGCCGAGGCCTAATGCTTTTCTGTTTGTCATATTGTCGTTGAGCATGTTGATGTTGGCATAGACAGCGGAATTCTTGCCTTTGGTGATATTGAATTGCATAAGTGGAGTGGAGGTGTTGGCCGAAAGAGCCATTTTCTTTTGATGATGGGCTGCTACAAGGAAAGATGTGGTCCATGCCACACTAGCTACGAAGAATGCCGCTGCTCCTATGGCGAAATAATTAGTTCCCGGGCCCCCCATATTATAATATGCCACGAAAGCAGCAGCAGGTAAGCAAAATGCACTGGCTACAAAAAATACGCTTCCGCCTATCCAAGCCGTCCACTTCATTATTTTTGCTTTCCTCAACCTTTTAGCTGAAGAGCCTTTGTCAATACTTTTTAGCAACTCAGCATTTGATATTAGGCTGTCGTTATGTTGCTGAAAAGTTAAACTCTCGCACATAGTTTCAGAGCCAAAGTTTTCCAATACCGTTGAAGTAGTGGTTGTGCTGTCGTCATTGGCGATAGCGTCTTGTGCGTTGACGGCAAGTGAGCACATCATGACTGCCATCAGCAAAAATAATCGTAGAGTATTCATTTTTTTTCTGTTGTTATGCCAGCATATAATCTGGCATGAGTTATACAGAAGCAAATTTAGAGAATTTTCTTTAGTTGGCAAACAGAATTTTGCAACAAAAATTAAAGGATTTGGGTTAAATTACAGCAGACAAGGCTAACATAGGAGGCTCATTATAAGCTCAACGAGTTTGTACTGCTAACTCATTTATACATCTCAGCAATAAACTGCATTTACCACATTCCTCTCAATCATACACCCTTCCCACTTGCAGCATGCGCTGCTTCTGCGGGCGATACGCATCGTTTATAACGCTGCGTGCCGGCCTGTAGTAAGATGTTCGGACACCGAGCAAATCGAATATCACTTGCGGGAGATTGTCCGTCATGAAGGGGCGGTCAATGGAGCGTTTAATCCTCTCCACCTGCTGCGGATGAGTGGCAGCATATCGGGGCGAGACGTATATCATGAAGGGGATGTCGAGCTGGGAGCGCAGGGCACGAGGAACGTCCGTCTTAAGGTCGGTGCGACCCTGCAGCAGACGGAAGTCATACACCTCCTCGCCGTGGTCAGAGAAATAGAGCACGACGGCGTTGCGGTCCGAGAACATGCGGATGATGCTGTCCACCACGTAGTCGTTGTAAAGCGTGGCGTTCAGATAGTCAGCCACCACGCCACGCTGCTCGTCGCTGAGCCTCAACTTGCTCTTCACGCCCCTCGCGCTGAATTTGGCGAAGTCAGCCGGATGGCGCTCGCCGTAAGCGGCATGCTGTCCGTAGAGATGGAAGATTATGAAGTTGCGCTTTGGAGCCTCTATATCGTGGCGGTTGGCACGATAAGCGTCGATGAGCTGCATGTCATACTTGTAAGTGCACGTGTTGTGATGATCGAAGAGATAAGGACCGATTCCGGGAGCGTTGAAGAATCCCATCGAAGCATTAAACTCCTTGTCCATCTCCATGCCAGCATACTGATTGCTGTAGAACACCACGTTATATCCGCAGCGACGGAGCAGGAAGGGGAAGAGCGGAGCGTCGCACCAGCTGCGGCCGTCGCCGACAGCCACGGGAGAGAGAAACTGCTTGAAGTTCTGCGTGGTGCCGTTGTCTGACGCCACCACATCGTTGAACAGAAAGAGGCTGCCCTGCTTACTGAGAGCCTTCAGCCGCGGGTTGGTGTTGTACTTGCCGTCGTAGAGATTGCTCATGTGCCGATTGAACGATTCGCCCACAATCAGCACGAAGTCAGCCTCGCGCTCGCTGCACCACACCTTCTCCTTATAAGCCTGCAGCGACCGAGCGCAACGCGCAAACTCGTCGCGGAAGCCCGCGTATGTTAGCGCCGACTGCCAGATGTTCCACATCGCATTGCGCTTTATCGGCGAACGATATTTAGCCACGCGGTCGTAGTTGGCTTGAACGTCGGGACCGAAGAATACTGTCTGCCCGACCATCACCACGCCTGTGAAGCCAGCTGCCACAGCCCACAACCTATGCTTCGGAAAGAGACGCCAGCCTTTCACACGGCGCCCCACCATAATCTCCGCCACGAACAGTGCCACGTATACCGCGAGGATAACCAAAGTGGGGAGCGAGAGGACGTAGGAAGAAACGAACTCGGAGCTTTCGCGTCCGTTGGTCTCGCAGAGGAACTGCCAGGAATAGGCATCCCAATGACGGTTAAACATTACAAGCATAAACACATTGCTGAGGCTATATGCAGCCATGACAGCCTGCAACGCCACATGCAACGCCCGCTCCGTCCTTCGTCCCGTCAGTGAAGCCAAGCCGCAGAGCAGCCAAGCGAAAACGCCATAGAATAGAATGTTAAAAACTATAGCCACCGGCGCATCCCACCACGTCTTGGTGTTGAGCATCAGCAGCTCGGGCAGCATCAGCAGCACAATGTAAGTGCCCCAAACCGCCGGATTTATCTTATTGGAAGTAAAGTTCATATCAGACTAATGTAAATCAGTTATGATTTTCAGGAAACGTCCACTTAACCGCCCATAGAGGCACATTTGTCATCCATTCCTGCTCACGATACCCTGACATTGAGAAACGTAGACCATGCAAACCTGGGTTATCCGTAATAAACTGACGTAAGGATTTTGCCCTAAGATTCTCTTCTGCCTTCACCTCTACGGGTATTACTTCATTGTCATGCTGCACAACAAAGTCGATCTCCATCGTGGAATTTTCATTGCTGTAATAGTAGACAAATGTACGTGGAACAGACTTCAGCTGCTGCAACACATAGTTTTCCGTGAAAGCTCCTTTATATTCCTCGAAAACATTGTTACCGATAAGAATCTGTTGCGGTGGTGTCTCTGATAATGCTCCTAACAATCCACAGTCAAGTAAAAACAGCTTGAAAGCGGACATATCCTCATAGAACTTAAGCGGTATGGAGGGCTTGTTTATACGATATACCTTATGTACGAGTCCGGAATCGACGAGCCATTGTATTGCTATCTCAAAATCATTGGCACGAGCACCCTTTTTAAGGGCGCCGTATATGAATTTCTTGTTATCACGTGCAAGTTGTGATGGAATGGAATTCCACACCATGTTTATACGTTGTACTTGCTGTAGCGGCGCATGTTTGGACATATCATTCCGGTAAGCCTCAATTATTTTTGTATGTATTGAGCGCACTTCCCATATATCACCACGGTCAATATATGCCTTGACAGCCTCCGGCATACCACCTACAAAATAGTACTGGCGTAGCAGCTCTGTCAGCATCTGCTGCAATGACGAAAGACTTGACCAATCATTCTCGCGTAGCAGCTCCACAAGTTGAGACTTACCCATCGCTATGAGATATTCCTCGAAATCCATAGGATACATATATAGCATATCCACTTTTCCTACGGGGAACGACGTTCCCTCATGCAGTGTTATTCCGAGCAATGAACCTGCAACAGCAATATGGTATTCAGGAGCTTTCTCACAGAAATACTTCAATGAGGAAAGTCCGCGATTTATCTCCTGTATCTCATCAAGAATTATTAGCGTAGAAGATGGCTTTATTGAAATACCAGATATGGCACTGAGAGTGCGGATAATGCGCTTTATGTCGTAGTCAGAAAACATATCCTTCATATCGTCATTATCGTCACAGTTGATATATACAACATCATCATACTCTCTTTTCCCGAATTCCTTAAGTATATAAGTCTTTCCTACCTGACGTGCACCCTGTAATATCAGTGGTTTACGGTTAGGCGAATCCTTCCAAGACTTCAGACTTTTATAGATATGTCGTTCCATTGTTGCTATATTAATGATTTATAGATACTTACAATGCAAAAGTACACTTTTCTTGGGGAACTTACAAGCAAACAATACACTTTTCTAGGGGAACTTTTAAGCAAATACAACACTTTTCTAGGGGAACTTACAAGCAGCACCCCTATAGAAGTAACCACTCTGCACACGTATTCATGTCAAAAACGTCTTCATATCCACCATGCAAATATCGTACAAAGAGTAAAAACATGTTACAAAATAAAAATTGATTATAGAGTTCAGGTTTGCTGTTTTTACGGTGTTTTGCTGTGCAAACGGCACCCATGCTTAACAATAGCGCCACTTTTACACTCCAATAGTGCCACTATTAGACAGTAAAAGTGGCACTATTGCATGATAAAAGTGCCACTATTGGAGTGTAAAAGTGGCGCTATTGCAGCAAAAAACGGCTCGTTTGTGAGTCTGATTTGATAGCGCTTCGTCAGAAAACCGCATAACATACTGTGTATGAGCACATTGGCTCCAAACGCTCAAAACTCAAGAATTTCGCACCAAAGATTTTGTTGTGCACTCAACTCATAGTATTGAGCGTTAGAAATGCAAATATTGTGTCGGACGGCAAGGCATCCGAATTAGGAGTTCTTGCTTAGGCAAGCGGCAGAGCCGAGCGGTGAATTTTGAATTAGGAATTATTCTCGGCTTCGCCTGCGATTTTGAATTATTCAGTTGTGAATTACAGCAGACAAGGCAAACTTAGGAGGCTATGGCGTCTCGCCGTAGCCACGTAGCCTCCTATAGCAGAACATCAATCAGCGCCGTGTCCCGAAGGGACACGTATCCATCAGAAACCCACTGCAAGCTCCGAAGGAGCGCAGCTGTGGGATAAACAAACCTCTCCACCCTAACTTGGTTCCGCGAAGCGGGACCGACCACCATCCTCAACATCATACGGGATATGTCAGTCCCCCTTCGGTGAACTATATGGAGTGGGAGTATCGCATGTCCCCACAGCGGCGCTCCTTCGCAGCTTGCAGTGGGTTTCATGATATAGGTCCCGCTTTGCGGAACCCGCAGCTTATACTCAATCTGCAGGTCGTTCGTGGGTGCGTGGCTACGGCGGGACGCCATAGCCTCCTATGTTTGTTACGGCAAGCTCATATACAATCTCACCGATAAACAAACAAAACACAAGGTTACACAGTAGAAGTTGTGTCAAAACTAAAGAATTACACATCATATAGCATTATAATGTTGTTTTATATAACCTTGTGTTTTTCTTTGTTTTTTCCGCTTATGGGCGCGTGCTGTGCACAAATAAAAGGCTTTGCATTAGGTTGTCGAGAACTGGTTCTCGTAAGACCTAATGTAAAGCCTTTTATTTAAATCCGATAGGATTTGCGCCCATAAGCGGATTGTGGATAAAGGTTTTTGTTAAAGCACTGCCTAATGCTCCAAGCCGTACCTCCTAAGCAATCATTTCTTTCTGTCCTCCTCGATGAAGCGCAGGAGGTGTTCCACTGCCTCGCTCTCGGGGATGGCTTTCTCTATGCAGGTTTTCTGCTTGTAGAGCGAAATCTTGCCGGGACCGGCACCTACATAACCGTAGTCGGCATCAGCCATTTCGCCAGGTCCGTTGACGATGCAACCCATGATGCCTATCTTCAGACCCTTCATGTGGGCAGTCGCTGCCTTTATCTTGGCGATGGTGGAGCGGAGGTCGTAGAGCGTGCGACCGCAACCGGGACATGAGATATACTCCGTCTTGGAGGTGCGGAGGCGGGCAGCCTGAAGGATGGCGAAAGAGGTGTCGGCGATGTCGCGGACAGTGATGTCGCCGTCGTTCATCAGCCAGATGCCGTCCGTCAGTCCGTCTATCATCAGCGCACCCATGTCGGCGGCTGCCTCAAGCTGGAAGTCGGCTTTCTCTGCGGCGCTGTGACGATACATCTGGGCGAAGACAACGGGATTGAAGAGGCCGTTGGTCCACAACTCATGAGTAAGCGCACGCTGCTCGCCGAGACGGTTCTGCTGATTGCTGACTGCCACTACCACCACTTCAGGATGGGCCTTGAGGCAGGCGAGATATTCCTCAGAGGGTGCTCCGAGCTGAAGCACGAGGAACTTGACGTCAGCCTTAACGCTGCCGATGAACGGTGTGGCGTTGTAGGGGAAGATAGGGTAGGTGTCAGGCTCGCCCTTGTAGGCATTGAAGTCTACGATGTATTTCTGTCCCTCGCGACGGTCTGCGGGCAGAGAAGCTCCGCAATAGATGTAGTCGGGAGTGGTGTCAGGGCTGAACTCCACGTCAGCGGCGTTCTCGTCCTTGCCGTAGGAAGCAATGACGACGGGCGCATTGCTGCCTCCGATGCCACCTGCGGCACGTGTCTTGCGACGTTCCGGACGGAGCCAGTCGAACTCAGCCGACTCTGTAGCGGGCACCATGAGATGTCCTTCACGCTTCGTGATATAGTCGACGAGATGCTTTGCCACCGGAATCTCTGCCTCCGGCTCCTCGCTGAGGCTCACGCGGATGGTGTCGCCGATGCCGTCAGCGAGCAATGCTCCGATGCCCACGGCGCTCTTTATGCGACCGTCCTCGCCTTCTCCAGCCTCGGTTACGCCAAGGTGAAGCGGATAATGCATGTCCGCCTTGTCCATCTCGCTGACGAGCAGACGCACGGTGCGAACCATGATGACCGTATTGGAAGCCTTGATGGAGATAACCACATTGTCGAACTGCTCCTTCTTACAGATACGCAGAAACTCCATGCAGCTCTCAACGATGCCCTCCGGCGTGTCGCCATAGCGCGACATGATGCGGTCTGAGAGCGAACCGTGGTTGACGCCGATGCGCACGGCGGTGTGGTGCTCGCGGCAGATATTGAGGAATGGCACGAAGCGGTCCTCAAGCTTCTTGAGTTCCTCGGCATATTCCTCGTCCGTATATTCAATCTTCTTGAAGACACGGGCAGGGTCGACATAGTTGCCGGGATTGATGCGGACCTTCTCAGCGTACAAGGCTGCCACGTCAGCGACATTGGCATTGAAGTGAACGTCGGCAACGAGCGGAGTCAGATAACCGTCGGCACGGAGTCCGGCGTTGATGTTCTTGAGGTTCTCTGCCTCGCGACGTCCCTGCGTGGTGAGGCGAACCAGCTCGCCTCCAGCTTTGATGATGCGCTCAGCCTGCGCCACACATGCCTCCGTATCGTTGGTATTGGTGGTGGTCATCGACTGTACGCGTATAGGCGAATCGCCACCAATCTGAATGCTGCCAACCTTGACGGGAGACGACTGACGACGGCGATAATTAAAGAGATCAACCATAATGATGAAATAAAAAAATAGGAATTAGGAATTACGAATCAAGACCAACTCCTAATTCGTAATTCCTAACTCCTAATGGTTTAGTTTACTTTATACTCGAACTTCACTTCTGCCAGCTCCTTGTTGGCATTCTCAATCTTCTTGCCCAGTCCTGCCTTATATTCAGCCATCTTTGCGGCTACATTCTCGTCGCAGAGGGCTATCATCTCGCAAGCGAGGATGGCAGCGTTCATGGCGCCGTTGACGCCTACCGTGGCAACGGGGATTCCCGGTGGCATCTGAATTATGGACAACATGGCGTCCAGTCCGTCAAGCATACCCTTGATGGGCACTCCGATGACGGGCAGCGTGGTGCTGGCGGCTATTACTCCCGGCAGAGCGGCAGCCATTCCTGCTGCGGCGATGATGACCTTGACGCCGCGATCCTTAGCGCCTTTTGCGAAACTTTCCACTGCGTCCGGTGTGCGGTGTGCAGAGAGAGCGTTAACTTCAAAAGGAATCTGCATGTCGTTCAAGAACTTGCATGCCTTTTCCATGACGGGCAGGTCTGATGTGCTGCCCATAATGATGCTGACTAATGGTGACATTGTTATGTTTATTTAGATGTTATGTTTATGCTTTTACAATCTCAATATTATGGTGTATGCCGTAACTGTGCCGAGCAGGAAGCCGTAACATACCTGACGGAGAGAATGCTGGCGCAGAATCATTCGGCTGGAACCAACCATTCCCGCAAGGATAAGCACAACGCTGAACCATCCCAAGGGATTGAATCCGAAGATGATGGAGAACGCAAGCAGCGCTCCAGCCACGCCTCCGATGGCTGCGGTGTGGGTGGATATCTTCCACCAGATGTTTATCATGGCACAGAGAATCTGGATGACCAGCGCCGCTATGAGAATGTTGCTCATAAAGTGCGGGATGTTTATCTTATGCATCACATAATAGCACACGAAGTAGCACATTATGGAGATGAGATAAGGTACGACGCGACGCTCCTTCTTGCCCAGCTCAATGAGCGTCCAACCGTGGTAATGACGATAGAAATGGATGAGCAGAGAGGGCATGAGGATGGTGAAGGCGTAGACAAGAAGCAGAACGGTGAGCTTGTATGCCCACGGCATCAGACTGAGATAGCTGAACGTGAAGAGGGCTATCAGTCCGACGAGCGACAGATAGAATGGCGTGAATGCCATGCTCAGTATTCGCGCTGCGAGGATAATGTTCTTTTCTTTCATGCTTAAATATATTGTGCTAAAGACTTTAGTCTTTCCTCAGTCGGGCTATTGGCAGTCCGAGTTGCTCGCGGTATTTTGCCACGGTGCGTCGGGCGATGGGATAGCCGAGCTTTGCCAGTTGCTTTGTCAGGGCGTCGTCGCTAAGCGGCTTCTTCTTGTCCTCTTTGCTGATAAGGTCCTTAAGGGCAAGCTTTATCTTTCTGGTGGACAGCTCTTCTCCGTCGCCTGTGGTGTAGCCGTCGGAGAAGAAGAAGCGCAGCGGGAAGGTGCCCCAGTTGGTTTGGGCGTACTTAACGTTGCTGACACGCGATATGGTACTGATGTCCAGTCCCGTGCGGTCAGCGATGTTCTTCAGAATCATCGGTTTGAGATCTGCCTCATCGCCGTCCTGGAAGAACTTCTTCTGCCAGTCGATGATGGCACGCATCGTCACGGAGAGCGTGTGGCGGCGCTGCTTTATCGCATCAATGTATCCCTTCGCCCTTTCCACCTTCTCCTTGGCGTAGAGCAGGGCTTCCTTATCGCGCTTCGACATGGACGACCTGTTGTTGCGATAGGTCTCCATCATCTCCGTGAACGACGGCGAAACCTTCAGTTCGGGGATATTGCCACCATTGAGCGTGAACGTGACGTTGCCGTCATCGTCGGTGTCGATGATGAAGTCGGGGGTTATCTGCTGTATGTTGCGGCCCTCAGTCTCGCCAAGCGAGGCTCCAGGCTTGGGGTTGAGGCGACGAATCTCGTCAATCACGCGCTTCGCAGTGTACGAATCGGTGTTGAGAGCAGTCTTTATACGGTCGAAGTGTTTCTTCGTAAAATCGTCGAAGAGCGTTGTCACCACCTTCTTCATGAGCGGCTTCAGCTCGTCGTCGTTGCGTCTGTCAATCTGGAGCAGCAGACACTCTTGCAAGGTGTGTGCTCCGATTCCGGCAGGATCGAAGGTCTGAAGGATGCCGACAATGCGTTCGACATCGGCTGTGGTGCAGTCGATGCCGTGATAGATGGCAAGTTCATCGCTTATTGACTCGCTGTCCTTGCGCAACAGTCCGTCGCTGTCAAGCGAACCGATGACGTACTCCATGATGTCGCGGTCGGTCTCTGTCAGCTCCAACTCACCCATCTGCTCCTTCAGGCGGTCGTAGAACGACGTGGTATTGCCATAGACCATCTCCTCATAGTCGGCAGACTCGTTGTTGCCACCGTACTGGTAAGAGGCAGTCGGCATATCGTCGTCGCCCTCTCCGATTCTCTCAAGGGCGGCATTCAGCGCCGACTCGCGTTCTTCGCGTTCGTTCTGTCGGTCGAATTCGTCACTGACGATGTCCGTACCATTGTCGTCATCGCCGTCGTGTCCTTCCGCCTTGCTGTCCGTGGAGCCATACTCGTCGCGACTTCTGTCGTCAGTATCCCTGTCATGGGGATTATCGAGAGCGTCTTCCGTAGACGACACCTCCAAAGCGGGATTGTCGTCGAGTTCGGCATTGACATTCTCTTCCAACTCCGTCAGGGGCATCTCAAGCAGATGAACCTGCAGCATCTGCTGTTGTGACAGACGCTGTACCTGCTGGAGTTTCTGTTCTTGTGTCTGGATGAATCTTTGTTCCATCTTAAGCGAGTTATTTATATATAGAGTCTTCGACTTATTAACGCCAATAAGGTTTTACTTATGGTAGTAAGCCAAAGCCCTTTCCTTCTTATCGTTCATATTCTGTGTGTCGTTGGCATATTCGTCCCATACCTTTCGCGCAGCCTCAACGAGTGCTGACGTAGGCAGAGCCTTTCTTTTAAGGATGGGGTCGAAGGTCTGGAATATGGCGAGCACTTCCACCACCTCCTTTGTGGTCAGCTTGAGCATGCGTGCCACGTCAGCCACCTCCGGCGTCTCCTCCACCATAGTGTTGGGGGTAAGCATGAAGTAGAGGTCGATGAGTATGGTCAGCGCAGCGGGCGTCAGCTTCGTGTCGTCGGCGACGGGCAGATAGAAAGTCTCGAACGAGTCGATGCTTTCCACACCCATAAAGAACGAGTCGGCGTCGCCGAAGCCTTTCATTTCTCTCACCCGCTTGGCGTCCTTGTTGAGGCGTCGCGTATTGTCGGCGTATGTGTCCCAAATCTTCTGGAGCGACGCAGTCTTATGATCGAGCAGTTGCTCCATCTTCTCGAAGAGAGTCTTGGGATGAATATGTAGCTCGATGGCGAGGTCAACCATAGTCTTTGACCATGGCGACTTTACGTCATCCGGCTTTTTCTTGCAGGCCTGCATCAGAAGCAGCCAGTAGCTGTCAGTCCAAAGGTTGTTATTGGCCATATATTTTTGTTGCTGTTATGTTCGTTGTTGTTATTTTATGACGGCAATCTTGCACACTGTGCCATTACCGCCGTCCTCTGTAGCAGTCTCCACCATGTAGATGCCGCTTGCCACACGCTTGCCCTTTGCGTCGCATCCGTCCCATGTGAATGTTCCGCCATTGGAGCGTCCCTGAGCCACAAGCGTACCGTTGGACGTAACTATCTTTACGTCAGCGTTGAGTGTCAATCCCGTGACGGTTATCAGTCCTGTATAGTCGGGCTTGACGGGGTTGGGGTATGCGTAGACATTGTCCTTGGTCATCTTCTCGGACGGCTTGGTGGCGTCTGCCATATATGAGCACAGTCCGGCACTTGTTCCGAAGAACACCTCTCCCGTCTGCTCGTTGGCTGTTATTCTCTCGATGTCGTCTGAAAGCAGATTAGAATTAGAGGAGGTGAAGTGCTGAAGCTGCTGTATGTTGTCAGCGCTTATAAGATAGACTCCGTTGCCTGACGTACCGAACCACTTGCGTCCGGCGCCATCCACATAAATGGCAGAGATGGGCACATTGGAGAGGAGGTAGTCAGCAAGATTGGTGCCGTCATTGCGCGGAATCTTAACCTGTGTAAACGTGTCGTCGTCTGTTCCTATTTGCGAAGCTGGCAGCATGAGCGGACCCACGTCCGTACCTATCCATATATTGCCCTCAATGTCCTCAGTAACGCAAGAGACATAATAGATTTGGTATTCCTTTCCGTCCTGATTGAAAATGGAACGGTACGACTTCGAAGCACCGGAAGATGGCTGGTAGCAGGCAAGACATGCTGTCTGCCAGTTGTTATTGCAGAACCAAATCAGTCCACGGCTGTCCCTGAACATATCCTTGGCGTATGGGAAGGAAAAGCCTGCCGTGGCTATGAAGTTGGAGTTGGAGAGATCGGTCCACTTATCGTCCTTGAGTGAGAGCAGAGATGTCTTTCCGTCAGCCGTCTCGCTGTTGAAGCAGAGCAATGAGCCGTCGTCAAGGAAACACAGCGTCGTCACTTTATTGTATTTATACCATGCATCCTCTTTCACATCGGCATGCGTAATCGGGCTGTTGTCCTCGTTCCAAAGTTTACGGAACTCGCCATCGTAAAACTCGTACAGTCCGGTTCGAGCTGCTACATATACGTGCTTCTCGTCCTTCGGATCAATGGCAAGGGCGTATGCAGAAATAAACGGCGACTTCTGATCCTTGGCAAAGCTGGTGTCGTACATCTTCCACGTACCATCCTGAGAGAGCACCTGCACGCAGCCTTCTCTGCTGGTTGAACTGCCGGGTCCGCCACAAGTATAGAGGGTTCCGTTGCGCATAAGCATGAATCCGAAAGTGTTATAATCGGGTCCGTCTGCCTTTATGCCAGTCTTGTTTATGGTAAAGGAGCGGTCGTCAGCCAAAGTGATATTGGCAAGCGATCCGTCGTCATCGTGAATCCAGAAAGATCCGTCCTTCGGGTCGGCAGCCACAATATTGAGATGCTTGGCTATGCCTCCACGGTCGGAAGCTGTATGGTAACAATAGGTGTCGTTACCTCCACATGCAAACAAAAGTCCGTTCTGCATCACGCAATTGTCCATATAAGGACCTGCCTGCTTCTTCACCGTTCCGTCAGAAGCAATGGTGGAGATGTTGTATTTCTTTGCTCCCACCAGTCCTTCGTCCATCCAGAACAGCCAGCTGAATCCCTCTGATGCCAACTTATCCCATTCGTTCGGGTCGGCAAGGTTCTTGCGCATGTCGCCCCTGAAGATTTCGTTGTCCGTAGCGGCATAAACCATACCGTTGTTGATACACAAGGCATTCACTTTCTCCTGCAATGCGTAAGTATCGGCGATAGTGGCGTTCGACACGTTCACCACCACAATACCGAAACCTGTGGCAAGGTATGTAAGATTGCCGTTCGTGAAGACATTGTTGATGGTCTTGTCGTACGTGAGCGACTTGTCGTAATAGTCAGAGAGGTTGGTGATGTCGAGTTTCTCACTAAGCAGGTCGATATTGCCATTGCTATACACCACGACAAGACGCTTGGCAGCAGCGTTCCAAGAGATAAACTTAATGTCGGTATCGCTCAGTCCGTTGTTGCGGTCCATCGTTGTGATGCTCTCGTCTGACGTATCGTAGACATACAGGTCGCCGGACGCCACCACGTAAACGCGGTTGCCCACCTTTACGATATGTCGTATATCGCTATAAGCCATATACGTCTTCCATGTGCCTATCGGGGGTGTGCTTGCCACAGCTACCGTTGACGCTGTCATCATAGCCGAAAGCGTGAGCACTACGGCGCAGACAGACACAGCAACCGAGCGTGTCAGGGCATTTATGGTCTGCTTCAGTGAGAATATCTTCATTGTAGGATTGTTATTGTTTCTGAATATTACTGATGGATGGGTGTCGGCGTGTTTAGCGCTTCAGGAAGCGAGCCAGCTTCTCCACAGCCCTTGCACGATGCGAGATGGAGTTCTTGATGTCCAATCCTAATTGTGCGAACGACTGGTCGTGACCTTCAGGCACGAAGATGGGGTCGTAGCCGAAACCTTCCGTGCCCTTCTTCTCCTCAGCGATACGGCCTTTCACCGTGCCCTCAAAGAGCGAATAGTCGGCATAATCATCCTTACGTGCCAGACAGATCACTGTTCTGAACTGCGCGTTTCTGTCCTCCTTACCCTCAAGGCGCTGGAGAAGCTTGCGCATATTAGCTTCCGAGTCGTGGTCGGTGCCTTCAGCGTAACGTGCCGAGTGGACACCCGGCTCGCCTCCCAATGCAGCCACTTCCAGACCCGTGTCGTCGGCGAAGCAATCATAACCGAAATGCTCCACTACATAACGTGCCTTCTGAATGGCGTTGCCCTCAAGGGTGTTGGCGGTTTCTGGGATGTCGGCATGACATCCTATGTCTGACAGCGAAAGCACCTCGAAGCGGTCGCCCAGGATGGAGCGAATCTCTGAGAGCTTATGGCTGTTGTTCGTTGCGAATACTATTTTCATTTACTTCTAATATTTGTTCTTGTTCCTGTTGACCGTGTTCCTCCATTTCCTGCTTATGCAGTTCTTCCTGATGTTTCTTCACCTTCACCTTTATCTGGTCGAATCCCTCGCCGTACACACCGATAACGGAGCTTTGCGAAACGAAGGCACGCGGGTCAAGCATCTTGATAAGACGGAAGATTAACACCGACTCGCGCTTCTTGGCGAGGAGGCATATCACCTTCATCTCCTTACCGGTATACCATCCGTGTCCGTCGAGAATGGTGAGGGTATGGTCTGTCTTCTTAGTGATGGCAGCGGCAATCTTCTTGTATTCCTTCGAGAATATCATGAACTGCACAGACTGACGTTGGACGTTCATCACATAGTCGAGCATGTTACATTCTATGAACATCGTACACAGACCGAACACTACCATCTGACAACGCTGCGGGAACGGACCGAAAGAGTCGATGGCAAGACAGCTGCCGATGATGACGAGGTCAACCATGATGAGGCCCTTACCGAGCGATACGTTATAGTACTTGTTCACTACGGCGGCGATAATATCTGTACCACCCGTACTGCCGTTGTTCAAGAACACTATAGCAAGCGCTGTACCGGTGAGCATACATCCGATTATAAGCGACATAAAGTCGTTGCCTTCGCCCATCAGCTTATAGAAAGAGCCGTCTGGCATTTCCACTATCTTCTGTGCCAAGTCGAGCATTACGGTTATCGCCAGCGTGGCATAGATGGTCTTGGCAAGGAATTTTATTCCGAGTTCCTTCAATGCCGCCACGATAAGCACGGCGTTGATAATGAAGAATGTCCACTGAACGGGGAATTTAGTGGCATAGAACACGATGGCTCCGATACCTGCGATACCACCGGTTACGATTTCGTAGGGTAGCAGGAAAACGGTGAATCCGAAGGTGTAAAGCAGTAGACCGAGAGTGATGTTAAAGTAGTCCTTCGTTTCTTGCCAGATTATTTTGCGGTCGATTGTCATAGGATTTTATAGTTAAAGCGTTATTTTTTTATGTTTCTAAGCAAAAGAAGTCGTCGTCTCGCCCGCGCCGTTCTCTGGCGTGCGCAAGCGGCGACTTCCTTTATTGTGGTTTTTTTATATGTTCTCTCGGGATGTCGCCGTATTACTTCACGACGACATTCACAATCTTCTTAGGTACGACGATTACCTTCACAACCTTCTTGTCGCCGATGTATTTCTGGCTCTGCTCGTCCTCGAGCACTGCAGCCTGGATGGCGTCGTTGGTGGCGTCGGCAGGGAACTTCTTCTGGAAGCGTGCCTTACCGTTGAAGGAAATCGTAAGCTGCATCTCGCTCTCCACAAGATACTTCTCGTCGAAAGCGGGCCATGCGGCGTCGCAGACAGTGGTGGTGTGACCGAGTGTGTGCCACAGTTCCTCTGCGATGTGTGGAGCGAACGGAGCGATGAGCACAACAAGCTGCTCGAGCACTTCCTTGGAGCGACACTTCTGCTGCTGCAGTTCGCCTACGGCAATCATAAACGCCGAGATGCTGGTATTGTAAGAGAACTTCTCGATGTCCTCTGTTACCTTCTTGATGAGCTTGTGCAGACTCTTGAGGCTTTCTGCCGATGGCTTCTCATCGCAGGGCAGGAATGTGTCGGTACGGTTCTCATAGAAGAGGTTCCAGAACTTCTTGAGGAAGCGGAAGCATCCGTCGATGCCGTTGGTGTCCCAAGGCTTGCTTGCCTCCACCGGACCGAGGAACATCTCATAGAGACGAAGTGTATCAGCTCCATACTTCTCAACAATCATGTCAGGGTTGACAACGTTGAACATCGACTTCGACATCTTCTCTACTGCCCAACCGCAGACATACTTGCCGTCCTCAAGGATAAACTCAGCGTTCTCATATTCAGGACGCCATGCCTTGAAAGCGTCGATGTCGAGAACGTCAGCAGAAACGATGTTCACGTCTACGTGGATAGGAGTAACGTCATAGTCCTTCTTCAGACCTGCACTTACAAAGACGGGGGCCTTTGAGTGGTCGTCAGAGTTGATGCGATAAACGAAGTTAGAGCGACCCTGGATCATACCCTGGTTGACAAGCTTCTGGAACGGCTCTTCCTTGCAGCTTACGCCAAGGTCGAAGAGGAACTTGTTCCAGAAACGAGAGTAGATAAGGTGACCTGTGGCGTGCTCGCAGCCGCCGACATAGAGGTCGACGTTCTTCCAGTACTCGTCAGCTTCCTTGCTTACGAGGCTCTTGTCGTCCTTCGGGTCCATATAGCGGAGATAGTAAGCAGACGAACCTGCAAAGCCCGGCATGGTGTTCAGCTCGAGCGGGAACACTGTCTTGTTGTCCACCAGACTCTTGTCCACCACTTCCTTCTTCTCCACGTCCCAAGCCCATTTCTTGGCGCGTCCCAATGGCGGTTCGCCTGTCTCTGTAGGCTTATAGGTCTCGATTTCAGGCAGTTCAAGCGGCAGACACTCCTCCGGAATCATCTGCGGCATGCCGTCCTTATAGTATACGGGGAACGGTTCGCCCCAGTAGCGCTGGCGAGAGAAGATGGCGTCACGCAGACGATAGTTCACCTTTACTCGTCCCATACCCTTCTCCGTCACGAACTTCTTTGTGGCAGCGATGGCTTCCTTCACGGACAGTCCGTTGAGAGAGAAGCCGTCGAGAGTCTGCTTGCCCTCAGCAGGCGAGTTGGTAACGGTGCCTTCCTTGGCATCGAAGCTCTCCTCGCTGACGTCAGCGCCCTCGATAAGAGGTATGATGGGAAGATTGAAGTGCTTTGCAAAAGCATAGTCACGTGAGTCGTGTGCAGGTACAGCCATGATGGCACCAGTACCATATCCGGCAAGTACGTATTCCGAAATCCATACGGGGATGTTCTCTCCGGTGAACGGATTGACGGCATACGATCCTGAGAATACGCCAGTTACAGAATGGTTAGCCATACGGTCCAGCTCGGTACGCTTCTTCACGTAAGCGAGATATTCGTCCACGGCAGCCTTCTGCTCCGGTGTGGTGAGCTTCTCCACAAGTTCGATCTCCGGTGCCAATACCATGAAGGTAACGCCGAAGATGGTGTCGGCACGTGTGGTGAAGATGGTGAAATCGAAGTCCTGACCTGCCACCTTAAACTGCATCTCAGTTCCTTCCGAACGACCGATCCAGTTGCGCTGTGTCTCCTTGATGGAATCACTCCAGTCCACTGTCTCCAGTCCGTCAAGCAGACGCTGTGAGTAAGCGGATGTACGCAGACACCACTGCTGCATCTTCTTCTGCACAACGGGGAAGCCGCCGCGCTCGCTGACTCCGTTTACCACCTCGTCGTTGGCAAGCACTGTGCCCAGACCGGCACACCAGTTTACCATTGTCTCGCCGAGATAAGCTATGCGGTAGTTCATCAATACCTGCTGCTTCTTAACGTCGTCATAAGCCTTCCACTCCTCAGCGGTGAACTCCAGCTGCTCGTTCTGAGCAATGTTCTCGGTTCCTTCCGAACCCTTCTCCTCGAAGTGCTCGATGAGTTTCTCGATGGGCTGTGCCTTCTGGCATTTCTTGCAGAAGAACGATCCGAACATCTTCTCGAACGCCCACTGTGTCCAATGGTAATACTTAGGGTCGCAGGTGCGTATCTCGCGATCCCAGTCGAAAGAGAAGCCGATGTTGTCGAGCTGCTGACGATAGCGTGCAATGTTTGCCACGGTGGTTACCTCAGGGTGCTGTCCGGTCTGGATGGCATACTGCTCTGCGGGCAGACCGTAGGCATCATATCCCATCGGATTGAGGACATTAAATCCCTTAAGGCGCTTGTAGCGTGCATATATGTCAGAGGCAATGTAGCCGAGAGGATGTCCCACGTGCAGTCCTGCTCCTGAGGGATAAGGGAACATGTTGAGAACGTAGAATTTCTCCTTTGAGGTGTCCTCAGTGACGTGATAGGTATTGTCCTTCACCCACTGGCTCTGCCATCTCTTTTCGATTTCTCTGAAATTGTATTCCATTGTCGTTATTTCGTTATATGTTTTTGTTATTCTTAATAATTTCGGGGATATAACCGCACATTTATGCAAAGTTACAATTTTTACTTTATAAGATGTAGCAATAAGTTGAAAAAAAGTGTGAATCACCTAACTTATTAGCAGTGACGCACCTATATAAAAACTACGTCGCTGACCGTTTTGTTACTGGTCAGCGACGCACTTGTCTTGTCATCCCCCTATGGAGCAGCCTTTTCCCGGCTATGCCCGACGGGTTATGTATGTTCTTTCTTCTTATTCAGCGAAACGGCTGTTCTGCTATTTCTTATTCAGCGAAAGCGGCTGCCTCTGCGGCAGCGATGATGTCCTCGCGGCTCTTCTCCTTGGCGGATATGTCGCTGAGATCGAACTCTTCTGCATCGGATTCCTCTTTGTCTGCCACGGGCTGTGCTTGCTCAGTCTGTCTGTACATCGGAGCGCGTCTGTCGCGCTTGCTTTTCTGTCGTTCCAAGGTCTGTACGGCAGCCTCAGCGTTGGCTTCCACCTCAGGATTGGCTATGATGAAGTCGTTGTTCTCCTCCGTGCTCGGCACGTTCTCCACTGGTTCCTCCTCCATCTTCGTCCGCTCTGTCTTGGCGGCGAACACCTGGTCGATGAACTGTGGTTCCTTGCGCAGCTTTTCAAGGGTTAGCTTCGAGGCGAGCTGCTGGCTCTCCTTCTTGCTGTATCCCTTTCCGGAGCAACCTTCCACACCTTCCAGCATTACCTGATAGCTGAAGACGGGCGACCCCGTCTTGTCCTTCTCCTGCGAGAGAACCTTGAAGTCAATGCGCACACGGTTTTTCTGGCTCCATTCGATGAGCTTGCTCTTGAAGTTCACTTCCTTGTAAGCAACCTTATCGATGTTAATCATTTGTGCCAGAATGCGATTGCGCATGAACTGCATGCATGCGTCGTAGCCACGGTCGAGGTAAATGGCACCTACAAGCGCCTCGAAGGCGTTGCCACCCATATATGAATTGTGCGACTGTGAACGTCCGCTTGACAGTATCAGCTGGTTGATGCCCAGTTCCTGAGCGAGGCGGTTAAGCGTCTCGCGCTGTACGAGCTTTGAGCGTGTGTTGGTGAGAAATCCCTCGCGCTTGCCGGGGAAGTGACGATAGACGATGTCGCCCACCGTGGCGTCCAGAATGGCGTCGCCAAGAAATTCCAACCTTTCGTTGTTCACTGGCTTTCCCTTAGCGTTGCGCTTATACATGCTCTTGTGCATGAGCGCCAGCTTATAGTAGCTGATGTCATGAGGATAAAAGCCGATAATTTGGCGTAAAGACAAATAAAGCTCCTTGTCCTTACGGAAAGGGAGCCTTATTCTGTCTATGATGTTACTCAGCATATTTCTTGAAGATTACACAAGCATTGTGTCCTCCGAAACCGAACGTGTTGCTCAGAGCTGCACGCACCTCACGCTTCTGCGCCTTGTTGAAGGTGTAGTTGAGGTCGTAGTCGATCTCCGGATCGCGGTCGTCGTCCTCGTGGTTGATGGTCGGGGGCACGATGTCGTTCTTCACTGCAAGTACAGAGGCGAGAGCCTCCACAGCTCCGGCAGCACCGAGAAGGTGACCTGTCATTGATTTTGTAGAGCTGATATTGAGCTTGTATGCAGCGTCGCCGAACACCTTCTTGATGGCCTTAGCCTCTGAGATGTCGCCCACGTGTGTGGATGTGCCGTGTACGTTGATATAGTCAATGTCTTCCGGCTTCATGCCAGCGTCCTCGAGTGCGTTCTCCATTACGAGACATGCTCCGAGTCCCTCCGGGTGTGAAGCAGTGATGTGGTGAGCGTCGGCAGACATGCCAGCGCCGACCATCTCGGCGTAAATCTTGGCACCGCGAGCCTTTGCGTGCTCAAGTTCCTCAAGGATGAGGCAGCCAGAGCCCTCGCCCATGATAAATCCGTCGCGGCTTGCGCTGAACGGACGTGAGGCGTGCTCAGGATCGTCATTGCGTGTAGAGAGAGCGTGCATGGCGTTGAAACCGCCTACGCCGCTTGCTGTGATGGCAGCCTCTGCACCGCCACTTACGATGACGTTTGCCTTGCCGAGACGTATGAGGTTGAATGCGTCAGCGAGGGCGTTTGTTGAAGACGCACAAGCTGATGTTGTGGTGTAGTTAGGACCATGGAATCCGTACATGATTGAGATATGGCCTGATGCGATATCCGCAATCATCTTCGGGATGAAGAAGGGATTAAACTTAGGACCGTTCTCCTGGTGCTGTGCCCAGTAGCCCACTTCTTCCTCGAAAGTCTTGATACCACCGATGCCTACGCCGTAAATGACGCCTACACGGTTCTTGTCGATCTCCTCGAGATTCATGCCTGAATCCTGAATGGCCTGCATAGCCGAGATAATGGCGAGCTGTGCATAGCGGTCCATCTTGCGTGCCTCCTTACGGTCGATATAGTCATTGACCTTAAGGTTCTTCACCTCGCAAGCGAACTGAGTCTTAAACTGTGATGCGTCGAATAATGTGATGGGTGCTGCGCCGCTTACGCCCGCAACAAGGTTGTTCCAGATGTCCTCTGTGTTGTTGCCCAATGGGGTAACGGCTCCGAGGCCTGTAACTACTACTCTTTTTAATTCCATTTAATAAAAAATCAGTTCATGGTTAAAATGGTTTATGGTTTATGGCACAAGTAGGAGTTATATAATTATAACTTGCTTGCCATATTTGTGCACCATAAACTATAAACCATAAACCTTATTTATTTTGCGTTCTCCTCGATGTAAGCAATAGCGTCGCCTACAGTGCCGATCTTCTCAGCCTTGTCGTCGGGGATAGAGATGCCGAACTCCTTCTCGAACTCCATGATGAGCTCTACAGTATCGAGAGAGTCTGCGCCAAGGTCGTTGGTGAAGCTTGCTTCGGGCTTAACGTCTGCCTCGTCAACACCGAGCTTGTCTACGATGATGGCCTTTACTTTTGATTCGATTTCTGACATAATTTTAATGTTTTAAAGTGTTTATAATATTAATTTCTTGTTTCAAAACCGGTGCAAAGGAACAAATTTTTATTTATATAGACAAATATTTTAAGCCAAAAAGCCACTTTGTGTGCACAAACACCCTATATGTGTGCAAGTTTTTGACTCAATTTCCGCCTTTTATGCCCACTTTTTTGTCTACAAAGTAACGCGGACGACGCTTTACTTCGTTGTAAATCTTGCCGATATACGTGCCTGTAATGCCCACTCCTGTGGTTATCACGCCGCCTATAAACCACATCGAAACCATCAGTGATGTCCATCCTTCTATGGTCTTGCCGATGAAGTGCTCGTACAGTCCGTAGATGATGATAAGCATGGATATCAGCGTCATCGTAAGGCCGGCGAAAGTGATGAATTTCAGTGGTGCCGTAGAGAACGACGTGATGCCGTCAATGGAGAAGGCAAGCATTTTGCTGAGCGGGTATTTCGACTCGCCTGCCGTGCGTGCCGTACGGTCATAATAGACGTAGCCTTCGCTGAATCCAAGTTGTCTTACCATACCGCGCAGAAACATATTGCGCTCAGGATATTCCATCAAGGCTCTCACGGCACGCTCGCTCATAAGGCGGAAGTCGGCATGGTTGTATATTATCTCCTTGTCGGCTGTCTGCATAAGACGGTAGAATGCCTGCGCTGTAAAGCGTTTGAACCATGTGTCGGTCTTGCGCTGCTTGCGCACACCATAGACAATGTCCTTGCCCTCGGCAAACTGGCGTGCCATATCAATGATAGCCATCTCGTCGTCCTGAAGGTCGGCGTCGATGGAGACAATGGCGTCGCACATGCCGAGACTTTCCTGCATGCCTGCCCAGAGAGCGTTCTGATGGCCCTCATTGTGCGACAGCTTTACGCCTGCCACATTGCTGTGCTCCGCAGCGAAGCCTTCTATAAGCTCCCAAGTGCGGTCGCGGCTACCGTCGTCCACAAGCACGAGACGTCCCTCGATGCCGGTCTCAGCCTTCATCTTGCCTATCATGGTCTGCAGTTTCCCCATTGCCCACGGCAGGACTTCCTCCTCGTTGTAGCAGGGAATGACAATGCAGATGGTTTGTTTGTCGTTAGGTTGTTGGTTCATATCAGCCTTATTAATGTTAGTTACGGACATTCTGCAAAAGTAAAATAAATATCTGAGATTCCGACAGACTACCTCTTTTTTATTTACTCTCTATAATATGTATATCTCTTTGCGGGAACGGTATTTCGATGTTGTGGGCGTTTAGGGTATTGTATATCGCTTCCTTTATCTGGCCTGTCTTGCCGAACTTCTCCTCCACAAGCACCCAGTAGGTGACGAAGAGGTTCACGGAGTTGTCGCCGAAATCGTCAAACACTACGCTGACGGGCTTGTCCAGGTCGATGATGTCACGACCGTCGGCACTCTTCTCCTCCTGATCCATAACCGCCTTGATGAGCATCTTCCTCACCTCGTCCACATTAGAGCCGTAGGCGATGCCCACCGGAATCTTCACCATCTCGTACGAGTGGTTGCGGGTGATGTTCTTGAAGTTCTTGCTGAAGAGCGAACTGTTGAGAAAGGCTATGACGCAGCCGTCCGCTGTCAGCACCTGCGTGCTCTGATACGTGATGCTGTCCACCTTTCCGCGTATGCCGTCACACTCGATGTAGTCGCCCACACGCACACGTCCCGTCATAAGGGAGATGCCGTAGAAGAAGTTCTCGAGGAGGTCCTTCATGGCGAAACCCACACCGGTGGCAAGACCAGCCGATATAACGGACACTGCCGTTGACGGTATCTTGAGCATCTTCACGGAGATGATGGCGTACATGCCCCAGCAGCAGATGGCTATGACGTTGTTGGCAAGGGTGAAGTTTGGCTTGCCGTTCACCACCACTCTCGACTTGTGATACTTATGATAGAGTGCCTTGATGAGGTAGTTGAGATAGCGGAACACGAAGAACTGTGACGCCACCATCACGAGCTTGCCAATAGAGAGCTGCACCACGCCCGGTATGTTCAGGAAGTTGAACATGAATACTTTCCATACCGTCTCGGTAAGGTCGAAGACGTCTGCCGCCCACCATATCGACACAAGGATGGAGAATACGCTGAGCACGGGCAGGAGCGCCATGCAGATCAAGTCGTAGAACCACGTCACGTTGATGTGCTTCTCGTGGTTCTTGGTAATGATGCTCATCAGCGCACCGCGCTTCACTTTCGCCGTCTCCTTCTCCGTATGTATCTTCTTCGACAGCCAGCGGCGCTCGTAGGCGTCAAGGAAGTCGTACACGCAGGTGATGGTCTGTATGCAGCTCAGCTGGAACATCCACCATATAAGCAGCTGCACTGAGAGCAGCACGTAGCCGTACAGCGCAGAGGCTGTTGAGAAAGCCATGATGACAAGCGACACCCACGTATAGAAGATGTCCGATTTGGGGATGTTGTCGTTGTGCCTTGTGATGACGTTCCATTGCCATAGCATGAACACCAGCAGGATGGGCGGGAAGATTAGGCTTACGAGATTGTTGGGGATGAAGATTATGCGGAATGTGATGACGATGAACGACATCAGCATTATGGGCGTGTAAATCCTGAATCCGCTTTTTATCTGGTCTCCCGGCAGACGGACAAGCAGGGAGAAGAAGATGGCACACAGCAGCCAGGCATACTCGATGAGCAGCTTCGACGCCATGAGGAAGAAGTTGTGATACATGAACATGCGGGCTATCATCACCGACACGGCGAAGATAAACATTGCCACAAACAGTATCAGGCACACCTTCTTCTTCATGAAGTTCTCGGTGCGGAAACGCTTCGGCACCAGCCATCTCACGAACACGTTGCTGAGCAAGGCTGCCAAGAGCACGTAGATGATGACGAAGATGCTCAGACCCATCACGATGGGACCGCGCCACTGCGAGTAGACCTGACGCTCGCCGTTGGCTGTACGCACCTTCTCCGTGTTATACTTCTCGTTGACGTCCGCCTTGGCGTTGTGATACGCCGTCGGCATGGAGGTGATGATCTCCAGATAGTTCTGGTCGCCGTTCACGAATATGTTGTGCTGTATGTCGTTATATCGCAGTAGGGCATAGTCGTTCACCTTCTTCAGCTTTTCTGCCATGCGCTTGTAGTGCTGCGAGTCCTTCTCCACGGAAGCCCGCATCTTGACGAGATTGCCACGAAGCGTTTTGGCGTATATAAGGCAGGCGTTGCGATTGGCCTGTCCCACCTTGTCGAGCATAAACGGCAGTGGCATCTGCTTGCCGTCCTTGCCGGTCACGTATTTCTGCTGCTTCGGAGCGTCCTTGCCGTCCTTGGCAGGTTTGCGTCCGAGCGAGGGCGGGATGTTCTGCAGTGTCTCTATCAGGTAGTCGTAGCGCTTTATCTCCGACGACATACGTGTCATAATAGTGTTGTACGGCACGCTACGCTGCGTAAACTCACGGTACATCTCCGTAGCTTCATGACAGGCGTATGTCATGTCAAAGGTGAAGTCCTGCTTCTGCGAGTAGAGCATGAGCGCCACCTGATCACTGCGCTGCATAAGCGAAATCATCTGCTTGTGCTGCGCCTGGTTGTAGATGTTATAACGCGCCATGTTCTGACGCTGTTCGTTAAATGCCGTTTCCAGTTCGGCGCACAGTACGGACAGTGTCGACTTCAGGTTTTTCTCTTTCAGGACGGCTCCTGCGCTGACTGACAGCGTGAGCATTATTATCAGGCATACGATGCGCCTTATGGCTTTTCTTGTCATATATGTTTGTAATGTGTGTGAAGTATATATATAAGGTTGTTTTTGCGATAGTGCTCTGCAAATATATATCTTTTTCGTCAAAAAAAGAGGTCAGCCAAGCTGTTTTTTGGCTTGCTCCGCACAACGGGTAGCAAAAAAACAGCTCAGCTGACCTCATCACCTTTCTATTGTCGTTGTCTGACCGTCAGTGGTCAGCCTGCCATGCCCTGCACACCGAGTGTGCCAAGGATGGCCGAGGCGACGGCTACGATTATCTTCAATACTGTACTCCAGTTTATCTTTGTCATTTTGCTCATCTTATCGTATTATGTTATCGTTTTTGTGTGTTAGTCTTAGTCTTGTGTGTTTGGTTATACGTTCTCAGTGTTCTTGTCCTTAGTACGCGGGCTTTCATAGGTTCCGTCCTCCTTCACCTTCAGACCTGAGAGCATGTTGGTGATGTGACTGCCGTTGGTATTGACAAACGACTCGGGGCGGAAGTTGATGCGGGTGCCGAGGATGTTCTCGGCGGCGCTGAATTCCTGGGCGGTCTTGGCTCCCTTGCTGCGGATGTTCACCTTGAAGATGCCGAGTCCGTCGATGCGTACGCGGTTGCCACGCTGGAGCTCCTGCTTCATCACCTCAGAAAGCTCAGAGAGTACGGCTACGATGTCGGAGTGCTTGACGGTGCAGTTGTCCTGCATGACAGCAGCAAGCTCCTTGATACCAACGGTTTCCTTGTGTGAAGCACGAGCGTAGAACTTGCCCTTAGTGGAGTTGTTAGCGTTGCTCTGGTAAATCTTGTAGTTAAGTGCCATAATGTGTTTTTCCTTTCTTTTTTTAAAATTAGTAATTAGATTTGTTAATGTTTTTCATGGTTGTGATCAGTCTGACAAATTACTCTTTCTTTTATTTTGAAGCGCTTCAGAGTGGTTGGGTTCTGATTACGGTTGCAAAGGTAGTAACCAGCGGAAGCGATGTCAAGTGTTTTGCGTGGAATAAACATTGTTTAACAAAGAAAGATTCTATTTGAAATGTTGCTTCTATAAGTCTTCCTAATTTTGCCGTCGAAACCTAAGAGAAGGCACAAGAACTATAAAGAATATACATTATAATAATACGATACAGATTAATATATACTTGATTCTTTTACAGTTAACACTTAAAACACACAACCATGAAAAACACACATCAGGCTGCCACTGCGGTGGCAGCCACTTATTACGACTCGGTTCCTAACCGTCGTCTCAGCGCACATTTCTCTTTGCGCGAGTTCGTAATGTCGGCAGCAGCCGTACGACACAACTTGCCCAACCTTCCCGACGCCGACACGGAGCGCCGTCTGAAGGCGTTGTGCGACAACGTGCTTGAGCCTCTGCGCCGTCGTTTCGGCAGGATTCTCATCACGAGCGGCTATCGCTCGCCAAAGGTGAACGCCCTTGTGGGTGGCGTCCCCACCTCGCAGCACGTACGCGGCGAGGCTGCCGACCTCTTCATTCCCTCCAACGAAGTAGGCGAAAGGATGTTCGCATACATCCAAGCCAACCTACCCTTCGACCAACTAATCTTCGAGCGCAACCGCAAGTCGGGCACCCGCTGGCTGCACGTCAGCTACTGCGAAGACCGCAAATGCCGACATCAGGCGTTCAGGATGGAGAAGTAAGTAATAAGGTTAGTAAAACAGGAATTTATCAGCAGACGAGGCAAACATAGGAGGCTATGGCGTCTCGCCGTAGCCACGCAGCCTCCCATTGCAGATTATCTATCAGCACCTGTAATACGTAACTTTGTACAGCGCCGTGTCCCGAGGGGACACGTATTCATCAGAAACCCACTGCAAGCTCCGAAGGAGCGCAGCTGTGGGACGAGCAGACTCCCTCTCACCCTCTCTTGGTTCCGCGAAGCGGAACCGCAGCTCATACTCAATCTACTGGTCGTTCGTGGGTGCGTGGCTACGGCGAGACGCCATAGCCTCCTATGTTTGTATCAGACTTGCTTGCGGAGGCTGTAATACTTAACTTTTGACCAAAGGCCGGAGACCTCCTCTACTGTGTAACCGTTGTGTTTTTCTTTGTTTTTTCCGATTATGGGCGCGTGCTGTGCACAAATAAAAGGCTTTACGTTAGGTTGTCGAGAACTGGTTCTCGTAAGACCTAATGTAAAGCCTTTTATTTAAACCCGATAAGGGTTTGCGCCCATAAGCGGACTGTGGATAAAGGTTTTTGTCAAAGCCCTGCCTACCGCAGCAAACTCACCGATAAACTGCAATTTATCGGTGAGTCCTTCTGCTGTATAAGGCATGCAAATATCGTATAAAGAGTAAAAACATGTTACAAAATAAAAATTGATTCTAGAGTTCCGGTTTGCTGTTTTTACGGTGTTTTGCTGTGCAAACAGCACCCGAGCTTAACAATAGCGCCACTTTTACACTACAATAGTGCCACTATTAGAGTGTAAAAGTGGCGCTATTGCATGATAAAAGTGGCACTATTGCAGTGTAAAAGTGGCGCTATTGCAACCCAATGATGCTTTTTTGCTCCGTCATTCATTGCACACTTCTCTTCTCAGCAGCATAATCAGCTGTATGTCAGCATACTATCGCTGCACGCTCAAAACTCAAGAATTTCGCACCAAAGATTTTGTTGTGCGCTGAACGAGGAGTATTGAGCATTAGAAATGCAAATATTGTGTCGGACGATATGCCGTCCGAATTAGATTAGGCAGGGCTTTGACAAAAACACAAGGTTACACAGTAGAAATTGTGTCAAACCTAAAGAATTACACATCTATGTGTATTATAATGTTGTTTTATATAACCTTGTGTTTTTCTTTGTTTTTTCCGCTTATGGGCGCGTGCTGTGCACAAATAAAAGGCTTTGCATTAGGTTGTCGAGAACTGGTTCTCGTAAGACCTAATGTAAAGCCTTTTATTTAAATCCGATAGGATTTGCGCCCATAAACGGTATGTGGAGTACGGTTTTTGTCAAAGCCCTGCCTAACATTTAGGCTAAGTGATGCTATATGGGTGGAGGTGTCGCACGTACCCACAGCTGCGCTGCTTCGCAGCTTGCAGTGGGTTTCATGATATAGGTCCC